>Ga0302314_10013299_pt1 | contig 14164 bp, 9 predicted proteins | sample III_Palsa_N2_3_FD_200533 | JGI IMG/M metagenome (GOLD analysis project Ga0302314, IMG submission 200533) | Peat permafrost microbial communities from Stordalen Mire near Abisko, Sweden - III_Palsa_N2_3 | ecosystem: Environmental > Terrestrial > Soil > Palsa > Peat permafrost | place: Sweden... | reverse complement strand
GGGATCAAGCAGGCCTTGGACCCGATCGGGGTCGAGCGTGAGCACCGGGCCCGTAGAGAGCGGTCCGTGTGTTACCTCTCCCCCACGCTGGACGGCATGTGGAACTTGGCCGGGACGTTGGACGCGGAGTCCGGGGCAATGGTGGCGACCGCGCTCGACGCACTATCCACCGGATACCTCCACGCGGAGGAGGAGCCTGCAACGGAGCAGGCGTCGCAAGCCGAACGGAAAGATCGGCTGAGCGGGCCGCAACGTCGCGCGCTGGCACTGGCCGATCTCGCCGCACGGGCGTTGACGGCCGGGGAGGTCGGAGTACATGGCGGCACTCGCCCCCATCTGAGCGTCCTGATCCCCGAGCAGGTTCTGACCGATGCGCCTACGCCAAGCATTGCCACGGCCGCGACGACCGCTTACGGACAGGCCCTACCGCCCAGCTCCGCACATCGCTTGGTCTGCGACGCCTCACTGACGCCGATCCAGATCGACGGCGAAGGGCTCCCACTGAAAGTAGGCCGTACAAAGCGGCTGGCCACCACCGCTCAACGCAAGGCCCTCGCCATCCGCGACAAGGGCTGCATGCACCCGGGGTGTCGAATCGGCCCGCAGTGGTGCGACGCTCACCACATCGTCTCCTGGCTGGACGGCGGCGCCACCGACTTGGACAACCTCATCCTTCTCTGCCGACGGCACCATACCGACGTCCACTACGAGCAGCGCATAGCCGCTCTGACCGGGCAATCCGCACCCGCCGTCGAACTCGCCCTCGCCTGCTAATCTCGCGCTCCCGTGCCCGGACATCAGCCCCCGCCTCACTGCCACGGGATCCTCGGACTCGTTCGTCTCACGTGAGTGTGCTGGGAGGTGACCCATTAGCCAAACGCCGTGATCGCGCGCATAACCCTGGAACCCCCACATCCCCTCCCAACGCAACGCGCGCGATCACGGCGGCCGATCGCCCCCGACACCCCACAAAAAGCAACCCACCACAGGCGATCGAAGAACCCAACCCCCCAAGAAGGAAAAAACGCCACCACCATCTCACCGCCACCCCGAGCCAAACTGCGATCGCGAGCAGCCCGCCAAAGCAAAGCCCGCGCAGACCAAATTCGCTGGCACGCCCTCTACGGATGGACCAGAGTACGACCCATGACATTTTCGGTAATCGGTCATGACCCTGCCACCGGGTTGACCGGGGTCGCTGTGGCGAGTTGCGTACTGGCCGTCGGAGCCCGCGTGCCCGCAGCACGGCGCAATGTGGGCGTCGCGGTCGGGCAGGCCTCCTCGCAGTTCTGGCATCCTGACGCGGCGCTGGACCTGCTCGCCTATGGATCTACGCCAGCCGACGCGGTAGCAGCGGTGGCCGCACTCCCCAAGTCCTCAAGCCGCCAGTTCGCGGTGATCGACCACACAGGACGCGCGGCAGCCTGGACGGGCGCGGAATGCTCCGATAGCGCAGGTCACTGGATCGGCGAGCACGTGAGCATCCAGGGCAACACGCTCGCAGGCCCGGATGTCATCGAGGCTATGACGGAAGGATGGCTTGGCGGGGCCGAGTTGCCGCTGGCCGAGAGGCTCTTGGCCGCGCTGGCTGCCGGGGACGAGGCCGGTGGCGATCTGCGCGGCCGGCAGTCCGCCGCCATGCTCGTGGTCGGTGACGACGAGCCGGTCAACATCCGGGTGGACGATTCCCGCACCCCGCTGCCCGACTTGGCCCACTTATTGGTAGTCGACCGAGCACATCGTGTATTCCGCGATGCGGTGCGCATCGACAAATCAGAGAGCCCCGAGTCGGCCGAACGGGCAGCCCGCCTGATGCTGCGCGCCGCCGAACTGGCGCCTGATGACCAACTGTTGGTTTACTGGGCGCCGATGGTGCTGGGAGATCCGGCTGACATGGCGCCTGAGGTATTGAAGCAGGTAGTCGACCTGGCGCAACGTGTTCCGTGGCTCAATCAGGTGCTCGCGAAGAGCTAGTGCCGATGCCGTGCCAGGCCGTGCCAAGCCAATGCTTTGGATGCCCCGGCTTCACAGGGGGGAGAGCGAAGCCGGGGCGGCTCGGGGGACAGACCCCACCCCGAGCAAGGACCAGGCTGGGGGGAGTGCCTGGTCCACGTAGTAAGTGTCGCACAGCCAATCTAAACATTACATGAAGGGCTGACCTGCAAGCATACTCAGCGCTTGCGATCGAAACGCCTGGGTAATCGCCCCGTGAAACGCCGGTCCCGGCTTTGACCTCGCCAGTGGCTGGGGCACGATCGACGCGGCGAAGTTCGTACCGGCGCTCGCCCGGCTCTGACCAGGGGCCCGGCCACTCCGCCCACGAGGAATCGGCGTGGCCGGGCCCTCCACCTCACGGCCCAGTCGAGTCGCCGTCCGCGCGGTTGCGTGATGTGCTGGAAGCGGGCTGGTGTCGGACGCATCTGCCAGCTCCTGCGGTACTCCCCCAGGAAGGCCACAGCATGCACACCAGCGAACTGACCCCGACCGTACTACGCGACCTGAGGCGCGAGCGCAGGTATCCGGCGCTTTCCCTGCTCATGCCGACTCATCGGCACCGGCCGGAGACCGCTCAGGACCCGATCCGGCTGCGCAATCTGCTCACCGAGGCCAAGAAACGCATCGCGGACGATCCCAAGGTCGAGCGTGTGGTCCGGCTGGACCTGGAGGGGCAGTTAGACCGGGCGGCCGCTCAGGTGGACTTCGAGCACGCCGAGGACGGACTGTTGATCCTGGTCGCGCCCGGCGAGCACCACAACTGGCAGCTGACCTCGCCCTCTCCGGTGCCGGACCGGCTGGTGGTGGCCGACACCTTCCTCACCCGGAACCTGGTCGCGGCGAAGATCTATGCCCGCCCCTACTGGGTGCTGGTGATCTCGGAGGAGGCCACCCACCTGTGGGAGGGGTCCGGCGAGCAGCTCACGCAGACCGAGAGCCTGGGCTTTCCGCTGGACCCGGGCATCCCCGATCGCGAGGACGCCCTTCCCGGCCCGAACTTCGGCACCAAGCCCGGCCCGCAGCGCGAGGAGCGGCTCCGGCAGTACTACCGGGCCATCGACACCGCCTTGGGCAAGGCGGCGGGACAGGACAAGCGGCCGGTCTTCGTGGTCGGCACCGCCAGTGCCTTGGCGCTGTTCGACGATGTGTCCGAGCGTTCGGGCGAGTTCGCCGGCCGGCTGGCCCAGGCCGGTCTGGACAAGGCGCCCGCGCACGAGTTGGCCGAGCGGTTGCGCCCGGTGCTCGACGCGTACGCCGAGCAGCTCAATGAGGCGGCGCTCGAACGGCTGGCCAAAGCTCGGGGGCAGCGCCGTTTCGCCGGCGGGCTCGGCGAGGTCTGGGAAGCGGTGGGCCAGGGGCGCGGGACCTTGCTGCTGGTCGAGGAGCACTACCTGGCCGCCGCCCGGATCGAGGGCGACCATCTCACCGCGATCCTTGAGGACGGGACAGGCGGGCCCGGGTTCGAGGAGGACGTGGTCGACCAGCTGATCGAGACGGCTCTGGACAAGGAGACCGAGGTGCGGTTCGTCCCGGACGGGGCCTTGGCCGAGGACGGTCGGGTCGCGCTGGTGCTGCGCTACTGAGCCCGGTCCCTGTGCTACTGAGCATTGCGAGAACCAAGCCCGCCGTCGGCCTCGGCATTATCGCCAGGCCGGTGGCGGGTTTCGTGCGTTTCGATACGCGGATCAGAACCCGCGCAGCTTGGTCGGCTCGATCACGATGACGACCGCGTACGACGACGCCATCCGCTCGGGCGTCGTGCCCAGGCTCTTGATGCCTTCGGCGTACTTGTGGAAGTAATCGTCGCGAATCGCGTCGAAGTCGGTTTCGGTCCCGATCCTGGCGAGGCCGCGTAGGACGACGATGTCTCTGCCGCCGTCGCTGTTGAAGTTCAGCGCCACGTGGGGGTTGGCGCGGATGTTGCGGACTTTGAGATTGTCCTGGCTGCGCAGGATGACCGACGAGCCGTCCCAGTGGAACCAGATCGGGTTCGGTTCGGGGATGCCGTTCGGGCGGACGGTGGTCAGCCAGGCAATCTGCTCCGACTTGAGCCGCTCCTGCGCCCGCTCTCCGAGTTTCCCGGTGAATTCGATTTCGCTCATAAGTCATAAGCTTAGTGAATTCGCCGGCCATGGCGGGCAACCCGGCGGATTCGCAGAGAGTTTTCCAGACCGTTCTCAGTCCGTTCTCTGGGAGCCTGCGGCAGTTTCCGATCACATGATCACACTGGCAGCGGCACCTCACCCCCACACGGCCACTCGGGAGACGGATCCCTCATGCCTGCCATCAATCGCCGCCGTTTCATCCAACTCACCGGCGGCACTGTCGCCGCGTCCACGCTGTCGACGAGCATCGCCCGCGCGGCGCAGATCCCTGCGAACCGCGCCACGGGTTCCCTGCGGGACGTAGAGCACATCGTCGTCCTGATGCAGGAGAACCGCTCCTTCGACCACTACTTCGGCACGCTGCGCGGTGTGCGCGGCTTCGGCGACCCGCACCCGGTGACCCTCCCGAGCGGCAAGCCGGTGTGGTACCAGTCCGACGGCACCAACGACATCCTGCCGTTCCGGCCGGACACCGCGAACCTGGGCCTGACCTTCATCGAGGACCTCGCGCACGACTGGACTACCACGCACACGGCGTGGAACGGCGGGAACTACGACCAGTGGGTGCCGGCCAAGGGCGCCCCGACCATGGCGTACCTCAACCGCGAGGACATTCCGTTCCACTACGCGCTGGCCGACGCGTTCACCATCTGCGATGCCTACCACTGCTCGCTGCTGACCTGCACGGACCCGAACCGGTACTACATGTGGACCGGTTACACCGGCAACAACGGCGTCGGCGGCGGGCCCGTCCTGGACAACGCCGAGCTCGGCTACGACTGGTCGACCTACCCCGAGCGGCTGGAAAAGGCCGGGGTCTCCTGGAAGATCTACCAGGATGTCGGCGACGGCCTGGACGCGGACGGCTACTGGGGTTGGACCGAGGACGCCTACATCGGCAACTACGGTGACACCTCGCTGCTTTACTTCGACAACTACCGCAACGCCGTGCCCGGCGACGCGCTGTACGAGAAGGCCCGCACCGGGACGAACGTCAGCAACGGCGACGGCTACTTCGACATCCTCAAGGCCGACGTACTCGGCGGCAAGCTCCCGCAGGTGTCCTGGGTCGTGGCGCCGGAGGCCTTCACCGAGCACCCGAACTGGCCGGCCAACTACGGCGCCTGGTACGTCTCGCAGGTGCTCGACGCGCTGACCGCAGACCCGGACGTGTGGAGCAAGACCGCGCTGATCATCTGCTTCGACGAGAACGACGGCTTCTTCGACCACGTCGTGCCGCCGACCCCGCCGACTTCCCCGGCCCAGGGGCAGTCCACCGCGGACGTCACCGCCGACCTGTTCCTCGGCGACAGCGAGTACCCGGCCGGTCCGTACGGCCTCGGCCCGCGGGTGCCGATGCTGGTGGTCTCCCCGTGGAGCAAGGGCGGCTGGGTCTGCTCCGAGGTGCTCGACCACACCTCGATCATCCGGTTCATCGAGCAGCGCTTCGGGGTCTCCGAGCCGAACATCTCGCAGTGGCGCCGGACCATCAGCGGCGACCTGACCTCGGCCTTCGACTTCAGCCAGGCCGGCGACTCGGTGCCGGCCCTGCCGAGCACCAGCGCCTACATCCCGCCGAACAGCAACCGGTACCCGTCGTACGTGCCGGTCCCACCGTCGGTCGGCCATCTGCCCGTGCAGGAGCCGGGCCTGCGGCTGGCCCGCCCGCTCCCCTATGACCTCGCTGCGGACGGCAGCATTGGCAAGGGCGGCGAGCTGAAGGTCGAGTTCGCGAGCCACGGAGCAGTGGGGGCGAACTTCCACGTGACCTCCGCGACCCAGCCGAACGGCCCGTGGACGTACACCGTCGGATCGGGCCGCGAGCTGACCGGCACGTGGACGTTGGCCGCGCAGAACCAGGGCGCGTACGACTTCTCGGTGCACGGCCCGAACGGGTTCATGCGCGTGCTCAAGGGCGGCGCCGCCGTGGCCGGTCCTGAGGTGAGCGCGCGCCACTACGGCGAGAGCGGTCAGATCGAGCTGGTGCTGACCAACAACGGTACCGAGCCCGTCGTCCTGACCATCACGGACGCCTACGGCCACGAGCGGCCGGCGACGTACCGTCTGCGGCCTGGGGCCGAGGTAGTCCACACGGCGAACCCCGAGCGCAGCAACGGCTGGTATGACCTGTCGGTCGTCTCGGCGCAGGACGGCAGCTTCCTGCGTCAGTTGGCCGGTCATGTCGAGACGGGTAAGCCCAGCACCAGCGACCCTGCGATCGCCACCAGCTGAGCTAGTCGACGTAGCAGTGCAGTTGGCGGTGCCGGCCGGACGAGGTCTACCCTCGGCCGGTCGGCGCCGCGCTTGCGGTCAGTTGCACCAGAACAGGAACTTGGTGCAGGTGGGTGTCGGTGAGGCGGGTGGCTGTCGGCTTGGCGCGCCGCCACCACTGCCGACGCTCGGAGACGAGCTCGGCGCCTGGCTGGTTGCCGTCGGCTTGGGGGCGGGTTTGCGGGTGCGGGTCGGGGTCGCGGTGACAGTCTCCTGCGGTGCGGGGGTTGTCTGCGTGGCAGGGCTGCTGCCTGTGCTAGTTGGCGCCTGGTTGCCAGTCTGGGAGCTGGTGCTCGACAGGAGGCCTGCGCTGCCGGCCGGCTGTGCCGACGGCTGGCCGCCGGATGTCACCGTGAAGACCACACCGGAGATCACGATGACGGGGACGGCTATTGCGCAGGCCACCAAGAGTCCGTTTCGACGTCTGGCGGTTCCGCGTCCGTGATCAGGACCGGCATCGATCCACGTGTGATGATCGTCGGGTATGGGGTTGGAAGGCACAGGCACAGGCACAGGTTCGGGTGCAGGTGGAGTCGGTGGCAGCCGCAGGGTGGTCTCGGCGTCGGGGTGCGCCGCGCGGCGCTGGACCAGGCGCCGGTCGAGTTCGCGGTCCCTGGCGCCGCAGCCGGGGCAGGAGACGGCGTCGTTGAGATGCCGCTTGCAGGCCGAGCAGTAGTTCATGTGCTCTCTTTCCCGTGCCGGACACGTCCGCCGTCCGGCCGTGCCCGCACGCCTCGTCGCGGTCCGCCGCCCCTGTGGGCCAGGCTAGGCGGACCGATCGCGGCCGGTAAATGACTTCCAAGTCAGGACTTGGCAAAGATCGTCAAGTCCGCTGGTCTCAGCATTCTTTCCAGCCCCCGTGAAAATCGGAGCACACCTGGGCCGAGGCGATCTCGTATCCGCCGGATGCTCCCGCGGTGTTCGTGACCGACGCGATGGCCCCGGACGCGGTCCGGTAGTTGATCGCGATCTGGCACGAGACGTTGCCTGTCGCTTGCAGGTGCACCTCGGTCACGTAAAACTGCGCCTTGGTGTCCAGGTCCGCTGTGCGGGTGAACGGCAGCGTCGAGACGATGGAGTCCGTTCCGTTGGGCCCATACGTGATGAGTACGCCGCTCGAAACATGGCCGGTGCACGAATAGGTCACCATCTGTGCCGATCCCGCGGACGCCACGTTGTTGACCGCGGCTGCGGGAACCGTGTGCGTCGCCGGTGCCGGAGCGGCGGCCGACGCGGCTGTGTGGCCTGAGGAGCTGATCTTTACGCCCACTAAGTACGCAACGATCAGCAGCACGGCGGCGAGAACTGCCACGGGCCATTTTCTCCTGGTTTTCTTCTTGCCCTGCTTCACTTGGCCCTTGGTCGGGACCTTGGCGGCGTACGGAGCGTAACCCGTCGGGTCGTCGGGATACGGTCCTGCCTCCGGTAACGCCCAATCCGAGCGAGGCCGGTCGTCGTATCCGCGTTCTTTCATGGTGCCCCCTTGCTCAGTGTTATGTCATTCCGAAAAATACTGACGGTCCGTCAGTACGCGTGCGGAAAGCAGCTAGATCGTTACAGAACGTCGCTGAGAACTTGAGCGGGGAGCCCGTCCCGGGGGTCCGGGTTGATCGGCGCCTACCAGGTGATGGGTGAACGCTCGCGCCAGAGGTCGAATACGGAGGCGTCTCCGCGCAGGTCGATGCCGTCGGTTGAGCGGCGGTTCCACAGGGCGAGGTAGAGGTCGCTCGCCGGACCCGTCAGCGCGCAGTCCGCCTCCAGCGCCTCGGGGGTGATCACACGGCCGGCCGGTTCGATCCGGATGGTCCAGGCGCAGTCCGCGTCGGTGGCGCGCACGCTCAGGCTGACCGGCGGGTCGGCGACGAGCTTGCTGCGGCTGCGGGCGTGGAAGCAGCTGATCAGTTCGGCGATGCCGTCGGCCGCGAACGCGGGGTCGTAGGCGCTCGCGCGGCCGGCTGCGGCGTCGGCGTCGGCGCGGTGGATGGCGACCTCGTGTGCTTGCCGCCGAGCCCAGAAGAGCCGGGGCGAGGCGGCCGGCAGGAACTGGAAGGCGGCGAGGTCCGGATCGGCCGAGGCGAGGGTGTCGGCGAGCGCCGCGCCGCCGGTGCGGAACCATGCGACCAGGGCCTCGTCCTCGGGGGCGGTGAAAAATGCCGCTTCTTCCTCATCGTCGAAGGGCTCGACCCGGCCGCGCGCCACATAGGCCGTGGCCCAGCGCTGGACTCCGCCGGTGTGCTGCACCACGTCGCGCACCTGCCATCCGGGGCAGTACGGTACCGCCGCGTCCAGTCCCGCGAGGTCGGCGGAGTCAGCCAGCGCCGCGCTTTCGCCACGGATTACCGCAATGTAGTCATTCACTTGCATGTGTCGTGCTCCGCTGGTCGGCCCGGCCGCCGGGCCGGGGTGAAGTGGCCATTCACCGCTGAGTGCGGACCATTATGCAGGGACGCGGACTGTATCGCCTCGCCTATTCCGGCATCCGGATAGCATCGAGGTCATGGGATTAGACATACGTGGATTTCTGAACCTACCGGTGTGGCGCGCATTCGACATCGACGACGAGGGGCGGATCCTGGCCGGGCACGACGAGTCCGGTTCGCTCCAGTTGGTCGAGCTCGCGCCGGGCGGGGCCGCGACCCGGCTCACCGCCCTGCCCGGTGCCTGTTCCGGCCGCTACCTGCCGGGGACCCGGTCCGTGGTGGTCGAGCACGATCAGGGCGGCGACGAGAACAGCCAGTTGTCGCTGCTGTCGCTGGATCCGCCGCCGGCCGAGCCGGTCGGCCTCGACGGCCTGACGCCGCTGGTGAACGACGAGCGCTACTTCCACCAACTCCTCGATGTGGTCCCCGGGCGGATCGTCTACACGACGAACCGCCGCAACAGTGTCGACTTCGACGTCATCGTGCGCGACACCGCCACCGGCGCGGAGACGGTCGTCTACGACCAGGGCGGTGCGATCGGCGAGGTCGCTGTCGCGCCGAACGGGCAGGACGCGGTGCTCACGCGCTGGACGGCGCAGCCCATGTCCGACCAATTGATCCTGGTGGAGGCGGCGGGCAGCCGGATTCGCACCCTCACCGGGGACGACGAGCGGGCGCAGCACACGCTTGCGCACTGGCAGGCGGACGGTGACTCCCTGCTGGTGACCACCGACCGGGACCGGGAGTTCACCGTCCTCGCCCGCCTCGACCTGGCGAGCGGCGAATGGACCGAGCTGGTGGCGGCCGAAGGGCAGGACGTGGCCGGTTGGCCCTCCCCCGACGGACGGCTGCTGGCGGTCTTCGCCAACGACGACGGCGCCGCCCGGCTGAGCCTGCACGAGGCCGCCACCGGCCGCCTGTTGCGCGCGGTGCCGCTGCCGGACGACGGCTGGACCGGCGAACCGCACTTCTCCAAGCCGGTCTGGTCGCCGCGCTCCGACCAGATCGTGCTCAGCTACGCCAGCCCGACCATCCCCGGGGACCTGCTGCGGGTCGAGGTCGAGACCGGCGCGGTCACCAAAGTCGCCGACAGCACCGGTCCGCTGGCCGGCGTGGCCCTGGCCCGGCCCACCTCGCACCGGGTGCCCACCAAGGACGGCGAGCTCGTGCCGTGCTTCGTCTACCGCAGTCCGGAACCGGGCGACCCGGCGCTGGCCGGCTCAGCCGTGCTGATCATCCATGGCGGGCCGGAGAGCAGTTCGGTGCGCACCTTCAGCCCCGTCGCGCAGTCCCTGGCCGCGGCCGGGCACACCGTGCTGGTGCCGAACGTGCGCGGCTCGGCCGGGTACGGCAAGCGCTGGTATTCGGCCGACGACGTAAGCCTGCGGCTGGACTCCGTGGCGGACCTCGGCGCGCTGCACGCCTGGCTGCCGAGCCAGGACCTCGATCCGGCCCGGGCCGCGCTGTGGGGCGGCTCGTACGGCGGGTACATGGTGCTCGCCGGCCTGTCCTTCCAGCCGGAGCTGTGGGCGGCGGGCGTGGACATCGTCGGCATCTCCTCGCTGGTGACGTTCCTGGAGAACACCTCCGGCTACCGGCGGGCGATGCGGGAGCGGGAGTACGGCTCGCTGGAGCACGACCGCGATTTCCTGGAGTCCGCCTCGCCGCTGAACCGGATCAACGACATCCGCGCCCCCTTGTTCGTCATCCACGGCGCCAACGACCCGCGCGTGCCGCTGTCCGAGGCCGAGCAGCTGGTGGCGGCGGTGCGGGAGAACAAGGTGGAGTGCGAGCTGCTGGTCTACCCGGATGAGGGGCACGGCCTGGCCAAGCGGGTCAACCGGCTTGACGCGTACCCGCGGGCGGTGGCGTTCCTGGCCCGGCACCTGGGTCAGCCGGCCGGCGCGGCCTGAGCTCGTTGCCTGAGTTCGGCCAGTTCCATCAGATCGACGACTCGGCGGGGGTCACGATCGCGCCGACGGTGTTCAGGTGCTGCAGCGCCTGGCGATAGGAGCCGACGGCGCTGCATTCGAGGTAGTCGATGCCGTGTTCGGCGCAGAACGCGCGCACCATGGACTGGACCCGCCGCAGGTTCGGCCTGGGCATGCTGGGGAACAGGTGGTGTTCGATCTGGTAGTTCAGGCCGCCGAGGACCCAGTCGGTGATCGGGCCGCCGCGCACGTTGCGCGAGGTGAGCACCTGGCGGCGGAGGAAGTCCTGGGACGCCTCGCCCTCCTCGGGCATCGGCATGCCCTTGTGGTTGGGGGCGAACGCGCAGCCGAGGTAGAGGCCGAACAAACCCTGCTGCACGGCGATGAAGACGACGGCCTTGAGCGGTGAGAGGACGAGGAAAATCGTACCCAGATACACCGCGGCATGGACCACCAGCAGGCCGCCCTCGAGCAGTTCGGTCCGGCCCGGCCTGTTGAACAGTGCTCTGATGCTGGCGATGTGCAGGTGTAAGCCTTCGAGCAAAAGCAGCGGGAAGAAGAACCAGGCCTGGCAGCGCGCCATGGCGCGGGCGAACGCGCCCCGGTCCCGGACCTGCCGCAGGGAGAAGGCCACCACGCCGCCGCTCACGTCGGGGTCGCGGCCGACTTCGTTGGGGTGCGCGTGGTGGCGGTTGTGCTTGTCCACCCACCAGGCGTAGCTGAGCCCGATCAGCAGGTTCGCGCAGATCACGCCGATCAGTGCATTGGCGTGGCGCTGGCGGAAGATCTGCCGGTGGCCGGCGTCGTGCCCGACGAATCCGATCTGGGCGAAGACCACGGCCAGGTAGGCCGCGATGAAGGGCTGCCACCAGGAGTCGCCGAGCAGGATGAATCCGACGATGCCGGCGATCAGCATCGCCGCGGTGGTGCCGACCTTCATCGAGTAGTAGCCGGGCCTGCGTTCCAGCAGCCCCGCTCCCCGGACGCGGCGCAGCAGCACCGCGAACTCGCTGCCCCGGTCCTCGGAGCGGCCGCTTGGCACAGGTATGACTGCGTTCTCACTCATGATGGCCCTTCCACGCCGAGCGTGACTTCAGCAAGGCGGATCTCGTCGGTCGGCGAGGTCTGGACCTGACCAGAAAATCAATCAAGCTGAGATGTATCTACACCGCCAGTATGCGTCATCCCGGCGGCGATGTCTCTAGCCCGACCAGGGCACTCCGGGGCTGGCCAGGCGCCTCCGGGCGCGGTCCCCGAACGGGGTCCTGACCGGCTCTTTTGTCGCCCAATTGAGATAATTCCGGCCACGACCTCGGCACATGTCCGGGGCGGGGACCATGCGGGTTTTACTACTGTCCCGCCTATTGGACTCGCGCTAGCTTATGAGCGATCCCACGATCACTTAAATGTTCAGCTGCCAGCAGCCATCAGTTACCGTGCCCGCAATACCCACGTGTGCCGGTAGCTATCGCGTCACCTCCACCGACCCAGAGGACCTGTCGTGAAAGCAAATCTCCGCGTTCTCGGCGCTATCGTCGCGCCGCTCCCGATCCTTGCGCTCGCCGTCGCGCCGGCCAGCGCCAGCCAGGGCCCGGCCGCTCGCGTCGCGTTCAGCAACGAGATCGTCTCGGCGGTGAGCCAGTCGACCCACACCGGCTCGCTGGCCGCCGGCCAGAAGCTCTCGCTCGAGATCAGCCTGGCTCCGCGCAACGAGGCAGGGCTCAACGCCTTCATCAAGGAAGTGTCGACCCCCGGCTCGGCCCTGTACCAGCACTACCTGACCGTCGCGCAGTACGCCGCCAACTACGGCGCCTCGGACGCGACGATCGCTGCGGTCAGCTCGTACCTGAAGTCCGAGGGGCTCTCGGTCGGCGCGGTCACGGCCAACCACATGACCATCGCCACCAGCGGCACCACCGCCCAGGTGGAGAAGGCTTTCAACGTCGCCCTCGGCACCTACCGCCAGGCCACCGGCGACCGTGACTTCTACGCCAACGCCGCCGCGCCCTCGCTGCCCACCTCCCTCGCCTCCGAGGTCGTCGGTATCGCAGGACTCTCCAACTATGCGCAGCACACCGCCGACAACATCGTGGCGAAGAAGGTCTCCCCCAACGTCACCGGCGACATCACCCCGACGAAGGCCCGCGGCGCCTACAACCTGACCACAGACATCAGCGACGGCTACAAGGGCACCGGCGAAACCATCGGCCTGGTCGAGTTCTCCTCCTACACCGCGTCCGACGTCGCCGAGTACAACAGCTACTACTCGCTGGGCGCCTCGACCCCGACCGTCGTGAAGGTCGACGGCGGCACGACCGACGACTCCGGCGAGGTCGAGGACGAGCTCGACATCGAGGTCGCCAACGCGCTCGCGCCCGGTGCCAAGGTCGCCGTCTATGAGGCCCCGAACTCCGACGCCGGCGAGGTCGCCCTGTACGCGGCACTGGTCAGCGCCGACGTGCCGGTGGTCTCCTCCAGCTGGGGCGAGCCGGAGACCGAGGAGGACAACCTCACCTCCGACGACGCCGACTTCAAGGAGGCCGCCGCCCAGGGCCAGTCGATCTACTCCGCCTCGGGTGACGACGGCGCCGACGATAACGGCTCCAGCCTGTCGGTGGACTACCCGGCTTCGGACCCCTACGTCACCGGCGTCGGCGGCACGGACCTGACCCTGTCCGGGAACACGTGGAGCAAGGAGACCGGCTGGTCGGACAGCGGTGGCGGCGTCTCGGTCGAGTGGGCCACGCCCAGTTTCCAGACCAAGGTGGACACCGGCGCCTACCGCGACGTGCCCGACGTGGCCGCCGACGCCGACCCGAGCAGCGGCTGGTACATCTACACCGAGGGCGGTTTCGAAGAGGTCGGCGGCACCAGTGCCGCGGCGCCGAACTGGGCCTCCTTCACCGCCGACTACGACACGGCGGCGGCGGACCTGGGCAAGGCGAAGTTCGGGTTCTCCGACTCGTTCATCTACACCGTGGCCCAGTCCTCCGAGTACAGCTCCGCGTTCCACGACATCACCAGCGGCAGCAACGGCCACTACAGCGCCAAGACCGGCTACGACCAGGTGACCGGCTGGGGCTCGTACAACGGCGGCAACTTCATCGCCGACGAGCTGTAGCAGTTCCCGTACAGACCAGGCTGTGACGATTCCCGTGTGAACGCCGGCAGCCAGGAGCACGTCTGCGGATCGGCGGGCGTGCTCCATTCCCCGCGTCCCGCGGTGGCCGCCCTGCCCACAGGCCGTCACCGCGGGACGCTTCTTTCGTTCTCGTCAGCGCCGCGCGCCGGGCTTCCTCGCCGCGGGCGGAGCCGGGCGCGCGGGCGCGGCGAGCGGCGGTACTGCCAGCGGCGGCACCACGACCGGTGGCATCGGCGCCGCCCCGCGCGGCGCGGCCGGCACGCCCACGGCGGGCTTTCCGCCGCGCACCGCCATCGTGGT
>Ga0302314_10013298_pt1 | contig 14164 bp, 11 predicted proteins | sample III_Palsa_N2_3_FD_200533 | JGI IMG/M metagenome (GOLD analysis project Ga0302314, IMG submission 200533) | Peat permafrost microbial communities from Stordalen Mire near Abisko, Sweden - III_Palsa_N2_3 | ecosystem: Environmental > Terrestrial > Soil > Palsa > Peat permafrost | place: Sweden... | reverse complement strand
CTACTCCGCCGAGCGCGAGCTGTCGGCGATCCTGCTGTGCATTCCCGACGGCAACCAGGAGGTCCGCGACCTCTCCGACATGATGACGGCGTGGATCGACCAGACGATCGGCGCCACGCCGGCCGATAGAGCCAAGCAGAAGAACGCGCTGTTCCTGGTGCTGACCAAGATGGACCGCGAGTTCGAGCAGAAGGCGGGCGAGACCGAGGAGTCGCGCCGGCTGCGCTGGAGCGCACGGCTGGGCAACTCGCTGATCCATAATTTCCGCGGCGAGTGGCCGACCAACTGGAACGGCCGGTCGTTCGACAACAGCTTCTGGCTGCGCAACCCGACCGTGATCGACGAACGGCTGATGGACTACACCGACGGCCGCGAGACCGGCATCGCCGAGGACTTCGCCGAGCGTGCGGGCGAGCTGCGGACCCATTTCGTCGAGAACCTCGACGTGCGCCGTCACTTTTCTGATCCGGCCAAGGCATGGGACGAGGCGTTCCGGCCCAACGATGGCGGCGTGGCCTATCTGGTGAAGAGCCTGACGCCGGTCTGCGATCCCGCGATCAAGCGCGCCCAGGTGCGCGGCCAGCTCGAGGTGCAGATGCGCCGCCTGGTCGACCGCCTCGCGGGCTTCCACAGCGCCGCCGACGGCGATGCCCGCGCCAAGAAGCGCGATCTCGTGCAGACGGTGCTGCGCGGCCTGTCGACCTGCATCCAGCACCAGCAGTTCGGCGAACTGGTCGCCACGCTTCAGGTCGCCGACTCGGCGCTGCGCGACATCTACTTCCGCATCTCCACCGCCCGCGCGACGGAAGACCAGAACAAGGGCAAGCCGGCAGGCCAGGCCGCGCAGTCGACCGGCGCATCGGTCGATCTGGGCGCGATCTTCGCCGACGTCTTCGGCGACGACGACGGCCGCGGCGCCCCGCCGTCGGGCGTGCTGGAAGACCGCGCCGAGCGCTTCGCCCGTGAAGCCGCCGAATACTGGCTGGAGAACATGCGTCGCATCGGCGCAGACGAGAAGGCCTTGTCGCACTTCGGCATCGACCGCCAGCATGTCGGCTGGCTGATCGACGAACTCGTCGTCGGCGCCCATCGCCTGAAGCTGATCGACCAGCTGTCGTCCGACGTGCGCGCGCTGGAGAACGCCGCCAACTCCAAGTGGGAGGAAATCGCCGAGCGCCAGGTGCGCACCGCGGCCGCCGCCCTGAACGGCTATGTGAGCGCGCTGGGCTTCGACCGGCTGCCGCTGGAGGAGCGCCCCGGCCTGCCGCCCAATGCGCCGACCCGCCGCGTCTTCCAGGGTCCGCCGGCGATCAATGGTGCGCCCGCGCTCGGCGAAGAACCCGCGTCGATCTACGCCGACTATTGCCGGGACTGGATGCGCGCCTTCCTGCAGCTGGCGATGGACAACGTGGGCTACGAAGGCGGCCGCGAGATCACGGCCGAGCAGAACGAGCAGCTGGGCGCCATCCTGCGCGCCGTCGCCGCTTAAGGGCGTTCGATGCCGTTGCGCGCCACCGTCCTGCCGCAGCCCGATCCGGGCCACGCGATCCTGCGGATCACCGACCTCGACGCGCCAGCCGACGGCCTCGCGCTGTCGCTGCAACGCCAGCAGGGTCCCGACACTCATCTCGCCGACGACGGCTGGCGCCGCACCGAGGCCTGGCTGGTTCCCGCCCACGTCGAACGCGTGACCGGCGCGCTGGAATTCCATCTTGGCCCCGAGATCTGCGACCGGCTGGCCGGCACCGCGACGGTGCGGCTGCGCATCAAGGAGCCCGACATCGGCGTTGTCGGCTCGACCGTCATCGCCTGGCCGCAGATGCTGACCTCGGGCGCGATCGATCCGTCCGCCCGCAGCACCGACGATCTGGTGCGCCTGCGCCGCCCGGCATTGAAGATCGAGATGCCCAAGCCGGTCGAACCCGAGCCGGAGCTGCCGCCGCCGCTCGTGCTCGAAGCGCCCGAAGTGCCGCTGCGCGCGACCGAGCCTGCGGCACCGCCACCGTCGCGCTCGAACATCGGCACGTGGCTGTTCACGATCATCCTGCTGATCCTGGTCGCGGGCGGCGCCTATGCCTATTTCTTCCATCGCCAGCAGATCGAGGATCTGATCGCCGGCACCCCGCCGCCGACAGCCCCTGCCGCAACGACGGCGGCGGCGACACCGCCTCCCGTGCCCGAACCGGCACCCGTTCCCGCCAAGCCGCCCGCGCCGGAGCCACCGAAGAAGTCGTCGCGCCTGGCCATCGCCGACTATCTCGCGACCAAGCCCACGCCCGAGGCGCTGCTGGCACGCGGCAAGGAATATGCGCAGGGCGGCGACCTGCGCGAGGCGTTCCTGGTCTGGCGCGCCGCGGCCGAGGCCGGCAACCCACAGGCCGAGATCGAGGTCGCGGCCTTCTACGATCCGCTCGCGCAGGCCAAGGCCGGCTTCACGCCCGATGGTGCACGCGCCGCCGACTGGTACGAGCGCGCCGCCCTCGCCGGCAATCCCGAGGCGCAGCGCAAGTACGGCCTGTTGCTGGCAAAGGGCGGCGCGGGCCTTCCCGCCGATCCCGCCAAGGCGAAGGACTGGCTGAAGCAGGCCGCCGCGCAGAACGACGCCGACGCCAAGAAGGCGCTCGAAGCGTTGCCCAAATGAGATTGGCGATCGGCGCTCTGCTGGCGCTCGCCGCCGTTCCGGCGCACGCCCAGACCGCCACCAGCCTCACCTGCGGCACCTTCAAGGCCGAGAGCACGCGCACCGCCAAGAGCACGAGCTGGACGATTGCGCGCGGCGCGGAGAAGAACACGGAGAGCGCGGCACTGAAGAAGGGCCCGCGCTTCGAGTGCATCGCGGGCGCAGTGCTGGCCGTGGAGTTCGTGCCGGCCAGCGGCGCACCGTTCCTCGACCTGTATTTCCCCGACGGCTCGGATATCGGCTACGGCGGCCAGACGTTCGAACGCAACGGTCGCTTCGTCATTCCGGTCCAGGCACGGCCGCGCATTCCGGAGGCGTTCCGGGCGTCGTTCGATTACCACTGCCGCTTCGAATTGCCGGCCGATCCGATCACGCCGGAACTGCGCCAGTACTGCAGCTAAATTTTCTGGTCTGGCTTGGGCATCGGCGATTGCTTGCCGGCGGGATCCTTGGCCGTGCACACGTCGGCGCGCAGGCGATCCTTGAGGGCCGCGATCTGGTCCTCGACCTGCTTGTTGGCGTTCTTCTGCTTGTCGATCTGGTCTTCCAGCGCCTTGACCTGCTGCGCGTCGGGACCCGGCGGGGCGGGCGGCGCGGGAGGGGCCGGAAGCTGAACCGCGACATTCACGATCGGGCGGTAGAACAGGTACCAGCCCAGCCCGAGGCCCGCGCCGACCAGCAAAAAGCCGCCCACCAGCGCACCCAGGATCAGGGGCCAGCGGGAGCCAGGGCGCGGTGTGTTGGCGGGGTCGGACATCGTTCCTCTTGGGGCGATAGTATAGACAATATCCGGGCGGCGGAATTAGGGCATATGGCCATGAGCTAAAGTCCTGCAAAGACGCTTGCCTGCGGGCGCCCGCCATATAAGTGTATATGCACCATTGTAAGGAGACATCCCCATGACGGCCTGCATCGTCGGTTGGTCCCACGGCAAGTTCGGCAAGCTCGATGGCGAGACCAGCGAATCCCTGATCGTGAAGGCAGCCTCCGAGGCGATCGCCCACGCCGGGATCGAGCCCCGGGACGTCGACGTGATCTACGTCGGCAACATGAACGGCGGCTTCGTGCGCCAGGAGTTCCACTCCTCGCTGGCCCTTCAGACGCATCCCGACCTGCGCTTCAAGCCCAGCACCCGCGTCGAGAATGCCTGCGCCACCGGCTCGGCCGCGATCCACATGGGCCTCAATACGCTCGCCGCCAAGAAGGCGCGCTTCGTCCTCGTGGTCGGCGTCGAGAAGATGACCGAGCTGAACAGCGCCGCGGCGGGCGAGGTGCTGATCAAAGCCTCGTACGTCGCCGAGGAGTCCAACATCGAAGCGGGCTTCGCCGGCATCTTCGGCAAGATCACCTCGGCCTATTTCCAGCGCTACGGCGACAAGTCCGATGCGCTCGCCAAGATCGCGGTCAAGGCGCACAAGAACGGCGCAAAGAATCCCTTCGCGCACTTCCAGAAGGAATTCGCCTACGACTTCTGCCGCACGCCCTCCGACAAGAACCCGTTTGTCGCGGGCCCGCTCAAGCGCACCGACTGCTCGCCGGTGACCGACGGCGCCGCCGCCGTGATCCTGGCCGACGTCTCCACCGCGCTCGGCATGAAGCAGGCGATCGCCTTCCGTGCCGCGCAGCACGTCAACGACTTCCTGCCGATGAGCCGTCGCGACATCATCAAGTTCGAGGGCCCGCAGCTCGCCTGGAAGCAGGCGCTGGCCGAAGCCAAGATCGACCTGCTCGATCTCTCCTTCGTCGAGAGCCACGACTGCTTCACCTCCGCCGAGCTGATCGAGTACGAGGCGATGGGCCTCACGGCGCCGGGCGAAGGCGAGCGCGCCATCCACGAAGGCTGGGTCGAGCGCGACGGCAAGCTGCCGGTGAATGTGTCCGGCGGCCTCAAGGCCAAGGGCCATCCGGTCGGCGCCACCGGCGTCTCGATGCACGTGATGTCGGCGATGCAGCTCTCGGGCACCGCGCCCGGCGCGCTGCAGCTGCCGAAGGCCGACATCGCCGGCGTCTTCAACATGGGCGGCGCCGCCGTCGCCAACTATGTGAGCATCCTCGAGCCTCTGCGATAAGGGCCGCTGAGGTAAGCCGAGTCGCATTGACAAAAAAAGTCGGCGATTTCGCGAAACGTGCAAGAATGGCGCACAAGTCCTTGGCGCCGCTGAATTTCTGCCGGCCGCGCGCAAGCGTTTCGCGAACGTTCGCGAATTCGCGAATTCTAGAATCACGGCTGCGCGATCGGGTGGAGGACGCGAGACGCAGAGAGAAACAGGTCCATGGCGGCAGTATTGCATAAATCGCATATTACGTCAAGGTAATATTGCGACTACTGCATTGCCAGTTCGTAGTATCGATACCGCATGACCACCCAAGAACCAGCCGTCGAGTTGACCCTCACCGACCAGCCGCCGGCCGAGATGCGCGACTTGCTGGGCGGCGGCATCTCCGCCGCCAACGAAGCAGCGCTCGGCCCGTCCGGCCGGCAAATGCTCGCGATCCTGATCCGCGACAAGAGCGAGGTGATCGGCGGCCTGCTGGGTCGCACCGCCTACAAGCGCCTGTTCGTCGAACTCCTGTTCGTGCCCGAGCGCCTGCGCGGCCAAGGCATGGGCGAGAGGATCCTGCGGCAGGCGGAGGACGAGGCGAAGACGCGCGGCTGTCTCGGTGTCTGGCTGGAAACCTTCAGCGCCGATGCTCATCGCTTTTATCTACGCCAGGGCTACAAGACCTTCGGCGAAATTCCCGACTATCCACCCGGAAACACGCGCTACTTCCTGTCGAAGGACTGGTCTCTCTAGCGACTGTCGCGACGCATCACGATTTCGATGTCGTCGACGATAAGGCGATTCAAATCCTTGATATGGCTGGCAGGAAATATGCGAACACGCTTTTGCGGCGCGTCGACCAAGTCCAGGAACGGCCGAGTCTTCACACGGAACCGCACCAGTGCCACAGCTTCGGTGCCGTCCATCAATCGCCGAGGTTCCTCGTCGTCTGGCTCCTCACTGAAAGAACTGACGATCTCGAGTGATCGTGCCATTGCAGGAAGCGCCCGCCAGCCGTTGCTTTCGATGCCGGTCAGTTCACGCGCACTAACAGCCAAATAGAGAAGCGATGTTCCGAACTGCCGTTGCTTCTTGCGAAGGTTCTCGATCCACCAGTCGTTCTGCCAGTCTTCGTAGCCGAACAGCATGCCTTCGAGACGTTCGAAATGCTCGTTCCATCCAGACTTTCGAGAGGCCCTTTCGATCAATCTCCAAGCCGGCACACGCCACTCTTCGCCTTTGCGCGTGTAGTAAACGGTACGCACACCCGCGAAAGTTCGGCCGTTCTTCAGATAAACTGGCAAATCGAACTTCTGGAAATCAACCTCCTTGTGCAGAAGGCCGAGCGCCACGTAGTGGTCGAATCGATCCTCGTTTTGATGCCTTTCCGGCGGATACTCCTCACCCATGCGGGCAAACTTCTTCCGGCCGTCCAGCAGCAGGGCAAGTTCGTAGCCCGTATGAATGAGATAAGGGGTCTCTCCAAGTCCCGCGAATTGATAGAGACTTGTCGTGCGATCATCGGCTTCGAAGGGAACATTGAAGTGCCGGCTGATGGCGACGGCCTCAGACTGCTCCAGCGTGTAGAACATCTCCAGATTGGGATCATTGTCCGCAGCTTCGCCAAGCAGAGCCTGCAACTCCTCCGGACGCTCGACCACAAACATCGTCTCGAATGCCGGATGGCCGAGGTCAGGATCAAACGCTGTAAGAACAAACCGGCGCGATTGCATGGTCATGGAACGTAACTAACGCCCGGCAGGCACTAGGCCAAGCTCGCACGCCTTGATCTGAAGTGCGAGATACTTGGAATTGATCCGGCACTGCGCGAGACTGCCGGCGATGAACCACAGGCCGGGCTGCGGGGTCGCCGTGAACATGTTGCGCAGTTCCTGGCCACCGCCAAAACCCCAGATCGGTCCGACCTTGTCGGCGACGGGCTGGCCGAACAGCTTGGCCACGAGCCGCTCCTGGCCCTGGTAGCCGGTCGCCAGCACAACGAGATCGGCCTTGAGCTTCTCGCCCGAGCGCAGCACCGCGCCGTCGGCTTCGAAGCGCTCGATGTCGGCGAACTGCGCCAGGCCGATCTTGCCTTCGACCAGCAGGTCCGAGCAGCCGACGTTGAAGTAATAGCCGCCGCCGCGCGTCAGGTACTTGTACTGCCAGCCCGTGCCCTCCTCGCCGTCGTCGAGCCGGAAGCCGATGCGCTCGAGCCCGTCGAGCAGCGGCTTGTCCATCTGCTTGGCCTTTGCGGTCATGAGCTGGTGGCTCTTGCGGCCGAGCGCCAGCGGCGTGGCCGTGGTGATGAGATCGCAATCCTCGAGCGACGGGCCCTCGTCGTAGAGCGCGTAGGGAAGCTGCGCGCTCGGTTCGACATTGACGATCAGGGTCGGGCTGCGCTGCACCAGCGTGACCTGCACCCCGCTCGACTGGAGGTCCTGGGCGATGTCGTGGCCGCTGTTGCCGGTGCCGATCACCAGCGCGGGCTTGCCGGCCCACGCATCGCCATCCTGGTACCGGCTGGAATGCATCACCGTGCCGGCAAATTCATCGAGCGTCGGGATCGCCGGGATGTTGGGAATGCCGCTGACGCCGGTCGCCATCACGATGTGGCGCGGCCGCATCTCACGTTCCGAGCCATCGGCACGGCGCAGCTTCACGATCCAGTGCCCGGCCTTTTCGTCGTACCGGCCGCCCAAGAACTCGGTCGCAGTCCAGAAGTTGAGCTCGAGGCTTTCGACATAGGCCTCGAACCAGCTCGCCAGCTTGTCCTTCGGGATGTAGGCGGGCCACGTCGGCGGGAACGGCATGTAGGGCAGGTGATTGACGTGCACCTGGTTGTGCAGCACCAGCGCGTGATAGCGCTTGCGCCAGTTGTCGCCGATGCGCTGTTCGCGATCGACGATCAGGGTGTCGAGGCCGAGCTGCGACAGGCGCGCCGCCGCCGCGAGTCCGGCTTGCCCGCCGCCGACAACCAGCACCGTCGGATCGCGATCGGAGAACGCTTCCTGAGCCTTGCGCTGGTCGAGCCAATTGGGGCCGCGGAAGTCGCGCGAATAGGCCTCGCCATCGGGTCGCCTCGCGCGGCCGATCTGCTCCTCGTGGCCCTTCAGCTCCTCGAGCGAGGTGAGAAGCGTCCATGCCTTGGGAGTCTCGCCATCGACGGGTGTGAGACGCAGTACGCCGCTGCAGCGGCCCTGCGCCGTCTCGAACCTGAAGATCGCCTCGATCGCATCGGTGCCCGCACGCATGACGGCCCTCGGCGGCGCGCGGTCCGGATCGACGACGAAACCGGAGGGCTGCGCGCGCTTCGCCCAGGTCGCCAGGGTATCGGCGATCGCGTCGGCGCCGCTCACCGTGTCGATGCGCCAGCTGAGCGCCAGCACATCGCGCCAATGGCTGTCGGCGTGGAACAGGCCCTTGATCGTTGCGGCATCGCCGCTGGTCAGCGCCTGTTCGAAACGCGCCAGCCAGCGTGCGGCGGCTGCGCCGACGTCGTGCATCACACCACCGGGCTCGCGCCACCGTCGACATTGATGGCGACGCCGGTGACGAAGGAACCCGCATCGGAGCACAGGAAGCAGGCCATGCGCGCGAATTCCTCCGCCTTGCCCATGCGGCCGAGCGGAATGCGGCCCGCCATTCCCTTCAGGAACTCCTCATAGGTCTTGCCCTCGCCGGCAGGGCCCTTGTGGCGGCGCGCCCACTGGTCGCTCTCGATCAGCCCCACCAGCATCGCGTTCACCAGCACGCCGTGCTTGGCATTCTCCTGGCTCATCGCCTTGGTGAGGGCGAGGCCCGCGGCGCGGCTGACCGACGTCGGCGTCGAGTTGGCGCCCGGCGCCTTGGCGCCGATGTTGAGCACATTGACGACGCGGCCCCACTTGCGTTCGCGCATGCCCGGGAACGCCAGGCGGCAGAGACGGATGGCGGCGAACAGCTTCAGGTCGAGATCTCCCTGCCAATCCTCGTCGGTCACCGTGTCGAACGCCTTGGCGTGGCTGATGCCGGCGTTGTTCACCACGATGTCGACCTTACCGAAGTCGGCGGTGATCTTCTTCCAGGTCTCGGCGATCGGTGCCGCCTTGGACACGTCGCAGGAATAGCCCTCGACCTTGGCGTTGGTCTCGCCTGCGTTATTTTGGCCTGCGGCCTTCTGGATTTCGGCCTTGGCCGCAGCCAGGGCATCGGCCTTGCGCGCCAGGATCGCCACCGACGCGCCCGAAGCCGCGAACTCCTTGGCCATGGCGAGACCGAGACCGGTGCTGCCGCCCGTGATCACGGCCACGCGGCCGTCCATGCGTACGTCCATTGAATCCTCCCGTTAGGCTTTGAGTGTAGCCAGCGCCGCCAAAATCCGCTCGGGCGTCGCCGGCGCATCCAATCGCACTGCGGTCTTGCCGTCGCCGGTCGATGCGATGGCATCCTTCAAGGCGGTCCAGACCGCCGTCGCGAGCATCAACGGCGGCTCGCCGATGGCCTTGGAGCGGAAGATGGTCGCCTCCTTCGACGGCGCATTGTCGAGCAGGCGGACGTTGAAGATCGCGGGCGCGTCGCGACTACCGGGGATCTTGTAGGTCGAGGGACCGGCGGTACGCAGCCTTCCCTGCTTGTCCCACCACAGCTCCTCGCAGGTGAACCAGCCCTGGCCCTGCACGAAGGCGCCCTCGATCTGGCCGAGATCGATCGCGGGATTGAGCGAGGCGCCGCAATCCTGCACGAGATCGGCGCGCAACACCCGGCTCTCGCCGGTCAGGGTGTCGATGGCGACTTCGGCGGCGGCGGCGCCGAACGAGAAATAGAAGAACGGCCGCCCACGCATCGCGGCACCATCCCAATGGATCTTGGGTGTCTTGTAATAGCCGGTCGACGACAGCGACACGCGGCCCATGTAGCAGAGCTTCACCAGCTCGCCGAAGTCTATGACCTGGTTGCTGCCCGGCTTGGCGATGCGAACGTTGTTGTCCGAGAATTCGATATCGCCCGCGTCGGCGCCGAAATGCTCCGCGGCAAAGGCCACCATGCGCTGCTTGATCGTACTGGCCGCCGCATGGGCCGCCCAGCCGTTGAGGTCCGTGCCGGTCGAGGCCGCGGTCGGCGAGGTGTTCGGCACCTCGGCGGTCGAGGTCGCCGTCGGGCGGATGCGCTCGATGTCGACCTTGAACACCTCGGCCACGATCTGGGCCACCTTGATGAACAGCCCCTGCCCCATCTCGGTGCCGCCATGGTTCAGGCGAATCGAGCCGTCGGTGTAGATATGGACCAGCGCGCCCGCTTGGTTCATGTGCGGGATATTGAAAGAGATGCCGAACTTCAACGGGAACAGGCCGAGCCCGCGTTTCAGCACGGGGCTGGTCTTGTTGAAGGCGTCGATCTCAGCGCGGCGGCGTTCGATGGAGGCTTCGCGCTTCAGCTCCGACCACACCCGCGGCAGATGATTCTCGTCGACCTTCTGGCCATAGGGCGTCTCGTCGCCCGCGTCGTCATAGAAATTGAGCGCGCGCACGTCGTCGGCATCGCGGCCGAGATGAAGCGCGATACGGTCGATCGCGTCTTCCATGACCACGACGCCCTGCGGACCGCCAAAGCCGCGGAACGCGGTGTTCGATTGCTTGTTGGTCCGGCAGGCGTAACCGACGGCGCGGAAATGCGGGATCCAATAGGCGTTGTCGGTGTGCGTCAGCGCACGTGCCACGACGCCCGGCGTGAGGTCGAGACTCCAGCCGGCATCGGCCGCCAGCATCGCATCGAGCGCTAGCACCTTGCCCTCATTGTCGAAGCCCACCGTATAGCGGTAGGAGAACGGATGCCGCTTGCCGGTCGCGATCATGTCGATCTCACGCGGCAGGCGAAGCTTCACCGGCCGGCCCGTGCGATGCGCCGCCAGCGCCGCCGCGCCCGCGACCCAGGAGGCATTGCTTTCCTTGCCGCCGAAACCGCCTCCCAGTCGCCGCACGACGGCGGTGATCCTGTTGTAGTCGCAGCCCAGCAGCCGCGCGCAGATATGCTGGACCTCCGTCGGATGCTGGGTCGAGGAGTGGACAGTGATGTCGTCGTCTTCGCCCGGCAGCGCGAACGCCACCTGCCCTTCCAGATAGAAATGTTCCTGCCCGCCAACCTCGAACTCGGCGGTCAAGACGTGGGGCGCCGCCTTCAACGCCGCATCGGGATCGCCGCGCAGCAGGGTCGAGGGCGCCTGCACATAGGCCTTGGCGGCCAGCGCCGAGGCGACATCGAGGATCGCGGGCTCGGCGTCGATCTCGATCACGGCCTTGTCGGCCGCATGCCGCGCCGCGTCGAGCGTGGTGGCCACGACCAGGAGCAGCGGCTGGCCGGCATAATGGACGCGATCGGTGGCGAACAGCGGCTCGTTCTGGCCCACCGGCGCCACATCGTTCTTGCCGGGAATGTCGTTCGGTCCCAGCACGGCCACGACTCCCGGTGCCGAGGACACCTCGACCCTCCTGAGGCGGCCATGCGCGACGGGACTGAGCACCAGCGCCGCATGCAAGGTGCCTGCGGGTTCGGGCATGTCGTCGATATAGAGCGCCTGCCCCGTGACATGCTTCAGCGCGCTGTCGTGGCGAAGGGATTTATGGACGCTCATAGCGCCTCGACCTCGAGCGGCTGGCTCGGATCGGCGATGCGCAGCTCGAGACGGCGCAGGAGATTGGCCGCGACCTGCAGGCGGTAGGCCGCCGTGCCGCGCCAGTCGTCGATCGGTTGGAAGTCTTTTATGACAGCATGGGCAGCGCCTTCGAAGTCGCCTTTGAGCAGCGCCGCCTCGACGTTCGGCGCGCGCCGGGGCGTGGCCGCCATGCCGCCGAAGCCGGTCCGCACGTCCTCGACCTTTCCGTGCTTGATGCGCAGGCGATAGGCCGCGGCGACAGTCGAAATGTCCTGGTCGCGCCGCTTGCTCACCTTGTCGCAAAAGAACACTTCGCCCGGCCACAGGCGCGGCATCGTCAGCGACTGGATCACCTCGTCGGGGGCGAGCGCGGTCTTGCGATAGTCGAGGAAGAAGTCTTCCAGCGGCAGCTCGCGCACGCCGCGCACCGATGCCAGCGTCAGCCGCGTTTCCAGCGCCAAAAGCACCGGCGGCATGTCGCCGATCGGCGAGGCCGTGCCGATATTGCCGCCGATCGTGCCCAGGGTGCGGATCTGCCGCGAGCCAAGCCGCGCGAGATAGGTGCGCAGCGCCGGATAGGCCGCAACCAGGGTCGGCATCGCGCGCGCATAGGGCACCGCGGCGCCGATGGTGATCTCCTCCTTGCCGTCGACGATCGCCGTGAGCTCCGGCACATGCGCGAGGTGGATCACCGACTTCGGCGGCGTGCGGGCGCGGCTGGCCAGAAGACCGAGATCGGTCGCGCCCGCCAGCAGCAGCGCATCGGGATGTTGTGCGCGCAATGCTAGAAGCTCGGCGAGCGTGCGCGGCGCGAAGAAGGTGTCCTCGAAAGCCGCCGACGCGATACGTGCCGCCGGCATCGGCGCGGGCTCGACGGCAAGCCCGGCGACCTTCGTCATCGCCTCGACGATCGGCCGGTAGCCGGTGCAGCGGCAGAGATTGCCGGCGAGCGCATCATGGATGGTCTCGAGATCGGCCTTCTCACCGCCCGCGGCATAGGCATAGGCCGACATCACGAAGCCCGGCGTGCAGAAGCCACATTGCGTGGCGTCGGCTTCGGCCATCGCGGCCTGCACGGGATGCGGCGCGCCGTCCTTGCCCAAAAGTCCTTCGACCGTGCGCACCGACTGGCCGTCGATCTGGCCCAGCAGCGCGATGCAGGAATTGATCGCCTCGGCTTTTCCGTCGCGTTCCAGCACGACGGTACAGGCGCCGCAGTCGCCCTCGGCGCAACCTTCCTTGGTGCCCCTGAGGCCACGCCGGTCGCGCAGCCAGTCGAGCAGGGTCGTCATGGGCGACAGGCCCGCGACTTCGACCGGCTGGTCGTTGAGGATGAAACGTATCTGGTCCGCCATGCGAATAAAGTGCAAGCCTAATGACAACGACGCAAGCGCGTGATGCACTCGACATGCCACAATGAAGAGACCCGCAATGGATCCGTACCGGTTCGGCTATTCCCCCATCGTCTCGCGCCCCAGGCTCGCGTGGCCCAATAATGCCAAGGTGGCGGTCTGGGTCTGCCCCAACATCGAGCATTACGAGTACATCCCGGCGGAAGTCCGCGTCCGCAACCCCTGGCCGCGCATGCCGCATCCCGATGTGCTGGGCTACGGCGGCCGCGACTACGGCAACAGGGTGGGCCTGTGGCGGATGTTCGAGGTACTGGACAAGCACAGCATCCGCTGCACCGTGTCGCTGTCGATGTCGGTAATCGAGATGTATCCCGAGATCCTTGAGGCCATGGAAGCGCGGCGCTGGGAGTACATGAGCCACGGCTACTTCAACACGCGCTATCACTGGGGCTATGCGCCCGAGGAAGAGCTCGAGGTGATCGAGCACAGCAAGGCCACGCACCTGCGCCTCACCGGCCGCAAGCTGCGCGGCTGGTTCTCGCCTGCCGTCTCCAACACGCTGAACACGCCCGATCTCGTGAAGCAGGCCGGCCTGGAATATTTCTGCGACTTCTATCATGACGACCAGCCGACGCCGCTCGCCACCAAGCACGGGCCGCTGATCCACATCCCCTACTCGATGGACCTCAACGACGCGATGATCTACCGCCAGCCGGTCGAGGCCGAGGAGTTCGGCCAGATGATCGTCGACCATTTCGACACGGTGTATCGCGAGGGCAACGAGAACGGCCGGGTGATGTGCCTGGCGCTGCATCCCTACATGATGGCGGCGCCGCATCGCCTGAAACATCTCGACAAGGCGCTGTCCTACATCCGCCAGCACAAGGATGCCTGGGTCTGCACCGCCGAGGAGATCCTCGACTGGTACACGCAGAACGGCCTCAAGGCCTATCAAGAGCATCTCGGGAAGGACGCATAAGATGGCACCCGTTCCTCCGAAGGTTTCCAAGAACCCCGCGCCGCTGCAGCCGGGCATGGACAATCCCTGGTACGACTACGTGCCGTTCCCCAAGCGGCCGCGCCTCAGCTGGCCCAAGAACGCGCGCGTGGCCTTCTATGTCGTGCTGCATCTCGAGTACTACGAGCTGCAGCCCGCCGAGGACAGCCTCAAGGACAGCCGCTTCGTGGGCGAGTTCGGCAACTACAGTCCCGACTACCGCACCTGGACGCAGCGCGAGTATGGCAACCGCACGGGCATCTTCCGCGTGCTCGACGTGCTCGACCGCTATCAGATCAAGGCAGGCGTGGCGGTCAACGCGATGGCGGCCGAGCGCTATCCGTTCCTCATCGAGCAGTGCAGGAAGCGTGGCTACGAATTCATCGCCCACGGCATCTCGGCCAACCGCATGCTGAGTTCGAAGATGAGCGAGGCCGAAGAGAAGGCCGAGATCGCCACCTCCAT
>Ga0302314_10013297_pt1 | contig 14164 bp, 12 predicted proteins | sample III_Palsa_N2_3_FD_200533 | JGI IMG/M metagenome (GOLD analysis project Ga0302314, IMG submission 200533) | Peat permafrost microbial communities from Stordalen Mire near Abisko, Sweden - III_Palsa_N2_3 | ecosystem: Environmental > Terrestrial > Soil > Palsa > Peat permafrost | place: Sweden... | reverse complement strand
TCGATTGCCTTCTTTGCTACAGCAAAGGTGGCGGTTGTCTGATCAGTCGAGTCCGCTGGGACTTGGTCTTCCACCGAGTCCGCAATCGCGTTCGTGAAAAAGAAAATCTCATGGACACCATCAGGCGACACGGCTAGTGGGTCAAGAAGCTTGCTTGAAAGTGCTTCAAGCCGGTCCACATTGTTTGCAAGCAGGGCGGAAGCGACGGCAGCGGCTATCTTGTTCTGAATCTTTTTATCCAGATCTACCCGATGGCCCTGAGTCGGAAACTCATCCAGGGCAGCCAATGCTGCACAGCTCCAGATGCACGGAATCACCAAAAGCAATAGCCGTTGTGTGGCTGTCAATTTTCTTCCTCACTGAAGAAAAAGCCCGCGTCGGGCGGGTCGTGGCTCGCCGTTTACCACTTCTCAGTAACGCAATCCTTGAAAGCAATAGGCCTCAGCCTAAGAATGCCTGCCGAATCCGGAGCAGTCCAGAGCGGATAAGCATTCCTGAACCTGCACTAACGGACCTTAAAAACCATTACAACCCTCCTGGAACATCCCCGGCCTTCTTCGGCCATTCAAAATCCCCTACCGTTCGTCGACCCCGTCATGCTCGCCATCACCAAACCTTGGCACGCATGACACGCATGGACGGCGTACTTCAATCTGCCGGCAATTTTGGCGCTAGACGGGGTAGAGGGCAGTCTGAAACCAATCCAGGCTTAACCGATCCCTCACAACAAAAAAGCCGGGCATAGCCCGGCTTTTCCTTGCAACAGATTGCTTGCTCCCTTGTTTACTGCCCCGCCAACCCCGCCGCCTGCACCACCGCAATGAACGGTGTCGGATACACACCCAGCAGCAGCATCAGGAAGGCCAGCGCCAGCAGCATCAAGCCGCCGGTGTTCTGCGCCCAGTCCAGCGGGGCGGAGAACTTGCGCACCCAGGGGGCGCGCAGGTAGAGCTGGGCCATGGCGCGCAGGTAGTAGAACAGGCCCACGGCGCTGCCGAAGACCACGGCGGCCATCAGCAGCCACAGGCGGCGGTCGACGCCGGCGGCGATGACGTAGAACTTGCCGATGAAGCCCGCGGTGAGCGGAATGCCGGCCAGGGACAGCAGGGCCACGGTGAGGATGGCGGCAAGATTGGGCCGGCGCCAGAACAGGCCGCGGTAGTCCCACAAGGCATCCGCGTCGTGATCGCCGTAGGGGCTGGACACCAGGGTCACCACGCCGAAGGCGGCGAGGGTGGTGACGACATAGGTAAGCAGGTACATGCCCACCGCTTCCGTGGCCAGCGCGCCGGTGGCGATGAAGGCCACCAGGATGTAGCCGAAGTGGGCGATGGAGGAGTAGGCCAGCAGGCGCTTGATGTTGTCCTGCATCAGCGCCAGGATGTTGCCGAGCACGATGGACAGGATGGCGACCGCCGTCAGCACGTTCATCAGCGTGGCGTACTGGTAGGCCTGGGTCTCGACGAAGTAGCGCAGCAGCAGCGCCAGCACCGCGGTCTTGGAGGCGGTGGCGAGGTAGGCTGCCACCGGAGCGGGTGCGCCTTCGTAGACGTCCGGCGTCCACAGGTGGAACGGCGCCAGCGACAGCTTGAAGCCGATACCCACCAGCAGCATGCCGCCGCCAACCATCATCATCATGCGGCCGGGGCCGGCCGTGATCTTGGCGACGCGATGCCCGATCTCGATGAAGTCGAGAGTGCCGGTCTGGGCGAAGATCAGTGCCATGCCGAACAGGATGAAGGCGGAGGCCACAGCGGACAGCACCAGGTACTTGATGCTGGCCTCGAGCGAGCGGCGCTCCCTCACCAGGTAGCCGATCATGCCGTAGAGCGGCAGCGACAGCAGCTCCAGGCCGATGAAGAAGGCGGCGAAATGGCGGCTGCACACCACCACCAGCCCGCCCAGCGCGGACAGCGCCAGCAGGATGTAAACCTCTTCCTTGTTGCCCTTGTAGCCTTCCATGTAGGCGAAGGTCAGGGTGGCCGTAGCCAGGCCGGCGGCCAGCACCAGCCCCATGTAGAAGGCGGAGTAGCTGTCGATCACCAGCAGCGGCGTGACGAATTGCGGCAGCGGCGGATGGCCGAAGAAATCCAGCATCCTCAGGATCGGGTCCTGCAGGAACGCCGGCAGCTGGTCCGCCAGTTGCGGCAGCACAAGATAAGTAGCGGAGATCAGGGCCAGGTTCAGGCCCACCGCGACCACCGTGGCGTTCCACCAGTGATGGCGGCGGAAGGCGATGGCCACCATCACCCACATGATGGTGGCGCTGACGATGAGGATCGGCATCAGTGCCAGCCACTGGTTCAGGTCGAGCGCGAAATTCATGGTGCGCTCCCAGTCGGTGCCTGCGCCAGCGTGGCCTGGGCCGCCTGGTAGATGTGCTGCACCGCCTCGATCGGCGCCTTCGACAGCTCGAATACCGGCTGCGGATAAAGGCCGAACAGCACCAGCAGGCCCATCAGGGTGAACATGGTGGCGAGTTCACGGCTGTTCAGGTCGCCCAGCTTGTTCTTGTCGCCGCCGTGCACCCCGCCGTAGAAGGCGCGCTGCACGAACATCAGCGAGTACACCGCGGCCAGGATCAGGCCGGTGGACGCGACGATTGTTATGAACGGCGCCACCGGCCAGGTGCCGAGCAGGATCAGGAATTCGCCGACGAAATTGGCCAGGCCGGGCAGGCCCAGGCTGGCGGCGGCGAAGAACAGCGCGATCGGCGGCAGGAACGGGAAGCGCGACCACAGGCCGCCCATCAGCCTCAAATCACGGGTGTGCAGGCGCTCGTACATTTCACCGCAGAGAATGAACAGGCCGCCGGCGGAGATGCCGTGCGCCAGCATGTTGATCACCGCGCCTTGCAGGGCCTGCTCGGTGCCGGCGTAGATGCCGACCAGCACGAAGCCCATGTGGCTGATGCTGGTGTAGGCCACCAGGCGTTTGACGTCGTTCTGGGCGAAGGCCAGCACCGCGCCGTAGACGATGCCGAGCACGCCCAGCCACATCGCCACCGGCGCGAACTGCGCCGAGGCATGCGGGAACAGCGGCAGGGCGAAGCGCAGCAGGCCGTAGGCGGCGGTCTTGAGCAGGATGCCGGCCAGGTCCACCGAGCCGGCGGTGGGCGCCTGCGAATGCGCATCCGGCAGCCAGTTGTGCAACGGCACCACCGGCAGCTTCACCGCGAAGGCGACGAAGAAGCCGAGCATCAGCCACCACTCCACATGCGCGCTCATCGGCGTGTTGAGCAAGGCGGGGTAGTCGAAGGTGAGCACGCGGGTGGCGTTGTAGTGCACGAACACCAGGCCCAGGATGGCCAGCAGCATCAGCAGGCCGCTGGCCTGGGTGTAGATGAAGAACTTGGTCGCCGCGTAGACGCGTCCCTTGCCGCCGGGAGCGTTATGGCCCCACAACGCGATCAGGAAGTACATCGGCACCAGCATCATTTCCCAGAAGAAGAAGAACAGGAACAGGTCCATGGCGAGGAACACGCCGATGACGCCGCCCAGGTTCCACAGCAGGTTCAGATGGAAGAAGCCGACGTTGCGCTGCACTTCGCGCCAGGAGCAGGCGATGGCCATGATGCCGAGCAGACCGGTCAGGCCCACCAGGATCAGCGACAGGCCGTCCAGCGCCAGGTGGAAGCTGATGCCGAAGCGCGGAATCCACGGCACCTGGAATTCCTGCACCCACTGGTGCTTGTCGCCAAGCAGAGTCAGCGAGTAGTCGCCGGTCAGCCACAGCTGCGCGGCCAGGCCCAGCACCGCGAACATGGTGACCAGCGCCACCCAGCGCGGGAAGCCGCGCCCGAAGCGCTCGATCTGCCAGCAGAAGAAGCCGCCGATGAAGGGCAGTGCGAACAGCCAGACGAGAATCATAGGTAGATCACCGCGCCGATGATGAGTACGGCGCCGCAGGCCACGCTGGCGGTGTACCAGCGCAGGCGGCCGCTCTGGCTCAACGCCGTCGCCTTGTTGAGGGAGGTCAGGATTACCGGCACGGTGCCGATGATCTGGTCAAACACGTCCTTGCTGTTGACGCGCACTGCCCACAGGAAGGGTTTCACGAACAGGCGGTCGTAGAGCCAGTCGAAGCCGAAGGCGGCGTACCACCAGCGGCTCAGCAGGCGCGCTACGGCGTTGTTTTCCAGCCAGTGCAGCAGGGCGGGCTGGCCGAAGAAGCGCCAGCCGGCGATGGCGATGCCGGCAATGGCGACGGCGCCGGACAGCAGCTTGATTTGCAGTTGCACCGCTCCGCCTTCACCGGCGGGGCTGGCGGGCAAGACCCCGTCCAGCGGCAGATGGATCAGCCCGCCGACGGTGGTGGAGAGCACCAGCAATACGCTCAAGGGCAGCCAGTAGGAAACCCCGTGGCCGGCATGGGCGTCGATCTTGGCCTCACCGAAGAACACGGTGAAGATCAGGCGGAAGGTATAGAGCGAGGTGAGGAAGGCGCCGAACAGGCCGGCCCAGAACAGGCCCGCATGGCCGCCGGCATAAGCCTGCCAGAGGATCTCGTCCTTGCTGAAAAAGCCGGCGGTGACGTAGGGCAGCGCAGCCAGCGCCGAACCGCCCACCACGAAGCTCCAGAACGCCAGCGGTATCTTCTTGCGCAGGCCGCCCATCTTGCGGATGTCCTGCTCGTGGTGGCAGGCCAGGATCACCGCGCCGGACGCCAGGAACAGCAGGGCCTTGAAGAAGGCATGCGTCATCAGGTGGAAGATCGCCGCCGACCAGGCTCCGGCGCCCAGCGCCAGGAACATGTAGCCGATCTGGCTCATGGTGGAGTAGGCCAGCACGCGCTTGATGTCGGTCTGCACCAGGGCGGTGAAGCCGGCCAGCAGCAGGGTCACGGCGCCGACCAGGCCGACCATCTCCTGCGCGAACGGCGCCAGCTCGAACAGCGTGTGGGTGCGCGCGATGAGATACACGCCGGCGGTGACCATGGTGGCGGCATGGATCAGCGCCGACACCGGAGTGGGGCCGGCCATCGCGTCCGGCAGCCAGGTCTGCAGCGGCAGCTGCGCCGACTTGCCGACCGCGCCGCCGAGCAGCAGCAGGGCGATCAGGGTGACGATGATGCTGCCCGGTGGGAAGGCCTGCGGCGCCAGCTGCAGGATCTCCTGGATGTTGAGCGTGCCCAGGGTATGGAACAGCAGGAACAGGCCGATGGCCATGAAGGTGTCGCCGACACGGGTGACGACGAAGGCCTTGCGCGCGGCCGCGCCGTTGGCCGGGTCCTGGTACCAGAAGCCGATCAGCAGATAGGAGCAAAGACCCACGCCTTCCCAGCCGAAGTAGAGGAACAGCAGGTTGTCGCCCAGCACCAGGAACAGCATGCTGGCGACGAACAGGTTCATGTAGGAGAAGAAGCGGCTGAAGCCCTCGTCGCCGCGCATGTACCAGGAGGCGAACAGGTGGATCAGGAAGCCCACGCCGGTGATCACGCCCATCATGGTCAGCGACAGCCCGTCCAGGCGCAGCGCGAATTGCGGCGCGAAGCCGCCGACCTGCATCCAGGTCCACAGCGGCTGCACATAGGCGTCGCCCGCCGGCGGATGCTGCAGGAACTGCACGCCTGCGATGGCGGTGACCAGGGCCGACAGGCCGACCGAGCCGACGCCGACCACCGCGGCCAGGTTCTCGGGGATCTTGCCGCGGCCGAAGGCCAGGATCAGGAAGCCGAGCAGGGGAAACAGGAATACCAGGAAGAGGAAATTCATGATCGGATCAGCCTTTCATCTCGCTGGCCGCATCCGTATCCAGCGTGTTGAAGCGCCGGTAGATCTGCAGCACCAGGGCCAGCCCGACGCTGGCTTCAGCCGCGGCCAGGGTCAGGATGAGAATAAACATGATCTGTCCGTCGGCCGCGCCCCAGCGACTGCCGGCGGCGACGAAGGCCAGTGCCGCGCCGTTCATCATCACTTCGATGGACATCAGCACGAACAGGATATTGCGGCGGATCAGGATGCCCAGCAGTCCCATTGAAAACAGGATGCCGGACAGGATCAGCGCATGCTCCAGCGGTATGGCGCTCACTCCGTTCATCTTCGTAAGTTCGTTCTGTCCTTATCTGTACCGCCCCACCCGTCAGGGCAGGGGAGAACTTGCAGCTTTATGTTTCTACTGCTTCAGTCTTCGTGCCGCCCCAGGTGAAACGCCGCAACCAGCGCCGCCAGCAGCAGCATCGAGGCCAGCTCCACCGCCAGCAGGTAGGGGCCGAACAGCGCGATGCCTACTTCGCGCGCGCCGATCACGCCATAGCCGATCTGCGGCCCGCCGCTGCCCAGCGGATGCAGCGCGCGCACCAGCTCGAACAGCAGCACCGCGCACAGCACGCCCGGGCCGGCGTAAACCTGCCAGCGCAGCCAGCGCTTTTCCTGCTCGACGGTGGCGCGGCCCAGGTTGAGCATCATCACCACGAACACGAACAGCACCATGATGGCGCCGGCATAGACGATGATTTCCAGAATGCCCGCGAACGGCGCGCCGATGGCGAAAAACACCATCGCCACGGCCAGCAGCGACACGATCAGGTACATCAGGCCATGCACCGGGTTGGTGTTGGTCACGGCCAGCAGCGTGGCGATCACGGCGACGGCTGCAGATAAATAGAAGGCGATTTCCATAACGACTAGTGATTAGTGATTAGTGGTTAGTTAAAGACGTCGTTCATTTAAGCGCAACCAGAAGTCCATTTAGCAGGCGGCCGACTTCGTCAGATGAAGCCATCAGCCCGTCGGTTGCCTCTTCGTTCAAATAACCAAAAGAATTCGCTAAGTGCATTTGCGTCTCCAACTCGTACAACGAACCCCTTGCATGCCCGAGAAACTGTTTGAATTCACCCTTACTCATGCGGCCTTGCCCCTCGGCAATATTGCTCGGTACAGATACAGCCGCTCTCCGCAATTGTGCAGTCAATCCAAACTTTTCTTCACCCGGAAATTGTTGGCTCAAGCGATAGACATCCTTTGCAAGCTGCATTGCCTTTTGCCAAACCACCAATTCCGTATAACGTTTGATCATCCTTCCAGCTTTTACTAATCACTAGTCACTAACCACTAATCACTAAGTCGTTACGGCAGTAACGACTTGACGTCGACCGGTTTGGCCTCATTCTTCGCCGCGCCCTTGGGTTTGCCGGCGATGCTGAGGCCGGCGATGCGGTAGAAGTTGTAGTCCGGATACTTGCCCGTGCCGCTGATCAGCAGGTGCTCCTTCTCGTACACCAGGTCCTGGCGGCGGTATTCGCCCAGCTCGAAGTCCGGCGTCAGCTGGATCGCGTTGGTCGGGCAGGCTTCCTCGCACAGGCCGCAGAAGATGCAGCGCGAAAAATTGATGCGGAAGAATTCCGGGTACCAGCGGCCGTCATCGGTTTCGGCCTTCTGCAGCGAAATGCAGCCCACCGGGCAGGCGGCGGCGCAGAGATTGCAGGCGACGCAGCGCTCCTCGCCGTCCGGATCGCGGGTCAGCACGATGCGGCCGCGGTAGCGCGGCGGCACATAGGGCTTCACTTCCGGATACTGGATGGTGTCGCGCTTGCGGAAGGTGTGGCTGGCCACCATCACCATGCTGCGCAGGTTGGTGTAGATGCCGATGAAGATGGCGATCAGCTTGGCGAAAAAGTCTTTCATGGGGTCAGGCTCCCTTCGCCAGGATCACCGCGCCGGTGACCAGCATGTTGACCAAGGCCAGCGGCAGGCAGAACTTCCAGCCGCCCGCCATCACCTGGTCATAGCGCGGTCGCGGCAGCGAGCCGCGCAGCAGGATGAAGAGCATGATGAAGATGAAGGTCTTGATGAAGAAGTAGATGAAGCCGAGCAGTGGCCAGTGCTCCGCGCCGGGACCATGCCAGCCGCCGAAGTACAGCGTGGTCAGCAGGCCCGACACCACCACCACGCCGACGTATTCGGCGACGAAGAACATGCCGAACTTCATGCCGGAATATTCGGTGTGGTAGCCGGCCGCCAGTTCCTGCTCGGCCTCCGGCAGGTCGAAGGGGTGGCGGTGCGTGGTGGCCACGGCGGCCAGCGAGAAGGTGCAGAAGCCGAAGAACTGGGGCAGGAAGAACCAGCCGTGCTGGCCCTGGTAGGCGATGATGTCGTTGACCGCGAACGAGCCGGTCTGCATCACCACGCCCATCAGCGCCACGCCCATGAACACTTCATAGCTCAGCATCTGCGCCGCCGAGCGCAGGCCGCCGAGCAGGGCGTACTTGCTGTTGCTGGACCAGCCGCCCAGCATCACCGCGTAGACGGCGAGGCCGGCGAGGGCGAAGAACAGCAGCACGCCGATATTCAGGTCGCCCGCCACGTTCCAGCCCGGCGCCACCGGCACCAGCACGAAGGCCATCATCATGGTGGTCATCGCCACCAGCGGCGCGACCAGGAAGGCCGGCTTGTCGACGAAGGGCGGGATCCAGTCTTCCTTGAAGAAGATCTTGATCATGTCCGCTACCACCTGGCCAAGACCGAAGGGGCCGACCCGGTTGGGGCCATAGCGGTCCTGCCACACGCCGAGCAGGCGGCGCTCCACCCAGATCAGCATGGCGGCGACGATGACCGAGCCGAACAGCAGCACCAGCGCCTTGAGGCAGGCGATGATCGCGTCGACTACCGCGGGGTGGGTTGAGAACCAGTTCATCATAGCGGCGCGAGCAGCGTGGAGGGGCCCCGTGCGGAGCATGGGGATCCTAGCGTCGCGAGTCGGCGCAGGCATGAGACCCGCGCGCCTGTAAGCGCGGGTTTATGCAGCTGTAAGAGCGATCCGTTCTGTTCGGAGGCTGACATAGAAGGTCTCATGCCGTGGCTACCTGCGAGAGCTTGATGTTGGCGCCGGCTTCAGCAAAGGCCATGCCGTCTACACCCAGCGGCAGGCCCACGGTGCCGCGCGGCAGCGTCGGCAGCAGGCGCAGCGGCAGGCGCACGGCGGAACCGGCCAGCGCCACGTCGAGCAGCATGTTGGCGCCGACGCCCAGGGCGGCGGCATCAGCGGGATTGAGGCCGACATAGGGTTTGGGCGCGCGCTCGGCAATGGGCGCGGCGCGGGAGCTCTGCTCATCGCTGCCGAAGATGTGATGCAGGGCCACCGTGCGCCATTCACCGGCCTTCGCCGCGAAGGCGGCCGGAATGGCGTCGAAATAGCTCTTCGCCGCGGCATGGGCCTGCGGGTCGAACAGGCGCACGCCGGCGTCGCCGCCGCGCAGATGGCCGCCCACTTCGTCCTGGAACTTGTTCCAGGATTGCGGCGAGTTCCAGCCCGGCGCCCAGGCGAAGGGAATCAGGGACGAGGGACGGTCGCCCGCCTCGGTGCCGTGATGGCCTTCCATGGAGAAGGCGAGGGCGGTGTCGGCATCCTGGCTGGCGCGCGGCTCGTGCACCGAGATATTGGCGCGCATCGCGGTGCGGCCGCTGTAGCGGTGCGGCTCGCGCGCCACCTTGAGGCCGTGCATGCGGAACTGCGCGTTGGGCGCGGCCTTGGCCATGCCGGCCAGCTGCGGCAGCTCCTGGGCGCAGGCGGCGCTGACGTCGTCGAAGTGCTTCCACTCGGACGCGACATTGCTGAACTGGGCGCGCAGCTCGCTGAGCCAGCTCCAGGCCTCGCGGATCGTCACCTTGGGATCGTAGTAGGTGGCGTCGTAGACCTGGAAGTAGCGCTGCGCGCGGCCTTCGTTGTTGACCACGGTGCCGTCGCCCTCGGCGAAGCTGGCGGCGGACAGCACCACCTCGGCTTGCTGGGCGGTGTCGGTCATCTGGTGATCGGCCACCACCAGCTTGGCATTCTTCAGGGCGGCATCGACGCGCGACTTGGCAGCGCGGCGATAGAGATCGTTCTCCACCACCACCAGCGCATCGGCGGCGCCGGACTGCAGCGCCTCGAGTGCCTGATCCAGGCCGGGAGCCTGCATCAGCGCCAGGCCCATGCTGTTCACTTCCGGTACCGACAGGCTCAGCTCGACGTGCTTGCCCTTGGCTTGCAGGGCGCGCACCACGTTGGCGGCGGCGTCGATCACCGACTCCAGGCCGGTGCCGGTGCCGGAAACCACCAGCGGCTTGTCGGCGGCGAGCAGGCCGGCGGCGATGGTCTTGGCCAGCGCGGCGGTCGCTTCATCGAGACCGGCCACGGCGGGCGCGGCGGCATCGATGGCGTGGGCCACGGCAAAGCCGAGGCGGGCGATGTCTTCCGGTGCGGCGCGGAACGTCTGTGCCGCGACGTCGTCGATGCGGGTGGCGTCGACGCTGGCGATGTACAGCGGGTTCTTCTCGTGCTGGCCGATGTCGGCCAGGGCGGCGGCCTGCCACTCGGCGATGTGCTTGTCGCGCGCCATGGTGATCTGGCGGCCGCGTGCGGTCTGGCGCAGGGCCAGGGCGATGCGCGGCGCGGTGTTGGTGACGTCCTCGCCGAGCACGAAGGCGGCGTCGGCCTGCTCGATCACACGCAGGCTGGGGATGCGCACATGGCCTTCGCTGAGGATGGTGGCGACCTTCTGCACCAGCTTGCCTTCGGCGGCGGAGTGGCCGTCGAAGAAATTGTTCGCGCCGACCAGCTTGCGCAGGGCGTAGTTGGCTTCCAGGCTGGCGCGCGGCGAGCCGATGCCGATGACGCGCTTGGCCGACTTGAGCAGATTGGCGGCGTGCAGCACTGCCTCGCCGGGCGGCAGGGCGACGAAGCCGCCGTCGCGCTTCACCAGCGGCTGGCGCGGCCGGTCCTTGCGGTTGACGAAGCCGTAGCCAAAGCGGCCGCGGTCGCACAGGAAATAATGGTTGACCACGCCGTTATAGCGGTTCTCGATGCGGCGCAGCTCGCCATAGCGCTCGCCCGGGCTGGTGTTGCAGCCTACCGCGCAGCCCTGACAGATGCTGGGCGCGAACTGCATGTCCCACTTGCGGTTGTAGCGCTCGCCGTGGGTCTTGTCGGTGAACACGCCGGTGGGGCAGACCTCGGTGAGGTTGCCGGAGAACTCGTTCTCCAGGATGCCGTCGCTCTCGCGGCCGAAGTAGACGTTGGCGGCGGTGCCGTAGACGCCCAGGTCGGCGCCGCCGGCGTAATCCTTGTAATAGCGCACGCAGCGGTAGCAGGAAATGCAGCGGTTCATCTCGTGGTTGATGAACGGCCCCAGGTACTGGTTCTGGTGGGTGCGCTTGGTGAAGCGGTAGCGGCGCGTGGCATGGCCGGTCATCACCGTCATGTCCTGCAGGTGGCAGTGGCCGCCTTCCTCGCACACCGGGCAGTCGTGCGGGTGGTTGGTCATCAGCCACTCCACCACGCTGGCGCGGAACGCTTTCGATTCCTCGTCGTCGATGGAGATGTAGGTGCCGTCGGCGGAGGGCGTCATGCACGACATGACGATGCGGCCCTGCTTGTCGTTGGCGTCGCGGTAGGACTTCACCGCGCACTGGCGGCAGGCGCCGACGCTGCCCAGCGCCGGGTGCCAGCAGAAGTAGGGGATGTCGAGGCCCAGCGACAGGCAGGCGTGCAGCAGGTTGTCGCCGCCATCGACTTCGTACTGCTTGCCGTCTACATGAATGATCGCCATGAAAATCAGTTTCCAGTGGCCAGTGGCCGATCCAAATTAGTGATTAGTGGCCAGTGATTAGTGGTTAGTAAAAGCGTCAAGCAGAAGCAGGCGCGCGACGCAGCACGGCCCCGCTTGTCACTAATCACTAACCACTGATCACTAATCACTGCTTTACTCACGCCGCCACCTGCGCCGGTGTCTTGGCGATGCAGGCTTCGAATTCAGGGCGGAAATACTTCAGCGCCGATTGCAGCGGCTCCATCGCGCCGGGCGCGTGGGCACAGAACGTTTTGCCGGGGCCGAGCAGGCGGGTCAGCTGCTCCAGTGTCTCGATGTCGCCGCTGCGGCCCTGGCCCTGCTCCAGCGCGTAGAGCAGCTTCTCGGTCCAGGGCAGGCCGTCGCGGCAGGGCGTGCACCAGCCGCAGGATTCGCGGGCGAAGAATTCTTCCAGGTTGCGCACCACCGAGACGATGTTCTGCTTGTCGTCCACCACGGTGATCAGGCCGGTGCCCATGCGGCTGCCGGCCTTGGCGATGGTGTCGAAATCCATCGCCAGGTCCAGGTGCTGCGGCATCAGGAAATCGGTGGAGGCGCCGCCCGGCAGCCAGCATTTCAGCTTGAGGCCATCCTTCATGCCGCCGGCGTGCTCTTCCAGCAGTTCGCGCGCGGTGGTGCCGAAAGGCAGTTCCCAGCAGCCGGTCTTCTTGGCGCGGCCGGAGACGCCATATAGCTTGGTGCCGGAGTCCTTGCTCTTGCCCTGCGACAGGCCCTGGAACCAGGCGCCGCCGCGCAGCACGATGTGCGGCACGTTGGACAGGGTCTCGACGTTGTTGACCACCGTCGGCTTGCCCCACAGGCCGGCGATCTGCGGGAACGGCGGCTTGGCGCGCGGATTGGCGCGGCGGCCTTCCAGCGAGTTGATCAGCGCGGTTTCCTCGCCGCAGATGTAGCGGCCGGCGCCGGTGTGCACGAACAGTTCGAAGTTCCAGCCGGAGCCGAGGATGTTCTGGCCCAGGTAGCCGGCGGCCTTGGCCTCGGCCAGCGCCTTGTTCAGGCGTTCCGCCGCCACCACGTACTCGCCGCGCAGGAAGATGTAGCCGCGGCTGGCCTGGATGGCGTAGCCGGAGACGATCATCGCCTCGATCAGCTGGTGCGGCAGGCCTTCCATCAGCAGCCGGTCCTTGAAGGTGCCCGGCTCCATCTCGTCGGCATTGCAGACGATGTACTTGTTCTTCGGCGCGTCCGCGCCCATCGGCACCAGGCCCCACTTGACGCCGGTGGGGAAGCCGGCGCCGCCGCGGCCGCGCAGGTTGGCATCCTTCACATGCTTGGTCACCTCGGCCGGCTGCTCCTTCAGCGACTGGCGCAGCGCGGCATAGCCGTCCTGCGCCTCGTAGCCCTTGAGGTCGAGCGGGGCGGCGAGGTTGACGCGATAAGTCAGCGGCTTGGTTTCAGCAGCGCTCATATCCGTGATCCATTGTTTTTGCTTGCCTCTCCCTCTGGGAGAGGCCGACGCGAAGCGGCGGGTGAGGGCGCGCGGCCTAGTAAAACTTCGCGAATTTTCTCCAGCACTGCAGCTTGATTCGTCAATACCTCATCGTTCCAGAAACGTAGCACCACGTATCCGTGCCGCTCAAGGATGCGGGTTCGTTCATCGTCTTTGAGGTTTTCAAGATGCTGGCTGCCGTCTACTTCAACGATGACGCCAAATTCATGACAGAAGAAGTCGACAACATACGAGTCAATAGGAAACTGGCGGCGAAACTTGGTGCTCATCAGGCGACGGTCGCGCAACAGGAACCACATCTTTGCTTCGGCATCCGTCATGCGCTGCCGCAGGTTCCTGGTCAGGGGCTTCCGCTTGTTGTCAGGCATGGTGGCGCCTCCGGCGGCCCTCACCCTAGCCCTCTCCCAGAGGGAGAGGGGATTAAAAGCGCTGTGTGCCAGGGCAACGCTCACTTATATTGCTCCAGCAGCTCGTTGATCTTGTCCGGCGCCACGTCGAAGTGCGTGTCCTGGTCGATCATCAGCACCGGGCCCTTGTCGCAGGCGCCGAGACAGCAGATCGGCAGCAGGGTGAAGCGGCCGTCCGGCGTGGTCTGTCCCAGCTCGACGCCGAGCTTGGCGCTGAACGCCTGCCTGACCTCGTCGTAGCCGGTGAGGAAGCAGGCCACGCTGTCGCAGACCTTGATCACATGCCGGCCGACCGGGCGGCGGAAGATCAGGTTGTAGAACGTCGCCACGCCTTCCACGTCGGTGCCGGGAATGCCCAGCACCTCGCCGATGGCGCCGATGGCGCCGTCCGGCACCCAGCCGTGGCGGTGCTGCACGATCTTCAGCGCCTCGATGGTGGCGGCGCGGGGATCCTCGTAGTGATGCGTCTCATGCTCCATCGCCGCGCGGTCGTCCGGATGCAGCACGAACGGTTCCTGCCGCGGCAGGTCGGCCAGCTTGATGATCGGCTGTGTGCTTTCCATGGTGCTCTTAACGGTCGACATCGGCCATCACGAAATCAATGGAGGCCAGCAACATGATCAGGTCGGGGATCATGCTGCCGTTGATGATGGTGGGGATCATCTGCAGGTGCGGGAAGCTGGGCGTGCGGATGCGCGTGCGGTAGCTGGTGGTGCTGCCGTCGCTGGTCAGGTAATAGCTG
>Ga0302314_10013295_pt1 | contig 14167 bp, 10 predicted proteins | sample III_Palsa_N2_3_FD_200533 | JGI IMG/M metagenome (GOLD analysis project Ga0302314, IMG submission 200533) | Peat permafrost microbial communities from Stordalen Mire near Abisko, Sweden - III_Palsa_N2_3 | ecosystem: Environmental > Terrestrial > Soil > Palsa > Peat permafrost | place: Sweden... | reverse complement strand
GGTGCTGGCGCCCTCGATGGTGCTGGCGACCATCGGCGTGTTGCTGACGGCGCTGATCACGGCCCCCGTTGCCAAATATGCGCTCGATCTGAACTGGATCGAAGCGCTGCTGGTGGGCGCGGTGGTGGCATCGACCGACGCCGCGGCGGTGTTTCTGCTGGTGCACGCGCAGGGGCTTCGCCTGCGTCCCCGCGTCGGCGCCACGCTGGAGGTCGAATCCGGCACCAACGATCCGTTCGCGGTGTTTCTGACCTTGATGCTGGTGGAATTGATTTCGAGCGGCCAGAGCTCGTTCTGGCACGTTGCGCTGGAATTTATCCAGGAAGCGGTGCTCGGCGCCATCATCGGGGTGATCGGCGGCCGGCTGGTGGTGCTGGCGCTCAATCGCGTGGCGCTGCCGCAGGGCCTGCACGCGCCCTTTGTCACCACAGCGGCACTGGTGATCTTCGGCGGCGCGCAGATCGCGCATGCCTCGGGATTTCTCGCGGTCTATCTCGCCGGCCTCATCATCGGCAACCGGCCGACCCGCGCGCATAATTCGGTGGTGGCGTTTCTCGACGCCGCGACCTGGCTGGCGCAGATCGTGATGTTCGTGTTGCTCGGTCTTCTGGTGTCGCCGCAGCGGCTGGTGGGCAGTGTGCTGCCGGCGGTGGCCGTCGCTCTGGTGCTGATGCTGGTGGCGCGGCCGCTGGCGGTGTTCCTGTGTCTGGCGCCGTTCCGCTTCAACTGGCGGGAGAAGGTTTTCATCGCCTGGACCGGGCTGCGCGGCGCGGTCGCGATCTTCCTGGCGTCGATCCCGATGCTGGTGGGACTATCGAAAGCCTATCTCTATTTCGATGTCGCTTTCGTGGTCGTCATCATCTCGCTGTTGCTGCAGGGCTGGACGCTGGCGGTAGCAGCCCGGCGGCTTCACGTGGCGCTGCCGCGCGCCGACCGCGGGCCGCGGCGGATCGAACTCGATCTGCCCGGCCAGCTCGAGCAGCAGTTGGTCGGCTATTCGGTGCGGCCGAAAAGCCTGTATTTCCGGCGTGGCCTCATCCCATCCTGGTCGAAGCCGACGCTGATCATCCGCGACCAGCGTATCCTGTCGCCCGCCGAGGCCGAACCGGTCGCGGCCGGCGATTACATCTATCTGCTGGCGCCGCCGGAAAAGGCCGAGGCGCTGGACCGGTTCTTTGTCGATATGGCGCCAAGCACCGCGCCCGATCCGCATCTGCTCGGGGACTTTGTCGTATCCGGCGAGCACACGCTGGGCGAACTGGCGGAGATCTACGGCGTGGCCGTCGGTGAAGATGAGGCCAAGCTGACGCTGGCGGATTATTTCGATGTCCATCTCGACCATGCGCCCAAGGAAGGTGCGACGCTGGCGCTCGACTCCATCGTTCTGGTGGCGCGCAACATCGGCGGCGGCCGGGTCAATGTCGTCGGTCTTCGCCTGCCCGAAGAAGAGGAAGAAGAACCCGCGCCGCTGAGCAGGACCGCAAGGCTCAAGCGCAAGCTGTCGGAGATATGGTCGTCGGTCGCCGGGATTTAAGGCGCTGGTACATCGCGGGCGGATTATACCGTTTCCATCGGTGTCGGCTGAAAGTCGAACGCGCCGAACTTGCCCTTGCGTTCCGGTTGTTCCCGGCCTGGGGATGCCGCGGCGTCCGGATCGCGCGACAGCCAGCGATCGGCGGCATCGCGGCCACTGCGGTACAGCATGGTGATAAAGCCCTGGCCCAGATCGACGGCGCTGCGCTGGGCAAGTCCGTCAACGCTGTCCTCCGCCGCGATCCGAAACAGCCTCAACGCGTGCAGCTTCGGCGTGGCGGCATTGTCGCGCGCCATATCGAGGGCTGCGACTTCGGCATTGAGCGTGGAATTGGCGGTGACCTGATCGATCCGGCGGTCGATTGCCGCCAGGGTCATCGGGACATAGGCGTCGCGGGTGGGAGTAATTTGCACGACCAGCACATCGGAGGCCTCGGAGGCCTGCACCAGTTGCACCACAGGGGGATTGGCGGCAAAGCTGCCGTCCCAATAGGACTCGCCTTCGATCTCTACCGCGCAATGAATCAAAGGCGGGCAGGTCGATGCCAGCACCACGTCGGCGGTGAGGTCCTTGTTGCGGAAAATCTGCAATTGACCGTCGCGAACCCTTGTTGTCGCGATCAGGAGATTTGGACAGGTCGGCTCGCGCAGGGAAGCAAAATCGATCTCGGTCGCCAGCATCTGACGGAGAGGATCGAGGTCGAGCGGATCGAATTGCGCCGATAGTCCCCGGCCAAACGCAACGGAACTGCCGGCCGGTGAAAATCCGCCGATCACCATCAGCGAGCGGAACGAAGCTTCATTGGTGATCCGCCGCCAAAATCGCCGCAGCCGCGCCCGCGCGCCTTCGCGGCCGCCTTCGACGAAGCCGGATGCCAGCAGCACGGCATTGACCGCCCCCGCGCTGGCGCCGCTGATGCTGTCGAGGTCGCAATTCGGCTCTTCCAGCAGCCGGTCCAGAACGCCCCAGGTAAAAGCGCCGAACGAGCCGCCGCCTTGCAGGGCCAACGACAATCGGCGCGGTGGCCAAGTGCGACCTTGCGTCAGGTCGCCTTGTATCGGCGCGGCCCGGGCCAAACCGCCTCGCTCCCGGACGCTCTCGAATTTTACGGATGCGACGGGTTCGGACAGGATTTCTTCAGCGGGCGGGACTTTTTTAGCGGACAGGATTTTTTCGGACAGGCTTTTTCCGGGCAGGACCTCTTGGGGCAGGACTTCTTCGGGCAAGACTTTCTCGGGAGTGACTTTTTCGGCCGCAATTGGCGGGGCCATAATTGGCTCGGCCGCAATTTTCGCCACCGCGACGCTCTCGGTCGCGGCCTTCTCGATTATTTTTGTGGGCTGCGCTGGCGCCGCGGCTCCCGTCGACCAGATATCGGCGGCGGACGGCAACCCCACGACGCTCGGTCGACGGAGGTCGTTTTGCGCGGCTGGTGGATCGATCACACTCATTCTGAGCAACCACGTTACGCAGGCACAAAAATAGAATGGCAGGCTTTACCCGCTTTTGCTAGCGGCCAAAAAAATTTTACAACAGGTAAGAAAGCAACAGTGCGATACATGGCGTGATCGGCGCGCGCTCGCGTGCGGATCATGCGCTCTACTGATGGCTATCAGGCGCGGGCGTTTGGCTGTGATCTTCCAGACAGCCAATAATGTAAGCCGTCAGATCTCTCGGAAGCACCTTCGCGGCGTCGGCGTCGTGGCGGCATTTTAGCATGACGCGGCGCCGTTCCGTTGCCAGCGAGGTTCTCCTGACCCGCCGCACGGTCATCGGTCCATCGGTTACGAACTGCAGTTCGTATTTCTTGCCGCTTTTATCCGTCGCGGTGCAGTCGATGCTGGACACCCCGCCGGTCGCGAGATTGCCAGTCTGCTTGCACAAGCCGGCCGATAATTCGACCGACGGCACCGGCAGGCCATCAGTCCTCGGCCGGTCCTTGGAGTTTAGCAGCATCCGGTCGATTGGCAGCTCGTAGGAATTATTCTCCTGCTCCCGCCGGCCATTTTGACCTGAGAACGTGACGATGTGGGTGGGGTCGGTCGGGTCGTCGAGCGCGATCGCGAAATTGGCGCGGCCTTGGTCGCTTTGGAAAAAGGCAACCGCCCGGCAGGCGAAATCGCGTCCCGCGATTTTAAGCGTGCTGCACTTGCCCGACATCAGCGCGAAGATATCGGTCTCCGAATCCGCGTCATCCGAGACTGGAATGACCGGGCGTGAATTCGCGACATGCAGTGAAAACCGTCCGCCGTAGGAAGGTTCGGCGCCCGAGGGGGCTGTCAGGAAAACAACGGCAACGGCGGAGGCTAGCCAGCAGAGGCGCATTGTCTCGCTCGGTTGATGAAACATATCGGCGAAACGCCGTTTATAGCGTTTTCGAGCGAAGTGGATACCGGTTGGCGTGAAGAAAACGCGTCGAACAAGAATCTAGCATTTAGATCGTTGGTTCGGGAACAAAGCTGACATGCCGCCGTCCGCGAACAATGGCCGCTTTTGGGATATTTTGTGGACATAGCGAGGCGGATGGCGCCATCGGCGGTTCACACCGAATGGGCCGCCGCCGACAACACTTCGGTGCCGCCGAAGGCTGTGACGCGGCCGCGCTGGAGCATCACGATTTGCGTGGCCAATTGGCGCAATTCGCCGGGGTCGTGGCTGACATAGACCATGGGCACGCTGGCTTCGTCGCGCAGCCGCACCAGATAGGGCAGGATCTCCGCCTTGCGCTCCTCATCGAGCGACCCCAGCGGCTCGTCCAGCAGCAACAGTCGCGGCTGCGACAGCAGCGCGCGGCCGAGCGCGACGCGTTGGCGCTCGCCGCCGGATAATTGGCCGGGACGGCGATCGAGCAGGCGGCCGATATCGAGCAAATCGGTGACGCGTTCGTGCAGCGCGGGGTCCTCCGCAAGGCGGTTCATGCGCCGGCCGTAATCGAGATTTTGCCGGACATCGAGATGCGGAAACAACCGCGCGTCCTGGAACACGTAGCCGATCCGGCGGCGATAGGCCGGAACGTGAATATGCGCGGCGGTATCGTCGAGCGTCTCGGTGTCGATGGCGATGTGGCCGCGATCGGGCCGCAGCAGGCCTGCGATCATGCCGACCAGCGAAGTCTTGCCGGCGCCGGAGGCGCCGAACAGCCCGGTGACCCGGCCTTCGCTGGTGAACGCGGCTTCGACCGAGAATTCGCCGAGCTGTTTGAAGACGTTGACGCGCAGCATGGTCAATTCCCATGCAAACGTTGCGTGGCGCGCCGCGCGAACCATTCCGAGGCGATCAGCGCCGCCATCGCGATCACGATCGAAACCACCACCAGCCGCAGCGCCGCGGTATCGCCGTCCGGGGTCTGGATCAGCGAATAGATCGCCGAGGAAATGGTCTGGGTCTCACCGGGGATATTCGAGACGAAGGTAATGGTCGCACCGAATTCGCCGATCGCCTTGGCAAAGCCGAGCACCATGCCGGCCAGCACGCCCGGCAGCGCCAGCGGCAGTGTGACGGTGGCGAACACCCGCCAGGGCGCTGCGCCCAGGGTACCGGCGGCTTGCTCGAGCCGCCGGTCCACGGCCTCGATCGATAGCCGGATCGGGCGCACCAGCAGCGGAAACGACATCACGCCACAGGCCAGCGCCGCGCCGGTCCAGCGGAATGCGAACACGATGCCGAGATGGTCCGCGAGCCAGGCGCCGACCGCGCCGCGCTTGCCGAATGTCAGCAGTAACAGATAGCCGGTGACCACCGGCGGCAGCACCAGCGGCAGGTGGATCACCGCATCGATGACCGACTTGCCCCAGAAATCGCGCCGCGCCAGCAGCCACGCCAGTGCGATCCCGATCGGGGTCGCCACCAGCGTCGCAATGGAGGCGACCCGCAGCGAAAGCTGGATCGCCGTCCATTCCGTCGGCGAAATGTCGAACACGCGGCTACGTCGTCGGGGTGATCAGGAACTTGAAGCCGTATTTCTCGAAGATGGTCTTGGCCGCCGTGGTGCGCAGGAAGGCGAGATAGTCGGGGGCTTCGGTCTTCGCGGTGGTGGTCGCCGCCACCGGATAGATGATCGGCGGATGCGAATCGGCCGGGAAGGTGCCGACGATCTTGACGCCGGGTTCGACCTTGGCGTCGGTCGAATAGACGATGCCGAGTACCGCTTCGCCGCGCGCCACCAGCGTCAGCGCGGCGCGCACGCTCTCCGCCATTGCGAATTTCGGTTCCGCCGCGGTCCATGATCCCAGCTTTTCCAGCGCCGACTTGGCGTATTTGCCGACCGGAACCGATTTCACGTCGCCGGTGGCGATCTTGCCGTCGCCGGCGAGCTTGGCGAGATCGAAACCCTGTCCGATCGTCACATCGTCGATCTTGGAATCTTTCGGGGCGATCAGCACGATGCTGTTGCCGAGCAGATCGACCCGGGTCGGTACGTTGATGTTCTTCTTGGAGATCGCGTAATCCATCCAGTCGGTGTCGGCGGAGACGAAAATATCGGCCGGCGCGCCTTGTTCGATCTGCTTGGCGAGCACCGAGCTGGCGGCATAGCTGGCGGTGACCTTGACGCCGGTCTTGGCGGTATAGGCGGCATCGACATCGTCGAGCGCATTCTTCATCGAGGCCGCGGCGAATACCGTCAGGCTCTTGTCCTGCGCCTGAGCAGGCGACCAGGTTGTGCCCGCGACGACGAAAAGGGCGACGAAAAGTCCGGCAAGACGATGCATGGGAGCGCTCCGTGCGTGTTCGCACGCGCCATTCGCGCGCACAAAACAGGCGTTGATTGAATCTGAAAGCGACAGGCGGAAGCGCTGTTCCGGCAATCCCTTACGACTTACGGTCGGGGGGATATCGCTGTGCCGACCATAACAGGCTGATATTTCGGGTAAAGTCCTCCGAAAGGAGGCTTTGTCGCACCGTTGGCGGACGTCCTATTCGGACGGCAGGATCGCCACCGATATCGAATCTTCCCTGGTGCCGCTGATCTGCAGCACGAACGGGCTGGCGCCGATCTCATATTTCATGGTCTTGCGGATGCCGTCGCAGTCGGTGGCGCCGCTGAAGGCTTTCGGCTTCAGGGCATGTCCGTCCTGCACCACATCGATCCAGCCGCCGGCGGACAGGCTGATGGTGTAGAGGCCGGCCTTCGGGGCGCTCTTGAAACTGGCAAAGCCGGCAAAGGTGCCTTCCTTGGGCGCGCGTTCGGGCGGGGTGGGCAGCTTGGCGTCGGCGGGTGGACGCAACGCCAGCGTCATGCCGGTCGCTGGCAGTGCGGCGACTTCGCCGCCGGATGTGAGTTTGACGCGGTCCGGCGCGGTCAGCGCCGCACGCTCATGATCGATATTCCATTTGAATTTATCGCAGCCGCTCGGCTCTTCCGCTGCCCAGGCCGGGGCAGTTCCGAGAAATACCAGGGCAATCAGAAGAGGAGCGCGCATGATCAATCCACCGCTATCATTACATCGGAAGCCTTCACCACCACGGTGACATGGCCTTTGGCCTTGATGCCGAGTTCATCGACCGCCTCGTTGGTAATGGACGAGGTCATGATCTGGCCGCCGCCGATATCGACGCGGACATGCGACGTCGTCGCACCCTTTGTCACTTCGACCACGGTACCCTTGATCTGGTTGCGTGCACTGATGCGCATGATCGTCCTTCACAGTTATCCCGCGCATGAAGAGGGCCTGCGAAGGCCCGCATCGGCAAATCGGGATGAGATAGGATCAGTGGCCCTGATCCGAAGCTTCGCCAGCGCTTACGGCGCGGCGATAGCAGATATTAGCCCGGTTTGGCCCTCAATGAAATCAGCTATTGCTTGGCATCCGGGGCGGCCAGGACCTGGCGGCAGGCCGCCGGCATTTGCGCCAGCGTGATCCCGTGGCTCGGGGTCGGCGGCTCCTTCGGCGGTTCCGGGTGAATGATCGAATCCTTGAACCAGTAAGCGAGGTCGCTGGCGCTGCAGCCTTCGCCACCTTCCTGGGGCTTTTGGCCCTTGCAATCGGTGGCGCCGGGCGGACAGGCCATGCGGATATGAAAATGGTAGTCGTGGCCGTACCACGGGCGGATTTTGGAGAGCCAGCTACGGTCGCCCTTGGCTTCGCGGCACAACGCCTTCTTGATCGCGGCGTTGACGAAAATGCGCTCCACGCTCGGCTCCTGCGCGGCGTCGCGCAGCACCAGGACATGGCCCGGCGTAAACACCTGCGGATCGACATCGAGCCGGTCGTTGCGCACCATCATGACCGCGGACATTTCCTCGCGCTCCTCGCGCGACAACCGATGATCGGGCATCGGCGTCAGCCAGACATCGGCATCGAGCCCGATCTGATGGCTGGCGTGGCCGCTCAGCGCCGGGCCGCCGCGCGGCTGGCCTATGTCGCCGACCAGGATTCCGGGCCAGCCGGCATCCTTGTGCGCCTTGACCGACAATCGCTTCAACAGCGCGATCATATCTGGATAACCCCAATTGCGATTGCGTGACAGCCGCATGACCTGCCAGGTGTCGCCATTGATCGGCATCGGCACCGCGCCGGCGATACAGCCGGCGCTATAGCCACCGATCACCCGCGTCGGCATCGCTGCCGGCAGCAACTTGCGGGCAAACAGCTGCTTGGCGCCGATCTTGGGATCGTTGGGATTTTCCAGCGGCGGCAGCGGCTTTGGTTCGACGCTGCCCTTGTCCTGCGCCTGAACGGCGAATGTCCCGGCAAGAATCGCGGGCAGCAAAAGCCGGAGAACGGGAATCAGCCGGAAATTCATCGCATCATTCTATAGCTAAACCGGCAAGCCGGGACAGACCTTTACAACTCACGTTTTGGAAAGCCGTCATGACTCGACGAAAGTTGAATGACGGGTCGCGATCATGAACCGGCTGTGGGGGCAACACGTGGATCGCGCCTTGCAATCAGGCGGCCCTGGCCACGGCCCGAATCCAATACTACCAAAAGTTGTTTTTCTGAAAATGCCTCCCGGGAAAGTATTGCAGGCGTCGGCTTTTTTTAACCACCCGATAACCGTCTCGATCATTGGCAAAATTTCGTGCGAAACCGGAAAATTCGCGCGTTCGTTGTGCAGTGTCAGCGTTCGGCATGCAGCGGTCAGGTGGCGTAGAAGATTTTGCTTCGCCTTTGTGCTGGCAGCACCGGTCGAAGGTTGCCTGGCTATGCGCGTCGCGCCGATATCGGCAATTTCGCCTTCCAAACGGGCAGTTGAAACTCGACATCTTCACCAGACGACACGGCGGCGATCTCCTGCCTCGGCAAGTGTTACCAATTTTTCAGACACTTATCGGAGAACGTAACACACGCAGAATGCGAACGAGGCGACGTAATGCCGAGAATCCGGCCCAAGATAGTCAACAAGACAGTCAAAAAAGCAAAATACGCAGCGATAAACCGAACACCCGGCCGGCCAGCGAAACCCAGCCCGAAGCTGTCGGGCGGCAGCCGGCGCGCTTCTTCTGAAATCGGTGAGATCGTGCGCAAGCGCGCCGAAGCCGAGGCCGCGATCGCCGAAGCGCGGAAGTCGCATGAGCGCCTGCGCGAGGCGATCGACATCCTGCCGCAAGGCATCGTGTTTCTCGACGCCGACGGCCGCTACATTCTCTGGAACAAGAAATATTCCGAGATCTACAGCCGCAGTTCGGACCTGTTCGAGCATGGTGCGCGGCTGGAGGACACCATCCGCATCGGCGTCGCGCGCGGCGATTATCCCGAAGCGATCGGCCGTGAAGAAGAATGGATCGCCGAGCGGCTCACCAGGCTCTATCAGCCCGGCGAGCGCCATGAGCAGGTGCTGGCCGATGGCCGCTGCATCCTGATTGAGGAGCGGCTGACCGAGGACGGCGGCGTCATCGGCCTGCGCGTCGATATCACCGAGCTGAAACAGCGCGAAGCCTCGTTTCGGCTGCTGTTCGACAGCAATCCCGTTCCCATGATCGTTTGCGCACTGAAAGACGAGCGTATCCTCGGCGTCAACGATGCGGCCGTGGCGCATTACGGCTACACCCGCACGGAATTCGAGAAGCTGACCATCGGCAGCGTCCAGGCCTTCGAAACCGAACCGCCCTGGTCCGGCGATCTCAGCAGCGACGAGCAGGTGGCGCGCACCTGGAAGCACGTCAAGGCCGACGGCACGCTGATCGATCTGGCGATCTATTCGCGCCATCTGGTCTATGGCGATCAGCCGGCGGTGCTGCTGGCGCTGATGGATATCACCGAGCGCAAGCGCGCCGAGGCACGGCTGGCCTTCATGGCCCAGCACGACAGCCTGACCGGGCTGCCGAACCGCAATTTGCTGCGTCAGCACATGGACGAGATCCTGGTGCATACAAGGCGCAGCGCGGAAAAGGTCGCGGTGCTGATGCTCGGCATCGACAATTTCAAGGCGGTCAACGATACGCTCGGCCACGGCATCGGCGACAAGCTGCTGCGCAGCGTCGCCAAGCGCCTGCGGTCCACCTTGCGCGAGGAAGACAGCCTCGCCCGCCTCAATTCCGATGAATTCGCGATCATCCAGGCCGGGCTGATACGGCCGGAAGATGCGGTGTTGCTGGCCCGGCGATTGCTGGAGGCGATCGGCGAGCCCTATCTGCTGGAGGGCCATACCGTCGTGATCGGCGCCAGCATCGGCATTGCGATGGCGCCCGGCGACGGCGACGAGTCCGAAAAGCTGCTGAAGAACGCCGACATGGCGTTGTCCCGCGCCAAGAACGATTCGCGCGGCACCTTCAGCTTCTTCGAAGCCGGCATGGATGCGCGCGCCCAGAGCCGCCGCAAGATCGAAATCGACCTGCGCCACGCCATCGAGACCGACGTGCTGCGGCCGTATTATCAACCGTTGGTCGATCTTGCGACCGGGCGCATCACCGGCTTCGAGGCGCTGGTGCGCTGGCCGCATCCCGAACGCGGCATGGTCTCGCCGGCCGAATTCATCCCGGTGGCGGAAGAGACCGGCCTGATCAACCCGCTCGGCGGCCTGATGCTGCGGCGCGCCTGTGCCGACGCGGCGTTGTGGCCCGATGACGTTCGCGTCGCGGTCAACCTGTCGCCGCTGCAGTTTCGCGTCGGCAATTTGTTGTCGGTGGTGATGGATGCGCTGAAGCAATCCGGCCTGCCGGCCAAGCGGCTCGAACTCGAGATCACCGAAACGCTGCTGCTGGAAAAGAGCAGCCAGGTGCTGGCCACGCTGCATGCGTTGCGCGCGCTGGGCGTGCGGATCTCGATGGACGATTTCGGCACCGGTTATTCCAGCCTGAGTTATCTCAGGAGCTTTCCGTTCGACAAGATCAAGATCGACCAGTCATTCGTGCGCGACCTTGCCGCCAACCGCGACGCGCAGGCGATCGTGCGTTCGATCATCAGCCTCGGCATCGGCCTTGGCGTGACCATCACCGCCGAAGGCGTCGAGACCGAAGCCGAATTGAGCTGCCTGCGCGCGGAAGGCTGCCACGAGGGACAGGGCTATCTGTTCAGCCATGCGCGGCCCAATGCCGAGATCGTGGTGCTGTTGAAGGCGCAGGCCGGCGTGGATGTCGTCGCACCCGCGCATCCCGGTGACGACGCTGCATTGGTCGCCTGACCGGTTCAGCCGCGCTTGCTTTTGCGCCCGGAAATTCAGACCTGCTGTGCCGATGTGTCGGAATCGGCCTATGTTGTCGGTCCGCGCGCCACCGGGCTGGCGGTCAGGATCGCCCGGCCGACATCCTCATAATGGGCATCGCGGCCCTGGATCTGCTGCGCGATGGCATGCATGTCGCGGAAGCGGCGCTCGAACTGGTTGGCGCGGAACACCGCGGTGGCGCCCGCCATGTGATAGGCGGCGTCGACCACCGAGGCGGCCTGGTGGATGGTCCAGGTCGATGCCAGCCGAAGCGCCGCGCGGCTTTCTTCCGAAAGCTTTCCCGTCTCCGTCAGTTCGCGCCAGGCCGCTCCAGCCGTGCCATACAGATAGGCGCGTGCCGCGCGCAGATTGCCTTCGGTGCGCCCGATCAGGCCCTGAACCGCATTGTTCTCCCGCATGCTCTTGAGTCCGACCGACGCCTTGCCGCGCGCCAGTTCGGTGGCCGCATCGAGCATGGCGCGCGCGACGCCGAGCGAGATCGCGCCGAAGCCCATCCCGAACATGGTGTAGGTGGTGATCCCGTAGAGTGGGCCCTTTTCACGCAGCGCCGTGAAATCGTCGCGCAGGGCTGAAAATTTCTCCGGGATGAACAGGTTGTCGACCGAATAGCTGTCGGTGCCGGTGCCGCGGAGGCCGATCACGTCCCAGACGTCGTGCATGGTGGCGCTGCTGGCGGGAAAGACGATGGTGCGTATTTCCGGCGTGCCGTTCGGCTTCAGCCGCTTGGTGCCGTCGGCCTCGACGACCTGGACATGGGCGCCGAGCCAGTTCGCCTGGCGCGAGCCTGAGGCGAAGTCCCAGCGCGCGGTGATGCGAAAACCGCCGGGAACGACATGGACCTCGTGGGCGATTGCACCCCAGGCGAGGATGCCGTCCGGTGCGCCGAAAATCTCGCGTGCCACGTCGGCGTCGAGATAGGCCGCCGTCATGGCGCAGACCGAGCATTGGCCAAGGCACCAAGCCGTCGAAGCGTCGACCTTCGCCACTTCTTCGAGCATCTGCATGAAGATTTCGGGCGATGTTTCGGCGCCCCCGACGCTTTGCGGCAGAAGGGAGCGATACAGGCCGTTCTCGATCAGGGCGGAGACCACCGGCGGCGTCAGACGCCTGCTGCGTTCGATCTCCTCGGCCTCGCTTGCGATCAGCGGCGCCAGCGCGCGGGCGCGCTCGATGAGTCCGAAACCGGGAAGCTTGTTCATGCGTTTCCTCGCCCCTTTTAGGGTGTTCTGTTTGGCGGCGCATGGTGGTCCATCCGCCGTCGCCAATCAAGATGGGGAAGGACGGCAAAGTTAAGGTGCGCACCGTATCTTCGTCGCAGCATTGCCCCTTATATCACAGGAAATACACCGTCGAGCGGTGCGGAAGGGCTGACAGATGAAGTGCCACAATGCGTTTTTCGCACGTGCCTATGCGGCGTCGCGCAGGCCGGCGAGGAAGGTGTCGACACTTTTGAACAGGGCGGCGGCGTGCTGGCTGAGTTCGCCCGATGCCACCAGGACATTGTCGGCCAGCGCGCGGGATTGATCCGCGGCCTGGCTCGCGCCGGCGACATTGACCGAGACTTCGCTGGTGCCGGCGGCTGCCTGTTGCACGCTGCGGGCGATCTCCCGGGTTGCCGAATCCTGCTCCTCGACGGCGGCCGCGATGGTGGTGGCGATGCCGCTGATTTCGCGAATGGTGTCGCTGATACCGCCGATCGCGGCGACGCAATCGCCGGTGGCGGACTGGATCGCGGCGACCTGGCCTGCGATCTCTTCGGTGGCTTTTGCGGTCTGGCTGGCGAGTTCCTTGACCTCGGAGGCCACTACCGCAAAGCCCCGGCCGGCATCGCCGGCCCGCGCCGCTTCGATGGTCGCATTCAGCGCCAACAGGTTGGTCTGGCTGGCAATGGCGCCGATCAGGCGCAGCACATCGCCGATTTTTTCACCCGCCGCTGAAAGACTTCCGACCATTTCGGTGGTCTGCCCGGCCTTGACCACGGCATGATCGGCGACGTCGCTGGAATGGGTAACCTGGCGGCCGATCTCGGCCACCGAGGAAGCCAGTTCCTCGGTCGCGGCGGCCACCGTGCCGACGCTGGCCGATGCGGCATCGGAAGCCGCGGCTGCGGCGGCCGCCTGCGACGAGGTGTCGTTGACGCTGGAGGTGATTTCACTGGCGACGCGCTGCATGTCCTGGGTCGCTTTGGCGACCGCGCCAACCACGCTTTTGACATCGGCTTCGAAACGATCGGCCATCTGGCGTTGCAGGGCTTTCTTCTCGACCTCGGTCTGCTGTTTGGCGGCCTCCTGCGACTCCCGCAGCGAGTTCGCCTCGATCATGTTGCGGCGGAACACGTCGACGGTCGCCGCCATGGTGCCGAGTTCGTCCTTGCGGTCGCCGCCGGGGATGGTGACATCGGTATCGCCGCTCGACAGCCGGTTCATGACCGCGGTGATCGCGGCCAGCGGACGCGACAGGCCGCGTCCGAGCAGGAACGCGAGCAGAATAGCGCCGGCAAGGATCGCCAGCGTACCGAGCAGCAGGTGCCACTGGGCGCGGCTCGCAGCCGCTTCATATTCGGTGGTGTCCTTGATGACCTCAAGCACCGCGATCGGCTGGCCGGCATAGTTCTTGATCTGGCCGAGATAGAGCGCGGATGCATGGTTGTTCAGCGTGGCGTCGCGTTGCAGCGCCGCGCCGTTGAACGCGCTCTTCAGTTCGTCCTGCGTAGCGACCGTGCCGTCGAAGGTCGAGGACAGCTTCTTGAACGATGTGCCGTCGAACCAGTGCACGGCAAGGTCGATGCCGAAACGCTGTTTGACGCGATCGACGAACTCCTTGCCGAAGGGAGCGCCGATATCGACCACGGCGATGCTCTTGCCGTCGTGCAGGATCGGCGTCATGGCAAAGATGGCGAGTGTGTCGCGTCCGGGCTCGACGCCGACGATCGGCTTTCCGGTCCGGTTCGACTCCACCACTGTCGCACGCCGCGACGAAATGTCTTCGCCGAACGCCTTCGGATCGTGGGCGCGGAAGAAGGCGACG
>Ga0302314_10013294_pt1 | contig 14168 bp, 14 predicted proteins | sample III_Palsa_N2_3_FD_200533 | JGI IMG/M metagenome (GOLD analysis project Ga0302314, IMG submission 200533) | Peat permafrost microbial communities from Stordalen Mire near Abisko, Sweden - III_Palsa_N2_3 | ecosystem: Environmental > Terrestrial > Soil > Palsa > Peat permafrost | place: Sweden... | reverse complement strand
CACGGTCTGCTCTGGCTCGGCGCGCCGGTCGCGATCAGCCTGGCCTTCCAGTTGGCGATCGGTCTGCTCTGCGCGCTGGCGCTGACGACGACGCTGCGCGCGCTACTCGGCTGGTGCGCGGCGCTCGTCGCCGGCGTGCTCGACGTCGTCTTGGCGACCCTCGCGGGACCACCGCGCCCATGTCTGGCGGCACGGGCCGAGGCTCCACTCCTCGCCGCCCGCGGCCATCGCGCGCGCCAACGCGGCGAACGCGCGCCCCCGTTCCTCACCACGCTCGCCTAATTCGCAGCGTCCGGGCGCCGGTGCGCCCCCGTGAGGAGAGATCATGGTCGAAAAAAGCCGCGCGCTGATCGCCGCTCTGGCGATCGGCCTCATCCTCGTCGGCAGCGCCCGCGGCGCGAGTGCCGCCGAGGCGACGACCGGCGTTTTGGTCGGGACGGTCACGACCACCGACGGTCAGCCACTGGCGGCGGCGCACGTCACCGTCGTGTCGCCCTCGGGTCGCTACGAGGTGACGACCGACGCGCAAGGGCGCTTCACGCTGGTCGGCGTCGTCCCCGACAGCTACGTCGTCTCGGTCGACGCGCGCGGCTACCAGACGTTGGTGCGGCAAGGCGTGCTCTTGTTGCCCGGGCAGTCGGATCGCGTGACGTTCCGTCTGGAGCGGCGCTTGGAGACGATCGGGTCGACGCGCGGGGGGACCGCGGCGTTCACCCTCGGGTCGACGACCGACACGTTCACCGTCAGCGGTGACGCCGCGCGCGCCACGACGCCGAACGAGAACGCCTCGGGGCTAGCGCAATACAACGCGGGCACGGTGCAGGGAGCGATCGCCGCCGTCCCAGGCGTCGACATCGACGTGTTCGGCAACGCGATCGTGCGGGGCGGTAAGGTCTCCGACGCGGTCTTCGACTTCGACTCGGTACCGATTCCGCAAGGACTGATCGCCGAGCCCGGCGGGAACATCGTCGGAGCGCAGCTCTCGACGGTCGGGATCGCCGCGACGACGGCGACGCTGGGCGGCTTCGGCAACGAGAGCCAGAATGCGCTGGCCGGCGTCATCGACGAGATACCGCTCATCGGCACCTACCCGCAGCGCGAGACCCTCGAGCTGGGCACCGGGATCGGCTCGCAATACGACTCGTTCCGCTGGCAGAACCAGTGGGCGACGCCCGATCTGAAGTGGCGCTTCGCCTTCTCGACGGATTGGAGCAGCGAATACTTTCCGTACGGTGACGGCCACACGTTCTACCCCTCGGAGGAAGGGACGTACGGCCTGGCGCTTCAGACACGCGGCGAGGCGGCCTCGGTCGCCAACGTGCACTACGCGCTGACGCCGCACGACGATCTGAGTTTCTTGGCGCTGATGGGCGAGGCGAGCTACACGCAGTACGACCTCCCGTATCCGGGCGAGACCCTGGGGTCATTCGGGTATCCCGCCGGCGCCGACGCCGGCGCGCAAGCGAACTTCGCGTCGGGGTTGCAGGGGTCGTACGACATCCTCAAGCTCGGCTGGACGCACAGCGGCGCGCAGGCGGTCACGCGCGCGCAACTCTACCAGTCGCAGTACGGCGCGCAGGCCGGCGGCCCGTTCTGGGACGATCTCTCCTTCCCGGACGGCATCATCTCGCTGGTCATGCATCAGGGTGGTCGTGAGAACGGGTTGATGTTCGATGTCCAGAACGTCTCCGACGCGCGCAACCGGGTCGACTACGGCGCCTCGTACCGCGAGAACAACAGCTACCTCGATCAGATCGTCCCGACCGCGGACGAGTTCATCACCTCGAATCCGACGCTCTTCACGGGCCTGGCCTATCTGGGCGACACCTGGACGGTCACGCCGCGGTTCGACGTCTCCGGCACGGCGCGGTTCGACCGCACCCATATCGTCACCAGCGACGGCCCCAGCTACAACGTCGCCGCGCTCGATCCGCACCTCGGATTCGCATACCGGCTTGGCAGCAACTACGCCGTGCGCGCGACGCTCGACCACACGACCGTCGCGCCGGTGCCGCTGGAGACGGACCGGGTCGACACGTCCAACCTCACTCCCGATGTTCCACTCGCGCCGGAGATTACGAACGTCGGCGCGTTGTCGTTCGAAGGGCGCGGCCGCACGCAGTTCCGCTTCACCTATTACGTAGAGCACGAGAGCAATCGCATCGACGTGTTGCCGGCGAACTTCCGCTCGGCGATCCAGGCTGGCGAGAACCCCGGCGGCATCGGCATCCCGACCAACGCCGGCGCGCTGCTGGCGCACGGCGTAGAGCTCTGGGCGCGCAACGGCAACCTCTCGTTCGACGGCAACTACATCCGTGGCTACTCTTCGAGTGCCTCACAGTTCGCCTACAACGACCTCAACCCGGCGGCGATCGCCGCCAACGCCCTGATCCCGCTGAGCTACGTCCCCGACTTCAGCGCGATCGCCTCGTACGAGTTCCACCTGACCCCGCGCTTGCGCATCTCGCCGGAGATCTCGTACGAGAGCGGATTCCCCTACGGCAACGGGACGATGATCTACACGATCGGTGCCAACGGGAAGCCCGAGCTCGTTCCCAATGACAACTACATCAATCCCGGCTACAACTACTACTTCTTGGCGAACCCGAACCTGCCGTACAACGCGACGACGAATCCGTACGTCGCCACGCTCGGCACGCCCGAAGGACCGCTGCCGAACTCGCTGCACGCGCCGCCGCAGACGCTGGCCTCGCTGCACCTCGAGTACGACCTCACGCCGCGGCTCACGCTGATCTTCGACGTCGTGAACCTGCTCGGCACCGCGACCCCGACCGGCTACCAGTCCAACCCGTACCTGATCGGCCCGCCGGGCTACAAGGGCGGGAACCCGAACTACCAGCAGGCGTACGGGAACGTGCTGGCCGGCTGCAATCCCTCACCGACCGCGTGCGGAAACCCGTACACGCTGGGGAACGGGATCCCGACCAACGACGGCCAGACGCCAGCGGTGCCGTGGAGCTACGGGACCGCCGGCTACGTCCCGCAGGGCTATCCGTTGGCACGGACCTTCGTGCTGAAGTTGCGCTACCGCATGTGAGGCTGGTGCGCTACGAGCGGTGGCGGGCGAAGAGCGGCTCGGCGAAGGGTTTGACGAACCAGGGCAGGGTGCCGCGCACCATGTCGTCGACGCGGCCGTTCGATTCGGCCAGCGCTTCGACGACGGTCGAGTGCCGAAGGTCCTGGCGCAGATCGCGCGGGATCGGGAAGAAGAGCACGACGTAGACGACGGCCCAGCAGACGATCAGCACCTTCGCGACGCCGATCGCCGCGCCGCCGATCCCGTTGCCGATCCCGATGATCGGCAGCTTGGCGATGTGGGAGAGCAACGACGAGATCGTCATCAGCACGGCGTAGACGAGCACCGCGAAGACCGCCATGCCGACGACGTGCGCCGACCCCGGCCCCACGTGCAGCAGGTTCTCCGCGGTCGTGTCGAGCGTCCCCGGGTAGAGCAGCGCGGCCCAGACGGCTGCGGCGAGCGCGACGAAGCCACCGATTTCGGCGACGAAGCCGCGCTTCCAGCCCTTGAGGGCGAACAGCAGCGCGAACGCCGCGACGACGAGATCCGGCCAGACGATCACGTGCGCAGCTCGGCGCCGAAGCGCTCGCGCAGCCGCGCAACGATCCGGGCCAGGGCGGCGTCGGCGTCCGCGTCGGTCAAGGTCGCCTCGTTGCTCTGGAAGACGATCCGCAGCGCGAGCGACTTGCGTCCCTCGCCGACCTGCGGTCCGCGGTACTCGTCGAACGCGCGCGCCTCGTGCACGAGCGCTTCCTCCCGCACCGCCGCGGTCAGATCGCCGGCCAGCACCGCCAGCGGAACGACGACGGCCAGGTCGCGATCGAGCGGAGGGAACTTCGCCGGGGCGACGTAGTGCGGCGTCACCCGCGGCGGCAGCGCATCGACGAGCACGGTCGCCAGCGCCGTCGCGTCCTCGACCTCATAGGCGCGCGCCAGGCGCGGATCGATGACGCCGACGAAGGCGACGACCCGCTCGCCGACGTGCAGCGCCGCCGTCTTGCCGGGGTGCAAGGACGGATACGTCCCGCGCTCGACCTGCGCGTCGACGCCCAGCGTGCGGCGCAGCAGCGCCAGCACGTCGGACTTCAGGCGCAGGAACGCGTCCGCGCCGGCTTGCAGCGTGGTCAGCTCGACCCGCTCGCGCGGCGCCGGCTGCGCGTCGGCGAAGACGCTGCCGAGTTCGAAGACCCGGTACGGTCGCACCGCGCGGTCGCGCGCGGCGAACTCGAGCAGCGCCGGCGCGAGCGAGAAGCGCATCCAGCGCTGGTCTTCACTGAGCGGGTTGCTGATCTCGACCACGTCCTCGACCGCGACGCCGTTCGTGCGCCAGGTTTGGGCGACGGCCGCCGGCTGCAGCGAGAGCGAGAGCACCTCGGTGTAACCCAGCGCCTCCAGCGTCGTCGCCAGCGCCGTCTGGTGCTCGAAGGCGGCGCTGTCGATCGCCTGCGGCGGCACCGCCGGGACCTCGGCCCGCACGCGGTCGTAGCCGACGACGCGCGCGACCTCCTCGACCAGGTCGGCCGCGATCAGCACGTCGCCGCGCCAGTTCGGTGGGCGGACGGCGAACCCGTCGCCCTCGCGCGCAACGGTGAAGCCGAGCGAACGCAGCGCGCGCTCGATCTCCTCCGGCGCGACGGCGAAGCCCAGCAGCCGCTCCACCTCGCCGGCCGGCAACTGCACCTGCGCGGGATCGGGGGCCGGCCGACCGGCGGCGCGCGGCATCCGCACGCTCCCGCCCTCCTGCTCGAGCAGCCGCGCCGCACGCGCCGCGCCGGCGTCGGCGAACGCGATCGGCAGCGACTTCTCGAACCGCGACGAGGCCTCGGTGCGCAGCTTGAGCGCGGCGCTGGCGCGCCGGATGCGCGGCCCGGTCCAGGCCGCGGCCTCGATCAGCACCTCGGTCGTCGTCGCGACGACCTCACTGCGCAGCCCGCCCATGATCCCGGCCAGCGAGGTCGGGCCCTCCGCGTCGCAGATCACGATCGCGCGCGGGTCGAGGACGCGCTCCTGCTCGTCGAGCGTCACGAAGCGCTCGCCTTCGCGCGCGTCGCGCACGATCAGCTGGCCGCCGGCGATCCGCTGCTCGTCGAAGCAGTGCAACGGCTGACCGATCTCGAGCATGACGAAGTTCGAGATGTCGACGATGTTGTTGATTGGGCGCTGCCCGGCCAGCGCGAGGCGAATCCGCATCCAGGCCTTGGCCGGCCGCACTCGAAGCCCGCTCGCGCGCTGGAAGACGAAGCGCTGGCAGTCGACGGTCTCGATCGTGACCCGCGTATCGTCCGGCCCGTCGATGTAGCCGACGCCCGTCTGCGGCTCGCGCAGCCGCGTGCCGAAGGCGGCGGCCAACTCGCGCGCCAAGCCGACGATCGAGAGCGCATCCGGCCGGTTCGGCGTGACGTCGACCTCGAGCACCGGGTCGGTGAGCCGGAACCGCGCGACGACGTCGGTCCCCGGTGCGAGGTCGATGTCGAGCTGCAAGATGCCGTCTTCGAACCACTCGGCGGGCAACCCCAGCTCGTCGGCCGAGCCGAGCATCCCCTCCGAGGCGATCCCGCGCATCGTCCGCGGCGCGATCGTCAGGCCGCCGGCGAGTTGCGCGCCGATCAACGCGACCGGGACGATCTGCCCGGCGGCGACGTTCGTCGCCGCGGTCGCGATCGTCAGCGTCTTCTCCGCGCCGACGTCGACCGTGCACAGTTGCAGCCGGTCGGCGTTCGGATGCGGCGCCACCGCGGCGAGCTTGCCGACCACGACGTGCGTCAACGCCGGCCGCGTCTCGACCTCGTCGACCGGAAAGCCGAGCGACGCCAAGCGCGCGACGATCGCCGCCGTGTCGTCGGGCAGGTCGACGTAGTCGCGCAGCCAGGCCAGCGGGACGCGCACGCTACGAGAGCTCCGCTGCGAAGCCCGGCGGGTTTTCGATGAACGCGCGGATGTCGTCGATCTCGTTGCGCTTCATGGCGATGCGTTCGAGGCCGCAGCCGAAGGCCCAGCCGGTGACCTGCTGCGGATCGTACCCGACGGCACGCAGCACGTTCGGGTGGACCATCCCGCTGCCGCCGATCTCGATCCAGCCGCTCCCGCCGCAGGTGCGGCACGTCCCGCCGGCGCCGTGACACGCCGGACAGTTCACGTCGACTTCGGCCGACGGTTCGGTGAACGGGAAGAACGACGGCCGGAAGCGCACGTCGGCGTCGGGGCCGAACAGCTCGCGGCACATGCCGACCAGCATCCCCTTGAGGTGGCCGAAGTGGACGCCGTGCCCGACCAGCAACCCTTCGACTTGGTGGAACTGGTAGAGGTGGCGCGCGTCGACCGCGTCGCGGCGATAGCACTTGCCGGGGACGATGACGGCGATCGGCGGACCGTGTTCGCGCATCGAGCGCACCTGCATCGGTGAGGTATGCGTGCGCAACAGCAGGTCGGGGCGCAGGTAGAACGAGTCAAGCCCTTCGCGCGCCGGATGGTCGGGCGGGATGTTGAGCGCGTCGAAGTTGTTCGCGTCGGTCTCGATCTCGGGGCCGAGCACGACGGCGAAGCCGTGGCGCGTGAAGTAGCGCGCGACCTCGATCGCGACCCGGCGCACCGGATGCAGCGCGCCGATCGAGGCCGGCGGACCAGGGAAGGTGACGTCGATCGTCTCGCCCAGCGCCGCGTCCAGGGCGGAGCGCTCGACCCGCGTCAGCGCTTGGACCAGCTTCGCCTCGAGCGCCTCGGCGGCGGCGTTGACGATCTTCCCGGCGCCGGGGCGTTCCGCCGCCGGCAGCGCGCCGATCGCGCGCCGCACGGCCGTCACCTCACCGCTGCGTCCGAGATACGCGACGCGGACCTCGTCGAGGGCGTGCGCGTCCGACGCCTGGGCGACCGCCTCGTCGAAACGCGCCGCCAGCGCCGCGAGGGTCGCTTCGAGTTCACTCATGCCGATCGTGGTCATACGTCTATGCGAAACGCCCGATCCTGGTGGACCGGGCGTTCAGGGGCTTCGTTCTCGATGCGCGCGCGTCCGCTTTGGACGCACCGGCGCGTCAGCCGGTCGCCGACGGGTGCAGATGCCGGTACATCAAGTATGCGCGGACCGAGCCCGTGGTGGCGAACAGTTTCCAGAAGACTTCGGAAGTGCGCATGGCGTCGGCCGTTCCCCTCTCCCGTTCTCGGTGCTTGCGCGCGCTGGCGCGGCGAGGTGTAGGCGGAGTATAGCACCGGTCGAAATGGCCGCCAAGTCTTGACAGGACAGGGTTTTTCGGCGACTTGACAGCCTACTTGACACGCGCCGATTCGTACAGGACGATGCTCCCCGCCACCGCCGCGTTCAAGCTCTCGGTCGCCTCGGTCTGCGGGATGCGGACGGCGCGGTCCCAACGGGGGAGCCAATCACGTACCCCCCGCCGCTCGTTCCCTACGGCCAGGACGGCGTCGGCGGGGAGCCCCACCTGCCGCAGGTCCTCGCCCTCGCGATCGGTCGCCACTAGCGGCCGGCCCGCGGCGGCGGCGAGATCGAGCACCTCGTCGGCGTCGACGGTCGCGACGGGGAGCCGGAAGATCGACCCCATCGCGGCGCGCACGACCTTCGGGGCGTACGGATCGGCCCCGCCGCGGCCGAACAGCACGCCGGCCGCGCCGAAGGCTTCGGCCGAGCGCACCAGCGTGCCGGCGTTGCCCGGATCGCCGACCCCAGCCAGCAGCAAGACGACGCCGGGCCGGGCAAGCACCGCCGCCGGGTCGTCGTCCGGCAGATCGAACACGGCGACCAGGCCGCTGGGCGTCTCGACGTCGGAGAGGCGAGCCAGGACGCGTTCGGGGACCAGGTGTACCGGGATCCCCTCGGTTTCGTACGCGGCGGCGTCGAAGCGGGCGAGCCCTGCCTCGCTTGCAAAGATTTCGCGCGGCCGCAGCCCGCTGCGCTGCGCCTCGGCGAGCAGCGTCGGTCCCTCGGCGGCGAAGCGCTGCGCGGTGCGGCGGCCGCGCGGCGTGCGCAAGTCGCGGACCGCTTGGATGCGCGGGTTGTGGGGGGCCAGCGGGATCCGCACCCGGCCCGCTTCCCGTTGTCGCTGGGGACCCCCGCCCGGCTGGACGAAGAGCGCGCCGGTGAGGGATCCACGTCTGCCGGAGATCGCGCTGTTGCTGCTCATCGCCGTCCTGATCGCGCTCGGCGCGCAGCCGGTGCTGCATCTGCTCGCGGCCAACCGGCTCTTGGGGACGATCGTCTTGGCGGTCGCGCTCGTCGCGGCCGTGCTGGCGATCCGGCGCGCCTACGATCCGGCCTCGCCGACCGTGCGCGCCGACGTCACCAAGTACGTCGCCTACTGCGTCGCCGCCGCGCTGGCGTTGGTGACGATCGACTGGGGTCCACACTGGGCGATCCGCGCCTGCATCACCGCGGCCGAGGTAGCGGTCGCGTTCGATATCGTTACGATCGTGGCGCGACCGCGCGCCGTCGGAGGCTGACATGCCGGTTTTCGTCACTGGGGGTTCGGGTTTCATCGGGCGCAGCGTCGTGCGCGAGCTGCGGCTCCGTACCCACGTCGTGCGCACGCTGGCGCGCGGCGACGCGGCGGAGCGGAGCGCGCGCGAGCTGCACGCCGAGCCGGTGCGCGGTTCGCTGGCGGACCTCGACCTGCTGCGCGCCGAGGCGTCGCAGGCGGACGCCGTCGTCCACTGCGCGTTCGACTACAGCGGTAACGGCGTCGCACTCGAGCGCGCGGCGCTCGAGGCGCTGCTCGACGCGTTGCCGCCCGGTCGCACGTTCGTCTACACCAGCGGTTCGTGGGTCTACGGATCGCGCGGCGACGCGCTGGTCGACGAGACCGCGCCGCTCGCACCGTTGCCGATCGTCGCTTGGCGCCCCGCGCACGAGGAGCTCGTCCTCGCGCAGGACGGCCGGCTGCGCGCGATCGTGCTCCGCCCCGGCATCGTCTACGGCGACGGCGGCGGGATCCCCGGGCAGATGGTCGAGCAGGCGCGCGCGGGGACGCTCAAGATCATCGGCGACGGCCTGAACCGCTGGTCGACCGTCCGTCACGATGCGCTCGGCGAGCTGTACGGCCTGGTCGTCGACCGGCGCGACGCGCACGGCGTCTACAACGGGGTGCGCGGCGCCGCGGTCCCCTACGGCGAGATCGCCAACGCCGCCGCGCGCGCGGCCGGCCGCGAGGGGACGCTCGATCTGGAATCAGTCGAAGCGGCGCGCGCGGCGCTCGGACCGTTCGCCGATGCGTTCCTGATCGATCAGCAGGTCGATGGGGCGAAGGCGGAGCGCGAGCTGGGCTGGGCGCCGCACCGTCCGACGCTGCTCGAAGAGTTCGCCAACACGGTCGTCGTCTAGCGCGCGTGAGCGCCGCAGAGGTGGACGTTCTGAGCACCCGTCGCATCTATGAAGGCCGGGTGATCAACCTGCGGGTCGACACGCTGCGCGGCGCGCGCGGGCGGCCGCACGACATCGAGGTCGTCGAGCACGCCGGGGCCGTCGTGGTGATCGTGCGGCCGACGCCTGACACCATGCTGCTCGTCAAGCAGTATCGGCATCCCGTGGGACACGAGATGTGGGAGGCGGTCGCCGGCGGGATGGACCCCGGCGAGACGCCCGAGGCGGCGGCGCTGCGCGAGCTGCGGGAGGAGACGGGCTACCGCGCGCAGCGCGTCACGCACCTCTTCTCCGGCTATTCGGCGCCGGGCTTCTGCTCCGAGCTGCTGCACTTCTGCTTGGTGGACGCAGACGGGTATGAGATCGGTGAGCCGGAGCCCGACGAGGACGAGCAGATCGAGGTCGGCGTGTTCGCCATCGAGGAGGTGTGGCGCATGATCCGGGCGGGCGAATTGCAAGATGCCAAGACACAGGTGGCCGTGCTGTGGGCGTTGACCGCGCCGCCGTCGTCGTAGCCTTGCAGGGCGCGCTGCTGCGCGCGGCGCGCGACTTCGGCGAGACGTCGGTCTTCCGACCGCACGCTGAGCGCGTGCTGGCAACCGCGGCCGCGCTCGACTATGTCTTGATGCTCGCGCGCGGTGCGACCGAGGTGCCGATCCCGGCCGGCGAAGCGGAGCGAGCGATCCACGCGGGGATCGAGCGCGGCGTCGACGACCTGATCCTGGCCGCCGACGCGATCGCCGGCTCCCGTACGCCGGCGGCGACCGCCTTCGCCCACGAGACGGCGAAGACGCTGCGCGACGTGCTCGGTTCCGAAGATCTGAGAAACGACGAGCGCACCTTCGCGCTGATCGCGCTCGCCAACGCGTGAACGCCGAGGGGATCCCGCTGGTCGCGACGCTCGACGCCGGCGAGGAAGACGCGCTGGGCGATGAGATGCGCTCGATCGTCCTCGGTCACGGGCGCCGAACGGCGCGCCTCGTCGTGCTGCTGCACGGCCTGACCGCCAGCCCGCGGACCTGGCGCGAGTTCGCGCGCGTCCGCCACGCGCGCGGCGAGACCGTCCTGATTCCACGGCTGCCGCGACACGGCCACGCCGACCGCATGACGCACGCGCTGGCCAGCCTCGATGCCGCCGAGCTGCGCGCCCAAGCCGCGCGGATCGTCGAGGTGGCGGCGGGACTCGGCGATGAGATCGTCGTCGTCGGCTTCTCGCTCGGCGGCACGCTCGCGCTGCACCTCGCGCAGCACGAGCCACGAATCGCGCGCACGATCGCGATCGCCCCGCTACTCGGCGTGCGGGCGGTCCCGGCGCCCTGGACCGGTCCGTTCCGCGCGCTGCTCGAACGCCTGCCGAACCGGTTCCTCTGGTGGAACCCGTTCGATCGCGGCCGCAGCGATCCGCCGCACGGCTACCCGCGCTACGCGACGCACTCGCTCGCCGCAGGGCTCGCGCTGAGCGCGGCCCTCGAGGCCGACGCGCGCGCCGCCCCGCCGGCTGCGCCACGGATCGAGATCGTCCGCAACGCCGGCGAGACGACCGTCAACAACGCCGCGCTCGACGCGCTGGTCGCGCGCTGGCGCGCCGCCGGCGCCGCTGACGTGCGCGTCTTGCGGCTGGACGGCCTGCCGTTCTCGCACGACGTGATCGAACCCGAGCTGCGGCGCGCGCCGGCGGCGCGCTTCCTCCCGCTGCTGCACGCACTGCTCGACGCTCCGCCGGCCAGCGCCGACGGAACCCTCGACGCGCGAAGCTAACGGGCTACGCGCCGTTCCACGGGTCGATCGAGCGGATCCCGAGCATCTTGAAGTCCGAGACGTTGCGCGTGACCAGCGTGAGGGCATGCTGCTCGGCGGTCGCTGCGATGAATGCGTCCATCGTGCCGACCGGACGGCCGCCGGCTCGTCCCCGCGCCAGCACACGTCCGCACGCGTTGGCAGTGTCGACGTCGACGCCGAGGATACGCTGTTCGAAGCGCAGCGGGACCTGTTCCGACAACCATGTGTCGAGTCGAGTGCGCCGGACACCTTTGGGCACCCGCTCGATGCCGTAACGCAACTCCGCGAGGGTAACGACGCTGATGAATACGCGATCCTCGTCAGCCTCGGCGAGCCACGTCACGACACCGGAATTGGGATGCGGCTTGGTCCACTCGGAGACGACGTTGGTGTCGAGGAGAAAACTCACAGATCGACCTTACGCGGGCCGTCCTTCGCCCGACGAATGGTGATGCCAGAACCGCGCAAGGGGGATTCGGCGAAGAATTCCGCCAGGTTGCCGGGGCGACGCGCCTTCCGATCCCACTCCTCGGCGGAGACGATCACGGCGGCCGCGCGCCCGTTCTTCGTAATCGTCTGAGGCCCGCGGACCCGTGCGTTCTCGATGACCTCGCTGAACTTCGCCTTCGCCTCGGCGACCGTCCAGGTTCCGCTGCTCATACCAATCTTCTCCCGTGATGACTACTATGGTCATTATAGTCATACAGGATCGGTGTGGCAAGGGTTGCCATCAGCCGCGCAGGCGCGCGCCGGCGGCGGCGCCCGGTGGGACGAGCGCGTCGATCGTCGCCAGGGTGGCGGGGTCGAGCGTGACGGTTGCGGCGGCGGCGTTCTCGTCGACGTGGGCGACGCGCTCGCAGCCGGGCAGCGCGATGACGTCGTCGCCTTGCGCCAGGACCCAGGCCAGCGCGAGCTGTGCCGGCGTGCAGCCGCGCTCGCCGGCGAGCGTCGCGAGCGCATCGACCAGCGCGAGGTTGCGGGCCAGGTTCTCGGGGTCGAAGCGCGGGACGCGGCGGCGCAAGTCGTCGGCGCCGAGGGTCGCCGTCGAGCGGATCGTGCCGGTCAGCATCCCGCGGCCGAGCGGCGCGTAGGCGACGAGCGTGATCCCCAAGGCGCGCGCGGCGGCGCGCACGCCGTTGCCTTCGACGTCGCGGGTGAACAGCGAGTACTCGCTCTGCAACGCGGCGATCGGCGCGACCGCGGCCGCGCGCGCGAGCTGCTCCGCCGTCGTCTCGGAAAGCCCGATGCGCCGCACCTTGCCGGCGGCGACCAGTTCGGCCAGCGCCCCGACGGTCTCTTCGAGCGGCACCTGCGGATCGACGCGATGCAAATAATAGAGGTTGACGTGGTCGACGCCCAGCCGCGTCAGCGAGGCGTCGCAAGCCGCGCGCACGTAGGCTGGGTGGCCGTCGACGCCGCGCCACTGCGGGTCGTCGGCGCGCCGCAACAGCCCCGTCTTCGTCGCGAGGACGGCTTGCTCGCGGCGGCCGCGGAGCGCGCGGCCGACCAGCCGTTCGTTCTCGCCGCGGCCGTACATGTCCGACGTGTCGATCAGCGTCATGCCCAGCTCGAGCGCGCGGTGGATCGCCGCGATCGCGTCGCGCTCGGCGACCGGTTCGTAGAACTCCGACATCCCCATGCAGCCCAGCGCGATCGCGCCGACCGGCGGGCCGTCGCGGCCGAGCTGCCGTGCAATCACCGTGGGGCGGCCGCCGCGAAGGCGTCGAGCGCGTCGAGGTACGAGCCGATCCCGCGCCCGGCGAAGCGATACGCGCAGATACCCTCCAGCACCGAGACGCGGCGGAACGCTTCGCGCTCGGCGCGTGCGTCGAGATCGGAGAGGTGCACCTCGGCGGTCGGAACCGCAATCGCAAGGATCGCGTCGTGCAGCGCCCATGAGTAGTGAGTGAAGGCGGCCGCGTTGAGGAGGACGGCGTCGGCCCAGCGGCGCTGCGCGTGCAGCTCGTCGATGATCGCGCCCTCGTGGTTGGACTGGAAGAAGCGCACCTTCCAGCCGAGTTGGCGGCAGCGCTCGCGGACCGCACGCTCCAGGTCACGCAACGTGGCGCGGCCGTAGATCTCGGGCTCGCGCTCGCCCAAGAGGTTGAGGTTGGGGCCGTTGATGACCAGGACGTTCATCCGATCCCGATCTCGGCCAGCGCGGCGCGCACGTCTTCGGGCCGCACCCCGTCGTCGAGCCGCGCGCAGCCGAACGCGTCGAGCAGGACGAACTGCGTCCCGCCGGCGTGCCGCTTCTTGTCGCCACCGGTTGCGCTGACGACGGCGGCGGCGTCGAGCGCGCGCCAGTCGAGCGGGACGGGGAGGGCGGCCAGGTGCGCATCAGGTTCGGTGCGCGCCGCATCGTCGAGCAAGCCGCGCGCGACCGAGAGCGCCAGCGCCGCCCGCATCCCGACGATCACCGCCTCGCCGTGGCGCAGCGCCCCGTAGCCGGCGACCTTCTCGAGTGCGTGCGCGACGGTGTGACCGAAGTTGAGGATCGCGCGGACGCCGGTGCGGTCTTGCTCGTCGACCGCGACGACCTCGGCCTTGAGCTCGACGCAGCGCGCGATCGTGTGCAGGGCGCTGGCAGGATCCTCGAGCAGCGCCTCTTCGCCGGCGCGCAGCGCGCGGTAGAGCGTGGCGTCGAGGGCGAGACCGTACTTGAGCATCTCGCCGTAGCCGGAGACGAGGTCGCGCCGCGGCAGGCTGCGCAACACCTGCGGGACGATCGCGACCAGCGCCGGTTGCGTCACCGTCCCGACCAGGTTCTTGCCGGCGTCGAGATTGATCGCCGTCTTGCCGCCGATCGCCGCGTCGACCGCGCACAGCAACGTCGTCGGCACGGCGACGAACGGGACGCCGCGCTGAAAGGTGGCGGCGGCGAAGCCGACCGCGTCGCCGATCGTCCCGCCGCCGATCCCGACGACGATCCCGCGCCGGTCGAGCCGCTCGGCCGCGAACGTGTCCCACAGCCCGGCGACGGCG
>Ga0302314_10013292_pt1 | contig 14169 bp, 13 predicted proteins | sample III_Palsa_N2_3_FD_200533 | JGI IMG/M metagenome (GOLD analysis project Ga0302314, IMG submission 200533) | Peat permafrost microbial communities from Stordalen Mire near Abisko, Sweden - III_Palsa_N2_3 | ecosystem: Environmental > Terrestrial > Soil > Palsa > Peat permafrost | place: Sweden... | reverse complement strand
AATGTCAACCGACAGGCGGGTTGCCGGCGGATCAAATAGTCGGACGCAGCTCGATACAATTAGCTTGGATCGGTGGTCTGGATCGCGCGGCCAGTCCGTTGGGTGCGACCCTGTCGCGAGGCAGGGCGGCGTATTGACGGTGGGGTGCCACGGTCTACGATCCCGGCACACCAAGCCAGCGCCCGCGCCCAGCCTCGCGCACGGGTGGCAGACCTGGTTCCGGGGGAACTGAACGATGGCTGACTGGACGCGGCGCGGTCTGCTCAAGGCCGGCTCGGCGGGACTGACGGCGTCGCTGGCGGGATTGCCGTCCGCCGCGTCCGCACAAGACACGCCACAGCCGAAACGAGGCGGCACGGTCACGATCGCGCTGACGCAGGCGCCGCCCTCGCTCGATGCGCAGCTTACCTCGGCGCAGGTCGCGCGCGATATCAACCTGCACATGTACGAGACGCTATATGCGCGCGATGAACAAGCCGGGGTGGTGCCTGATCTGGCCCAGGGGTCGGAGATTTCGAAAGACGGCCTCACCTACGTCATTGCGTTGCGCCCGGGGGTAAAATTCCACAACGGCAAGACGATGGACTCCGGCGATGCCGTCGCTTCCTTGGAGCGCTACCAGAAGATCGGCCTGGCGAAAGTTCTCCTGAGCGGTGTCGACAAGATCGAGGCGTCCGGAGCGCTCGAAGTGACGGTACGGATGAAGAAGGTGCAGTCGAATTTCCTCGACACACTGTCGTCGCCGGGCACACCGCTGGCGATCTATCCGGCCGAGGAGGCTCGAAAGGATCCGAAGGATTTCAAGTTCATCGGTACTGGGCCGATGAAGTTCGTGGAGTATGCGCCGGACAGCCATGCGACGCTGGAGCACTTCGCGGACTACACGCCCAACCCGAACTATACCAAGCGCGACGGTTTCGCCGGGCGCAAGGAGATGTTCATCGACCGTGCGGTGTTCCGGTTCATGCCGGAGTCCGGCGCACGCAACGCCGCGATCAAGACCGGCGAAATTCTGATCAACGAAACGACTGATGGGCCGACCGCCAAGCAGTTGCAGGGCGACAGCCGCTTCCAGGTGCTGAAGCTGCTGCCGTTCGCCATCCAGATCGTGAAATTCAACCATGCGCAGGCGCCTTGCAGCGACGTCAACTTCCGCCGCGCGGTTGCGGCCTGCCTCAACATGGAAGAGACCATGGCGATCGCCTATCCGGACATCTACAAGCTGGATGGCGGACTGCTGTACGGCTACTCGCCCTATTACTCGAAGGCGGGTACTGAGCTTTACAATATCAACGATCCCGTGAAGGCAAAGGAGTGGCTGGCGAAGAGCTCGTACAAGGGCGAGACGCTGACGTTCATTACGGACAACACCCGCCCCGACACGGACACGGCGACGGACATCAAGGAACAGCTCGGCCAGATCGGCATCAAGATCGAGGTCAAGGTTTCCGACTGGCCGACCGTCTCCTCGCCGGGATTCACCCCGAACGGCTGGCATTTCTGGACGCATGGCCTGGGCATCGAGCCGTACGAGGGGCCCGCCAAGCTGATGAGCATCTGGTCGAACGGTATCTCTCAGATCAAGGACGATCCGGCTATCGACAAGATGTACGCCGATCTTCTTGCGGAGTTGGACATGGAAAAGCGCAAGGCCATTTTCGCGCAGTTCCAGACCTACATGTACGAGAACGCGGTGACAGTGTCGGCCGGCAATTATGGGATGTTCCAAGTGGTGTCGTCGCGGATCAAGAATTTCGCGCCTTACCGTATTCCACGCCTGTGGGGCACGTGGTTGGAGTCGTGAGTCGGCGGCCGGCCGTCGCGTGTGGCGGCCCGGGCGCGCGCCTGATGGGCTCGCGCGGCCCACTACGTCATGCCGGGCGGTGGCCTTGGACGGCATGACGGGAGAATGGCCGCGCATGCCATTGACTGACCCGGTTAGTCCGGAGCGGTCCCTTGGCGTGCCGGCTGCTGGCGTCATTGAAACTGCGGCAGGACAGTAGTTGCTGCGCTTTATCACCCGGCGCCTGCTCATTTCGATGCCAGTGCTGGGACTCGTTTCGCTGATGTCGTTCGCCGTGATCTGGCTGGTGCCGGGCGACCCGGCAGCGATGTTCCTCGATCCCGGCGCGACGCCGCAGCAACTGGCGGAGGTTCGCCACCGGCTTGGGCTCGACGCGCCGTTCTACCAGCAGGTGATTGGGTGGTACGAGCGCATTCTGCATGGCGATTTGGGCCAGTCGATCCTGCTCAATCGCAGCGTCACCGCCGCGATCATCGAGCGATTGCCGGTCACGCTTTCGCTGACCGCGCTGGCGCTGGCCTTCGCAACGCTGCTGGGGATCGTTGCCGGACTTCTTGCGGCGATGCGCCATCGTAGCTGGACCGACCAGTCGATCATGGTGTTGGCATTGCTTGGCCTGTCGGTGCCGGAGTTCTGGCTCGGGCTGATGCTGATCTTCGGCTTCGCCGTCGACCTGCGCTGGTTTCCCGCCGGCGGCTACGTGCCGCTGGGCGAGAGTTTCTCGGGGTGGTGGCACAGCATGGCGATGCCTGCCTTCACGCTGGCCGCGGTGCAGGTGGGGTTCATTGCGCGCATGACGCGTTCGGCGATGCTGGAGGTGTTGCATCAGGATTTCATCCGCACCGCCGATTCGAAAGGATTGCCCTGGAGTGTCGTGGTCACCAGGCACGGCCTGCCGAACGCGCTGGTGCCGATCCTGACCGTGCTGGGCATCGTCACCGGTTCGTTGCTGGGCGGGGCAGTGGTCATTGAGCAGGTGTTCTCGCTGCCCGGGGTTGGGCGGCTGGTCATCGGGGCGGTGCTGAGCCGCGACTTCCCGGTGATCCAGGGGACGTTGCTGTTCGTCGCGGTGATTTACCTGGTGGTCAATCTGGTGGTCGACATCCTGTACGCCGTGGCCGACCCGCGGGTGCGCCTTGAGTAGTGCAGCGATCGATCCGGGGCCGACCTGGTTCAGCGATGTTGCACGGCTGGCCGGGCCGTTCCTGCGCCGGCTGATGCGCAACCGGTCGTTCGTCAGCGGTGCGGTGCTGGTGCTGTTTGTCGTGCTGATCTCGGTGCTGGCCGGCGTGCTGGCGCCGTATGATCCGATGCGCAGCAATTTCCGCACCCGTTTGATGCCGCCCGGCGCCGAGCACTGGTTCGGCACCGATCATTTCGGGCGCGATCTGCTGTCGCGGGTGATCTATGGTGGGCGGGCCTCGCTGGAGATCGGCTTCTTCGTGGTTGTGGTCACGGGCATCTCGGGTACGACGATCGGAGCGCTGGCCGGTTACTTCCGACGGCTGGATAATCCGCTGATGCGGCTGATGGATGCGCTGATGGCATTTCCGGCGATCCTGCTGGCGATCGTCATCAGCGCGGTATTGGGCGCGTCGATCGTCAATGTCGTCATCGCGCTGAGCATCGCCACCAGCCCGCACACCGCGCGCATCGTGCGGGGGTCGGTGCTGGTGGTGCGCGAGATGGAGTATGTCGAGGCCGGGCGCGCGCTGGGTGCCAGCGATCTGCGGTTGCTGTTCGGGCATGTGCTGATCAATGCGATGGCGCCACTGATCGTGCGGCTGACCTATGTGTTCGCGATCGCGATCCTGGCGGAGGCAGTGCTGTCGTACATAGGCGTAGGGCCGCCGCCGCCGACGCCCACGTTCGGGAACATCATTGCCGGGGAGCGCGACTTCATGGAGACAGCGCCCTGGGCAATGATATTTCCCGGCCTGGCAATCGTGATTTCAGTGCTAGGACTGAATTTGCTGGGCGACGGCCTGCGCGACGTCCTAGACCCACGCATGAAGTTATGAACAGCCGCGCAGCGCATAAGGGGTCTGGGGCCGTACGGCCCCAGCGGGTCCAGGGCAGAGCCCTGGCCTAACCTTAATGGAAATCTTAGCTGTAGAAGGCCTGTCGGTCCGCCTGACCTCTCATCCGGGTCAGCCGACCATCCTGGAGGACGTCGGGCTGACAGTGTCTCCCGGCGAGGTGCTGGGCATCGTAGGCGAGTCCGGCAGCGGCAAGAGCATGCTGGCGTTGTCGATCATGGGCTTGCTGCCGCCGGCGCTGGCGATGTCGGCAAGCCGCATGAGTTTACTGGGCCACGAATTGGCGGGCGAGCCTCGCGAGGCCTGGCGCACGCATCGCGGGCGCGACGTGGCGATGATTTTCCAGGAGCCGATGACCTCGCTCAATCCGGTGATGCGGGTTGGCACGCAGATCGAGGAGGTGCTGCGCTGGCGCGGTGGGATGCGTGGCGGGGCGGCTCGGCGGCGGGCGTTGGAGTTGCTGGAGCAGGTGGAGATCCCCTCGCCGCGCAGCCGGCTGGGCGCGTACCCGCACGAGTTGTCGGGCGGCATGCGCCAGCGCGTGATGATCGCGATCGCGCTTGCCGCCAACCCGCGGTTGTTGATCGCCGATGAGCCCAGCACGGCGCTGGATGTTACGGTGCAGGCGCAGCTGCTGGATCTGCTGCGGGGGTTGCGGCGCGATGCCGGGCTGTCGTTGATCCTGATCACCCACGACCTGGGCGTGATTGCCGAAATCGCTGATCGCGTCATGGTGCTGTATGCCGGGCGGGTCGCGGAGACCGCACCGGTGCGGACGCTGTTCGATGCGCCGGCGCATCCATACACCCAGGTGCTGCTGGCCTCGATCCCGGACATCACAATCCGCCGCCCGCGGCTGGCCACGATTCCGGGAACCGTTCCGGCTGCGGGGAACATGCCGCAGGGCTGCCGTTTCGCGCCGCGCTGTTCGTATCGCCATGTGCTGTGCGAGCGGGCTCCGCCGGCGCTGCGCCCGTTGTCGGCGGAGCATGAGGCTGCCTGCCTGCGCCCATTCGGCGAACTGCCGGCGTGAGCGGCGTGGTATCAGGCGAGGTGTTGATCGAGGCGCGCGGAGTGCGCAAGCACTACCCGATGCGCGGCGGGCTGGGCTCGGCGACGATGGTGCGCGCGGTGGACGGTGTCGATCTGCAAATCCGCAAGGGCGAGACGCTGGGCCTGGTCGGCGAGTCCGGCTGCGGCAAATCCACGCTCGGGCGGCTGTTCCTGCGGCTGATCGAACCGACCGATGGCGCGATCCTGCACAAGGGCACCGATCTTACCGATCTGGGTCGTCGCGAACTGCGCGTTCGGCGTCGCGACTTGCAGATCATATTCCAGGACCCGTTCGGCTCGCTGAATCCGCGCAAGACGGTCGGCGCCATCATCGCCGAGGCCTATGCGATCCATCGGCTCGGCAGCCGTGCCGAGCGCGCCCGCTGGCTGGGCGAGACGCTGGACCTGGTGGCGTTGCCGCGCGAGGCGGCGCATCGTTACCCGCACGAATTCTCGGGCGGTCAGCGCCAGCGCATCGGCATCGCGCGGGCGCTGGCGTTGAAGCCGGAGTTCGTGGTGTGCGACGAGGCGGTCTCGGCGCTCGACGTTTCGGTGCAGTCGCAGATCATTAATTTGATGCAGGATCTGCAGCAGGGGCTAGGGCTGACCTACTTGTTCATCTCGCACAACCTTGCGGTGGTCCGGCATATTTCGACGCGTATCGCGGTGATGTATCTTGGCCGCATCGTTGAGCTGGCGGAGGCGGATGCGTTGTTCGCGCGTCCCGCACATCCGTATACGCGGGCGTTGCTGTCGGCGGTGCCGGTGCCCCACCCGGACCGGCCGCGCAATCGCCATGTGCTGCCCGGCGATGTGCCGAGCGCGACTGCGGTGCCGAAGGGTTGCCGCTTCGCGCCGCGCTGTCGATTTGCGGAGGGACGCTGCGGGGAGACCGATCCGCCACTCAGCCGGCTGCAAGATGGAAGTATGGTCGCGTGCCTGCTGGCGGCGGATGGGACGCTGCCGCCGTCGGGTGAGGTTGTATAGGCGACCGCGCTATCGTTTCGTATACAACGTCGCCGGCCGGAGGCCGTCCCGTGGGATGCTGCCGGGAGGGCAGGACTTGGCACGTTCGTCTTCGTGGTTCGTGGGCACGGCGTATGCCGGGGGCTTTGGCATCGCCTACCGCGCCGCCTGGACACACGCTGCGCCGCGCCGCGCGCCGTTGAGGTAGGGGCCGAGAATCTGCTCGATCTGGCACGTGCTGTATGGGTGACGTGACCATTTCGCTGGTTGGCGATGCACGTTGATCAACGCGACCTTCCCGCCGCCTAATGGCAGCCGCAGGGTGCCCTGGCGCACGGCGCGCACGTAGAGCGGCACGCCCTTCAGGGTGCCGTGCAGGACATCGGCGCCGACCAACGCGACCCGGTCACGGTATTCCGCGGCCAGCACCGATGTGTGCGAATGATAGAGCCCGACGGCGAGATCCCAACTGCCGCCCGCCTCGCCGCGGTACAGGTCAACCAGCAGCCGCGCGGCATAGTCTACGTTGGCGGCAGGGTCGAAGGCTTCGTCCAGCGAGGCGAAGGCGCCGGGATGGAAATGCAGGTCGACCTGCATGCAGCCGACATCGACGAAGCTGTGGTGCAGTTCCTGCTGTCGTAGCCAGGCGATCGCTGCTGCCTTGCTGTCGAGGAACAGGCCGTTTCCGTCGGCATCGATGGTCCACGGCCAGGGGCGTATGTCGGTGAGGGAGGCAATCGGCCTCCCGCTCTCTGCCCGTGCAATCGAAAGAAGTAGCCCGGGTGGCAGATGATAGCGCCGTTCTGCCTGCCGCAGCGCGACCGCACAGAGGTCGCTTTGTTGTGCGGCCCAGACGGATGCTGCCACTTCATCCGTTGCAGGCGCGGACAGCGGCTCGGCATGGGAGATGCTGGCGCCGACGACCAACAGCAAGAGCAGTACCGCTGCGGCTGCGATAGGGGTGCGATGCGGAACGGCATGTCCCGCTATGGGACGGGTGAGATTTGTCACAGGGCACGAATACGAGGGTTAGGCAATTCGGTCCAACGGGCGGGCCTGGAGAACGCCTCTCGATCGCGTGACACCAAACCATCTTGGAACAGACCCGCGAATGCCTAGCCTGCTTTGCCCGAGATGGTGAGCGGCAGGATCCTTGGCGGGATCGAATGCGCATCGCACACCGGTCAAAATACGCCTGTGGCTATACCCCGAAAAAAGGTCCGGCCTGCGGCTCGATGCCTTCGCCGGTCGATCATAGGGCTGCAGGGCAGACATAGTGCCCATCATCGTCCGCGTCGGCCACCAAAATCAGTGCCTCGGGTCATGTGACGAGGGAGAACGGCAGGAACCCCTGCCGGCTGGCACCGTTCTTGCTGCGTCACGGTGCAGCAGGACGGGGGATTGCTCGGCCGCGCGGCGATTTGCCTCCGCGGTGGTCGGAAGCCGCCGTTTCCTGGCATCGGGTGCACAGGAAACACGCATGCCGCGGATCGACGCCGAGCCATACGACTTCGAGTTCGACCCGAACGCCACCGCGCTCGTCATCATCGACATGCAGCGCGACTTCCTGGAACCTGGCGGCTTCGGCGCCGCGCTGGGCAACGATGTCGGCCAGCTTCGATCCGCGATCGCACCCACCGCCCGCGTGCTTGCCGCCTGCCGCGCCGCCGGCATGCTGGTCGTGCACACGCGCGAGGGCCATCGCCCCGACCTGACCGACCTTGCCCCGGCCAAGTACCGGCGCGGCAATTTCGCCACCGGTATCGGCGACCCGGGTCCGATGGGCCGCATCCTGGTGCGCGGCGAACCCGGCCACGACATCATCCCGGAGCTGTCGCCGGCCGCCGGCGAGCCGGTGGTCGACAAGCCCGGCAAGGGGGCGTTCTACGCCACCGACCTGGAGGCCATGCTGCGCGGCCGCGGCATCGCGCGGCTGCTGGTCTGCGGCGTCACCACCGAGGTCTGCGTCAACACGACGGTGCGCGAGGCCAACGACCGCGGCTTCGACTGCCTGGTGCTGGCGGACTGCACCGGGTCCTACTTCCCCGAATTCCAGGCGATGGGCCTGGCGATGATCAAGGCGCAGGGCGGCATCTTCGGCTGGGTGGCGCCTTCGGCCGTGCTGCTTGCGGCGCTGGCTGAACCTCAACCGGCCAACCCACCGCCCAGCTTACCAAGGTAACAACCAACAGGAGCACGACGATGGCGAGCGCGCGCACGGCAAGTCCCGCCTGGTGGGTTCCGGGCGACTGGAATGGCTTCTTTGGCCTGTTCACCAACGTGGCGTTGAACGTCATCGTGTTGACCGGGCTGTGCCTGGGCGTGGTCCACCTGCCGGGCGACATCGTGTTCGGCCGGATCCTGCCGGCGCTCGGCATCGCACTGCCGATCGGCAATTTGTTCTACGGCTACCTGGCGTATCAGCTTGGCAAGCTGCAAGGGCGCGACGACGTCACCGCGCTGCCGTATGGGCCGTCCGTCCCGCACATGTTCATCTGCGTCTTCGTGGTCATGCTGCCGACCTACCTGAAAACGCATGACCCGGTGCTGGCGTGGGAGGCCGGGCTCGCCTGGGCGTTCGTCATCGGCTGCATCATCCTGCTGGGCGCGTTCGTCGGCCCGACGGTGCGCAAATACACCCCGCGCGCCGCCATGCTGGGCGCGCTCGCCGGTATCTCGATCGCGTTCATCTCGATGCGGCCGGCGTTCCAGAGCTGGCAGATGCCGTGGCTGTCGTTCATCTCGTTCGGCATCATTCTGGTGAGTTGGACCGCGCGGGTGCGTCTGCCGTTCGGCATTCCGGGCGGGCTGGCGGCGGTGCTGGTCGGCACGGTGCTGGCGTGGATCGCAACGTTTTCCGGCATCCAGCCGGTGATGGACCCTGCCGCGGTGGCCACCGCGCTGGCCAGGTTCGGCCTGCATCTGCCGATCCCGACGGCGCACTTCCTGCAAGGCCTGGCCGATATCGGTCCGCTGCTGGTCACCGCGGTGCCACTGGGCATCTACAACTTCACCGAGGGCATGAACAACGTCGAGAGCGCGGCGGCGGCCGGCGACGAGTATTCGTTGCGCAAGGTGCTGATCGCCGACGGCATTGGCGCGCTGGCCGGGGCGGTGCTCGGCTCGCCGTTCCCGCCGGCGGTCTATATCGGCCATCCCGGCTGGAAATCGGTCGGCGGACGGATCGGTTATTCGATCGCCACCGGCTTCTGCATCGGGATCGTCTGCTTCCTCGGGCTGGTGGCGTTGATGCTGGCGATCGTGCCGCTGGTCGTGATCCTGCCGATCCTGCTGTATATCGGCCTGGTGATCGGCGCCCAGGCGTTCGAGGCCACGCCGAAGCGCCATGCGCCGGCGGTGATCCTGGCGCTGTTGCCCAACGTCGCGGAATGGGCGCACAGTCAGGTGGACGGCGCGCTGAGTGCTGCGGGGACCTCGGCCGAGAAGGTCGGCATCGCGGCGCTGAACGCGCACGGCGTGGTCTATGAGGGCATGCGGCTGTTCGGCGGCGGTGCCACGCTGGCGGGGCTGGTGCTGGGCTCGATCGCTGCGTTCATCATCGACCGGCGGTTCGATCGCGCGGCGCTGTACGCGCTGTTCGGCGCGGTGCTGGCGTTCTTCGGCTTCATCAACGGCACGGCGTTGGGCTTCGGCAACTCGTCGTCGGTGGCGTTGGGGTATTTGCTGCTGGGGATCATCTGCTTCGGCCTGACCCGCCACCCGGAGGCCGTCGCCGGGCCTATTGCGGCGGATGCCTTTTCGGAGGCAGAACCTGCCGAATGAAGCCGACCGAGGCGGCGCGCGCGGCGCTGGATGTCGACCGCGCGCACGACGACCCAGCGATCTGGATCACCCGCCTGCCGGATGCGGCGGTGTTGGAGCGCGCCCGGCTGCTGGAGGCCGAGGGGGCGCAGGGCCGCCCGCTGTGGGGCGTGCCGTTTGCAGTCAAGGACAACATCGACATCGCAGGGCTGCCGACGACCGCCGCCTGCCCGGGCTATAGCCGCGTCGCCGAGACGAATGCGCCGGCGGTGCAACGTCTGTTGGATGCGGGCGCCGTGCTGGTTGGCAAGACCAATCTGGATCAGTTCGCGACCGGTCTGGTGGGGACGCGCAGCCCGTACGGGATTCCCCGAAATGTGTTCGATCGGTTGGTCATTCCGGGCGGGTCGTCGTCGGGTTCCGGGGTCGCGGTGGCGGCGGGGATTGTGCCGCTGGCGCTGGGGACGGATACCGCCGGGTCCGGGCGGGTGCCGGCGGCGTTCGGCAATATCGTTGGGTTGAAGCCGACGATCGGCTGCGTGTCGGCAGGGGGGACGGTGCCGGCCTGCCGCTCGATCGATACGATTTCCGTGTTTGCCGGGACGGTCGATGCGGCGATGGGCGCGCAACGCGTGATCGCGGGGTACGACGCGGCTGATCGCTATGCGCGCCGTGCGCCGTTTCCGCATTTGCGGCGTGGGGCGGTGCCACCTGGCGGGCGCGTTGCCGTGGGCGATGTGGCGGGGATGTGCGAGGCGCAGGTGGCTGGGTTGACCGCCAATGCCGCGCATATCCTGGGTGCAGAGACGATCGACATGGCGCCGTTCCTGGCGATTGCCCGGCTGCTGTACGATGGGCCCTGGGTGGCCGAGCGCACCGCCGCGTTGCGCGAGGTGGTCGAGGGGCGTCCGGAGATCCTGCATCCGGTCACCCGCGCCATTCTGGAGGCTGGGCTGACACGGCGCGCGGTGGATGCGTTCGATGCGTTCCATGCGCTGGCCGAGGCTCGGCGTTTGGCTGAGACGCTGTTTGCGACTTATGACGCGCTGCTGCTTCCGACGGTGCCGTTTCGGCCGACGCTTGCGGAGGTTGCGGCTGATCCGATTGGGGTCAACGCGCGGCTTGGGGCGTTCACGAATTTCGTCAACCTTTGTGATATGGCGGGGTTTGCGGTGCCGGCGGGGTTGGATGATCGCGGGTTGCCGGTTGGCGTGACGCTGCTGGGACCGGCCTGGTCGGAGGGACGGCTGGCGGGGATCGCCGATGCGCTGCACCGGAACGTTACGGGTTCGGTGTTGCCACCGCCGGCCGAGGCCGATGCGTTGGCGGCGGGGGAGACGGCGTTGTTTTGTGTGGGGGCGCATATGTCCGGCCTGCCGCTGAACGCGCAGCTTACCTCACTTGGGGGGCGCTTCCTGCGGGTCGCGCGTACCGCGCCGGAGTATCGGTTCTATGCGCTTGGCAATCGGCCGGGGTTGGTGCGGGGGGTGAGCGACGGGGCGGCGATCGAGGGGGAGGTTTGGGCTCTGCCGACCGCGGCGATCGGGACGCTGCTGGCCCTGGTTCCGGCGCCGCTTGGCTTCGGCAACGTTGCGTTGACGGATGGACCTTGCCTTGGCTTTCTTGCCGAGGCGGCCGCGGTGGTGGATGCGAAGGACATTACCGGGTTTGGTGGCTGGCGCGGATGGCTGGCCGCGAGGGACGCGGCATGATCGGCGCCGGTTTCGTTTTAGGTGTGCCGCGCGTTGCCGCGTTCGGGGATTCCGGTGATGTGACCTGGATGTTCACTCTGTGGCAAGAAAGAAAAGGATTCACCACGAAGACACGAAGAGCACGAAGAAGGAAATCGATAGCGCTCCGCGCGAGGCGCATTCGTTTGCCTGTTCGTTCTTCTTCGTTCTCTTCGTGTCTTCGTGGTGAATCCTGCTTGCCGGCTGACGGTTCGGATCCCGACACGAATGACATGAGGCACGCAGCATGACCGGCCCTGAGCTTGACGCCTGGATCGATGCTGGCACCGCGCTGCTTGGCATCCCCGTAGAGCCCGCGTGGCGCGCCGCCATCCGGCTGCACCTGACCATCACGTTCGGCCACGCCGCCACCGTGCTGGCGTTCGATCTGTCCGACGAGGCCGACCCGGCGCCGGTGTTCCTCGCGTGACCGAGGCGAACGCCCTGACCGCGGCGGAGATCGCGCACGAGGTCAACGCGGGCAGCCTTACCGCGGTCGACGTGATCGAAACGACCCTGGCCCGCATCGCGGATCGCGATCCGGTGCTGAACAGCTTTACTGCCGTCACCGCCGAGCGGGCCTTGGCGCGCGCCGCGGCGATCGATGCGGCGCGCGAGGCCGGCCAGAGCCTCGGTCCGCTGGCGGGTGTGCCGTTCGCGGTGAAGAACCTGATCGACATCGCGGGATTGCCGACGGTCGCCGGGTCGCGCATCAACCGCGACCACCCGCCGGCGACCGCCGATGCGACGCTGGTGACCCGGTTGGAGCGCGCCGGGGCGATCCTGGTCGGTGCGCTGAACATGGGCGAATACGCCTATGACTTCACCGGCGAGAACGCGCACGATGGCGCCGCGCACAACCCGCATGATCCGACGCGGATGACCGGCGGTTCATCGTCGGGCTCCGGCGGTGCGGTTGCCGGCCTGCTGGTGCCGATCGCGCTGGGATCCGATACCAACGGGTCGATCCGGGTGCCGGCGTCGTTCTGTGGCATCTTCGGACTGAAGCCGACCTATGGGCGGCTGTCGCGCGCTGGCAGTTTTCCGTTCGTTGCGTCTTTGGACCATCTTGGCCCGCTGGCGCGTTCTGTCGCCGACCTGGCGCTGGCCTACGACGCGATGCAGGGTACCGATCCGTTTGATCCGGTTTGCGCCGATCGGCCGATCGAGCCGGTGGCGGAAGGATTGGACGCCGGCGTGGCCGGGCTGCGCATCGCCACCGCCACCGGGTACTTCCGCGCCGGCGCCGGGCCCGAGGCGCTCGCCGCGCTGGATCATGTGGCCGCGGCGTTGGGCGCCGGCACAGAGGTCGAACTGCCGGAGGCTGCGCGTGCCCGCGCCGCGGCCTATGTGATCAGCACGGCCGAGGGGGCGACGCTCCATCTGGCGCGGCTGCGCACCCATGCCGCCGATTTCGATCCGGATGTGCGCGACCGGCTGATTGCCGGTGCGCTGGTGCCGGCGGTGTTCGTGCAGCAGGCACAGAAGTTCCGCCGCTGGTATCGCGATGCGGTGCTGAGGCTGTTCGATGACGTGGACGTGATTCTGGCGCCGGCGACGCCGTGCACCGCGCCACTGCTCGGGCAGAAGACGTTGGTGCTGGATGGGGTCGAGATGCCGTTGCGGCCGAACATCGGGATCTACACCCAGCCGATCTCGTTCATTGGGTTGCCGGTGGTCGCGGTGCCGGTGGTGTTGGGCGGTGCGTTGCCGATCGGCGTGCAGGTTATCACGGCGCCCTGGCGCGAGGACGTGGCCTTGCGCGTTGCACATTATCTTGAACAGCACGGCATTGCCGATGTGGCCCGGCCGCCGGCGTAGATAATGGACATCAACCGCCCCGACATCCTCGCGGAGGTCGAAGCTGCTTTCGCGCTTTATGAAGCGGCGCTGGTCAGCAACGACGTGACGGCGCTGGGCGCGCTGTTCTGGCGCAGCGAGCACACCATCCGTTACGGGACCGGTGAGAACCTGTATGGCGCCGAGGAGATCGCGGCGTTCCGTGCGGCGCGCTCGCCGGTCGGCTTGGCGCGGCGGCTTTCACGCACCGTGATCACCACTTATGGCGCCGATTTCGCGACTGCCTCCACGCTGTTTTCGCGCGAGACGGTGCCGGGAAAGATCGGCCGGCAGATGCAGACCTGGGTGCGCACGCCGGACGGCTGGCGCGTGGTCGCCGCGCATGTGAGCCTGATCGACGCATAGCGCCGGACTGCCCGCGGCGCGGGCGTTTACGAATAACGCAATCGGCGGATCCGCGCGCTCGGCGGGATCAGGCGGTATCAGTGGTCGTTGCCGTGAACGTATGGATAGCCGCCGCCCGACCAGTCGTTGCCATAGCCGCCGCGGTAATAGCCGCCAGGTCCCACCGCCACTGTGGCGCCGTAGCCTGGATAGCCATAGGCAGGGTAGCCATAGGCAGGAGAACTGTAGGCAGAATAACCATAGGCCGGAGACGCGCAGCAGGGAACGTAGGCGCCCGAATACGGGTCGTACGCGCAGCCTTGCATCAGGCCCGCTCCGGCGTGCAGGAGGGTCGCCGTGGCCCAGCGTCGACAGGATGATTTGATCATGGCCGCTACTCACTTTTTTGCCGGCCGGTCGTAGCAGTTGAGCGGAACTGCGGCCCTTTTTGCAGTGAATTGTGCCGGAATTGCTGCGACCCTGTGGCAACTCTGGGGACATGCGGGGGCCGGCTGTAGTAAGGGCAGCGAGGGGGCATCGGCGACGAGGGGCCGCGGGCCGCGATGCGACGGCCTAGACCAGATGTTCGCCTGGGATAGGGGCGACCCGTCTCACAGTATGCAGGTATCGA
>Ga0302314_10013291_pt1 | contig 14169 bp, 13 predicted proteins | sample III_Palsa_N2_3_FD_200533 | JGI IMG/M metagenome (GOLD analysis project Ga0302314, IMG submission 200533) | Peat permafrost microbial communities from Stordalen Mire near Abisko, Sweden - III_Palsa_N2_3 | ecosystem: Environmental > Terrestrial > Soil > Palsa > Peat permafrost | place: Sweden... | reverse complement strand
GCCGGCGGCTGGCAGTAAAGTGCAGGACCATGCGGGAGTAGCTCAGTTGGTAGAGCGCAACCTTGCCAAGGTTGAGGTCGCGAGTTCGAGCCTCGTCTCCCGCTCCAAAAAAAGGGGAAGCCAAGCTTCCCTTTTTGTTTGGTGGACCCTTTCAATGTAGTGATGTTGGGTTGGTTTTGCCAGATACGGAATGCTTCACGTAGTCCCCGCTTCTGGCGCGATAGCAAAGCGGTTATGCAGCGGCCTGCAAAGCCGTTTAGGCCGGTTCGACTCCGGCTCGCGCCTCCAGGATTCAAAGAAAAAAGCCCTGACTCGTCAGGGCTTTTTCTTTATCTGCGACGACCGCGCAGACAACGAGCGGGTCGATCTACGCGCCAGATAAACAATGTCGCGCCAACCGTGCGGCAGCCAGATCCCACGCTGCGCACCCAACGCTTTTGAAGAGGTTGGGTTGATCCGACGAACCGACCCACGAGCCTTCGATGACAGCGGCCAACGAGCCGACCCTGTCCCAATCCACGTTCGCCTGAATGAGATCGCCGGCTTCGTGTCGCGCGCCCAGCGGATCGTCCACCAGGATCGCGCTTTGGTGCACGATCGACGCGGCGATTTCGGCTGCATCCGGCGTGAACGCGCCGACTCCCACGACGAGCCGCCCAGGACGCGCGGCCTCACAGTAGACCGGGGTCTTGCTCGTGGTCAGTGTGACAACGACATCGACGTCTTCGGGGATCATGTCGTCCTCGAGCGGTATCAGCGGTGAGCCTGGTCCTGCATGCGCCGCCGCAAACCGGGCCGCCGCTTGGGGCGTCGATCCTTTAACGTACAGAACTGCCTCGGGGAAGAGCGCTGCGAAAGCTTCGGCATGGTTGCTCGCTTGCTTACCCGTGCCGATCAGCAGGATCGATTTCGCGCTTCGGGCAAGGCTTCGGATGCCCAGTGCCGATATCGCGGCAGTGCGCCTGCCTGTGACCGTTGGGCCATCGAGCGAGAAGAGCAGTTGTCCGCTGGTCGAGTCGTACGCCGTGACCTGGCCGTGAATCGTCGGCATGCCTTGCGCCCGATTGCCGGGACACACGTTCACGAGCTTGTGGATGGCGATGTCCGCCGCAGTCGCCGGCATCGACAGCATCACGCCGCCCGCCTGCAGCGGCACGACCAGCCGCTCCGGACTTTCTATCCTGCCCGCTGCATAGTCCACGACCGTCGCGCTCAAGGTATCGACTAGTTCGGGATAGGGAAGCAGTGCCGCAGTCTGGTGTTCGTCGTAGGATTGGGTCATGTTCATCGCACCAGGAAACCGTAGGTCAGTGGATCGCGGTCGTCGATGATCCAGTTGGCGAAGCCGCAAATGTACGCATTGCCCTCGACTTCCGGGATGACTGCATCGAACGGGCCGAGCTTCGTTTCGCTCAGCACGCGGCCCTTGAATATCGTGCCAATCACCGACTCGTTGATCAGCGTTTCATCTTTGCCCAGCAGGCCACGCAAATACAGTTGCGCGACGCGGCCGGCCGTACCCGAACCGGTCGGGGAACGATCGACTTCACGGTCGGCGAAGACGCAGCAGTTTGCCTGCGTGGAGCCCGCGTGCCGCGCTTGATTGGCGATGATCGTGCCGTAGATGTGATTCAGCTCGGGGATCTCGGGATGCTCCACCTTGACCGCTGCATTGGCAGCGGCCTTTACTTCGGCGCCGAACTGAATGAGCTTGTCGATGGCGGATTCGCGAATGGGCAGGTCGAAGGGAGCGCCATCGGTGTAGAAATAGAACGCTCCGCCGAACGCGATGTCGCCGGTAACGCTCCCGAACGACGGTGTCTCCACGGTAACGTCACGTTGCCAGATGAACGAGGGCACGTTCACGAAGCGCACATTGCCCGCGTGATTCCCATCCCATTGCACGAACGCTTCGATGAAACCGCAAGGGGCATCTATTCCCACGCGTGTTTCCGGCGAAGTCCGTTCGATCCAGCCCAATTCCACCGCCGCTGTTGCGAGGCCGATCACGCCATGACCGCAATGGTCGCTGTAGCCCTCGTTGTGCACGAAGATCACGCCAAAATCGGCGGCTTCACTGACGGGCTCCGTGAGGTAACCACCGTACATGTCGGCGTGCCCGCGCGGCTCGAACATGAGCGCGCGGCGAATGTGGTCGGCGTGCTCCTTCAGCCAGGCGCGACGCGCGACGATGGTCTTGCCCGGCATCTTCGGCAGACCGCTCGTGACGATGCGAAACGCCTCGCCTCCGGTATGAACCTCGACCGTGCTAAGTGCTTGCGTGATTTTCATATCGATTCCAGGTAGATCACTGGCCGTATGCCACCGGCAAGCCGTTCTTGATGACATACACGGTCGTAGGCGCGCCCTTCAGATCGCCTTTCGCGTCGAAGGAATACGTTCCTGCGATGCCCTTGTAGTCCGTCTTCGCCAGTTGCGCGATCAGCTTTGCTTTGTCCGTGGTCGTGCCGGCCTTCGCCATTGCGTCGGCGAGCAGCATCATGCCGTCGTAGTAGCTGACAGCGTAGACCTGCGTATCCGTGTGATACGTGTCCTTGTAGCGCTTGAGGAAGTCGCGGCCTGCAGCCGTTTTCTCGAGCGACGTGCCGCCTTGCGCGCAATACACGATCGATGCATCGTCGCCCGCCACCTTGCCCATGTCGGCAGAGCAGATGCCGTCGCCGCCGAGCAGCTTCGCACGGAGTCCACGCTGGCGCATCTGCTTGGCCATCGGCGCGCCCTGCGCAGCGTAACCGCCGAAGAAGATCACGTCAGGATTCTTGGCCTTGATGGTGGTCAGGATGCCGAGGAAATCGGTCGCGCTGGAGTTGGTGTACTGGTTGTCGACAATCTTGATGCCGTGCGCCTTCGCTACGCTTGCAAACTGTTCCGCGACGCCTTGGCCGTAAGCCGTGCGGTCATCGATGATCGCTGCGGTCTTCGCCTTCAGTGTCTTTGCTGCGAACTCGGCCATCGTGCCGCCGAGCTGCTCGTCGCTCGCGCCAATGCGAAAGATGTTGTTGAAGCCCTGTGTAGTCAGGGCGGGATTCGATGCGACCGGGAGCATCGGGATGCCGGCGGAATGGTAGATTTGCGACGCCGGAATGGCGACGCCCGAGTTGTACGGTCCCAGAACGGCAACCACGCCGCTATCGGCAAGCTTTTGGGCGATCTGGACACCAATCTTGGGATCGGCCTGGTCATCTTCCGAGTCCAGTTTGAACGTCACCTTTTTCCCCGCGACTACGACGCCTTTCTTGTTCAAGTCCTCCACGGCCAGCCGCGCGCCGTTCTCGTTGTCCTTCCCGTTCGCCGCCTGTGGGCCGGTCAATGGCGCGGAATGACCAATCGTGACGACTTCTTGCGCGTAGACGCCGGCATTGGCAAAAGCCGCCGTGGCGACCAGGAAACCTGCGACAGCTTTTTTCATGGGGTAATCTCCGGGGTGGACTATACTGGTCCTAAATGTAGACCAAAACTGGTTCTCGGAGCAACCATTCAAATTGTTTCGACTAGTTTTGGTCTTTCTGGTGACCAAGTTTGGTGAGATACAGCGATGGCAGCCATTCACGCAGAGCTCGACGGCTCATTCCGCCCGCGGCAAATCTACGAACAGGTGTCTGAAAGAATCCGTGATGAGATTGCTGCGGGCCTGTTCCTGCCGGACTCACGGCTGCCATCGGAGCGGGATCTCGCGGCATTGTTCGGTGTCGGACGCCCGGCTGTTCGCGAGGCGATCGGCGCGCTGCAGAACGAAGGGCTTGTCGTCACGAAGCGCAACTCGGGGACGTTCGTCTGCGGTGATGTCATCGATCGCCTGTCGCATCGGACGGCGGATACCGGAACGGCCGACTTCAGTCCCAGTTCGACGCTCGACGTACGCATGATTCTTGAACCGGCCGTCGCCCGGCGCGCGGCTGCGCGTGCGCAACGCGACCGGCTGGCCGAGCAGTATCTCAATCAGATGGAAAACATCTACGACATCGACGACCCTGCACAGCGCGCGTTATGGAATAGCAGCGATCGCTTGTTTCATCGGCAACTGGCGGTAATGACGGGTGACGCGCTGATGGTCAAGATCGCTGATGAAGTAGCTTGTTCGATGGATCAGCCGTTGTGGAAGCGTCTGAAAGACGAGGGTATTTACGACGCTGGCCGGATTCGTCTTTACGTGGCTGAACATCGGTTGATCTATGAGGCAGTCGTTCAGGGCGATGCAGATGCCGCAGCTTTTTACGTTGAACAGCATATCAAGCGTGTGGAACGCGATATCGCGCCAAAGTAGATGGCGGTCCGGACTTGAAGACGCGAGGGCCAATAGATCATTAACCTTGACGCTGCGGCCGAGCTCAGGGACATCGCCTCAGCGTCCGCGTACCGTCTCAACGAGTGTTCGCCATGGGCTGTTGGCTCGCTTGCGCGCAGCCCACCGGTGATTTGGTAATGCCACAGCAAGCCAGGGCTCGCTATGCCCGACGAAGCGTCGAACATGGAATCGAGACGGTGCCTCAAAAAGATCAAGATACGCGCGTCGATAATGCTCAACCATCGCCGCTTCCTGATAGTAGGTCTCCATCCACTGGCGCGAGGCCACACCCAGCTCCGCGCGTAGCGACCGATCCCACAGCAGTTCACGAAGCGGACCTTCGGCCTCCTCCAGCCGTACATCGATCCAGGGCAGTTCAAGAGCGCCCGTCATCGCCCTAAGTTGAGACTGAACGCGATTGTCCAGATGCCCCAAAGTGGGTTTTCCTTGCGACAACGCCTCCAGCCCGCTCAGGTGATAATTCCCGGTCACGCATTCGTCAATGGCAACCGCCGCTTGTTGCTTAGCCCGCAAACATGCGTCATGCGGTGTATCGACGATCAATTGAAGCTTGCATAAGCCCTTGCGCTCGAGTTTGCGCAGCAGCTTGAGGGTCTGCGGAACGCCCTTGGTTTCCCAGCGCGTTCTCCATGCAGATGACCGGCCGCTCGGCGAAAACGTGACAAGCGGTATGCGGTCCGCATCGGCATTGCTCTCCGGCCCGGGCAGGTAGCGGGGATCGTTCAGCGGGATCACATTGGGAACCACCCGGGCGAACGGGTAATAGCGCTCGGGACCCTGCGCAATGACGAGTTGCGGCACGTCCTCGTACACAATCCGCTGGACTACTCCAGGGTCGCCCTTGGCCCAGAGATCCGGGGCCGAATGGTATTGCTTGATGATTTTTTTATCGCCGAATTGCCGATGGAAATTCGGACCGAATGTCTCATCGAACGAGAAGAACTGATGGACGTGAATGACGTCGGCTTCCGCTATGACGTCGAGCGCCTGCTGCTGCTGAGTCTTCCAGTCGATATCGACAGCAAAGGTTCGACTGCGGTACGCGCTGCTATTGAAGACGATATGCCGCGCGTGGATATCGGTGAGCCGATTGAGCGCCGAAACAATGTTGCCGGGGCTACCTGCCACCGGCGTATTGGAAATATGAACGACCTTCATCGCGCGATACCGCAGCAGGTACGCGCGCGCGTTTTCAGCCGCGGGCTATTCCTGTTCAAGGGATACATGAGCCAGCGAGTGCCAGTCGTCCTTTTCGATAATGTCGCTGCCAAGCGCGCTCTGAGTCGAGAGGTTCACCACGCGTATGCCGCGACGGCTTAACAGCGGGGCGGCATGGCGAAACGACGGTTCTATGAAGGAATTAAAATCTCCGTCCAGCCCGCTTGGCTGCATGTTGTCTTTGGTTTCGTAGAAGCGCGGTGTTTGCGCCGCGTTCCGCAAATCGAGTCCATGCATAAAGATTGTTTTGAACCCGAGGGAGGTGAGCACTTGCAAACCCGTGTAGGCCACGGTATGCCCATCGAATATGCCCCGCCTGATATTGAAGCTGAAACCCAACGGGGGTTCTTCGTCAAACAGCACGAGATCCGTGCTTGCATGCGTAGAAAGGAGTTCGTGTTTGAGCAATGCGCGCTTGCGAGCGGGATATTGAATATCTTCAATCAGAAATACCCGGCAGCGAAACTGGGATAACGGGAAGTATTGCGCGATGTACCATAAAACTAATGGGGTCGCAAATAACGTCAGCTTTTGCTGAACCACGCGTGCTACCAGGTCAGGGCGCTTTCGGACAAACCCGGCATCCACGATGCAATAATATTCAAACCGAACTGGATGTTTATCTTGTAAAGCGATTGCGCCGTTTACGCCCATGACATTATTGAGATCAAGCGCACCATAATCAATGTCATTGACGGAGGGGCCCGTGGCAATCAGATGGCAATCACCTGTCTGGGATGCGAGCAGGTCATCGGGATTCTCGACCAGCAATTCATGGCCTTCAATCGACATCCGTTTCAGAAATCCGCGCGAATCCCGCTCAATGGAGACACCGTGCCACAAACGCTCGTTATGTCGAAACGCACTGGAGTGGGACCAACGATAAACAAGCTTGAAAAACGTGCTGGACAGGCGTTGTGCCGGCTTCGGCCATGCATATTCGTGAACTAGGGACATCTCGCTTGCAACGGATTGCGATGGCCTTATCTGGTCTACCGAAATCATAGAGCGCACCACTCCAGAAATGCGACGGGGAAATGAAGCGCCCGACTGGGTGACGACTAGTCTAATTAAACGTCACGCTCCCTGCGTTACAGTCAGTCCCACAACAGTTACACCTTGTTACCAGTTCATTAAGGTTCGTTTAACTTAATAGGGAACGGTTCTCTTGATTTACTCGTGGCGGCGAGGCATTAACGGAAGTGAAGGGTCTGCAGAAAGTAAGATTATTTAATCGGTGCGTAAGGAAGATGTCGGTAAGAATTGGTGGTTGTTAGGCGCTGCTAAAATGCTTTTCTTTGCCTGTGCGGCGCCTACGAGTGTGCGTCGCGGACCGGCACGGAGACACTATGGCGAGTGCAAGGGGTACGGTCGGCTACGGTACGCGAGCAGCAGATTTGGCTGCCCAGTACGAGAGCATTACGTTCGAAGATGTTCACCGCGACGTTCTTCACCTGTTTCCGGCTGAACCCAGTCACGTTCTCGATATCGGCGCAGGTTCCGGACGGGATGCCGCGGCGCTCGCGCTTCGCGGGCATCGGGTTGTTGCTGTCGAACCCACGCAAGAATTGCGCGCTGAAGGGCAAAGGCTTCATCCGTTGCCAACGCTGCAATGGCTTGATGATCAGTTACCCGAACTGCTGGTCGTACGCAATCTGAAACAGCGTTTTGACGTGATCCTTTTGACTGCCGTGTGGATGCATCTTGACGCGGCCGAACGTAAGACAGCAATGTGTGCGATTGCTTCACTTTTGCGGGTGGGCGGTATCGTGGTCATGTCGCTTCGGCATGGTCCGATCCCGGACGGTCGACGCATGTTCGACGTGTCCGCCGACGAAACGGTGGCGCTCGGCGAGCACGCCGGATTGAGCAAACATCATTGCAGCGAGCGCGAAGACATGCTCGGCCGGGCAGACGTGAGCTGGAGTTTCGTCGCGTTGAAGCGGTAGAGGCGAAAGTCCGGAAAGCCCGGGCGTCGACCAGGTATCTCCAGCACTGCGAACTGGCTAATGCGGTTGACTGGTCAAGTCATATATCGGTCGCCCCAGGCCGCCCGATGCCGCCGTCATTCGCCTCTGCACGCCGGGAGCCACGGCTTCCACGTGCTGGTTCTCGTCGAAGCGCTCCGACAACCAGTCGACCAACGCTCTCAATCGCGACGACATCTGCCTTCCTGCCAGATATACCAGCGACACAGGCGATGGCATCGGCGGCCACGCCGGCAGTACTTCACGCAATTGTCCCGAACGCAGATAAAGCTCCGCGGCGAGTCGGCTCGGCTGCAGCAGGCCGACGCCTTCAATCCCTGCAAGCAGGCAACCATGCTCGTCGTCGATCTGGAGAAATCCGTCGAGCTTCACTTTTGTGAGCTGACCGGCCGCGTGGAAATCGAATCCTTGGCAGGGTCCGTTCTGACCCGCCGAGAACTTGATGCCGACGTGGCGTGACAGATCATCGAGCGTGCGCGGCACGCCGTGCTGCTTGAGATAGGCGGGACTCGCACACGTGACACGCTCGATATCTCCAAGCCGTCGCGCGATCAACCCTGAGTTCGGCAGGTTGCCGAGTTGGATACGGCAATCCACGCCGTCGCTGACCAGATCCACGGTCCGACTGCTTACGCCCACGGCAAGTTCAATATGCGGGTGGCGTGCATGAAAATCCGCAATCGATGGCAACACGACCGCGTGCGCAATCGCCCCGGGCATCTCGACGCGCAAACGTCCGCGGAGGCTTTCGGAACGGTTGGATAACGCGGACTCCGCCTCGTCGATATCGGCGAGGATCCGCACGCAGCGATCGTGATACTGCGTGCCTTCGGCGGTAAGCGTTAGCCTGCGTGTCGTGCGCAGAAGCAGCGGCACGCCGAGCAAGGCTTCGAGATGCTGCACGATCGTCGTCGTGCGTGCCCGCGCAATCCCGAGCGACTCGGACGCTCGCGTGAAGCTGTTCATATCGACGATACGCACGAACGTCCGCATTGCTTCGATGCGATCGATCATGTCGGAATCTCCGTGTTCCGCGCGTTTAACCCGAGAATGCGAGACGGCAGGGCAGAGGCGGTGCGTGCGGCCGCGCGGTTGGCGCTGGCGCTTAAATGTTCGTCCCGTGCCCGAACGCCGGATTGCTTTTTTTTCATGTCATGGATAGCGGCGCGAGGCCGCAAATATGCAAGAAGTATCTTGGATATTAAGGCGGCCACCTGAAATTTGCAAACTAATGCTTGGATAATTGGGCGAAGGGGTACCAACGACTCGTCCAGTCGCTGGTGCCCGTGCGCGTACGCACCGCTCGCCTCGCGCGGCATAATTGGAGGTTCAGACCTGCCAGCGTCTTTATTTCCCGAGATGTGCGGCGCAAAAGAATCCCACCGAAAAAATCCTATGACCGAGACATTTTCCGAATTCGACTGGCGCTGGAAACCATTCGACGACCTCAGCGCGCTCGACGTCTACACCATGCTCGCCGCGCGTAGCGAAGTGTTCGTAGTGGAGCAGCATTGCGTATACGGGGACGTCGACGGACAGGATGCCGGTGCGTGGCATTTGCTCGTGTATCCGCGTTCTGCGGATGCACGGCCCGCGCTCGCCGGTTATTTGCGAGTCCTGCTGCCGAACGCTGAAGGCGACGCCGAAGAGTCCGATATCCGCATCGGCCGCGTGCTGACCACAGCCGGTTTTCGCGGCATCGGACTAGGCCAGGCGATGCTTGAACGCACGCTGGGATTCATCCGCGAACAGTGGCCCGGCCAGCCGATACGCCTGCACGCACAAGCGCGATTGCAGCGCTTTTACGCGGGCTTCGACTTCGAGCCAATCTCCGATGTTCACGTGGAAGACGACATCCCGCACATCTGGATGCGCCGCGTGTAAAAGGAAAAGGACCGCGCCGTTAAACCGTCACCAGTTCCGCTCGCGCCCGCTGCTCGACCAGCCGTTGTCGCGTCGACAACCTGAGCCAGTGGCGCATCGCGATCAACGCGCCGATCACGCTCATCATCGAACCGGGAATCCACAGCAGCAAACCGCCGATCTGCTGATCACGCATTGGGCTGATCCACGTGAATGCGCGTCCGCAAATGGAATAGATTGGATAAAGCTCGTGCGGCGTGAAGAAAATGAAAGCGCCGAGCATGATCTGCGGCGGGATCGCGGCGATTACGATCAAGATGCGGCGCCCGGGCGCAAGCCGCGCGGGAGGAGCCGGGCGCGAATCGAGCACGAGCCACCAAAACAGCAGGCCGTCGATCACCATGCTCCAGTTCATGACGCGATACAACCGCCAATCGAGCATCGCCTTGAAGTGGATTGGCGAAAGCAGCCAGAAGTAGATCAGTCCGACAAACAGCGTCACCGCCACGACCGGATTGAAAATCACCTTGAACAGAATGCGCGCCGGAGCCGTGTTGAGCGCAGGCTTGAGCCAGCGTTGCCGCCAGGTGAACGGAATGCCGGCCCGCATCGCCGCGCCCGGATACGAGAGCGCAATGAAAAACGGCCCAAGGTGATGCAGCACCAGATGTTGCAGCCGATGCATGAAGAATTCATGCTCGAAGAAGTAGTCGAGCCGGGTATGCAGCGCGACGTACAGCGCAGTGAGGCCGAACCAGAACGACAGGTGCCGCGCGAGCGACACGTGTGCTTTTCTGGCGCCGCGCGCGAACAACACGGCCGCGATCAGCACGGCGATCACGACGGTGGGCGAAGGCTCCCACGGATCGAGCCAGTAGAGAATCGAGGACATGTTGACGGTAACGCTAAGCCCGGGTGGTGAATTAGTGACGTCAGGAATCGGTCGAGTCGATCACGCGGCGCAGGTCGTGCGTGATCGTATCGATGGAATCGCTCTCGGTAGCGAGCAGGCGCGCGTGGCCGTGACTATCGAAGATATACACGGCCGAACTATGCGTGACGTCATACGCGCCGGAAGGATCGCGTTTCTCCATCTGGTAAGCCACCCGATACCGCTTGGCAATGCTTTCGATCGCCCCGTCCGTGCCGGTCAGTCCAACCGCGTGCTGCGCGTCGAACGCGCGCACGTAGTCATGCAGCGCAGAAGCGGTGTCGCGGGCGGGATCGACGGTAATAAACACAATGCGCGTGTTTTTAGCATCGGGGCCAAGTTGCTGCATGACTTGCATCAGCCGTGCCATGGTCTCAGGACACACGTCCGGGCAATGGGTGTAGCCGAAGTACACCAGCGTGGTCTGGCCCAGGAACGACTGACCGGTGACGGGTTTGCCGGTATCGTCGGTGAGCTTGAAGTCCAGGTCGGGCAGATGGCCGCTGACATCGGTCAGCTTCCAGGGCGTTGTATCAGGGCGGGAACACGCAGCGAGGCCGGCGCTCAGGATCAGGGCGGTGAGCAGTGCGGCGAACCAGCCCTTGCGTTGAAAACTGAACCAGGAAGACATTTTGCAACTCGGATGAGGGTAGGGTGCATCAAGGCAGCAACGCGGACGGGTGATCAAGGAACTGTCCGTGAAGCTATCCGGGTGCCGACTCTATCTCAGAATAGAACCTTACGCCGGGCGTACAGCCGCGCCGGGATGGGGTCGAGGCGTTATGCCGCAGGGTCGCCAGGCAAGGTTGAAAGTTAGCCGAAGCAGGTTTGAAAGCTGCTTGATACGTTCTTGATACGCGGACGTGGCATCGGGTGTTGGCTTGCCGCGTGAGCGTGCAAGGAAGGGTCCAACGCCGCTTTCCCAGACGGGGTTACAAAGCGCGGTAACATGCGCACACTTTTCCGGTCCTTCTCCGGCTGAAAGGCAGATATAGATGCAAAACCTCCCAGACAATTTTCCGCTCGCCACCACCGCTTTTTTCTTCGATTTCGACGGCACGCTCGTTGAACTCGCGCCCACGCCGGACGGCGTAACCGTGCAGCCGGTCGTACCGGTCATCCTCAGCGCGTTGCGTCGCGCGACCAACGGCGCGGTCGCGATCGTGTCGGGACGCGGGATTGACAGCATCGACTCGTTTCTTTCGATGCCCGATCTGCCCGTGGCAGGTTTGCACGGCGCCGAGCGGCGCGATTCCAACGCGGACGTCCACCGTGTCGGTTTCAACGACGAGCGGCTGCTGCGCATGGAGCATGTGCTCGAAGGCGTGGTGAAGGCCAATCCCGGCACGCTGCTGGAGATCAAGGGCGCGGCGCTGGCGCTGCATTATCGCAACGCGCCTGAGCGCGGCGCGGCGGCGCGCGAGGCGACCGAGAAGCTGGTCGCCCAGTACGCCGATGCGTACGTGCTGCAGCCCGGCAAGATGGTCTATGAAATCAAGCCGAAGGACGTCGATAAAGGCCGCGCGGTGGTGGCTTTCCTGAATGAGCCGCCGTTCGCTGGCCGCCGGCCGGTGTTTATCGGCGATGACCTGACGGACGAGAAAGGCTTCGCGGTGGTGAACGAGCGCAACGGGGTGTCGATCAAGGTCGGCGCGGGCGACACGCTCGCACATTCGCGGGTGGAATCGGTTGGCGCGTTGCTCGACTGGCTGCAGCGTATTGCAGGAATTGAAAGTTCTACAGGGACCCGTTCGTGAGCAGGCTGATCATTGTTTCGAACCGGGTCGCGCCGATCTCCGAAGGCGGCCCGGCGGCGGGCGGTCTGGCGGTCGGTGTCTACGACGCGCTCAAGGAAACCGGCGGCATGTGGTTCGGCTGGAGCGGCGACGTGGTCGCGGAGCCCCCGGAGAGCATCACGCTGGAGGAGCGCGGCCGGGTGACGTTCGCGACCATCGGCTTGGCGCAACGCGATTATGACCAGTACTACCGCGGCTTTTCGAACGCCACGTTGTGGCCGGCGTTTCACTATCGGCCGGATCTGATCCAGTTCGACCGCGATGAATTCGATGGTTATTGCCGCGTGAATCGCTGGCTCGCGAAGCAACTGGCGCCGCTGCTGAAAGCCGACGACGTCATCTGGGTCCACGACTATCACCTGATCCCGTTCGCCCAGGCATTGCGCGATGAGGGCGTGACGAACCGCATCGGCTTTTTCCTGCACATTCCGTTTCCGGCGACGCAGGTTCTGCTTAGCGTGCCGCGCCATCGCGTGCTGGTCGAGGCACTGTGTTCCTTCGACCTGCTCGGTTTCCAGACAGCGCCCGATCTGCGCGCGTTCTGCGATTACATCGAGACGGAGGCGAACGGCTCGGTCGTGCGCATCGCTGGCGAGCCGAATGCGGTGAGCGCGTTTGGCAAGACCCTGCGGGCGGCGGCTTATCCGATCGGCGTTTATCCCGATGAGATTGCCTCGCTCGCCAAAGACGGCGAAAGCGGGCGCGAAGTGCAGACCGTCAAGACGACGCTGCGTGATCGCAAGCTGATCATGAGCGTCGATCGGCTCGATTATTCGAAGGGGCTGGTCGAGCGCTTTCGCGCGTTCGAAAAGCTGCTGGAACAGCAGCCGGCGCAGCGTAACAACGTGTCGTTCGTGCAGATCGCGCCGCCTACACGCGCCGATATGGACACGTATCGCGACATCCGTTTGCAGCTCGAAGGGGAATCCGGGCGCATCAACGGACGGTACGCGGAGCTCGACTGGACGCCGATCCGCTATATCCATCGGCAATATGAGCGGCCTGTGCTCGCCGCGTTGTTTCGCGCGTCGCATGTGGGATTCGTCACCCCGTTGCGCGACGGCATGAACCTGGTCGCCAAGGAATACGTGGCGGCTCAAGATCCCGACGATCCCGGCGTGCTGGTTCTGTCGCAATTCGCGGGCGCGGCGCAGGAATTAAACGGTGCGCTGATCGTGAATCCGCTCGATATCGCCGGCATGGCGGACGCACTGGCCACGGCACTCGCGATGCCCCTGAAAGAGCGGCAGGCCCGATACACGGACATGTTCGCCCAGCTTCGCGAGAACAACGTCTCCGTCTGGCGAGACAACTTCATGCGCGATCTGCAGGCGTAAAAAAGCCGCTTCGGTCTGATGAATCCGAAGCGGCTTTTCGCTTGAGTCGCTAATTGCTCGAGTGGCGATGAAGCACGCTCAGGTCGATTCAGCCTTCGCCGCGAGTTGTTGCGATGGCATGGTCGCGGGCGGCAATTTGCCATGCTGCTTGGACAGCAGTTCCCGATACAACCCCGGCCGGTTGCGCAACTGATCCGGCGAACCGTCGTCGATCACCTTGCCGGCGCTCATCACAATAATCCGGTCGAAGCCTTGCAGCGTCGACAGCCGGTGCGCAATCGCAATCACCGTACGACCAACCATCAGCCGGTCGAGCGCCTGCTGGATCGCTTCTTCCGACGAGCTATCGAGCGCCGACGTGGCTTCGTCGAGCAGCAGGATGGGCGCGTTTTTCAGGATCGCGCGCGCAATGGCAATGCGCTGACGCTGTCCGCCCGACAACTTCACGCCGCGGTCGCCCACGATTGTGTCGAACCCTTCCGGCATGGCGTCGATGAAGTCCGAGCAGCGCGCCTCGCGGGCGGCGGCGAGCACTTCTTCGCGCGACGCGTCCGGGCGGCCATACGCAATGTTCTCGTACACGGTCCGGTGGAACAGCGAAATGTCCTGCGGCACGAGCGCAATCGACATCCGCAGGCTGTCCTGCGTGATCAGCGAGATATCCTGCCCGTCGACCTTGATGGAGCCGCCCTGGGGTTCGTAAAAGCGT
>Ga0302314_10013290_pt1 | contig 14169 bp, 15 predicted proteins | sample III_Palsa_N2_3_FD_200533 | JGI IMG/M metagenome (GOLD analysis project Ga0302314, IMG submission 200533) | Peat permafrost microbial communities from Stordalen Mire near Abisko, Sweden - III_Palsa_N2_3 | ecosystem: Environmental > Terrestrial > Soil > Palsa > Peat permafrost | place: Sweden... | reverse complement strand
GGCCGGCCTCGACCTCGACCAGCACCGGCGTCAGGCCGGAGGGATTTAGCTTGGTGAAGTCGTCCGGCTCTTCCCAATAGCGCACCACCACCGCCTCGAACGGCAGCCGCTTTTCGCCCAGCGCCAGGCGCGCCTGGCGCGAGGCCGGATCGAGCGGGAAGTGGTAGAGGGTCCGTTCCACGGGGCCTTCACTAGCGCCGTTCGGCGTTAAGGCCGCGTTTACTCAAGGCCGGCCTCGGCCCCCATCTCCGCAAACGCGCCGCCGTGCGGCTCGGCGCGGCCGCGGGGGTCGGCGTGGATGATGATGTCGGCGCTGGGGAAGGCTTCCAGCACCCGCTTCTCGGCCGCCACCACCACCTCGTGCGCCAGTTCAAGGCTGAGTTCGGGGTCGAGGTCGGCGTGCATCTGGATATGGACGGTGGGGCCGGCGGCGCGGGTGCGCAGCTGGTGCACGTCGGTGAGGCGCGGGTCCTCCGTCATCAGGGCCACGATGCGGGCGCGCGCCTCGTCGGGCAGCTCGTGGTCCATCAGCTCGTCCGAGGCCTGGCGGAACACGCTGACCGCGCCCCATAGCAAGAGCGCCGCCACCGCCAGGCCGCCGAGGGCGTCGACGCCGCCCAGGCCCAGCAGCGCCGAGGCCGCGATGGCGATCAAGGCCACCACGTTGGAGGCCAGATCGGCCAGGTAGTGGGCGCGGTCGCCGGTCACCGCCACCGAGCGCGCCTGGCGCAGCACCCGGGTCTGGGCGGTCACCAGCAGGCCGGTGAGGCCCATGGAGACCGCCATCGCCCCGATCGCCCAGCCCTCGCGCTGGATCGGCTGCGGGTGCAGCAGGCGCACGATCGCCTCCTGGCCCACCAGGGCGGCGGAGGCGAAGACCAGGCCGGCCTGCACCAGGCTGGCGAACGCCTCGGCCTTGCCGTGGCCGAAGCGGTGCTCGGCGTCGGGCGGCGCGACGGCGTAGCGGACGGCGGCGAAGCTGCCGACCGCGGCGATGAAATCGAGGCCGGAGTCGGCGAGCGAGGCCAGGATCGAGACCGAGCCGGTGGCGAGCCACACGCCCGCCTTCAGCGCGGTCAGGATCAGCGCCGTCGCCACCGACAGCCAGGTGACGCGGCGCGTCAGGGCGGCGCTTGCATCGAGGCTGAGGCTGTACGCGGTGGCCATGCCACGAGCCTAGCGGCTCGGCTCGGCCTTCGCAAAAGCGCGTTTAGCGGGTCGCGCCCGCGATGGTGTTGCTGATCCGGGTGTACATGGCGTTTTCATTGCTGGCGAAGACCGACAGCCCGCCGACGATGGCCAGGAACATGAAGGCGATGATCAGCCCGTATTCGATGGCGGTCGCGCCGGACTCGTCCTTGGCCAGACGCGCCGACAGGTTGCGGATCAGAGGACGTCGCGCAGCCAGGCTACCAGCGGCTCGTCCGCCGGCGGCATCGGGTAGTCGCTGAGCCTCTCGGGTTTCACCCATGCGATCGCCTCGTGTTCGTGCGCCGAGACGAATCCTTCCCAGCGCCTTACCAGGTAGAGTGGCATGAGCAGGTGAAACGATTCGTAACCGTGACTGGTAAAGACGAAGGGCGCGAGGCAGGGGCCGGTAACCTTTATGCCCAGCTCCTCATTCAGTTCCCGGATCAGACATTCCTCTGGGGTTTCTCCGATCTCAACCTTACCGCCGGGGAACTCCCAGAGCCCCGCCATCGATTTACCAATAGGCCTCTTAGCGATTAAGACGCGCCCGTCGGCGTCCACCAGCGCCGCGGCGGCGACGAGCAGGAGCGGTTTTTTCGGGGTCTGATCGGCGGTGGTCATGGCGTGCGGCCATACACGCCGCCGCCGCGCCTGTCGCCGATTTGACGGACCCGGCGTCAGGACCGCAAGGCTGCGGCGCAGCGATCAAACGGGAGAGACGGGCATGCGGGCGATGGTTCTGGACGGCGCCACCGGTCTCGATCACCTGAAGCTGGTCGATCGGCCGGCGCCGAAGGCCGGTCCCGGCCAGGTGGTGGTGGGGCTGCGGGCCGCCTCGATCAATTACCGCGACCTCGCCACCGTCACCGCGCCCGGCGGCGTGCGGCTGCCGCTGGTGCCGCTGTCGGACGGCGCCGGAACCGTGGACGAGGTGGGCGAGGGGGTGACGCGCGTCGCCGTCGGCGACCTGGTGATGCCGAGCTTCTTCCCCGGCTGGATTTCCGGGCCGCCGATCCCGTCCAGCCTCGCGGCGCTGGGCGGCGTGCTCGACGGCTGCGCCCAGGAGGCGATCTGCCTGCCCGAGAGCGGCGTCACCCGCGCCCCGGCGGGCTTCGACGCGGTCGAAGCGGCCTGCCTGCCCTGCGCCGCGGTCACCGCCTGGCGCTCGCTGATGGTGGAGGGGCGGCTGATGGCCGGCCAGACGGTGCTGGTCCAGGGCACCGGCGGCGTCTCGATCTTCGCCCTGCAGTTCGCCAAGCTGGCCGGGGCGCGAGTCATAATCACCTCGTCGTCGGACGAGAAGCTGGCGCGCGCCAAGGCGCTGGGCGCCGACGAGCTGATCAACTATCGCGCCACGCCCGACTGGGCCAAGGCGGCGCGCGCGCTCACCGGCGGGCGCGGCGTCGACCATGTGGTCGAGGTGGGCGGCGCCGGGACCTTCCGCCAATCCATCGCCGCCGTGACCCTCGGCGGCCACATCGCCGTGGTGGGCGTGCTCACTGGCTACAGCCAGGACATCAACGTCGCCGAGATCTTCGCCCGAAACGTCAAGATCAGCGGGATCACCGTCGGCAGCCGCGAGCATGTCGAACAGATGGTCCGCGCCATCGACGCGGCGAAGCTGAAGCCGGTGATCGACCGCCGCTTCCCGCTGGACGAGCTCGCCGAAGCGCTGACGCTGATGCAGGGCGCCAGCCACTTCGGCAAGGTAGCGATCGAGATCTAGGAGCGGTAATCGCCGTTGATCGAGATGTAGCCGTGCGTCAGGTCGCAGGTCCACATCGTCGCCGAACCGCGGCCGACGCCGACGTCGACGGCGACTTCCAGCTCCTTGGCCTTCATGTAGGCGCTCATCTTGGCCTCGGAGTAGTCGGGGGAGACGCGGCCGTCGCGGGCGGCCCAGAGGTCGCCGAACTTCACGCTGATCCGCTCGCGGTTGATCGGCTCGTCGGCTCTACCCACCGCCATGACGATGCGGCCCCAGTTGGCGTCCTCGCCGGCGAAGGCGGTCTTCACCAGCGGGCTTTCGCAGACGGTGCGGGCGATCTTGCGGGCCGAGGCGGCGGACGTCGCCCCGGTGATGGTGACCTTGACGAACTTGGTGGCGCCCTCGCCGTCGCGCACCAGCTGCTGGGCGAGGTCCAGCAGCACGCCCTCCAGCTTGGCGCGGAAGTCGGCGAGGCGCGCATCGCCGGCGCGGCTGATTCTCGGCGCGGCGCTCTGGCCGGTGGCGAACAGCAGCAGGGTGTCGTTGGTGGAGCGGTCGCCGTCCACCGTCACCGCGTTGAAGGTGGCGTGGACGTAGAGCTTGACCAGCGCCTGCAGCGCGGCCGGGGCGATGGCGGCGTCGGTGGCGACGAAGGCCAGCATGGTGGCCATGTCGGGGGCGATCATGCCCGAACCCTTGGCGATCCCGGCGATGCGCACCGTCTCGCCGTCGATCGTCGCCTCGGCGAAGGCGCCTTTCGGGAAGGTGTCGGTGGTCATGATGGCGCGGGCGGCATCGGGCCAGGCGTCGCCGGCGAGCCCGCGGGTGATCTCCGGCAGGCGGGCGGTGATCTTGGCGTCGGGCAGCAGCTCGCCGATCACGCCGGTGGAGGCCAGCATCACCTGGCCCTGGCGGCAGTCGAAGCGCTTGGCGACGGCGGAGGCGACGCGCCGGGCCGCGTCGGCGCCGGGGCGGCCGGTGAAGGAGTTGGCGCAGCCGGCGTTGACCACCAGGGCGCGGATGTCGGCGCCGCCGCTCACCTTCAGATGCCGCTTGCACCAGTCGACCGGCGCCGAGCCGACGCCGTGGCGGGTGAAGACGCCGGCGCAGGTGGTCCCCTCGGCGAAGCGCATCACCAGCACGTCGGGGCGATCGTGCTTGTAGAGCCCGGCGCGGCCGATCGCGAGCTCGACCCCGGCGATCGGCGGCATGGCGGGCATCGGGACCGCGTTCGGCGAGCGCGCCAGACCGGGCTTGCCGGCCGGCGCGGGCGGCCCGCTGAACTGCCGTGCGCTGCGATCCGCGCGTTTCAGCGCCGCGCTCTTCCAGGCGCTGCGCAGCGGATCGAGGGCGCGTTCCAGCGTCTGGCCGACGATCTCGACGGGCTTGGCGGCCGCGGACTTGGCCGCCGGCTTGCGGGCGGCGCGGGGCTTGGCGGGCGGCTTGGTCATGGGATCACCGCATTGGTGCGGGGCGTCGGCGCGGAGGCGGGCTCGGTGGGGGCGCCGGGGACCTCGGGCGGCGGCGGCAGCAGGTTCTGGATCTTGGCGTGGCTGCGCAGGGTCAGCACCAGGTCCTTGATCTGGTCGTAGGTGATGAAGCGGATCAGCTGCGGGCGCACCTGGTCGAGGCTCGGCGGCGGCTCGGGATGGCGGTCGTCGACGCGCAGCAGCGCCCAGCCGGCGTCCACCTTCACCGGACCCGCCAGCTGGCCCGGCTTCACGTCCTTGATCGCCTCGGCGAGCGGCTGCGGCAGGGTGTCGGTGGTCATCTCGCCGAGGTCGCCGCCCTTGAAGCGGGTCTCGTTGTCGATCGACTTCTCCATCGCCATCGCCTCGAACGCGCTGCTGGCGCCGGCGCCGAGCTGCTTCTTGGCCGCCTCGGCGTCGGCCACATTGGCGAACACGATCTGGTGCAGGTGGATCACCTCCGACGGCGTGCGGTTCTTCAGGAACTCCTGATAGAGCGCGCCCACCGCCTGCTGGTTGACCGCCTTCGAGACCACGCTGTCGACCATCACGTCTTCCAGCGCCCGGTCGCGGGCGGCGGCGAGGCGGCGCTGGGCGGCCGGATCCTTGTCCAGGTGACGGGCCAGCGCTTCGGACGCCAGCACCTTGGTGTCGATCACCTCGTCCAGCACCTGGCGGAACAGGTCGGAGGACGGATCGAGCGGATCGCCGGGGCCGATCTGCCCCTCGGCCACCGCCTCGCGCTTGACGTCCGAGGCCCAGATCACCTGGCCGTTGACCTTGGCGACGGCCTGGTCGCCCGGCTCCGGCGGATGCTGGGCCGAGGGCGTCTGGGAGCAGGCGGCGAGCAGGGCCAGCGCGGCCGCCAGCGCCAGCGCGCCGCCTTTCCCCTGCGTGAGACTTGCCTTGCGGGCCATGTCCGTATTCCTTCGCCGCCGCGCATGGGCCCTCAAGGGACCGGCGCGTCAAGGGAGGAAGCGAGCCATGAAGTTCTACAATTCGATCGGCCCCAATCCGCGGGTGGTGAAGATGTTCATGGCCGAGAAGGGCCTCGACATCCCCCGCGTCGAGGTCAACCTGATGGCCGGCGAGAACCGCCAGGCGCCCTACACCGAGAAGAACCCGGCCGGGCAGCTGCCGGCGCTGGAGCTGGACGACGGCACGGTGCTGGCCGAGATCCTGCCGATCTGCGAGTACCTGGACGAGATCCACCCCAGCCCGCCGCTGATCGGGACCAACGCCGAGGAACGCGCCCTCACCCGCATGTGGACCCGTAGAGTCGACCTCAACATCTGCGAGCCGATGGCCAACGGCTTCCGCTTCGCCGAGGGGCTGGGCCTGTTCAAGGACCGCCTGCACACCATCCCGCAGGCCGCCGACGACCTGAAGACCATCGCCAAGGCCAAGCTCGCCTGGCTCGACGGCCTGATCGCCGGCCGCGACTGGATCGTCGGCGACCGCTTCACCCTGGCCGACATCCTGCTGTTCGGCTTCCTCGAATTCGGCGCCCAGGTCGGCCAGCCGCTGGATGCGGGCAACAAGAACCTGACGGCGTGGAAGGATCGCGTGGCCGCAAGGCCGAGCGCGGCGGCGAGCGCCTAACGCTCGACCGCAGCGGCCGGGGCGCGGGCGTGCTAGAGCGTGCGTGCTAAGAGAGTGATTGTGATGTTGCGCGTACCGGCCGCCGCCGCCCTGATCGCCGCCTGCGCCCTCGCCGCCTCCGCCGCGAGCGCCCAGGCCACCCACGAGGTCAAGGGCCTGACCATCGTCCCCGGGCCGGGCCCCGCGGTGAAATCGACCTATCCCGCCGCCGGCGCCAGCGTGCCCGGCGGCGTGGTGATCCTGAAGCTCGTCTTCGACCAGCCGATGACGCCGGACGCCTGGGCCTATGGCCGCTCCGTCGATGGCGATGTCCCCGACTGCCTGGCCAAGCCGCGGCTGCTCGCCGACCAGCACACCTTCGTGCTGCTCTGCACCGTCGCCGCCAACCACGCCTACGCCGTGGACATCAACGCCGCGCCGCGCTTCGCCAGCGCCCAGGGCCGCTCGGCCCAGCCCTATACGCTGAAGTTCGCCACCACGGGCGACATGACCAACAGCCTCCACGAAGCCCTCTCGGAAGCCGGGCTGGCCGACGCCGACGACCCGATCATGACCTGGGGGGATCCGGGGACGGGGGTGTCGCAGACGGCGCCGCCGCCGTAGGGGGTGGTAGCCCGCAGGACGCGGCGGCAGGAGGCGACATGACAACCCCGATCGGCGCATGGCCCGAGCTGGAATACCCAAGCCTCGCCCCCACGGCCCAGACGCTCCACCTCTGGAGCCAGGTCGTCGGCAAGGTGCGGCTGGCGCGCACGCCGTGGATCAATCATTCGTGGCAGGTGACGCTCCGGGTCTCGGCGCGCGGGCTGGCCACGCCGCTGATCCCGGCCGATGGCGCGAGCTTCGCGCTGGAGTTCGATTTCGTCGACCACGCGCTCGTCATCCGCGTCACCGACGGGCAGGCGCGCCAGATCGCGCTGCGGCCCGGCAGCGTCGCCGACTTCCACGCCGCGGTGATGGACCAGCTGGCGTCGCTGGGCCTGGCCACCCGCATCGACCCCAGGCCGAACGAGATGGCGGAGGCGATCCCGTTCGCCGACGACGCCCTGCCGCGGCCCTACGACCCCGACCAGGCGGCGCGGCTGTGGCGGGCGATGGTGCAGATCGAGCGGGTTTTCACCCGCTTCCGCTCCGGCTTCCTCGGCAAGGTCAGCCCCGTGCACGTCTTCTGGGGCAGTTTCGACCTGGCGGTGACGCGGTTCTCCGGCCGCCCGGCGCCGCGACATCCGGGCGGCGTGCCGAACCTGCCCGATGCGATCACGCGCGAGGCCTATTCGCACGAGGTGTCGAGCGCGGGGTTCTGGCCGGGCGGGGGCGGCGTCGATACCCCGAGCTTCTATGCCTACGCCTATCCGGCGCCGGCCGGGTTCGCCCAGGCGCCCGTGTCGCCGGCCGCCGCCTATTTCGAGCCCGGGCTGGGCGAGTTCCTGTTGCCCTACGACGCCGTGCGCACCGCGCCCGATCCGGACGCGGCGCTGCTGGCCTTCCTGCGCTCCACCTATGACGCCGCCGCCCGCCTCGGCGGCTGGGACCGCGCGGCGCTGGAATGCGAGGAGGGCCAGCCGGGGGCGCCGCGGGACGTCTGACTCCGCGAGTGATGCGAGCGCCCGGAGGGGCTGGCGGCCTCTTGCACGCTCGGCGTTGCGGAGGTCTCGGTGGTGCGCGGGTAGACCCCGCGTCCACGGCGTCCAGGCGACGGGCTATCCTGTCGACTGATTCCGCAGACGCCGCCTCCGCCTTAGGGAGTGGTTAGCCCGGAGGACGAGGCGGTTTGAAGGGACGGGGATTTGGTATCGTGTCGCCGTGTTCCGGGTGTCGGCCCCGCGTTGGCAGCGGACGTTGGCCTGCAGCCAGGAAGGAGCCGTTTGACCGAGCCGGATGCGCGTAGCATCGCGCCTTGAGATCAATGTACGCTATGGCTTGGCGCCTGAGTGGCCGAAATCGGCTGCGCTCCCGGTGCGGGTGGCGACGCGAATCTGTCTTTAAGCCAACTTCCGGCAAACAAGATCACAAGGGCCAGCGCGGCCGCGCCGATGACGCGGTAATAGGTCTGCTCCATTTCAACGGTGTGGACGCGGTCGCCGAGCGTCTTATCGACATCCTTTATCTTCTTGGAGATACTGGCGAAGGATTGCAGCTCGCCGGCAACTGCCGTCACAAGCTCGGGATCGATGCCTTTGTAAATCGTGCCGTCCTTCTTGAAGGCGGTCTCGCCGTCGAGGCTCGCGTACCAGATCAGGAAGATCGGTTGCCCGCGTTTGAGGTGGATCGACACGGGACCGGCGTTGAAGACCGCGAACGTGAGCTGCCCGCAATAGCCGGGATCGACGTGAAATCCGGAAACATTGACGAGGCCGCGGAACTTGGTCTTGGCTCGAATCGAGATGAAGGCCAACGCGTCTGCCGGAACGGCGACGACCTCCTCGGTGAGTAGGAAGGCGAACTGGCCGGGCGGGATGGTGAACGCCTCACCCTCGACGAGCTTACGGATGGTGACCGTTGTGGGATCGGCGGTCTGGTCGTTCGGAGACACATAGACCTCGGGGCCGATCGCAAGCGTATACGCGGCGCAGTCCACTCGTTCCGGCGCGAACGGATCAATGAGAGTCTTGAGCTGTTCGCTGAGCGTTTCTCCGCTCCAGAACAGGGTCGGCGGCTTGGTCATCGCATCGTTCTCTCTAGCATAGCTGGCGATGGTGGCGGCTTTCACCAAAAGCGGGCGTTCGCTTCGCGCGTCAAAGCGGTCTCTTCAGGTGCCGGGCGCGCGCGGCGGCGCTGCGCCAATTGTCTAAGTCCCCTTTCTGTGCTTCGCGCTGCACAGTTGAGACGCGTGACCACTGGAAGCCTCAAACACGGCCGCTGGGCATTTCGGCATCTCCGAGCGCCGCCACCGTGCAGAGCATGCACCCTCCATCTTCCGACAGGGTAGCACTCAGCAGGACACCTCCTCGCGCCCAGAGCGCCTGCTCCACGGCTCCACGAACGCGCAGCCGCGGTCGGCCCGCGGTTGCGAGATTCACCTCGACCTCAGCGTGGCGGGCAGGCACATCTTCGAGCTGGATGGCCTTTAGCGTCGTGCGCCGGAGCGCCTCTATCACTAGCCTGTCGTCCGCTCCATTCGGAAGAGCGGAGACTGATATACCGACCAATTTGCCCTCGAAGTCTAAATCAATAGTGGGGATATACTTAATCGTGCGGGCTTCAAGGTCGACCGTCACCGTGCCTTGGCATTGGCGCTTCAGCTGATCGTACAGAGCACTGCCGACGAAGATCGCGTCTTCCCACTCCCAGTAGCGGTTATTTGCGACCTCCAAGCCATCGGCATAGTTCCGTAGGGTCTGGAGGAATCGGAAACTGATGTCGCTCCGATCCTCGAACAGCCGGAGATCGGCGTCCGCCACGCCGGGATGTCGGACGCGCGCCAACCGCTCTCCTTCGGCGTGGATCGCCTTGACGATCAGCTCTTCAACGATCTGAGCTCGTGCGCCGTCCTCCACCTCGTCCGTCTCGCGTCGGTCCCGGCGTTTACGTCGCATCATCTTCCGCAGTACAGGCGACCACCCGAGCTTGGCGACGTTCGCCAAGTGCATGACGTCATGGAACCGATACCCGTCATCGTCATGGGCATTGTCCGTCAAGTCATCGCCCAGTCGGCGACCGCCCCAGTACATCCGTGATAGGCCCGGCCCAACAGTGAGGAAAACCACATCGAAGCGACGAGGAAACCGCTGCCGCTCCGGCTCCCCCGCATCATGCAGAGGCGTCTGGTCGCCTCGGTTCCGTCGGAAGCCAACCTTACGGACGTTCGCCTCCGCGACTTCGTCCAAGTCTAGGTTTACGACGCTTGCAAGCGCAGAGAGGTGCCACGCCACCTCGCCAAGGATGTCATTGAGAGGGCGATCGGGGATAGTCTGGTTGAGCTCACGCTCGATCGGCGTGAGGTAGTGTCGCATCATTTCAGCTGAGAGCTGCCAAAGGACCGCCAAGCAGACCTTCATCAGGACGTCGCCGTCCGTGCGGGCCGTGAGGTAGGCCAGTTTCTGGTAGTCATGAAAGTGCATTTCCGCCGTGCGAGGGAAAAGCTTTACCGCCTCCAGGAACTGCCCGCGCTTGCTGCTGTCGAGCGCCGCCTGCACCTTTCGGTCGCGCTCGCTGGTGCCCGCCATCTCGCGCTTCAGCACTGCGATATCGAGGGTGAATATGTTCACCGGCGACGCATTTACGATCTGCGCGACCGAGAAGGCGTACCACATGATGTCGCCAAGCTCTTCGCGGATCTCAGCGTTGGGCTGATCCCAGGGCAGTTCCCCGAGCATCTGCTTCTTTACTGCCGAGATTAGGGACCCGATCTCGCCCACAAGCCCAAAAATCGAGATAGCCTTGCGGTCGGGGTCCGGCTTGTCGCGGTACTGTTCGGTCGCTCTGACGAAGGCATCGTATTGAGAAACCAGCATCGACTGTACCTCCGCGGCCAGCCTGCGAGGCCGGGGCAGCCGCTCAACCTATATAACGCAGACGCGCGACTCGCTGGCGACCTGCCGAACTTTGGGCGTGTCAGCGGTGCCGTGCACGCGGACTCCTAGTTTAGCATCGCAGGCGTGCGGTCTTCCAATCGCCGCGGCGGCCGGTTGGTGGGTAGGTCTGCGAATAGCATTTCCTGAAACGGCCGCTGATAGGCCTGGAAGCCCGGCTGCGTGGGCAGGTCCGGCGACAGCCCCCACTTGGCCGGCAGGTAGAGGGCCATCGGATTGGGCGAGGGCGAGAATCTCGCTTTGATGCGGCTACGGTTGCTGGTGAGGTGAGGTGTCGCTTCACGGCAATATTTGTCGAGCTCGCAGAACAGGCCCTGGCAATCGATGGCATGGAGCCAGCGGCCGAACAGGCCCTTGAACGTCAGTCCAAGCCGCGCAAACTCGTAGGCTTGGCGATCGACCATCCACTGGATTGACTCCGATGGCGAGTAATCGCCCAGAGTGACAAAAGCCTTCTTCAGTCCCCGCAGTGCGCCGGGTCCTGCCTGGGTGTAGTCGTTTTCGCTGAAGTTCAGCACTTCAGAGTAGTTGAGGTCGATCGCGATTTGGTAGGCCATGAATGGCCCCATGAGAGGAAAGCTCTGCAGGAGCTGCACAACCGCCTGCAAAGAGTTAGCGCTGCGGATGCGCGTCGCCAAATTGTGTTCGAAGAACATATGCCGGAACAGGGCGATGTGGTTCCGGTGCTTTTCATCGTAGCCGAAGGCCTTATTAGCGCACAGGATGAACGCGCCGGTGTAAAGACCACCGTTCTCCGACTTGGCCTGCCCCAAAGCCGCCTCGAACCCGGAACTTCGCAGGTGCATGAGCTTCGGCGCCTCGCCGAACTGCGATCGTAGGCTCTCCCAGGTGGCGACCTTGCTGAAGGTCCGGAAGGCGATGATCTGGAAGATCAAATCGTCGGTCGAGCCGGCGTCGGCCGCATAGGCCACATCGCGGATCATGTACTGGGACACGCGGTCGGTGGCGCGGAACACGTTGCAGAACTTGTAGGCCTGCAGAATGGGGTCATCAGTCCAAGGCGCGAGTTCGCCCGCCAAGCGTTGCTCGAAGGCCGCTTGACGGCGAGCGGCAAAGGTCCAGTAAAGTTCGTAGACGCCATCGCGCGGCACGGGCGCGTGGCGACGGGAGATCGCATTCGAGACCGTTCCACTCATCGCTGCCTCATGAAGACGCCCGTCCCGTGGAGATTGAAGTAGCGAGGGTCATCCAGTAGCCGCTCGGCCGCCATCCGCTCCCCGAGTGTGTAGACAAATCGTTCCCGGGCGGTGAAGTGGTCGAAGATGATCGCGCCGCCGATCTGGACGCCGTCCTGGATCGAATCGAGCGCGGCGTTGGCGGACGTGTAATTGTCGGTGTCGACGAAGGCCAGGATGATCGGCACGCCGACGAGTTCCGTGGCCGTTTGGACGAGGTCGCCGGCGACAATGCGGACGTTGCGTCCGACGAACATTGCGCGCACGGCGGCCTCGTCGCGAAAGATGCAATCGGGGTGTGCGTACAGGTCGCGCAGGTCCCGGGGCAATGGAAAGCCGTCGAAAGTGTCGAAGCCGATCACTGGCCAGTTCATCCCGAGCGCTTCGATGAATCGCGACAGGAGCATGGTCGTTCCGCCCCGGAACATACCGAACTCGACGACTGATCCCGTCAGGCCGAGCCGGGCGGCGTTTCCAAGGCATTGGAATATGTGGACAAGGCATTCGGGGTAACCATTCGCCAGAGATGGCACCACGGCGCTGCTCACGACCCTGTCAAAGCGTGGATCGGCGAATTCCATATGTCCGAAGCCGCCGATGATGATCTTTGGTCCGGGCGCGACCAGCTCGGCCAGCTGGCGTAGTAGCCGCTGCTTGCCTGCGTCCGCAGTTACCACGATGATCGATGCGCCGGCCGAGGCCAGGGCGGCGATCGAGCAGGCGTCCTGCCCAGGCTCGACATCGTCGTCGAAGACGCCAATGCATCTGTAGGCCAGACCGGTCGACTGTAGCCAAGCTCGGACTTCCAGCGCGACATCGGTCCATCCGACGATCGCGATGCCGCCCGGTCGACCAACCACGGCCGCGGCCAAATCAGACAGCAGGCGTTCCCGATCCGCCGGACGCATCGTCGTTCCCCAAATCCCTCGACGACATCTAGCGCCGAGTCTCGCTACTCGACCAAGAGATGAAATGGCCTCGGCAGCGACCACATCGTGTGGTCCGCCTCCTATGCCGGTGCGGCGAATGCCCAATTCGAGCTCTCTGGGCGACCTGGGGCGATTGGATTGAGGCTCGACGCCGCTGTTTCTGACGAAGCCGCCGGCCGCCTCAGATCATCTTCTGAAGCGACGCCGAGAAGCGCATTGAGCTTGAATCAAAGTCAATGGGATCGTCGAGCACTGCGCCGGGCCGTGCGGCCAGCTGCGGCTCCAACCAATCGATCAGCGCGCTAGCCTGGTTTGCATCAAACCTTCGATAGTCGCGGGCGTTCTTGTTGTAACCGAGCTCGTTGAGGATAGCTGCTGGCACAAGAGGAGCCGAGGCACCGAAATAAATGAAGCGCTCTGAGAGCAGCACGCGGTTAATGCGGGTGTCGTGTCTAGTGTTCAGCGGACATTGAGCGCCATCTTGTCGGCTGTGGACCGAGTCCTCTTGAACCCAGGGCGTATCCGCGGTGACCCGATGGTAGATATTGTCCCCGACCTGCTTCTTTGGAGAGCCATTCCGCTTGGGCCGCCGCGTCGCGTAATCGGGATGGACCCAATATTCTTCGAAAGACATGTCCCCAGTCACGACCATGCCAAAGACGCAGCGCTTCGCAGGCTTAAGTTTGGTGCCGGTCAAGCCAACGATCCAGTCACCGTGGTGCGCGCGCTGCCGGATGTTCGGCTTACAGCAAGCGAGACTGCACAGACCTCCGAATGGGTTGGGTGCGAACCCCAGATCATAAGTGACGGCATAGACGTAAACGTCGGCCATCAAGCGGCGCAGCTCTTCCGAGGCGCGTAACTGGTGGCGGGGCGTTCATCGCCGTTGGGCTTTTCAAAGGGATCGCATTTCCCCTCGATGGCATCGACGACGTTCGCCGAGTTCCAGGAGACCAATGCGTCCCCGTACTTCTGAAACGCTGCGGGCACGTCGTTCTCGGTCCCTCCCCGCTCGTAAACGCCCACGATACGCTTGCCGAGTTCCTTGGCCTTGTCGATTTCCCAGTCGACCCAGGGGCGGTTGTGGGTCTCCTTTCCAATCAGAACCACGACAGTCGAGGCCCATGCCATCTTCATGCGCAACAAGCGCTTGATGGTGCGGTCACTGACCCGATTTTCGGCGAGGCGTCGCTGATTTGCGGGCTTGGCACGGATCGAACTGTTGCGAATCTCGTAACCATTGCGCGCCAGCAAATTGGTGAGACCACTCACGCGCGCGTCGTCGGCATGATGGTGGCTGATAAAAACGTGGCGACGCTTGGTCACTGAGTGATCTCCAGTCGAAAGGTTCCCATCGAAATACTTAGCCTATCTGGGTAGCAAAATCAATGGTTTGTACCTGTTCCGTTCTCAACAAGGCAACATGAGTTCATTGAAGAAGTAGGCTCGCGTTTATTGGTAGAGCCATCAGCTGGGGCGCAGGGAGACGCGGACGACATGGAGCAGACGAACGACCCTGGAGCGGGCCAACTCAGATCGGAC
>Ga0302314_10013287_pt1 | contig 14170 bp, 13 predicted proteins | sample III_Palsa_N2_3_FD_200533 | JGI IMG/M metagenome (GOLD analysis project Ga0302314, IMG submission 200533) | Peat permafrost microbial communities from Stordalen Mire near Abisko, Sweden - III_Palsa_N2_3 | ecosystem: Environmental > Terrestrial > Soil > Palsa > Peat permafrost | place: Sweden... | reverse complement strand
GGAACAGGCCGATCTTCCGGTCCAACTGTTGAACCTCGGCGGCCTGGGGTGGGAGTACCTCGGACATCGCTTCCTCCGGAGGGCGGGGACGGTGCGGGGCGGGGGCGGGGCGCGTAGCGGATGTGTTTAGTTAAGTTAAGTTCCTATACAATATGAGTCAAGGGGCTACGGATCACCGATTGGCTACAGTTGGCGCAGGACGCGTGATCAGGAACGGAAGACCGTGGACAACGAAGTTCCGTGGAACCGGCAAAGGCTGCGCAGCAACAACGAGCGCCTGCTGCTCGACCACCTGCGCGCGGTGGGACCCACCTCGCGGGCCCAGATGGCGCGCGACACCGGGCTGTCCAAGCCCACCGTCTCGCACGTGCTCGCGGCATTGGAGGAGCACGGACTGGTCCGGGCGGCCGGAAAGGTCGCGGCGGAACGTGGCCGCACGGCGTTGCTCTACGAGCCCGACCCGACCGCCGGATACGTCCTCGGCATCGACATCGGGCGGGCCAGGCTGCGCGCGGCCGTCGCGGATCTGTCCGGCGAGATCCTGGCCAGGACCGACGTGCCGAACCGGGAACGCACCGCCACCGGCGTGGCCGAGGCCGCGGTCCACGCCGCCGAGCAGGCCCTCGGCGGAGCCGGGATCACCGCCGAACACGTCATCCACGCGGCCGTCGGCACTCCGGGCGTATTCGATCCCGAAGACGGCCGGGTGCGCTTCGCGGTCAACCTGCCCGGCTGGGGACGCGCCGGGCTGTTCGGGCGGATCCACGAGCGGCTCGGCCGGCCCGATCTGTCCGTGCACAACGACGCCAACCTGGCCGCGCTCGGCGAATCAGCCTCTCCGGCTGGAACGCCGCGAGCCAGGACCTCGCGGCGCCCGCGCCGACGTCGTGATCGCAAGGTGATCCCAGCGGAGGTCGTCGGCTAGTCGCGGCGCCGTGGGGTGCCGGGGCTGTCGGCGACCTCCGCGATGATCATTTCGACGAAGGCGTGCGGCAGCGCGCAGCGCGCGGCGATCCAGTTCGCGGGCACGCGGCGGCGCGCGAGCTCGTAGGCCAGGCCGATGCGCTCGCTCGGCGCGTCAGGGTCCTGCGGCGCGTGCGCGGCGGCCGTATAGGCCGTCGGCGGCGCTTCGTACATCATCGAGGCGGCGGCTTTTCGGTGCGCCATCCGGACCGTGACCACGACCACGGCCAGCAACATCGACACGGTCATCGCGAAGGCGAGCGCGAGCCGCCACCGCGGCGACGTGTTCACCAGCACTAAGGCCTCGGCGGCCACCACGAGGGCGACCGCCGGCCAAGCAAGATACTTCAGGCGCGGTCCGGAGATCTTTCGCCGCCCCGCCGCGCCCCTGCGATCTGGGGAGTCCACCACGGTACTCCCCTACCCGCGCACGGCCCCCGTCAGCCGCGCCTGATCCGCCGGGATTGTGACAAGTCTTCGGCAAGTCGTCTCTCAGCCATCGATCAGCCGTCGGTCAGTCGTCGTCGGACGACTTCGGGAGGACCGGGTCCTGTTCGGCCGAATGCCAGTGCACGGCCTGGATTCCGGGCTCGATGGAGAGCCGGGCGACGATGTTCTCCAGCCGGGTCGCGGCGTCGCCGTCGAGCAGCAGCGAGGCGCTGAGCTTCGTCTCGTCGCCCTCCTCGGTGCGCTTGGTCTCCATGCCGCGCAGGATGACGTCGCTGCCCCCGGTGTTCTGCACGATCAGCGCTCTGACATGCGGCTCGCTCTTCGGCTTGCAGGTGATGTGCAGCCGGAAGGGACGCAGGTCCTCGTCCTCCTCGACCATGCTGTCGTGGTCGATCAGGCGGCCGAGCGGACGGCCGAGCAGATGCGTGGCGAGCACGGTGACGGTGGCGATGCCCGCGAAGGCCAGGTGGCCCGAGGCGGAGAGCACGCCGATCGCGGCCGAGCACCAGAGCGTGGCGGCGGTGTTCAGGCCGCGCACGTTGAACCCGTCGCGCAGGATCACGCCTCCGCCGAGGAAGCCGATGCCGGAGACGACGTACGCGGCGACCTGGGTGGAGTTGGCGCTGCCGTCGATGTCCGAGTACAGCACGAAGAGCGTGGCCCCGGCAGCGACCAGCGCGTTCGTCCGCAGTCCGGCCATCCGGGCCCGCCACTGCCGCTCAACGCCGATCAACGCACCGCAGCCGAGGCCGACGGCCAGCCGGGTGATGAACTCGAGCGTGGTCAAGTCGGTCATGCTGGTGACCTCCACGGTGCGCGGGCCGTGTGCGGACGGCCGAACGGGTTCGCTCGTGTCTACCAGCGGCGCGTGGCCGAAAGGTGGACGCCGGGGGTACCGGCGGGTTCGGTCCCCCGCGCTGAAAAATCGCACCAATCCGCGCGGCCATCGGCTCCGAACGTCCTACGACCGGCACTGCCACCGGCTAGGACGGAAAGGGTTCCCATGGCCACCCTCACCACGTCACCAGCACAGCAACGCCCACGTCTCCTGAGCACCACCGGTACCGGCCCGAGGCCCACCGCGCCGCCAGCCGTGACCAAGGCGTGCGCGGGGGATGCCGAGGCCTTCGGTTCTCTGTACCGGCAGTATCGAAGCGAGGTCCACGGCTATATCTGGCGGCGCGTCACCCATCAAGAGCTTGCCGACGACCTGTGCAGCGAGACCTTCCTGCGCGCGTTCCGCCGGATCTCGTCCTTCGCGTGGCAGGGCCGGGACTTCGGGGCCTGGCTCACCACGATCGCGCACAACCTCGTCGCCGACTACTACAAATCCTCATACCGGAAGCTGGAGATCGCGACCGCGGCGCTGCCCGAGGACTCGCTCTGCGCGACCGGAGCCGACACGGCGGTGCTGGCGGCATTCGACGCCCGCGCGCTGGCCGAGGCGATGGATCGGCTGACGCCCGCTCAGCGCGCCTGCGTCTCGCTGCGTCTGCTCGACGGCTATTCGGTCGAGCAGACGGCCACGACCATCGGCCGCAGCGGAGGGGCGATCATCGCGCTGCAACATCGTGCGCTGCGATCATTGGCCCGCGAGTTGTCCGACTAGTCCGACCATTCCGACCGGATGCGATCCTCGGCCGAGGGGATGACTGCGCGTCAGGCCTGCGCCAGCAGGTCGGTGAGACGGCGCGGGGCGACGATGCGGCCGTCCGGCAACAGCTCTCCGGTGTCCTCGAACAGGACGACGCCGTTGCACAGCAGGCTCCAGCCCTGTTCCGGGTGCGTGGCGACCGGCAGGGCGGCCTCGCGATCAGAGGCCTCGGCGCCCGGGCAGGCCGGCCGGTGCGAGCAGGTGGAACGGGCCGCCGCAGGCTGCCCGTCCGCTACTGAGGAGGGATCGGAGTACTCCACAATCATCACCGCTTTGTCCGTTTATGCGTTTAACCGCTAGAGCGAGTATTACGCACGTCGGTGGCCAAGGAGCTAACGATGAGATAACGAACTTAGGGTGACACGTTTGACCGGCGTTGTTACGGAGCGTACACGCTTACCGGGTGCGACGCCGACTTCGATAATTGCGTCACATCCAAACCGTTCGACCGAGCCGATCGTCTAGAGGGCGTGACTTCCTTCAAGCTGCGAGGCACCCTCCTCGCGACCGCCTCGGTTCTGGCGCTCACGCTCACCGGTACGCTGGCCGTGGCCGCCGAAGCGTCCGCTCCGACCCGGGTCGCGCTGCCGAGCCCGAACTTCGGCCCGCTGACCGGCACCGCGACCCCCGTGGCCGCAGGCCAGAACATGCCGCTGCGGGTCTACCTGGCCGGCCAGAACCCGCGCGGCTGGGCCCAGACCGCGCTGGCCGTGTCAGAGCCGACCGGCTCCGCGTACGCCGAATACCTGACCCCCGCCGGATTCGAACGGCACTTCGGACCGACGAACACGCAGATCAGCGCGGTCACCACCTGGTTGAAGTCGGAGGGTCTCACGGTCACCGCGTCGAACGAGAACTACCTGGCGGTGAATGCCACGGTCGGGCAGATCAACGCCGCGTTCGACACGAAGATCAACATCTATACGTCGACGGTCACGCTCGGCGGACAGTCGTTCTCGACCTCGACCTTCGGCGCGTCGAAAGGCTTCTCGGTGCCCGCGTCGGTCGGGTCGGACATCGCCACGGTGACGGGGATGCCCGAATACGCGAGCGAGAACGGCGCCATCCAGAAGGCGCGGCAGGCCAAGGCCGCGCGTGCGACGGCCGCCTCAGCCACCGCCTCCACCGCGTATCAGTGCTCGCAGTACTGGGGTCAGCACACCGAGAAGATCCCGGCCGCCTACGGCCACACCACCGCGCCGACCCAGCTGTGCGGCTACACGGTGAAGCAGATGCGTTCCGCCTACGGGGTCTCCACGAGCCCTTACACCGGCAAGGGCGCCACGATCGCGGTGGTGCTGGACGGCTACCTGCCGTCGATGCTGGCCGATGCCAACAAGTTCTTCGCCGGTCAGGGCGTGGCCGGATTCGCGAGCGGCCAGTACTCCGAGAACCTCGACGAGTCCGCCGTGTCGACGAGCTGCGGTGGCGGCGCCGACGTGCCGGAAGAGCCGCTGGACGTGGAGACCGCGCACATCGCGGCGCCGAACGCGAAGGTGGTCTACTTCGGCGTCGACTGCGGCGCGTTCCAGGACCAGACCCAGCAGAACATGCTCGACGCGATGACGAAGATCGTCGACCAGCACCTCGCCGACGTGGTCACCGAGTCCTACAGCATCGACGAGAACACCTTCTCCCCCGCCGACGCCGAGGCGTGGACGCTGACCTTCGAGCAGGGCGCGACCGAGGGCATCGGCTTCAACTTCGACTCCGGCGACGGCGGCGACAACGCGTCCGCAGGCCAGGCGGCGGCCGTGACGTTCCCGGCCTCCGACCCGTGGGCGACGGCGGTCGGCGGCACGAGCCTCGAAATCGGCGCGAACGGCCAGACCGCCGCCGAGTACGGCTGGGGCGACAACGGCACGCAGGTCGACCCGGCCGGAACCGGCTACACCGCGACGCCGCCCGGCACCTTCATGCAGGGCTCCACCGGCGGCGTCAGCACCCTGTTCGCCCAGCCGACGTACCAGGACGGCGTCGTCCCGTCCGCGCTCGCCACGTGGAAGGGCAGCGAGTCCGCCCATCGCACGACTCCCGACATCGCGGCGGACGCGGGCAGCCCGTGGCTGATCGCGTACACCGGCGTGGCCTCCGACGGGGGCTACGGCCTGACCGACGAGGGCGGCACGAGCGGCGCGTCTCCGCTGGTCTCGGGCCTCGAGGCGGACGCGAAGCAGGCCAGCGGCCACGCCGTCGGCTTCGCCGACCCCGCGCTCTACCACCTGGAGAGCGTCAAGGGCAGCAAGGCGATCCGGGACGTCCTCCCGGTCGACCCGAAGAACCCGCCGATGCTGATCGGCGCGCAGCCGTTCTTCGGCACCGCCGACAACTACCTGACCACGCTGGGCGAAGACTCCTCGCTGGTCAGCACCCGAGGATACGACGAGGTCACCGGCCTCGGCGCGGCGACCTCGGAGCTCGTCACCGCCTTCGGCATCCAGTGGCATCGAGAGATCGAACCGACGAGCTGAGCTGGTCTCGCGTCGCGTCTGGCGTCCTCGGCCGCGGGCAGATACCCCGCCTGATACGAGGACGCTGGTCAGGCCAGTCGCGTCAGCTTCACCGAGACCGTCAGGGTGCTGTCGGGCGAGCCGAGGTAGATGCCCTTGTGCGGGACGACGTCGCTGTACTCGCGGCCGTGGCCGACGACGACGTGGCGCAGGCCGGGGGCCACGTTGTTCGTCGCGTCGATGCCGTACCACTCGCCGGCCCAGTACTCCGCCCACGCGTGGCTCTGGCCCTCCGTGCTCACACCGGGCATCGACTCCTTCAGTGGGAACAAGTAGCCTGACACGTACCGCGCGGGCAGTCCGGCGGCGCGCAGCATGCCGATCGCGATGTGCGAGAAGTCCTGGCAGACGCCTGACTTGCTCTCCCAGGCCTCCCGGCCGCTGGTGTGCACGCCGGTCGCGCCGGGGACGTAGGCCATCGCCTCGTGGATCCAGTTGCAGATGCGCTCGGCGGCGGTGTGCGGGCCCACTCCGGCGACGAGCTCGCGCAGCTCCTGCTGCAACGCGGGGGTCAGCTTGGTGCGCGGGGTGGGGGCGGTGAACTCGGCGAGGTCGCCGGTCCCGATCATCTTCTCAATCATCTGCCACACCTCGCGGCCGTGCGCCCGGTCCTCCTCCCGGCGCTTGTCGACGGCGTCGGGGTCGGTGGACTCCGGCTCGCCCGCCGAACCGAGCTCGTCCAGGTGCCCGGCCTCGGCCCACGTCGAGGGGCTCGTCTCGACGACGGAGGTCGCCCGGATGGTCAGCGCCTCGTGCTGGTCCTGCAGGTCGAAGCTGGTGACGCGGGTGCCCCAGTAGTCCGTGTACTGCCAGGTCGGCGCCTGCGGGCTGACCTCGACGCGGCTGGCGAGCGTGGTCTGCGCGGCCGTGTCGAGCGGGGTCATCCGCAGCTCGTTGTACGAGGCGCGCACGGGGCCGTCGTAGCGCAGCGCGGTCTCGTGCCGGATCGCCAGGCGCCAGCGGCCCAGGGAGGTGTCTTCCGGTTCGAATATGGACACTTTCGATTCCTCCCTCAGTCTTCGCGGTGCTGCCAGACCAGCGGGGCACTGTACTGGAAGTACTCGTCGGCGATGTGCCGGGTGGCGGTCACGCAGCCCTCCTGCAGTTCCTTGAGATACGACGTGAGTTGCGTGCCGAGCGTGCGGTCATCGGCGTACTCGAGCATGGTGCGCATCCGGCCGACGTCGCGGCGGGCCGATGGCAGGCCCCTGCCGTCGAAGCCGACATGTCCGCCGTAGGACGACGCCGCGCCGTCGCCGGCGAGCGTCGCAAGGCACTGTTCTGCGACACTGAGGGCGTGGATGACCGAGCGGGGGAAGTTCTGGTCCATCAGCAGGAACCGTGCGGCCGACTGCGGGTCCCGGCCCCAGCCGAGCGTGCGACGGTGCGGTTCGTCGGCTCCCGCCGCGCGCAGCAGGGTCGACCAGTCCGGCGCGTTGCGCGAGGCCACCATCTTCGCCGAGAGCAGGCGCGCGGTCATGTCCACCCGCTCCAGGCTGCGACCGGTGGTCAGGAACAGCCAGCCGTCGTCGCGGCTCATCGTGGAGTCGGCGAGGCCGCAGAACAGTGCCGCGCGTTCCCTGACAAACCTCAGATACGCGTAGGGGCCGATGCGTCCGGCGGCCTTGCGCTGGCCCGGGAGCGCGTGCCAGGTGGCGTTGAGACACTCCCACGCCTCGGTCGATATCACCTCACTGACACCGCGCGCGTTGTCCCGGCCCGCGCACCAGGCCCCTGCGACGGCGCTCGGATTGGCGGTGTCGAAGCCGAGCAGGTCCATCACGCCCACCGCGTCGTACCGCGCGCCCTTGGGGTCGGCGGGTTCCACACCGAGGATCGCGTAGAGGGTGCGGCACGCGGCGTGCTCGTCCGTCGCGGGATCGTCGAGCAGCCGATGCATGAAGGCGTCAAGGATGCGGGCCGTGTCGTCGGCGCGCTCGACGTATCGGCCGAGCCAGAACAGTGACTCGGCGATCCGGCTGAGCATGGGCTGTCCTCCTATCGTCATGCCTGCTGCTGTTGCTGTTGCTGCTGCTGGAACCCGTCGGCGCCGGGACCGGAGAGGCGGCCGGCCACGGCGTCCGCCACGTCCAGCTGGTCGTCGATTCCGTCGGGTCCCTGGGATTGCGAGAGATTCACACCGTCCACGGCGAACTCCGCCACGTCCTGCGGCTCGGGCGCCAGCACCCAGGTGTCCTTGGAGCCGCCGCCCTGGCTGGAGTTGACGATCAGCGCCCCTTCGCGCAGCGCCACGCGGGTGAGCCCGCCCGGCAGGACCCAGACCCGTTCGCCGTCGTTGACCGCGAAGGGACGCAGGTCGATGTGCCGCGGCGAGAAACGGTCGTTGCCGAAGGTCGGGGAGGTGGACAGGGCGACCGGGCGCTGCGCGATCCAGCCGCGGGGATTGCGCGCGACCTGCACGCGCAGGTTGTCGATGGTCCGCTCGTCGGCGGCCGGGCCGATGACGATACCCTTGCCGCCCGCGCCGTCCACCGGCTTGAGCACGAGCTCGTCGAGGTGGTCCAGGACCCACTCGATCCGGTCCGGGTCGTCGAGTCGGTGCGTCTCGACGTTGTCCAGGATCGGTTCCTCGCCGAGGTAGTAGCGGATCACCTCGGGGATGTACGTGTAGATCAGCTTGTCGTCGGCGGCGCCGCAGCCGACGGCGTTGGCTATCGTCACGGTCTTCGCGCGCGCCGCGTTCAGGATCCCCGGGCAGCCGATGACCGAGTCGGGCCGGAAGTGCAGCGGGTCGATGAAGTCGTCGTCGATGCGCCGGTAGACGACGTGCACCGGCTCCTCCCCCGCCGTCGTGCGCATCATCACGCTGTTGCCGACGCAGAACAGGTCGCGGCCCTCGACCAGCTGGACGCCCATCAGCCGGGCGAGCAGCGCGTGCTCGAAGTACGCCGAGTTGGCGACGCCGGGGGTCAGCACGACGACGGTCGGGTTGACGACGCCGGCCGGGGCGGCGGCGCGCAGGGAGGCGAGCAGCCTGGCCGGGTAGTCGTCGACCGGCCGCACCCGCTGTTCGGCGAACAGGCCGGGGAAGGTGCGGGTCATGATGCGCCGGTTCTCCAGCACGTAGCTGACGCCCGAGGGCACCCGCACGTTGTCCTCGAGCACCTTGAAGGCCCCGTCGACGTCGCGCACCAGGTCGATGCCCGCGACGTGCACGCGCACGCCGTTCGTGGGCTCGATCCCGTGCGCCGCGCGGTGGTATCCGCTGCCGGTCAGCACGACCGAGCGGGGCACGATCCGGTCGCGGAAGACGTGCGCGGGTCCGTAGACGTCGGCGAGGAAGGCCTCCAGCGCCTGCACCCGTTGTCGTACACCCCGGTCGATCAGGTCCCATTCGTCGGCGGCGATCACCCGCGGGACGAGGTCCAGCGGGAAGGGCCGCTCCTCGCCGTCGAAGGCGAAGGTCACGCCGCGGTCGGTGAAGGCCCGGGCGACCTGGTCGGCCCTCAGCCGCAACTCGCTCGGGTCGAAATGCTCCAGCGCGGCCCGGACAGCTCGGTAGGCCGGTCTCGGTTGACCGGCTCCCGCGAACATCTCGTCCCAGGCCTGGCCCAGCACATATTCGTCGAAGACATCCGCCATGACGGCAACGTAGAGCCGGGATGTTTCCGAACTATGACATCCACGGTGATCTTTGTGTCGTGTGCCGACCCCTGTTGCGGGACCGGCACACGGATCTCACAGCGGGTCAGACTTCGACGAGCGCGGGGGCGGCTCCCGGGCGCGGCTCGCTGTCGTCCTGGTCCTCGCCGTCCTCGAACTGGTAGGTCCCGGCCATCACGGCGCGGGCCTTGTCCCGGTCCAGCACGCCCTCCCACGCGGCGACCACGAACGAGCCGACCGCGTTGCCGCACGCGTTGGTCAGCGCCCGGCAGGTCGACATGAACCGGTCGATCCCGAAGATCAGCATGATGCCGGCGACCGGGATCGTGCCGACCGACGCGAGCGTGGCCGCCAGCACGATGAACCCGGAGCCCGTGACACCGGCCGCGCCCTTGGAGGTGAGCAGCAGGATTCCGAGGATGCCGAGCTGCTGCGCGAGCGAGAGGTGGGTGCCGGTCGCCTGCGCCACGAACAGCGCGGCGAGGGTGAGGTAGATGCAGGTGCCGTCGAGGTTGAAGGAGTACCCGGTCGGGACCGTCAGACCGACCACGTCCTCCGGCACGCCCGCGCGCTCGATCTTGCGCATCAGCCGCGGCAGCACCGTCTCGCTCGACGAGGTGCCCAGCACGATCAGCAGCTCGTCCTTGATGTAGTTCAGCAGGGACAGGATGTTCAGCCGGAACACGGCACAAACGGCGCCGAGCCCGACCACGACGAACACGGCGCTGGTCCCGTACATCAGGGCGATCAGCGAGCCCAGGCTGGTGAGCGTGTGCACGCCGTACTTGCCGACGGTGAACGCCATCGCGCCGAACGCGCCGACGGGGGCCGCGTACATGATGATGCGCAGCAGGGCGAAGAAGACCTTGCCGAGCTTCTCGACGCCCGAGGCGATCCCGGCGGCGGGCTCGCCGACCAGCTTGATCGCGACGCCGAACAGCACCGCGAAGAACACCACCTGCAGGTCGCTGCCGGAGGAGGTGAACGCGCCGAGCGCGCTCGGCGGCACGATCTCGGTGAGGATCGACCAGAATCCCTGCGCCTTGCCCTCCGCCGCGTACTGCGCGGCGCTACCGGTCAGCTTGAGCGTCGAGGGGTCGGCGTGGATCGCGGTGCCGGGGTGCAGCACGTCGATCGCCACCAGGCCGAGGACCAGCGCGATGGTGGTCATCCCCTCGAAGTACAGCAGGGACTTGACCCCGATCCGGCCGACCTTGCGCAGGTCGTCGACCCCCGCGATGCCGCCGACCACGGTCACGAAGATGATCGGGCCGACCACCATCGTGATCATGTCGACGAAGACCGTGCCGAGCGGCTCGAGGCCGGCGCCGACACCCGGCCAGGCCGCGCCCACCGCGATCCCCGCCGCGATGCCTATCAGAACCCATACATAAAGCTTGCCGTACCATCGAGAACCCGCACCCGTGGCCATGCGCGACAACTCCCTACCCGACCGGGCCCACCACACCGTGAGCCGACCCCCAGACCATCGCCGACCCGCCACCGGCCCGTCTGCATTACGCGCATTACGCACACCCGACGCGCGTCCGATGCCCGCCCCACGCCCACCCACGTGCGCGAAAGGTGCGTAAGTCCACCGATCGGCGACCCGATGGAGCCCCGGAAGAGACTGGGCAGGGTGTATGGGGTGATGCGACACTGAGCGGATGCGCGAGAGAGTAGCTGTGCCGATGCGCGATAGGGTCCTGCGCCCGTTCCGCCTGCTCAGCGCCCGCACGACGCGCCTGAGCATCTCGAAGCAGGTGCTGCTGCTCCAGCTCGCGGTCGCCGTGGTACTCACCGCCGGGGGCACTGCCGCCGCGATCCAGCAGGCCCGCAGCACCGACTTCGACCACGCGCGCGCCGAAACGCTCGCCCTGGCCGAGACCGTCGCCGCGGCCCCGGGCACGGCCGCCGCCGTCGAGAGCGGCGACCCGACCACGCAACTGCAGCCGATCGCGTCGAGCATCCAGCAGTCCACCTCGGTCGACTTCGTCGTGATCATGAGCCCGACCGGGATCCGCTACACGCACCCGAACCCGGACGAGATCGGCAAGCACTACATCGGCGACACGGCGCAGGCGCTGGCCGGGCACCCGTTCAGCGAGGTCTACACGGGCACGCTCGGTCCGTCCGTACGCTCCGTAGCCCCGATCTACGGCGCGGGGCACAAGATCGTCGGCCTGGTCTCGGTCGGCATCACCCTGGACCAGGTCTCGACGGTCGCCGGACGTCAGCTGCCGCTGATCCTCGCCATCGCGCTCGGCGCCGTCGCGCTGGTCGGGCTGGGCTCGTGGGCGCTGTCGCGGCGGCTGAGCAAGCAGACCCTGGGGCTGGGACCACAGGAGATCACCCGGCTCTACGAGCATCACGACGCTGTGTTACATGCGATGCACGAAGGCCTGCTCGTCCTGGACCGGCGACGCCGGGTGCTGCTGGTCAACGACGAGGCGCTGCGGCTGCTCGACCTGGCCGGGGAATCGGCCGTCCCCGGGGACCTCGGCGGCCCCGAGGCTCAGACGATGGCAGAGGGCCGGAACGTGGCCGACCTGGGTCTCGACCCCGCGCTCACCGCGCTGCTCGGCTCCGGCCGGGACGCCCACGACGAGACGCACCTGGCCGGCCCGCGCGTGCTGGCGGTGAACCAGTCCAAGGCCATGCGCGACGGACGCGACCTCGGCACCGTGGTGACCCTGCGCGACCATACCGAACTGCGCGCGCTGGCCGGCGAACTGGACTCGGCCCGGGCGTTCGCCGACGCCCTCTCGGCCAGCGCGCACGAGGCCGCGAACCGGCTGCACACCGTCGTCACGCTGATCGAACTCGACCGGCCGGGCGACGCGGTGCGCTTCGCGACGACCGAGCTCGCCGCCTCGCAGGGCCTGATCGACCGGCTGCTCGGCGCGGTCGGCGACGAGGCGGTGGCCGCGCTGCTGCTCGGCAAGATCTCCCAGGCCGCCGAGCGCGGCATCGAGATCGCGATCAGCGAGGACACTGCCGCGCCCGAACTGGCCGTGCCCAACCGGGACCTGATCACCATCCTCGGCAACCTGATCGACAACGCGGTGGACGCGGCCGCGGCCGGCGAGGCCCCGCACCGGGTGGCGGTGAGCCTGTGCTCGGGACCGGAAGCGCTGCGGATCCGGGTGTCCGACACCGGCCCTGGCATCGACTCCGAGCACGCCGACGAGATCTTCACCCGCGGCTGGACGACGAAGCACGAGGCAGGGCACGGGATCGGGCTGGCGCTCGTGCGGCGCAGCGTGGACCGGAACAATGGCAGTATCGAGGTCGCCGCCGACCCGGTCCTCGGCGGCGCCGTGATCACCGTGCACCTGCCGAACCGTCCGGACAGCGATTCTGCCGACGCCGCCGACATGAAACGCGCCGAAGTATGACAACTGCTACCGAGGTATGACGACTGTGATGGCCGCCGAGCAGCACCCGCCGACGCTGATCAATACCCTCATCGTCGAGGACGATCCGATCCTCGCCGAGGCGCACCGCGCGTTCACCGAGCGGGTGCCCGGCTTCGCCGTCGCGGGCGTCGCGCACCTCGGCACGGACGCACTGCGCCTGGTCGCGACCCGGCCGGTGGACGTGCTGCTGCTCGACGTGAACCTGCCGGACATCACCGGGATCGAGCTGTGCCGGACCCTGCGTGCGTACGGCAACGCGGTCGACGTCATCGCCGTGACCTCGGCCCGCGACCTCACGACCGTCCGCGCGGCCGTGTCCCTGGGCGTCGTGCAGTACCTGCTCAAGCCCTTCTCGTTCGCCTCGTTCCAGGACAAGCTCCAGGCCTACGCCGAGTACCGGCGGCGCTCTGCGCAGGCACCCGAGCACCTCGCCCAGACCGACGTGGACCGGGCCCTCGCCGCGCTGCACGAGAGCCCCGCGCGTGCGCTGCCCAAGGGCCTGACCGAGGCGACGCTCAGCGCGGTCATGGAAATGCTCCAGAAGAGCGACGGGCTTTCCGCGGCGCAAGTATCGCAGGGCGTAGGGGTCGTCGTGCAGACGGCGCGCCGCTACCTCGAGTACCTGGTAAGCCAGCGCCTGGCCGCGCGCTCCCCGATCTACGGCGGCGCCGGACGCCCGGAGCAGCTATACCAGTGGACCGGCGGTTCGACGCCGTCGTCCTGACTCGTGACTCGTGACTCTCGTGTCTGAGATGGCCTGCCCCTCCCCCGTGGCGTGAGGAAGGGCGGGCCACGAATCAGCAGCCTGACTCAGCCACGATCAGCCGCTGAAGCTTGACCGGTCGTAGCAGGTTCAGCCGTCTGATTCAGAATTGCTCAGCCGCTGAAGCTCGACGGGTCGTAGCAGGTGTCGCTCGACGAGTCGAACAGCGGCGTGGTGTCCACCGCCTCGTCGCTCGGCGGGTCGATGATGACGTCCGCCGAGTTCCGCGTGAGGTTGTCCTCGCAGTTGATGACGTCGTCGGAGTCCTGAGCGTCCTCACCGTTGATCCAGAGATCGATGTGATTGAGCCCGGGTCCGCCGTCCGGACCGGAGCCCGTCCAGTCCTCGTCGCACTCGGTGCAGTCGTCCTCCATGACGAAGTACCGGTGGAGGTAGGGATAGTAGACGATCGTGCCGATCGGCAGCTCGTCCTGGTCCGTGGCGAAGGTGATCGGGTCGTTGTAGGTGCCGGTACCGCCGGCCGCGTCGTGGTCCGTCGGGTAGCCCTCGTTCTCCGGGTAGGCGATCGCGTTACCGGGAGGGGAGTTGTCCGGCCAGCCGTAGAGGGTGACCAGGAAGGTCTGGGTGGAGCTGTCGGCATGGGCGGGCGCGGCGCCCGCAGCCGTCACCCCGAGCCCGGTGAGCGCGAGGACCGTCAGTCCCCCGGCGAGCGTGGTGGCGCGCCGCTTGTTGAGCCGCGATTGCATGGGTGTCCTATCCGTTCTCTGGTGCCTGATTTCGTATTCACGCGGCAAGACGAGCGCGGCCCACCGACGAGAAAGTCGGT
>Ga0302314_10013285_pt1 | contig 14170 bp, 14 predicted proteins | sample III_Palsa_N2_3_FD_200533 | JGI IMG/M metagenome (GOLD analysis project Ga0302314, IMG submission 200533) | Peat permafrost microbial communities from Stordalen Mire near Abisko, Sweden - III_Palsa_N2_3 | ecosystem: Environmental > Terrestrial > Soil > Palsa > Peat permafrost | place: Sweden... | reverse complement strand
AAGCCGAAGGCGTAGGGTGGCGGAGAGGGTGGGATTCGAACCCACGGTGCCCTCGCGAGCACGCCGCATTTCGAGTGCGGTGCTTTCGACCACTCAGCCACCTCTCCCGAAGCGTCGATCGGGGCGTATCGGGCGCCCCCTGAGCGAGGGCGCGGAACCTAGCGGCGAGCGCGCCGGTTCGCAAGGCGTGTCTCTCGTCTGGATCCAGAAGGCCTATATGAAGTCGCACAATCAAGGGCGCGCGACGTGCTGAAACCCCAGTCCCTGCTCTATCCTCGGCCCGAGGGGCTGTACTGCGCGCCGGGGGATTTCTTCATCGACCCCACCCGGCCGGTGGATCGGGCGGTGATCACCCACGGCCACGCCGACCACGCCCGCGCCGGCCATGGGCTGGTGCTGGCGACGGGGCCCACGCTCGACATCATGCGTGTGCGCTACGGCGCGGACTTCGCCGGCGCATCGCAGGCGCTGGCCTATGGCGAGGCGGTGCAGCGGGATGGGGTCAGCGTCAGCCTCGTTCCCGCCGGCCATGTGCTGGGCTCGGCGCAAGTCGTGGTGCGGTGGAAAGGCATGACCATCGTCGTCTCCGGCGACTACAAGCGCCGGCGCGACCCGACCTGCGCGGCGTTCGAGCCGATTGCCTGCGACGTGTTCGTCTCGGAGGCGACCTTCGGCCTGCCGGTGTTCCGCCACCCTTCCGACCACGAGGAAGTCGCCAAGCTGCTCAAGTCCGTCGCCCAGTTTCCGGAGCGGACGCATCTCGTCGGCGCCTACGCCCTCGGCAAGGCGCAGCGGCTGATCTGTCTGATGCGCGAGGCGGGGTGGGACAAGACCATCTTCGTCCACGGCGCGCTGGAGCAGTTGGACGCCCTCTATCAGAGCCATGGCGTCGATCTTGGCCCGCTTGAGCCCGCGACCTCGACCACGCGCGCGGATTTCGCCGGCCAGATCGTGATCGCGCCGCCCGGCGCCATCGCCGACCGCTGGTCGCGCCGGTTCGCCGACCCGGTCTCGGCCTTCGCCTCGGGCTGGATGCGGGTGCGGGCCCGGGCGCGGCAGCGGGCGGTGGAGCTGCCGCTGATCATCTCCGACCACGCCGACTGGGACGAGCTGACCTCGACCGTCGCCGAGCTGAACCCGGCCGAACTCTGGATCACCCATGGCCGCGAGGAGGCGCTGGCCCGCTGGGCGGAACTGCATGGGATCGCCGCCTTGCCGCTGTCGCTGGTGGGCTATGAGGACGAGGACATCTAGTGCGCGCCTTCGCCGATCTTCTCGACCGTCTGAGCTACACGCCGTCGCGCAACGCCAAGCTGGTGCTGCTGCGCGATTATCTGCGGGCGACGCCGGATCCGGAGCGGGGCTGGGCGCTGGCGGCGCTGACCGGCGACCTGAGCTTCGACGCGGCTAAGCCGGCTTTCATTCGCAAGGCGGTGGAGGCGCGGATGGACGCGGCGCTGTTCGCCATGTCCTACGACTATGTCGGCGACCTGGCCGAGACCGTGGCCCTGGTCTGGCCGGCGACGCCCGGCGCCAATCGCGAGCCCGAACTGCCCGAGGTGATCGACGCCCTGCGCGGCGCCACACGCGGCGAGGTGCAAAAGCTGATCGAGGGCTGGCTCGACGCCCTGGATGTCGACGGCCGCTGGGCCCTGCTCAAGCTGCTCACCGGGGGCTTGCGCGTCGGCGTGTCGGCCCGGCTGGCCAAGCAGGCCTGTGCGGAGATGGGCGGGGTGGCGATCGGCGAGATCGAGGAGGTGTGGCACGCGCTTGAGCCGCCCTACGACGACCTGTTCGCCTGGCTGGAAGGCCGCGGCGAGCGCCCGACCCCGGACGCCTTCGGCCGCTTTCGCCCGGTGATGCTGGCCCAGGCCATCGACGAGGCGGTGGATTTCGCCCGTCTCGATCCCGCCGACTACGCCGCCGAATGGAAGTGGGACGGCATCCGCGTGCAGGCGGTGAGTGAGGGCGGCGTGCGGCGGCTCTACAGCCGCACCGGCGACGACATCTCCGGCGCCTTCCCGGATGTGGTCGCGGCGATGGACTTCGACGGGGTGCTGGACGGGGAGCTGCTGGTGCTTCGGGGCGGCAAGGCGGCTAGCTTCGGCGAGCTGCAACAGCGGCTGAACCGCAAGACCGTCGACGCCAAGCTGATCTCCGCCAATCCGGCGGGCATCCGCGCCTATGATCTGCTGGTCGAACACGGCCAGGACGTGCGCCATCTGTCGTTCCGCGACCGGCGACAGCGGCTGGAGGCCTTCGTGGCGACGATCGCCGGTTCGCGGATCGACCTGTCGCCGATGCAACCGTTCGAGACCTGGGAAGGCCTGGCCGCCCTGCGCGCCGCGCCGCCGCCGGGTGATCCGCAAGCGGCCGAGGGGCTGATGCTGAAGCGGTGGGACTCGATCTATGAGGCCGGGCGGCCGAAGGGGCCGTGGTTCAAGTGGAAGCGCGATCCCTACCTGATCGACGCGGTGCTGATGTACGCCCAGCGCGGCCACGGCAAGCGGTCCAGCTTCTATTCCGACTACACCTTTGGGGTCTGGAGCGATGGCGCCCTGACGCCGGTGGGCAAGGCCTATTTCGGCTTCACTGACGCGGAGCTGGCGCAGATCGACAAGTTCGTCCGCAACAACACGATCGAGCGGTTCGGCCCCGTGCGCTCGGTCCGCGCTGACAAGGATTTCGGCCTGGTGCTGGAAGTGGCGTTCGAGGGGCTACAGCGCTCGACGCGGCATAAGTCCGGCGTCGCCATGCGCTTCCCCAGGATTAGCCGCCTGCGCTGGGACAAGCCGGCGCGGGAGGCGGATGAGCTGGGGACCCTGGTGCGGATGTTGGAGGCGGCGGAGGGCAAGGGCGCCAACGCGGCGAAATAGAGGGTGCGCCCTCGTGCTTCGACAAGCTCAGCATGAGGGCGAATATGACGCCGGCGCGCCATTAGAAATCCTCAGGCTGAGCTTGTCGAAGCCCAAGGATTTCGGACCCGCGGATGTGGGTTAAGCTAGCGCGTGCTGATTCCCTTCCTCACCGCCGCCATCAAAGCCCCCTCGCCGCCGGGGCCGCCGCCCCTCCAGTTGGCGGCGCGGCGCCTATTCCAGATCGCGGACGGGAACACCCACATCCTGCACACCTTCATCGCCTCGACCGGCCAGCTGGCGGTCAATCTGGTGATCGCCGCCCTGATCATGATCGCGGCCTATTGGGGCTCGCGCTGGATGGCCGGGCTGGTGCGGCGCGGGGTTCGAAGGCTGCAGTCCAAGTCGTCCGACCGGACGCTGGAGACTTTCGCCGCCTCCCTCGCCCGCTGGACCGTGATCGTCATCGGTCTGGTCGCCATCCTCGAACAGCTCGGTGTGCGCGAGACCTCGATCCTGGCGGTGCTGGGCGCCGCCTCTCTCGCCATCGGCCTGGCGTTGCAAGGGGCGCTGGGCAATGTGGCGGCGGGGGTGATGCTGCTGATCCTGCGCCTCTACCGGGTCGGCGATGTCGTCGAGATCAACGGGCGGGCCGGCACGGTAAAGGCGCTGGACCTGTTCGGCACCCTGCTGTCGGACGCCGACAACCTCGATGTCTTCGTGCCAAACGGCAAGGTCTTTGGCGACGTCATCATCAACTACTCGACGCCCGCCAACCGGCGGATGGAGCTGACATTCCGCATCGACTATGGCGATGACCTCGACAAGGCGCTGGCGGTGCTGCTGGACTGCGCCAAGGCCGACAAGCGGGTGCTGGCCAAGCCGCCGCCGGACGCGCGCGTCACCGTCCTGGGCGAGAGCGCGGTGACCCTGGCCCTGCACGCCTGGGCGCCGGTGAATGTCTATTGGGACGTCCGCTTCGAGATGATCCGCCGGGCAAAACTGGCCATGGACGCAGCGGGCTTCGTGGTTCCGTATCCGCATCAGGTGTCGGTGGAGCGGAAGGAACACGCGCCGCTCAAGTCGCGCGCTGGCGGGGTGAAAACCGCGCCCTCGCGAGCGCGCAAAACCCCGATCTCGGATGCGCCGTCGCAGTCTTAATCACTGTTTTGGCTGATATAAATATCCGCTCATCCCGGCGAATGCCGGGACCCAGATGACAAAACGCCGACCCGAGCTGTTTCTGGAAACGTCTCTCACCATCCCGCCTTATGATCTGGGTCCCGGCATTCGCCGGGATGAGCGGGGACGTTGTTGACCTCGCGAATTGCGCGCGCCCTACCCAACCAACCGCTCGATCATCTCCACCCGTTCCTCCAGCGGCGCGCGCGGAATCCTGACCAGCTCATAGCCAAGCTCCCGATAAACCTGCTCATGGATCGCCTCGAACCGCAGGGAATCCTCGAAACTGATCCGGCGCACCGCCGTCGGGGTCATGAAGCCGAGGTTGTCCACGAACAGGACCCGGCGCTCGTAGAACCCCTCGCGTTCGATCTCTGCCAACTCGGCGGCCAGGGAGGGCGGCTCCGGCAGGCCCGCATACCGGCACAGCGCCAGCGTGCAGATGGCCGAGCGGTCGTGGAACTGCAGCCCGGCGCGGGTCGCCAGGCGCCGGGCCCTCTGGTGGACGACAATGCGGTCGATGAAGTCGGGCGCCACGCTTGGGTCCAAAATCCCCTCCGCGAGCAATTCCGCGTTCACGTCGGTCGCCGCTTCACGGGTCACGGCGTGGCCGCGGTCGGACAGCGCCTGGATCAGGGTCGTCTTGCCGGCGCCAGGTGCACCGGTCAGTATAAATCGCCTCATGCGGCCTCCATATGGGACGGCGTTGAAGGTTCAGGTTTTGGGGGATTTGAGATGCCGGACCGCGCCCGGGTGAAGGCCTTCGTCGACGCCGTGGTAGGCGGCGACCATGTCGGGGCCATCGCCGACTATTACCACGAAGACGCCTCCATGCAGGAAAACCTGATGGAGCCGCGCCGGGGCCGCGATGTGCTGATGGCGCACGAGGCGGCGGTGCTGAAACGGGTCAGCATGCATACGCACCCCGACCCGGTGGTGCTGGTCGACGGCGACCATGTGGTGGTGCACTGGACCTTCGACGCCACCACCACCGACGGGGTCACCCGCCGCCTGAACGAACTGGCCCTGCAGCGCTGGGTTGGTGACCGCATCGCCGAGGAGCGGTTCGTTTATGACACCGGGTCGGCGTGGCAGGTGGTGGAAGACAACAACTAGCGCTCATCCCCGCGAAGGCGGGAATGAGCGCCATAAGGTTACGCCTTCATCGGATCCCAGCGGGTCGCGACCGTGGTCACACCGCTGCGGTTATGGTCGCGGTTCTGGCCCTGGGGCTTGTCACCGCCGTGCCGCTGACCGCCACCCTCGCCGCCATGACGCTGGCCACCGCCGCCGCCGGGACGGCCACGGCGATTGTTATTGCCGCCACGGTTCTGCGGACGCGGACCGTGGTCCTTGGCCTGGGGCAGGGCTTGCTCGGCCGCCGGGATCGACGGGGCGTTGGCCGTCAGAACCGCCAGCTGGCGATCGTTGCGGCGATCGAAGGTCGGGATAGTCTGGCGCGTGGTCTTCTGAATGTCCTTCAGCAGGCCCCGTTCGTCATCGGCGCAGAAGCTGATGGCGATGCCGCCGGCGCCGGCGCGCGCGGTGCGGCCGATGCGGTGGACGTAGCTTTCCGGCACCTGCGGCAGCTCGTACTGGATCACATGGCTGACGCTGTCGACGTCGATGCCGCGGGCGGCGATGTCGGTGGCGATCAGGGCGCGAACCTTGCCGGCCTTGAAGGACGCCAGGGCGCGCTCGCGTTGGCTCTGGCTCTTGTCGCCGTGGATGGCGGCGGCGCTGATCTGGGCGGCTTCAAGATACTTGGCCACCCGGTCGGCGCCCCGCTTGGTGCGGGTGAAGACCAGGGCGCGGGTCATCTTGGGGTCCTCGAACAGCTCCACCAGCAGCGCGCGCTTGCGCGGCGCCTCGATGAACAACAGCTGCTGATCGATCCGCTCGACCGTGGTGGCCGACGGGGCGACCTCGACCTTCACCGGGTCGACGAGCAGGTCGGCGGCGAGCTTGCCGATCTCGGTGGGCATGGTGGCGGAGAAGAACAGGTTCTGCCGCTTCTTGCTCATCGAGGAGACGATGCGCTTGATCGGCTGGAGAAAGCCCAGGTCGAGCATCTGGTCGGCCTCGTCCAGCACCAGGATCTCGGTGGAGGACAGGTCGGCCGTGCGCTCGCCCATGTGGTCGATCAGGCGGCCGGGCGTGGCGACCAGAATGTCGACGCCGGTGGCCAGCGCCTTGATCTGCGGGCCGTACTTGGCGCCGCCGAAGATGACCGCGACAGTCATGCCCAGGCCCGCGCCATAGGTGCGGAAGCTTTCGGCGATCTGGCTGGCCAGTTCGCGGGTCGGGGCCAGCACCACGCAGCGGGCGCCCTTGCGGGGCGCGGGCTTCTTGTCGAGGGCCAGGCGATGCAGGATCGGCAGGGCGAAGGCGGCGGTCTTGCCGGTGCCGGTCTGGGCGATGCCCAAAAGGTCGCGGCCGAGCATGACCGACGGGATGGCCTTGGCCTGGATCGGCGTCGGGGTGGTGTAGCCTTCGCGGGCGAGGGCCTTAAGGATCGGCGCGGAAAGGCCGAGGGAAGCGAAATCGGTCAAAGGAGTTAGACTCTTTCCTATGCGGTCGCGCACGGGACCGCACCATGCGGCCTCGCGGTGGAACGCGGGGTCTGGGCAAGCGCCCCGCGTGACCTGGGCGATCGAATGGATAGTGTGCGGCGCTAAAGCTGGCAGGGACCAAAAGTCCCGCTCACGCGACTAGAAGCGCTCGAAGTCGCGTCCCGAGCCGGGACACGCTGCGGGGTAAGTCATCGCTGCGGCCGCCAATGTCAAGAGCGAGCGGTCCAGCTTGAGCGATTTGCGGGCGCCGAATGCCGCCTTCGCGTCGCAATTGAATTAGATGTGACAATATAAGCACTAAACGAAAAAATGCTTGCGCGTGAGGGAACCCTGCGGGCATGGTCCGCCCGCCACCTCGGGGGCGTCCGAGTTGGCCGTCTTTTTGCTTATGGTTGCGTAACGTCGGCCGCGCCGACCGCTTTTTGTAACGGGGGAAAGATGCCCGCTTTCGATCCGAGAACGCGCATTCGTTATGTCGCGCCGCACCTTTTGGTCGGCGCCATCGGCCTGGCGGCGCTGGGCCTGGGTTGGCGAATGGTGTCGGGCGAACTCGGCCGCACCCACGTCAATCCCGCCAAACCCCTGGACGCCGCCGCCGTCGCCGCGCTGCAGGTCGAGGCCTTCGCCCAGGCCCAGGTTCAGCCCGGCTTCGCCCCGCCGGTGACCGTGCCGGTGAAGATCCTTCCCGGCGAAACTTTCGAGGCGGCGGTCCGCCGCGTCGGCGTCGCGCCGGCCGAGGCGCACCGGGTGGTCGCGACCCTGGCCCAGGCCATGGACACGGTGAACATCAAGGCCGGCATGGCCTTCAACGCCGCCATCGCCCGCCCGAGAGATCAACGCGGCGCGGTGCGCCTGATCGGTCTGTCGATGACCACCGGCCCGGCCACCACCATCACCCTGTCGCACACCTTCGACGGCGCGCTGCGCCTGCGCGAGATGGAAGAAAAGATCCACGACGACACCCACGTCGCCGAAGGCTCGATGAAGGGCTCTCTGTATGAGAGCGCCGAGGCCGCCGGCGCGACGCCGACGATCATCGCCCAGGTAGGCAAGCTGTTCTCCCACAAGCTGGACTTCAGCCGCGACATCCATCCCGGCGACGAGTTCAAGATGGTGTTCGACCGCAAGGTCACCGATAGCGGCCGCACGGTCGACACCGGCGACCTGCTCTATGCCGAGATCGGCGCCAAGGGCCAGGTGACGCGCTTCTATCGCTATCAGGCGACGGACGGGCAACCGGAATACTTCGACGAGACCGGCAAGAACATCAAAGGCATGCTGCTGCGCACGCCCGTCGATGGCGCCCGCATCACCTCCGGCTTCGGCATGCGCATGCACCCGCTGCTGGGTTACACCCGCATGCACCAGGGCATCGACTTCGGCGTGCCGATCGGCACCCCGGTTTATGCGGCCGGCGACGGCGTCGTGGAAGAAGCCCGCTGGGCCGGCGGCTATGGCCGCTGGATGAAGCTGAAGCATGCCGGCGGCTGGGAGACCGGCTACGGACACCTGTCCGGCTGGGCCGTGCACGCTGGGGCCCACGTCCACCAGGGCGAGGTGATCGCCTACTCCGGCTCGACCGGTGAATCCACCGGCCCGCACCTGCACTACGAAGTCATCAAGAATGGCCAGAAGATCAATCCCAAGGGCGCCAACGCGCCGTCCGGCACCATCCTGGCCGGCCGCGACCTGAACGGCTTCAAAGCCGAGAGGGCGCACATCGACAGCCTGATCGCCACCGCGTCGACGACCACCAAGGTCGCCATGGCCGACACTTCCGGCCTGCGCGGCGAGACGGTGACGCGGTAACCCGAACCCGCTCATCCCGCGAAGGCGGGGACCCAGGGTGGCCAGACTCGGTCTTTCCGCCGGATGCCGTGAATTAATCAACGGAGCGTGATGCGCCAAGCCCCCTGGGTCCCCGCCTGCGCGGGGATGAGCGCTGTTAGCTTCCTGACAATCACCCTCCACCACCGTTCAGCCTGGGTTCATGGCGACTGACGAGAATACCTCCAACAACGCAAGAGACCTTCCGGCATGGAGCCGCCAGTCCTCCCAGGCGTTGAATCAATTATGAACGATGGAGGTTCAAATGCGTAAGATTCTGACAGCAGCCCTGGCTGCGGCGACCCTTGGCGGCGCGGTGCTCGCGACGGCCGCGCCGGTGGATGCCGCCCCCCATGGCGGCGGATATCATGGCGGCGGTTATCGCGGCGGCCGTGGTGGCGGCTACTGGCGCGGTGGCGTTTGGTACCCTGCTCTCGCGGGCCTGGCCATCGGCGCGGCCCTCGCCAGCCCCTACTATTATGGACCCGGGCCCTACTACGCGCCCGGCCCCTACGGCTATGGCCCCGGCCCCTACTATGGCTGCCGCAGGTACTGGGACGGCTATCGTTGGGCCTGCTAAGGCCTGACGCCAGCCTACCGGCAGACCCCGCGCCTCCCCCCGGGCGCGGGGTCTTTCATTTGGGCCGGCCCCGTGAAACACGAGCGGCCGGGCCATATGGGGAAGACCATGACATCGACCAGTGAGACGGTGACCGGCGGCTGCCTGTGCGGCGGCGTGCGGTTCAGCTACCGCGGCGAGTTGGGCGGATCGCTCGGCCTGGTGACGCTCTGTCACTGCGGCAAGTGCCGCAAGGCCACCGGTTTCGCCGCCGCCGTGGCCCCGGCGCGGGCGTCGGGGTTCGTCGTCACCCAGGGCCGCGACCTGATCCGCGAATACGAGTCCTCCCCCGGCAAGTTCCGCGCCTTATGCGGCGTATGCGGCTCGCCGGTCTATTCCCGCAGAGCCAGCCTGCCCGACGCGTTGCGGCTCCGCCTGGGCGTGCTCGACAATCCGCCCGCCGACCTGAAGATTCAGGCCCACATCTTCACCGAAGGCGCTCCGGCGTGGGCAGAGACGGACGATGCGCCAAGGTATCCAGGCTTGGAGCCGGGACGGCCGGGATAGGGCGGCTGACCCTATCTCTGTGCAATCTCCGATAGCTTGGAGCGACGGGCGACCTTAAGCTCGGCGGCCAGAGTTTGCCGGGGGGCCGAGATGTATCGTGCGATTGTGATGGGCGTGGCGATTGCCCTGCTGATGAGCGCCCAGGGGTTTGCCAACACAGGTCCTACCGCCGTGGCAGGCGCCGCGCCTTCGATTTCGCCCTTGCAGGCGGAGATCGATCTGCTCAACGACGCGGCGCACAAGTTCGATAACAACGACACCGTCGCGGCCCGTCGGCAGATCGATGCCGTCGTGGCCTCGCCCTCGTTCGGCCAACTGAGCCCCAGTCAGCAGCATATCGCGCTATACCTGCTCGGCTACCTGCAGGTTAATGCTGGCGAGAAGGAAGCGCTGGCCACCTGGAAGCGCGCCACGGCCATGACCGATTTCGCCAGCGGGCGCGACTGGCATTTGAGACTACAGGCGGACGGGCAGGCGTCCGACGATGCGGACGCCCTACAGACCTTGACCAGCATCGCCCAGCATTGGCCAGGCTCGCTCACCCAGGTATCCGATCAGTACATTCGCGATCTGATCTCGCGGACACGGTCTCAAAAGCAGCTAGCGGACTCTAGGTTCGAACTGCTGCTTGCCTTAAAGGCAGCCTTTTGGGTTCCGACGGACGCCTTCAATACCGCCGAATATGATTGGGTCGAGTTGGTGCGCGAACTGCTTGCACGCGGGCGGGTGCAGGAGGCAAAGGCTGCCGCCGAGTCCATCGCACTATTCGGCGCCGTCAACGAGATGGTGCTGGCGAAGCAATTCGACCCCGTGACCCAGGCGGATCCGCAACGCTTCGATCTGCGCAGCGCCATGGACCACGAACTCGACCAGATGCGCGCAGCGGTCAAGGCCAACCCAGAGAGCCTTGAAGGGGTAAACGAACTCGCGGGCTCATTGATCGGCGCTGACCAACCCCAGGCTGCCTTGCAACTGTTGGATGCCGCGATTGCTCGCGCCAAGCTAAGAGATTCATCCGCAAAGCCGTTCTCTGACCCGGGAGAGCTCAACTGGACTTACAATCAACGCGCCCTGGCGCTGCTGCATCTCGGCAGGGTCGACGAGGCCATCAATTTAATGAAGTTAGGCGCCGAGCGGCCTGAGGGCGGAAATGTTAACGTGAGCCAGCAGCTGAACCTGGCTCAAATCTATGAAGAGGAGGGCCGCCCGGCCGAGGCCATGGCTGTAATAGCGGACGGCGAAAGCTGGGACCTCAGCCCTTATGGCAAGATGGATTTTGAGGGCGTTCGCGCCTGCGCTGCCGCGCAACTGCATGACCAGGCGGCTTTGCGGCGATCGATGGCCTACGTTCGCGCGCATGTAGATGACGCGCCAGGCTGGGCCATAGACGCCTCAATCTGCATTGGTGACATGGACTTGGCGGCCAAGACCATGATCACTGAGCTAGCCAATCCCAATCAGCTGGCGAGCGCCCTGCTTGACCTCCAGGAGGGTTCGCTTGCTCCCAGCCTTTCTCCTATCGTACGGGACCGTAAGACGCAGCTTTGGGCGCTCTATCAGCGTCCAGATGTGAAGACCGCCGCCGACGCCGTCGGCCACCACGTGTCTTCGCCATTCCAGATGTGGGGCATGGGACGCTGACTGGGAACGAGACCATGCGCGCCGCCTGGTATGACCGCACCGGACCCGCCCGCGAGGCGCTGGTGGTGGGAGAGCGGCCGAAGCCCGCGCCCGGCCGGGGCGAGGTGCTGATCCGCATCCATGCCTCGGGGGTCAATCCGTCGGACGTGGGCATGCGCGGCGGCGTCAATGCGCCGATGGCCTATCCGCGCATCACGCCCAACAGCGACGGCGCCGGCGTGGTCGAGGCGGTGGGGCCGTGGGTGGATGCGGGCCTGATCGGCAAGCGGGTGTGGTTCTACAACGGCCAACGCAACGGCCGCGCGTTCGGCTCGGCGGCGGACTACATCGAGCTGGACGCCGACCTGGTCAGCCCCCTGCCCGACAACGTCAGCTTCGCCGAGGGCGCGACCTTGGGGATTCCCGGCATGACCGCACATGTGGCCCTGTTCGCCGCCGGCCCCGTGCAGGGACGTGTCGTGCTGGTCACCGGCGGCGCGGGCGCGGTGGGGCTCTATGCGGTGCAACTGGCCAAATGGGCCGGCGCCACGGTGATCGCCACCGTCTCCAGCGCCGAGAAAGCCGCCCGCGCCAAGGCCGGCGGGGCGGACTTCACCATCGACTATCGCCGCGAGGACGTGGCCAAGGCGGTGCGCGAGATCACCGGCGGCGAAGGCGTCGACCATGTGGTGGACGTGGATTTCGGCGGCAACCTGGCTCAGACCGTGCGGGCGCTGAAGCCTTGCGGCTCCATCGCCTACTACGCCTCCAAGGGCGAGCCTGCGCCCGTGCTCACCGCCGGCGAGCTGATGCGCAAGAACCTCACCGTCCGCGGCGTGCTGCTGCCCACCTCCCCGCACGAAGCCCGCCGCCGAGCCCAGGCCGACATCACGCGGTGGATCTCAACGGGGGATCGCATCCTGGCGGTGGCCGGGACCTACCCGCTGGACGACATCGCCGCGGCGCATGAGGCGGTGGAGCGGGGGGATAAGGCGGGGACGGTGGTGGTGGAGATAGGTTGACGTGCATGCGCGCATCCGGAATTGTTCAGGTTGCGGGAGAAGCGCGTGCAAGGAAGCCTTGAGTCACCGCCCATTGTGCTTCGTGCAAGCCGAGGGCGAGGTATGCTCCTAATCATCGTCGGCGGCTCGCTGGTGATTGCCTTTCTGCCAATGACGATCGGGGGTCATTTTGTCCCAGGCCTTGAGGGGCTCTTGATCGTGTCAATCACGTTTGGCCTACTGATCGGACTAACGGGTGTCTGGCTTGCCCTCTCACCGCCGAAACTGCGGATCGCACCAGCAGGCGTGACATTCACAACGTGGCGGTCGTGGAGCTACCGGTGGAAAGATGTTCACAACTTCCGTCCAATGGGGAGGGTGACTGGCTTCCCCCTGGGGAGGATGGTCGGCTTCGACTTTGTAGCTGACCATCCTCAGCAAGCGCGGCGCACTCTTCGCGAGTTCAACAAATCGCTCGCAGGCGCTCAGGCGGCATTTCCAGGGGGATGGGAAATGAAGGCGCCCAAACTAGCTGATCTGCTCAATCAGGCGAGAGAGCGCTGGTTGACCGCTTAAAGGTCGATGGCCGTCGCGACCCCTCATCCGGCCCTTCGGGCCACCTTCTCCCGCAAGGGGAGAAGGGGAGCCGCGTTTAGTTCACCAACACCTTCCCAACCTCCAGCCCGCCCTCGCCGGCCGTCACCTGGATCACCGACCCGTCCGCCAGCTCCCCGGCCAGCAGCTTGCGGGCCACCACGTCGACCAGCTCCTTCTGGATCACCCGCTTCAGGGGCCTGGCCCCATACACCGGGTCGTAGCCTCACTCGGCCAGCCCGTGATCGCCGCCGTGGCGGGCGCGGGCCTACTCAGCTGGTGAGGTCGATTGCAATCGCTTGAACGCCTCGCCGACGAGCTTGCTCTGCCGCCTCAGCCATGCGCGTTCGGATGAGGTCAACGGAAAGTTGACGAGCGAGATAGCCGGCTTCGACTTCGGTGAGACAGTCGAGGCCGTGGCCGAAGGTTTCTTGCCAGAGGTCTTCAAGCTGTCGTCCATGCGTCATCCTTAGCACGTTGAGGGTTTCCGCGCGAACGGCGATCGTCCGGGCCTCCCGACTTTCGGTCAAGGTGGTCATCGCAACCACCCGACCACCTTTGCCTTCGATGTGCCCCCTCAGGTTTGCGAGCGTGCCGCCAAGACCGATATGGTCGTCCACCAGGATGTAGTTACGGCCTCGCTCGATGGCGCCTTCAAAGAGTGGCGGCGTCACCAACCTGTGCCAGCCGCTGGCGCGCGTATGACCGACGCGATTGAATTGAATGACCCTGCCAGCGGACAGGTCTAGCTTTAGCCACCCCGCAGCGACCCGGGCCATAGCGTCAGGAATAGCATTGAAGCCATCTGTCTCCAGCGCGGCGACCGGAAGAAGTACAGCGTCGCTCCCGGCCAGCGCGTTTAGTTGATTCCACACGCGCGCCGAAGTCAGCGAGACCGCGAGCCTTGCGGCGGCGTCCTTGTCACCGGCCTTGGCCGCCGGGAAATCCGGATGGCTGTCGCGATCGGCCAGGTTGGCGTGGACCACCACCTCCGGAAAGGCCGGTGGCCACGGCATTCTTCGAACAGCCAGCTTCTTCATGATGCAAGCCTATCCAACCGGACAGGATGCACAAAGGGAAGCCATGCCTCCGCGTTAATTCACCAACACCTTCCCAACCTCAAGACCGCCCTCGCCGGCTGACACCTGAATCACGCTCCCATCGGCCAACTCCCCGGCCAGCAGCTTGCGGGCCACCACATCCACCAGCTCCTTTTGGATCACCCGCTTCAAGGGCCTGGCCCCATAGACCGGGTCGTAGCCGCGTTCGGCCAGCCAGTGGGTGGCTGAGGCGTCCAGGACGATGGACATGCGGCGGTCGGCCAGCAGGCGTTCGACGCGCTGCAGCTGGATGCCGACGATCTTGTCCATCTGCTCGCGGCCCAGCCGTTTG
>Ga0302314_10013283_pt1 | contig 14172 bp, 13 predicted proteins | sample III_Palsa_N2_3_FD_200533 | JGI IMG/M metagenome (GOLD analysis project Ga0302314, IMG submission 200533) | Peat permafrost microbial communities from Stordalen Mire near Abisko, Sweden - III_Palsa_N2_3 | ecosystem: Environmental > Terrestrial > Soil > Palsa > Peat permafrost | place: Sweden... | reverse complement strand
CCGACCCGGTCCCGCTCGATCGTTATTTGAGCCAGCGCAATACCGGGCGCCTGCTGGTTTTCTGCGACGAGGCCGCGGCAGTGCTCAATCCGCTGCAAGCGCTGCAAAGCGGCCTGTCGACGGCCCACGGCACCGACGTCCTGATCGGCCCCGAAGGTGGGTTCGCCGAGGAAGAACGCGCCATCCTGTTGCGGCAGCCACGAACCCTGAGGCTTTCGCTGGGGCCGAGGATCCTGCGCGCCGACACCGCCGCGGTGGCCGCGCTGGCGCTAGTCCAGACCGCACTCGGCGACTGGACCGATCGCGGTCCGGCCGGGTAGCCGTCATTAAGATACTTGATTAAGGCACTTGCCCGATCCCTGTCGAAACCCGGCGCGGGCCATGCTATGGGCTGCGCCCTAACCCTTGGAACCCGCTTTTCGGGTTATTTGGACGTCGAAATGAGCCTGACCGCCGCCCCTCGCGCGACCGGATCCGCCGCATGGGCGGACGCACTGCTATTGTCGTTCGCGCAAGCCGGCTACAGCCGGGCCGAACCGGGGATTCTGCAGCCTGCCGAGCCGTTTCTCGATCTCTCCGGCGAGGACATCCGCAAAAGCCTCTATCTGACCACCGACGCCAGCGGGGAGGAATTGTGCCTTCGCCCCGATCTGACCATTCCGGTCGCGCGGGATTATCTGGCGTCTGCTGAGGTCGGGCAGCCGGCCGGGTTCAGCTATCTCGGCCCGGTGTTCCGGTATCGCGGCGGCCAGCCCAGTGAGTTCCTGCAGGCCGGCATCGAATCCTTTGGACGGCAGGACCGGCCCGCCGCCGATGCGGAAATGCTGGCGCTGGCGCTGGAGGCGACCAGCGCGTTCGGCCTGACCGAGGTCGAGATTCGCACCGGCGATGTCGCGCTGTTCACGGCGCTGATCGACGCCCTCGATCTTTACCCGGTGTGGCGGCGACGACTGATCAAGGATTTTAATCGCAAGATCAGCCTAGCGCAGGATATCGAGCGCCTCACGCTCGCGACCGGACCCGGCCGCAACGAATATGAGGGGGTGCTCGCAGCGCTGGCGGGATCCGATCGCAAGGCGGCGCTGGCGCTGGTGACCGATCTGATGTCGATCGCCGGCACCACCAATGTCGGCGGGCGCTCGGTCTCGGAGATCGCCGATCGGTTCCTGGAACAGTCGACATTGAAAGGCGGCGCGCTGCCGCGCGACGCGCTTTCGACCATCAAGCGTTTCCTCGCCATTGCAGGCGATCCCGACGATGCGATCGCGCAGCTGCGCGCCCTGGCTGAGGATACCGGGCTCGACATCACCGCCGCGATCGATGCGTTCGAAAGCCGGGTCGGCTTCATGGCCGCGCGCGGCGTCGAGACGCGCCTGACGCGTTTCTCCACCTCATTCGGGCGCGGCATCGATTATTACACCGGCTTCGAATTCGAGCTGCACGCCAAAGGCAATGGCGTCGAACCGCTGGTCGCGGGCGGCCGGTATGACGGGCTGCTGAAGCGGCTGGGCTCCCCGACCGCGATCCCGGCGGTCGGATTCTCGGTCTGGGTCGAAACCCTGGCCAACATCGGCAAGCCCACCATAAACAAGCCCGCCGCGAAAGGGAGCGTGTCATGAGCGCCCCCTTCGTGCTCGCGGTTCCCTCCAAGGGGCGCCTGCAGGAAAACGCCGAAGCTTTCTTCACGCGTGCCGGCCTTTCGCTGGCCAAGCCGCGCGGCGCCCGCGACTATCGCGGCACCATCGGCGGCCTCGACCATGTCGAGATCGCCTATCTCTCGGCGAGCGAGATCGCCTCGCAGCTGGCGCGCGGTGCGGTGCATCTCGGCGTCACCGGCGAAGATCTGGTACGCGAAAGCATCCCCGATGCCGACAAGCGCGTGCTGCTGATCGACAATCTCGGCTTTGGCAGCGCCAATGTCGTGGTGGCGGTCCCGCAGGCCTGGATCGACGTCCGCACCATGGCCGATCTCGACGATGTCACCACCGGCTTCCGCGAGCAGCATAACCGGCGGATGCGGGTGGCGACCAAATACATCAACCTCACCCGGACATTCTTCGCTTCCCACGGCGTCGTCGATTACCGGATCGTCGAAAGCGCCGGTGCGACCGAGGGGGCGCCGGCGGTCGGCACCGCGGAAATGATCGTCGACATCACCACCACGGGCGCGACGCTGGCCGCCAACGGTCTCAAGGTGCTCGACGACGGCGTGATCCTGCGCAGCCAGGCCAATCTCGTGGCCTCGCGCGACGCCGGCTGGTCGAGCGAGGCGCGCGAGACCGCGCGCGTCATCCTCGACCACATCGCGGCCCGGGCCCGCGCCAGCAAGTACCGGGAAGTCCGCACCCGCTTTGCCGGGTGCAACGCAGCACTGCTCGCCGAGGCCCATAATCGCTTCGGCGTGGTGTCCCCGTTCGGCGGTCCGACCTCGTCGGGAATGGTGACGCTGCACTGTCCGCCGGCGCAGCTTTACGCGCTCGGCAGCTTCCTTCGCACCCACGGCGCCGAGACGGTGTCGGTGGCGTCGCTTGACTATGTGCTCGACCGCGACAATCCGCTGTTCGCCAGGCTTGAGGCCTTCCTGCGGCAATGAGACGGAGGGCCGCAGCCCACCCCCGTGGCGACAATGCGCCGCCGGTGTCATATGGTGTTTTCCGGATGGTTGGAACCTGATCGATGATGCTGGGTACGGATGTTTCTGGCCTGTCGACGACCGCGGCCACGGCTGCGGCGCAAGGATTATCGATCGTCGTGCCGGTGTATAATGAAGCCGCCGGGCTGGCGCTTCTGCACCAGCGGCTCGGCGAATTGGCAGGAAAGCTCAGGGACCGCTACCGCCTGGCTTGCGAGGTGGTCTATGTCGACGACGGCAGCACCGACGCGACGCTCGCGATCGCACGCGGGCTGGCGGCCGATGCGCTCGATATCCAGGTGGTGTCGCTGTCACGCAATTTCGGCAAGGAAGCCGCGCTGATGGCGGGACTGGATCATGCCCGGCGCGGGGCCGTCCTGTTCATGGACGGCGATGGTCAGCACCCGCCGGATCTGGTCGAGAAGCTTGTCGGTCACTGGATCGATGGCGGATACGACGTGGTCTATACCGCCAAGGCGCATCGCGACAACGAGTCGTTTATGCGGCGGCTCGCGGTGCACGGCTTCTACGCGCTGATCAATTGGGGCGCGCGGCAGAAGATTCCCGAAGATGCCGGCGACTTCCGGCTGCTGTCGCCGCGCGCCGCGGCGGCGCTGCGGCAGCTTCCCGAGCGCAACCGTTTCTTCAAGGGCCTCGCCAGCTGGATCGGATTCCGCCAGATCCGCGTCGACTACGAACCCGCCGCCCGCGCCCACGGCGTCACCACCTTCAGCCCGGGCCGGCTGGTCGGGCTTTCGATCGAAGGCCTGACCTCGTTCTCGGTCGCACCTTTGCGTTTTGCCAGCCTGCTCGGCGTGCTGCTCGCTTCGGCAGCTTTCCTGTTCGGCCTGTCGATTCTCTGGGAAACCTGGATGAGCGGAAAATCGGTTCCCGGCTATCCCTCGCTGGTGGTCGGCCTGATGACCATTGGCGGCGTGCAGCTGATCATGATCGGCATCGTCGGCGAATATATCGGCAAGATCCTTTCAGAACTGAAAGCCCGCCCGATCTATTTCGTGGCCGAACACAGCGAGAAACGCGTCGAAGCGAAGACTGATACCGGCGCCGGCGAGAGGACCGCCGCCGAATGAACGACGCCGCGCCGCCGCGCCGCATCTGGCTGTGCGCCGACGATTACGGTATCAGTCCCGGCGTCAACCACGCCATCCGCGACCTGATCGGGCGCGGTCGCCTCAATGCCACCTCGGTGATGGTGGTCGGCCCGACCATCGACCGTGACGAAGTGAGCGCGCTTCAAACCCTCGCCGCCAACAGCCCTCGTTGCGCCATCGGCCTGCACGTTACTTTGACGGCGCCGTTTCGGCCCCTGACGATGCATTATCAGCCGCTCGATGGCGGCATGTTCCCAAGTTTTCCGAAACTGCTGCGCGCGGGTCTGCTGCGCCGGCTCGACCCGGAAATCATCCACGCCGAATTGAGGGTGCAACTGGCGGCGTTCGGCGAACTGTTCGGCCGCGCGCCGGACTTCGTCGACGGACACCAGCATGCGCAGCTGTTTCCGCAAATACGCGATGCGTTTCTGATGGCGGTCAAAGAAGCCGCCCCCAACGCCTGGGTTCGCCAGGGCGGACGCCGTCAGTCCCTGGCCCGGCGGCTCTCTTCGCCCAAGGCACTGGTTCTCGACACCTTGAGCGCGCAGTTTCGCCGCCGCGCCTCGCGCGCCGATATCGCATTCAATCCCGGCTTCGCCGGCGCCTATGATTTCTCGCGGCAAGCCGATTTCGGCGCGCTGATGCGACAATTTCTCGATGGCCTGCCGGAAGACGGCGTCATCATGTGTCACCCCGGATTGGTCGACGAAGTCCTGGTCAGCCTCGATCCGCTGACCGACCAGCGCGAACGCGAATACGCTTTTCTCGGCGGGGAGTACTTCCTGCCTTTGCTGGCGGCGAATAAAGTTACATTGGGCTGATATTTCGGGTCGGTATTTCCCGCCCCGCCCAGGGGACGCTTTGTCGCATACATAAATTTAATCTCGGACAGCACTACTTGCGACACAAAGCGCCCCTACATCTGCCCCGCGCTTTCAAGCGAGGGAGAAACTCCATGACGCCGCAAGAACGCCAACTGGTTGACGATCTTTTTGACCGGCTCTCCAAAATGGAGGCTGCGCCGCGCGATCCGGACGCCACGGCGGCCATCGCGCAAGGCTTGCGCATTGCGCCCAATGCCGTTTACGCGCTGGTGCAGACGGTCCTGGTTCAGGATGAAGCGCTCAGGCGAGCCAACAGCCGCATTCAGGAACTGGAAGCCGCCGGCGCGCCCGACCAACATGCGTCCGGCGGGTTCCTCGATTCGATGCGCGATACGATATTCGGACAAAGCCAGCCGCGCGGCTCCGTTCCGAACGTCCGGCCACCCGAAATCCCCAGCCGTCCGGTTTGGAACAGCGGCCAGGTGATGCAGCAGGCGCAGCCTCCGGGACATTATTATAATGAAAGTCCGTACGGTCAGCCCTATGGCGCGCCGCAATCCCCGATGGGCGGCGGTATGGGCGGCGGCGGTTCGTTTCTGGGAACCGCGGCGGCGGCCGCCGCCGGCGTGGTCGGCGGATCGCTGCTGCTCGGCAGCATCCGCTCGATGATGGGAGGCGGCCATCACAGCTTCGGTGACGCCGCAGGCCTTGGTGACAGATCTCTCGGCGACGGCGCCGTCAGCCAGACACCCTGGAGCGATCAATCCGGCAGCACACTGGCCCGCGACGCAGGGGTCAACGATATCGGTTCATCCGCAGGGCGCGCCGACGACAGTTCGCGTGCGGGATTTTTCGATTCGGCATCCGATAGCGACGATCACGACGACATGGATCTCGATTCGGATGATTTCGGCAACGACGGCGACAGTGACTACGCCTGACGAATTTCTGCCGGCGCAACGAAAAACGGCCGCCCCAGACGGGCGGCCGGTTTTCTTTTCAAGACCAAAGCCGATCAGATGACAATGACCCGCGCGCCGACATTGACGCGGCTGTAGAGGTCGATGACATCTTCGTTGCGCATCCGGATGCAGCCCGACGACACGTTGGTACCGATGGTCCAGGGTTCATTGGAGCCGTGGATGCGGTAGAGCGACGATCCCAGATACATCGCACGGGCACCGAGCGGATTTTGCGGACCGCCTTCCATGTGTCGCGGCAGGTCGGGGCGGCGCACCAGCATTTCCGGAGGCGGCGTCCAATCCGGCCATTCCTTCTTGGCGGAAATCTGCTTGACGCCCGACCAGGTGAACCCCGGGCGGCCGACGCCGATACCGTAACGCATCGCCTTGCCGTTGCCCTGTACCAGGAACAGGAATTTGTTGGGCGTGTCGACGACGATCGTGCCGGCGCTCTCCTTGCCGTGATAATCGACGAGTTGCTTCTCGAATTTTGGATCAAAGGCAGGATGCGCAGGCTCGCCCGGATTTTCCTGCTGACGCATGGTTTGTTGCGGCTCCCCCGGCGGCAACAGCGGGCGCTGCGATTGGTATGACGGCTGCTGCTGATAGCCGGGTTGCTGCCGGTAACGATCGCCTTGCGGCGGCGCATCACCGAACAGAAACTGGATGAAGCCGCCACCCAGGTTGGACTGATCGGCCGAAGCCATCCGCACCGGCGCCGCCGGGCGCTGTGGGGGCTGGTTGGCATAGATCACGATGGGTTCCGGGACAGCCGCTGCGTCCAGCGCGACGGCCTGATGAAGTCCGGCATCCAGGAGAGACGCACCGGCAAGGAGCGCAAGATACATTTTATTGGACATCGACGTACTCTGTACTGTTTCGTCTTGGGAGCGCCGGAGCGGCGCCTTTGCACATCGCCAGCTAAGATCAAAACCGCATCGGTTTGGTAAACGGAAACGGCGTTTCGATTCACCACGTCGTCAATTGCGCGCGGTTTTATCCGGTAGCGTTTATTTTCGGTGAACGCAGGACATGCATGGTTAATCGTTGGTGTGCGGCGATCAACGTGCTGGATCCAGAACCATTGCCGGCGTGAACTCCATGTTAAATCGAGTCTGCGTAAAACATGAGGAGTGAAGGTTCAGGGAAAGTCTCATGCCGGTTCATCGCAGACGTTTTCGTATCGAAGAAGCCATTGTCGGCGACATGCCGATGCCACCGGAAATTGACAACGGAGAGGTCGGCCCCATGCATCGCGAGATCATGTCGGAGCTGCGCGCCATCCGTGCCCAGATGGGTGCCCCCGGCCACAGCGTGGCAGCAGGAACCATCGGCGAGTCGGTGACGCGCGAGGCTGCTGAAGCCCATGCGCTGCTGGAGACCTATCGCGCCCAGATCGAGCAATGCGAGAAACTCAAGGTCGAACTCGATCTCATTTATGATGCCATCAGCCGCACCAAGCGCGAAATCGCGGTTCTGCACGGCAACAGTTTCAACGGCGAGGAAATGGCCAAGGTCAACGGCGAACTCGGCGCCGTGGTCGGCGGTACCGAAGAAGCCACCCAGCAGATCCTGGAAGCCGCGGAATCGATCGATAACGCCGCGACCGCTTTGAGCCGGGTGACCTCGCCGGATCAGCAAAAGCTGCTCAGCGAGGAAATCCAGGAACGCGTGGTCTCGATCTTCGAGGCCTGCAATTTCCAGGATCTGACCGGTCAGCGCATCAAAAAGGTGATGACCACGATGAAATTCATCGAAAATCACATCACCGTCATGATGGATATCTGGGGTGGCGTCGACGCCATCAAGGCGCATGCGCCGCCGATCGTCGATCAGCGCGAGGGTGACGCCCGGCTGTTGAACGGACCGAAGGTTGAGGGCGACGTCGGCCACGCCTCGCAGGACGACATCGACGCGCTGTTCGATTAAGTCTCGATTTTCTTCAGGTCGCCGGACCGCAGCGCCCGGCAACCATCAGGATGATACGAAAACGCCGGCCAGGGGCCGGCGTTTTCGTTTTTGGAAATGACGAAATCGCCGGCTCAGGCCCGCGGAGCGCAACGAACGTAGACCATATTTCCGTAACGGGTCGCCGCATCCTTGTCGGTGAAGCGGGTGATCAGGACGCGGCCGTCGAAGGAAACGATTTCGCGGTCCTGTTCGCCGCCGGCCGGGCCGGGCGGGCCGATATAATTCTTGCCGCTCGGACTGCCCTTGAGGCGCAATTCCTGCGGCGTCGCCTGGTCGGCCAGATGCATGATCACGCCGCCGGTGGCGCCGGCCCCGATCACGTAAGGTTGCTTGCACTGTGCCCGCGCCGCGACTTCGGTACGCGCGCGATCGTTGGGATTCTGGAACGACGCCAGGCCCCAGCGGCCGACAATCTCGTCCGAGCGGATGGTCGCCGGCATTTCCGGCGCGGCGCTTGGCTCCGGCGCCGCCGAAGGCGACGATGAAAAGGACGGCAGACTCATGCTGCTGCAAGCCCCCAGGAATATGGCCAGCGCCGAAGCGATCCCCAGATTGGCAACCGTACGCGCGCTACGTGACCTGACCATGGCTTCCCCCAAGCAATTCCCGGCCGCACCGATCCGCAGCCAAGCGTAAAACTCCTTTCGGAGCAATGATGTCCACCAGATTACGCCGGCGCTCCGATTTAGTTTCCGCAAGCATCCTATATCTGCCTCACCAAGGGCTTAACCCCATTTGCTTGACAGGATCGGCGTCAAGCCATATTCCCGGGCGCACAATTAGCACTCCGAAAGCGCGATTGCTAAGGGTGCGAGCTGTCCGACCCCTGTCAGCCCCTTGGCGGTGTCGAATACGCCCGTATTCCCATCCACTTTCGATGGCACACCGGACCTGAACCAGACCTGAAAACGAAGCCTTCAAAAGGAACTGTCATGGCTAAAACCCAATTTCGTCCGCTGCATGACCGTGTCGTGGTCAAGCGTATCGACGCCGAGGAAAAGACCAAGGGCGGCATCATCATTCCGGACAGCGCCAAGGAAAAGCCCCAGGAGGGCCGGGTGGTCGCGGTCGGCCCCGGCGGGCGCGACGAGGCTGGAAAGCTCGTTCCGATCGATATCAAGACCGGCGATCGCGTGCTGTTCGGCAAATGGTCGGGCACCGAGATCAAGCTCGACGGCGAGGAGCTCCTGATCATGAAGGAATCCGACATCATGGGCGTACTGGCCTGAGCGACCCCACACTGCTGCTGCACACCACAGTCGTCATGCCCGGGCTTGACCCGGGCATCCATCCTCTTCGGAAGATTCTAGCGAAGGCCGATGGATTGCCGGGTCAAGCCCGGCAATGACGGTAGGCGAACGCCGCGATCGTATCAAATCCATCAGGAGTGAGTTCACATGGCTGCCAAGGACGTTAAATTTTCCGGAGACGCGCGCGATCGCATGCTGCGCGGCGTCGATATCCTCGCCAACGCCGTCAAGGTGACGCTCGGCCCCAAGGGCCGCAATGTCGTCATCGAAAAGAGCTTCGGCGCACCGCGCATCACCAAGGACGGCGTCACCGTCGCCAAGGAAATCGAGCTTGAGGACAAGTTCGAGAACATGGGCGCACAGATGCTGCGCGAAGTCGCCTCCAAGACCAACGACACCGCCGGCGACGGCACCACCACCGCCACTGTGCTGGCGCAGGCGATCGTGCGGGAAGGCGCCAAATCGGTTGCCGCCGGCATGAACCCGATGGACCTCAAGCGCGGCATCGAGATTGCGGTGACCGCCGTGGTCAAGGACATCCAGAAGCGCGCCAAGCCGGTGGCGTCATCCTCCGAAGTAGCCCAGATCGGCACCATCTCGTCCAACGGCGACGCCGCGATCGGCAAGATGATCGCGCAGGCGATGCAGAAGGTCGGCAACGAAGGCGTCATCACCGTCGAGGAGAACAAGTCGCTGGAAACCGAAGTCGACATCGTCGAGGGCATGAAATTCGACCGCGGTTATCTGTCGCCCTATTTCGTCACCAACGGCGACAAGATGACCGCCGAGCTCGAGGATGTCTACGTGCTGCTGCACGAGAAGAAGCTGTCCGGCCTGCAGTCGATGCTGCCGGTACTGGAGGCCGTGGTGCAGTCGGGCAAGCCGCTGCTGATCATCGCCGAAGACGTCGAAGGCGAGGCCCTGGCCACGCTGGTCGTCAACCGCCTGCGTGGCGGGCTCAAGGTCGCCGCCGTCAAGGCGCCCGGCTTCGGCGACCGCCGCAAGGCGATGCTGGAAGACATCGCGATCCTGACCGGCGGTCAGTTGATCTCGGATGAACTCGGCATGAAGCTCGAAAGCGTCACGGTCAACATGCTCGGCCGCGCGCGCAAGGTGGTGATCGACAAGGAAAACACCACGATCGTCAGCGGCGCCGGCAAGAAAAAGGACATCGAAGCCCGCGTCGGCCAGATCAAGGCCCAGATCGAGGAGACCACCTCGGACTACGACCGCGAGAAGCTGCAGGAACGTCTGGCCAAGCTGGCGGGCGGCGTTGCGATCATTCGCGTCGGCGGCGCGACCGAGGTCGAGGTCAAGGAGAAGAAGGACCGCGTCGAGGACGCCCTCAACGCCACCCGCGCGGCCGTGCAGGAAGGTATCGTGCCGGGTGGCGGCGTGGCGCTGCTGCGTGCCAAGCGGGCCGTGGGCCGCATCCACCATGACAACTCCGATGTGCAGGCCGGCATCAATATCGTGCTGAAAGCGCTGGAAGCGCCGATCCGCCAGATCGCGGAGAACGCCGGTGTCGAAGGCTCGATCGTGGTCGGCAAGATCCTTGAGAACAAGTCGGAGACGTTCGGTTTCGACGCGCAGACCGAAGAATATGTCGACATGGTCGCCAAGGGCATCATCGACCCGGCCAAGGTGGTCCGCACCGCGCTGCAGGATGCTTCTTCCGTTGCCTCCCTGCTGGTGACGACCGAAGCCATGGTCGCCGAAATGCCGAAGGAGCCGGCGCCGCCGGCACCCGGCGGCGGGCACGGACATGGCGGCGGCATGGGCTTCTAGGCCGTTCTGTTGCCCGCATGATCGATATCGATCGACGAAGGCCGCCTCCGGGCGGCCTTCTTTTTGGCGAATTGTGCGGAGGTTTGCTAGTGAAGGCGTCGGCTGCCGATTCTTTCTTGCGGGGATTCCATATGCGCGCGCTTCTGCTTTGCCTGATCGGATTGATGACGGCCTCGACCGGTCTGGCCTACGGCCAGATGAAACTCTCGCCAAAGGCCACGCCCGGCGCCAGCGAGGTCCGCTATTTCACCGCCATCGACGGATTGATGGACGGCAATGCCGACGTCATCCTCAAGGAAACCCGCCAGGGCAGGACCGTCACCGCGGCGACGCTCGACGTCTGCTATCCCGCGGCCAAAGGCTCCGACCGCAAGGACCGCTTTGTCGCCAACCTCACGGTCAACGGTCAGACCTTGACCGGCGCCACCCAGAGCCTCGGCGACAAATTGCCGGTCACGGTGAAGCTGGTGCGCAAGCCGACCGGCGACAATTTCGAGTTCAAGGGCCAGATCAGCATCGGCCAGACCGTGACCGAGGTCGCCTCGAGCGACAATTCCGACATCAGCGAAAAGGAATTCGAGGAAAACCAGACGACCGATGACGGCATCACCGCGACGCCGAAGGATTTTACTGAAGTATCGCCGGAATCGGTCGGCGTGAGGATCAAGCTGGACGCGGCACTGGATTTCCTCAAAGGGCTGAAGGGACAGAACGTCGAGGTTACCCTCAGCAGCCTTGCGGTCACCTGCGATGCGATGCGCGCCGGCGAGCAGACCATCAACCTCAGCGTCGATCCGGATCGCGCCGCAGCCCTGATCGCGAAATCAAAATCATTGCCCGGTGTCGTCGCTGTTGGCTGGACCACCGGCGTGGTGGAGATGGAGCGCACCATCCGTTTTGCGGCTGCCGACTGGCGCGACGGCGACCGGCTTGACCGGGACAAGCTCGCCGCGGCGATCGCCAACGTGCTGTCCGGAACGCTTTCGGCAAAGTCGACATCGTCGGTATGGAGCGCCAATACCGGCAAGCTGAAATTGACGTTCAAGCGGCCGAGCCGGATCTTTCCCGCGCTCGAACTCACCGAAACAATTGAGGTGACAGCCCTGGTGGCACCGGACAAACCAGGCGCTTCCGACCGGTTGATGCTGTGGATCGGCAATCCCGCGATCTCGACGGCGGACGAGAGCGCGGGCGCAAAACTCAATCTGGCCGATGAATCCAGCAGCGACGAGGAAGGCGAGCACAACGCCGATAACGGCTCCGTCGAAGCGCTGGCGAAGGAATTCAGGGGCCAGCGCTGGGACGCGGATAAGTCGGCCTGGAAATAGCCCGATGTCACCTGTGCCTATTCCGGTGGCTTCGGAATGCACCATCTCCATGCAATCGTGCATTTGACATGCCGCCTCTTAGCGGCAATGAACGGTGCCTGTCCGGACCAGCGCTTTTGGGATCTCAGGGTTAATGGCGCGCTATGATGTTGTGGTGATCGGCGCCGGCCTCGGAGGCTTGACCGCCGGTGCGATCCTCGCGCGCGCGGGACGCAAGGTTCTCGTGATCGAGCGCAGCAACTCGGTGGGCGGCGCGGCATCGAGCTACAAGTCCGGCGATCTGTTCGTCGAAGGTTCGCTGCACGAGACCAGCGATCCGCACGACCCCCGCGATCCGAAGCATAGCGTGCTGGCGCGGGCGGGCGTCATCGATGCGGTCAAATGGATTCCGGCCGGCGCTTTTTACGAAGCGCGCGGCGGCCCGCTCGGTCAGCCGTTCGTGATGCCGGACAATTTCGATGCGGCGCGGCGCGCGCTGACGACGCGCTTCCCGGAGGCCCGGACCGGGATCCATCAATTGCTGGGAGAGATGGAACGCATCGCATCCGCGCTGGGTACGCTCTCCCAAGGCCGCAACGCTTTCAAAAATCCCCGCGAGGCCCTGGCCGCACTGTTGAAATTCGCTCCCGCACTTGCCGACTGGCAATTGTCGCTGTCGCAAAAGCTTTCCAAAGTTTTCGGCGACAATGAAGCCGTCAAATGCGCGCTGGCGGCCAATCTGTCTTATTATCACGACGACCCCGCGACGCTGTGGTGGATTTTCTTTGCGATGGCGCAGGGAAGCTATCTTTTGAGCGGCGGCCGTTACGTGCAGGGCGGCTCGCAACGGCTCTCGAGCGCGCTTGCCCGCGCGATCAGGACGGCTGGCGGCGAAGTCATGGTGCGGCGCGTTGCGAGCCACATGGCGCTCGACCCGCAGGGGCGCGCCGGCACTGTCACCCACACCGCCCGCGACGGCAGCGATCCGCAGGTCGTCGAAGGCCTTCGGATCATCGCCAATGCGGCGCCGGCAGCCCTGGCACCGCTGCTGCCGGCGGCGGCGGCAGAGAGACTGACGCAGGATTACGCAAGCCGGACTCCGTCGATTTCGCTGTTCGCCCTCACGCTCGGCCTGTCGAAACCGCCGCGCGAATTCGGAGTATCGGCCTATTCGACGCAATTGCTGCCACGCGAGATGAAGCGGCTGTCGGATTATGCGCAAGGTGCAGCGCTGATGGCGGACGAACCCGATGGGCGGATGCCGCCGCTGTCGATTGTCGATTACGCTGCGATCGATTCCGGAGTTCCGGCTCCGCCCCATGTATTGTTGATCTGCGGGCCCGACCTGGTGTCGAACTGGGACATCTCGGACACCGACGCCTATCGCCGCAAGCGCGGACGATGGCAGGACGCCATCGTCAGCTATCTGTCCTCGTTTTATCCCGGGCTCGCGCAAGGCGTGGTCGCGTCGTCATTCAATACCGCGCTGTCGGTCCGGCAATATCTCAATGCGCCCGGCGGCGCCGTCTATGGGTTCGCCCCGACGCCGCCACGCCCGTTCTGGCGCAGCCCGTCCGGTTCACCACGAACCGCAGTGCCGGGGCTTTATCTGGCATCGGCCTATGCCGGTTTTGGCGGCTACACCGGTGTGGTGCAAGCCGCCGGCACCTGCGCCGACATGATCTTGCGCGAGGGGTAGCGCGTTCAATTGGTATTGATCCGGAAGCGCAGCGGCCTGGTTCCGATGAATGAAACCAGATCGCCCTGCCGCTTCCAGGTCGCGGCCTCGCCCAGGGCTGCGACCAGGTCATCGTCCGCCTGCGCCCGCGCCGGCGGGCAGGAACGGTCCTGCAACGGACCGGGGACGAAGATCACGGTATTGCCAGCGACCGAAAACTGGCCCTTGCCGCCCTTGCACCACAGTTCGAGCGTCGCCTCGCCATTGTCGCCGATCTCCAGCGTCGGACGCCGCTTTGATCCGGGCTGAGGGGCCGTCTCCAGCGTCATCTCGAATCCGAACGGAAACCCCTCATCGGCGTGAGCCAATGCGGGTTTGAAGGCCACCACGGCCAGAACCAGCGCGGGCATAACCGCAACCTGTCTCAGAAAAACTGTCGCTGAAAGCATACAACCCTCTAAATATCCGCGCCTTCACAGCCGCGCTGTTTAATCGGCCGGCACGACAATGACCAGATCGGCTGCGTCAAAAAATGCGGCCGGCAAACAAATCCCCGCAGGCCACCGGCCGCGGGGATTTTATCGATGGGATCGGAACCGGCGTCTTATCTCAGAACCATCGCCGTGAACGGATAGACATAGGCCTGCA
>Ga0302314_10013282_pt1 | contig 14172 bp, 15 predicted proteins | sample III_Palsa_N2_3_FD_200533 | JGI IMG/M metagenome (GOLD analysis project Ga0302314, IMG submission 200533) | Peat permafrost microbial communities from Stordalen Mire near Abisko, Sweden - III_Palsa_N2_3 | ecosystem: Environmental > Terrestrial > Soil > Palsa > Peat permafrost | place: Sweden... | reverse complement strand
CACGGGACTTGCGCCGCTCGGAGCCGAACAGGTCCATCGCACCACCGACAGTCACCCCGGCGGCGACAAATCCCCACAGCGGACCCAGTCCCAGCAAGTAGGCCCCTGATCCGCCGAGAGTGCCCAGGTCCGCGAGCGAATGGCCGGCGAAGGACTGGCTACGCAGCACAGTGAACACTCCGACCGCCCCGGAGACCACCGCGACGACCGCGCCGGTCAGCAGCGCAGCGTGAACCGGGGTGCTGGCGAAGAAACCGGGCTGGAAAATGGCATGCATGATCGTTCCCATCAGGCGCCGACCGCCCCTGCCGTGACCGGCGCGGATCCGGGTCCGTTGTCGGTGACGACAGTCGAGCCGGCGACCACCAGGATGCGGCCGTCCACTCGCAGAACACTGACTGGGTGCCGATACAGGTTCGTGAGCACATCGCTGCGCACGACCTGGTCGGTGGAACCACACGCGGCGCGCCCCTCGGCCAGGTAGACCACCTTGTCCATCACAGGAAGCAGAGGATTGATGTCGTGGGCGGACAGCAGCACCGCGACTCCCTGCTCCTTCGCGACCCGGGATACCTGTTCGACGATCTCCTGACCGCTGCGGATGTCGAGGTTGGCCAGGGGTTCGTCCATCAGCAACAACTTCGGGCGGCTGATCAGGGCATGGGCGATCAGGACGCGCTGCTGCTCGCCGCCGGAGAGGGTGCCGACCCGCTCGTCGGCGAACCGGGTCGCGTCCACGGCAGCCAGCATCTTCTCGACCCGCTCGCGCCGAGCCCGGGATGGCAGGCGCGGGCCGAGCTTCTCGCCGTCCAGGCCCAGGGCGACCAGGTCGCGGGCGCGCAGCGGGGCGTCCGGCTCGATCTGGATCTTCTGCGGGACGTAGCCGATCTGGCGGCCCCGCCGGGCCAGGGGTTTCCCTCCTACCCGCACGGTTCCGGCGTCGGGGTTCCGCAGGCCCATGACGATGCGCAGCAGGGTGGTCTTGCCCGCGCCGTTGGACCCGATCAGGCCGGTGAACTCCCCCGGCGCGAGGGCGAAGGTGACCTGGTCCAGGATCTGCCGGCCGCCGAGGCGGATGCTCACGGCGTCCAGCGCGAGCATATCCTCAGCTCCATCCTTATCCCCATCCCCATTAGACTCCGATGTGACGGATTGTGTTGTCGCCATGGTTTTGCTCGCCCCCTTACAGGGTGGGTGCGGAAGTGCCCGAGCCCAACGCACTACTCAGGGCACTGACTTCGGCCAGCATCCACTTCTGGTAGTCGTAGCCGGGGGTGGGCATGGTCTCGTACACACCGACCACCGGGATGTTGTTCTGGTGGGCCAACGTCAGTAGCGATTGGGTAAGCGAGTCAGTGACCTGCTGGTTGTAGACGAACACCTTGACCTTGTGATCGGTGAACAGCGCCTGCTGAGTGGCCACGTCCTGCGGAGAGGGATCGGTGCCGTTCATGATGGCTGCCTGGAACGTGAAGGGGGTCAGGTTGTCCAAGCCCGCAGCCTGCAGCAGATAGTCGGCCACCGGCTCGGTCGTAGCCACCGCGTCCCCGCCGTACTGCGACTTCAGGGTCGCGATCGCGGTGTTCCACGCGCCCAAGGAGTTGTCGAACGTGGTCAGGTTCGCCTGGAAGTAGGCCTTGTCCGCCGGCTGAAGGGCTTCGAGGTCGGAGGCGATGGCGGCGGCAACCGCCGGCATTGTCGTCGGCTTGTACCAAAGGTGCGGATTGGGGGTGGAGTCCGGCAGGCCCAGCAGGTTCTGCACGTTGATGACCTTGCGCGTGGAGTTGGCGTCGGCCTGCTCGATCGTGGTCATGAAATCGTCGTAGCCCACCCCGTTCTGCACGATCAGCGAGGCGGCGGAGACCTCGCCGGCGACCTGCGGACTGGCCTCGAAGGTGTGCGGGTCGGTGTTGGGGTTGCTCATGATCGCCGAGGCCGTGACGTACTGCCCGCCGATCTGGCTGAGCACGTCGGCGTACTCGTTCTCCGCACCGACCGCGACGATCTTCCCGGCCGCGGCCGGAGAGGTAGCCGGGCTCGAACTTGAACAGGCCGCGCTCAGTGCGGCAACGGCGACTAGGGCGGCAGCGAGCCCGGCGGCACGGAGGGTAGGTGCAGCAGGTGCGGGGCGAAGCGCGGGGCGTATGCGCATGGCGAAGAAGCCTTCCGAGGGCGATGGATTGTGAGCACGGCAAACGAGCAGGGCGCGATTGTCCGCGACAAGACGGCGGTGCGCTCCGGCGATTCAGCTAAATGGTAATGATTTTCATATTCGCTGTCTAGCCTTTGAAGGAGGCTATTGAAAACAGGAATCATTTCCGAATGACCCGGGCGAATGACGCCGCGCGCCCCGACCCGTGCCCTCGACCGGGTCGGGGCACCGGCGCGCTACGGTGATCCGGAATGCCGAGCAGGTCAGGTCGTTCCTGCCGCAGCTCGACGAGATCGTCGAGGAGGGGCTGGTGATGATCGACGATGTGGAGGTCGTCAAGTACGTCGGGCGGCGCCACGAGAGCGCGTCCGCCTCGCACCCGGGGCAGCCGCAGTCACCATGACTGCCGAACCCGCCGCCGGCCCCACCGGTATCTGATCCACCAGCTCGGGTGGCGCAGCCGACGGGCCAACCGGGGGTCCTCGGCGGCCAGATCACGCTCGATCTCGTCGAGCACCAAACGGTCGCGTTCACTGGATCCGGACATGATCGACGCCTCCTACCGCGCAGTCGGGGAGGAACCGTCAGCGGACGCAGCCGCGGCCAGTCGGCGTGTCCCACCGCACCGTGCCCTTCCACGGTAGCCTCCACGCCGCCCCTGTGCCATAGGTCGCGCAGAACTCCCGTTCACCGTCCCTGAGCTGTGCGTTCCCAGCCGGGTCAGAGCAGTGCCAGGCCCAGCCCGAGCGCGGCGGCGGCCAGTCCCGCGGCGATGCTGCCGACGATGTTGCCGATCGAGATCACCGCGGCGCCGTCCTCCATCAACCGCACCGACTCGAAGCTGAACGTGGAGAACGTGGTGTACCCGCCGCACACCCCCGTGCCGACCACGACCACCACCTGCGAGGGCATGCCATGATGCGCGGCCAGGCCCGTGAGCAGGCCCAAGACGAACGACCCGGTGATGTTGATCAACCAGGTGCCCAGCGGGAACACCGGGGGGCGCCGACGGGAGACCGCCTGGTCTAGCAGATAGCGGGCCACCGCGCCGAACGCGGCGCCCAGGCCGACTCCGAGGGCGAGGATCACGACGCGCTCCCTTCGGCGGTGACCTGACGATGCGCGCGGCGCCGATGGGCGGCGATGGCGCGGCCCACCGTCAGCCCGAGGCTGGTGGCCGCCAGGCCCGCGACCAGCGATCCGCCCAGGTACCAGGCCGCGAGCGCGGGGTGCCCGCCGGATACCAGTTGGTCGGCGCCCACCATCCAGGTGGAGAAGGTGGTGAACGCGCCGCAGAACCCGACGCCCAGCAGCGGCCGGACGTAAGTGGTCGGCGGCAGAACCTCAAGCACGAGCACGACCAACAGCGCCAGGATGAACGACCCGGAGACGTTGATACCGAAAGTCGTAGCCGGGAAGGTGCCGTGCGGTGTCGGGAAGGCCAATCCGATCTCATACCGGGCCAGCCCGCCCGCGAAGCCGCCGACTGCGATCACAGCCAGCAGCACCCACGACGGCCTGGATGTGCCTCTGCGTATCGCGGTCCCCGGCTCGACGAGCAGGTCGGGATCCTCCGGAAGCGGATCGCGGACCTTGGCGGGCTCCCCCTCGGAGGACGGCTGGGCTTCCCCGTCGACCACCTGCTCGGCCGGGCCTGAGTTCACGGCACACCTCTCCCACTCGTCGTGCGACAGATCGAGTAGGGACTGTTGGCCGCAGTTCGCGACGGTTAACGGCGAGCCCCACCGCCGAAGCCAACATCATAGCCGAGGCCCTCTCGCGGCTGCACGGCAGTCCAAGCGGCTGGTTCGCCACGGTGCTTTCGCCTAGCTTGAGTATACTTAGCGTAAACGTACTCAAGCTAGCAGGAGGCTCCGGGTGCCGAACAAGCCGATCGATGTCTTCGACCGGGATCAGGAGTGGGCCGACCTGGCCGATTTCGCCGCCCCGGACTTGCCCGGCCTGCGCATCGCCGTGGTCTACGGACGCCGCCGCCAAGGCAAGTCCTACCTGCTGCGCCGCCTGGCCGAGGCCGGCGGCGGGCTGTACCACCTGGCCACCGAGCAGACCGAGGCGATCTCGGTCCGCCGCTTCGCCGAAGCCCTGGCCGCCTGGCAGGGCCTACCGGCCGGGGCGCTCGGATTCGACGGCTGGGAGCACGCTCTGGATGTCGCGACCGAGCTGATGGCTGCCCGCCCGTCGGGCCCGGACATGGCACCGCTGCTCGTGCTCGACGAATTCCCTTACCTCACGCAGGAGACGCCAGGTCTGCCTTCACTCGTGCAGTCCCTTTACGACCGGTTCGGCCCCGGGAGCGGCGAACGGGCCACGCCGTTGAGGCTGATCCTGTGCGGCTCGGCGATCTCCGTCATGTCCGACCTGCTTTCCGGCACCAAGGCCCTACGCGGCCGCGGCGCCCTCGAATTGCTGGTAAAGCCCTTCGGCTATCGCGACACCCGCAACTATTGGGGAATCGAGAATCCGTACACCGCTTTTCTGCACCACGCTCTGATCGGGGGCACCCCCGGATATCGCGAGCTCGTGCCTGACCCGCACGTGCCCGAAGACCCAACCCGCATCGGCACTTGGCTGGCGCGCAACGTCCTGCGCCCCAGCGTGCCGCTGTTCGACGAGGCCAACCGAGTTGTCCACGAGGACCCGCGCATCCGGGACACCGCCGCCTACGCCTCTGTACTGGCCGCCGTGGCCGCAGGCGAATCCTCGCCCACCAAGATCGGAGGCCTGCTCGGGCGCCCCGCCGCCTCGCTCACCCATCAGCTCACCATGCTCGAAACCGCTGGTTTCATCGACCGCGCACAAGACCTCCTGCTCGAACGGCGGCCCGCTCTGACCGTCGCCGATCCCGTCGTGCGCCTGCACCATCTGCTCATCGAGCCCTACCAAGCCGACTTGGAAGCCAGGCGCGCCGAACAGGTATGGGACGAGACCGCGCACACTGTCGAATCCAAGATCCTCGGACCGCACTTCGAAGCCCTCGCCACCGACTGGGTCCGCCACCACGCGCGCGACGAGGTCGGCCTGGATGTCGGCGCCACCGGACAGACCGTCCTGTCTTGCCGCGAACACAAGATCGGCCACGAGATCGACATCCTGTCCCTCGCCAGGGGAGCGCACCCCCGCACCACCGGCACCCCGATCGCCTTCATCGGCGAGGCGAAGTCCCGCGACCGTCGTCCCGGACCGGCTCAGCTTCAACGGCTCGAACACCTGCGCGACCTGCTCACCGCCAACGGCCACGATGCCTCTGGAGCGCGCCTAGGCTTGTTCAGCACCACCGGATTCGCCGATGAACTCACGGCACACGCCCGCCGGGTAGGCGATGAGGTCCTCCTCGTCGGGCTCGACCAGATCTACGCCCGATAACGGGGAATCACGGCGTACGGCACGCCTAGTCCGAACTGCGCACGGGGCCGGGCCAGCCGAACCGTCAGGGTTCTATTTCGACCAAGTGGGCGGAGTCGAGCCACAGTTGACGTTCCCGGTCCGGGTCGTAGGACTCCGGTGAGGAGTCGATGGGGTGGCTGCGGTCGAGATAGGCGCCGGTCGGGGCGGGTGGCGGGCCGGTCAGTGTCTCGGCCAGTTCCGCCCCGGAGGTGCGCGCGCCGACCGCGCCGGGGAGCAGGCGCACGGACTGGAAGACGGTCCGGCTGAGGAACATGGTGATCCCGGGCGCTTCGCGGGCCAGGCCGGTGCCGGGGATGAGGCCGGGGTTGTAGGAATACACGTCCACTCCCTCGGGCAGGCGCCGGGCGAGTTCGTGGGTGAGATAGATCAGTGCCAGTTTGCTGGTGCTGTAAGCGGATGTGGCTGCCGCGCGGCTGGCGACTCTTGCCGACTCCGCTGGGCGGGCCAGTGCCTCGGCCGCATCCCATCGCGGGGCGGCGACCATGCCCCAGGTGTGGCGGAAGTCCCCCCAATGGGTGGAACTGGAGACCAGGACGATCCGGCCCGGCCGGGACATCCGCTCGGTCAGCAGCCTGACCAGCAGGTAGTGGCCGAGCAGGTTGGTGCCGAAGGTCACCTCGAAACCGTCGGCCGTCGTGGCGTACTCGCGCCAGCGTTGGACGCCCGCGTTGGCCGCGAGCACCTGCAGCGGCGGTATGCCGGGTTGATCGAGGAGTTCGCCGATCTCGGCTGCTGCCTTTCGAATGCTGGCCAAGTCGCCGAGGTCGCATTCGACCAGGTGGAGGTTGGTGCTGCCGGATACTTTCGATTCGTACTTCGCTGTCAGCCGGGCGGTGACGGCGCGGGCCGCGGTCAGATTGCGGGCCGGGAGGATCACGTGGCGGCTCGGGTCGGCGCGCAGGAGCGCCTCCAGCGTCGCGTAGCCGAGGCCGCGGGTGCCGCCGGTGAGCAGGATCGTGCCGTTCATGGGCTGCCTCTTCTCCGCCAGGTCGAGTACTCACCGTACCACTACGATCGTAGTGATTGAAGAGCCGGGCATATGCTCGGGCGGTGCCGCCGAAGAATGAGGAGCGCCGCCGCGCGCTCGCCGACGCCGCGATCGAGATCCTCGGGCGCGGCGGCGTCCACGCGCTGAGTCATCGCGCGGTCGACGAGCATGCCGCGCTGCCGGCCGGGACGGCCTCGAACTACTTCCGCAGTCGTGAGGCGCTGCTGGCTGCCGCCGCCGAACGGGTGGTCGAACTGCACCTCGCGGAGATGGCCCAGGCTGACGGGATGGTGGTGGGGCCGATCGGCCGGGCCGGGCTGATCGGGCTGATCGCCGGCTCGTTGATGGGTGCGGCGACCATGTACCGGCTGCGCTACCTGGCGGTTTACGAGCTGACCCTGGAAGCCACTCGTCAGCCGCAGCTCCAGGAGACCCTAGCCACATTGGCCGCCTCGTCCCTGGAGTTCACCATCGCCCAGCACCGGCAGTTGGGCCTGGACACTACGCCCGAGCAGATCCAACTGCTGATCACGTTGTTCGGCGGTGCGCTGTTCACGCTGATCGCCCTATCCCCCGATCAGTGCACGCCGGACAGCGTGGCCGCGTTGGCCGCCGCGATCGTCAACGGCGCGCTCGGCGGCTGACGCCGGCCGCCGGCCGACGAATCGTCCGCGGCGGCGGGTTCCACAGTGGGAATGGTCAACGTGACGCGTAGTCCGCCGGACTCATCGAGGGTGGCTTCGGCGGTGCCACCGTGCGTGCGGGCGACCTCGGTGACGATGGCGAGCCCGAGGCCTGATCCCGGCCGAGCCGAGGCAGCAGTGGCGGTAGCGGTGGCGGCGCGGTAGAAGCGGTCGAAGATGAAGGGGAGCTTGTCCGGTGGCACGCCCGGACCCTCGTCGCTGACCTCGATGATCAGCGAGCCGTCGTGCTCGGCGGCGGTGACGGCGGCAGCCGTGCCCTCCGGGGTATGGATGTTGACGTTGGTCAGCAGGTTGTCGACGGCGCGGCGCAGGAGTTCCTCGTCGCCGGTCAGGATCAGGTCCTCGGCGATGTCGGCGTGCCAGGTCCGGTCCGGGTCGGCCGCCTGGGCCCGCAGGACGCAGTCGGCGATCAGGGCGCTCAGGTCGACCGGGTCGTGGCGCCCGTTGTGCTGCCAGTCGGGGTGCTGGTCGAGGCGGGCCAGCCGGAGCATGTCGTCGACCAGGTTGCTCATCCGCCGGGTCTCCAGGGTGATCCGGCGCATCACCTCGTCCACCTGTTCCCGCTCCGGCAGGGCGCCCTGCTGGTAGAGCTCCGCGTTGGCGCGCAGCGAGGCCAGCGGGGTGCGCAGTTCGTGGCTGGCGTCGGCGAAGAAGCGGCGGACGGCCTCCTGTCCGGCCTCCCGTTCCAGGACGGAGGTCTCGATCCGGGCGAGCATGCCGTTGAGAGCCGAGCCGAGGCGGCCGACCTCGCTGCGCGAATTCTCCGGGTCGACCCGTTCGGTCAGGTCGCCGGCGGTGATCCGGTCGGCCTGGGCGGCCATCGACTCGACCGGGCGCAGGCCCCGGCGCAGCAGCAGGAACACGCCGAGGGCGATCAACAGCACGGCGGCGATCGAGCCGAGGGCGACGATCAACCGGATCCGGCCGACGGTCCGGGTCACCTGGCTCAGATCGGTGCTGACCACCAGGGTGCCGCCAGGCACCTGGCGGACGCTGACCCGAAGCTGGGAACCGGCCTCGTCGATGGTGAGGTCCTGAGCGCCGTGGGCGGCGGCCAGCGCCTTGACCTCGCCGGACGGCAGCGGTTCGACGTTGCCCGGTCCCGGCCTGACCTCCAGCGTCACCCAGTTGCCGCCCGACGGAACGTAGGCGACGTCGTAGTCGCCGAGGATGGAGTGCAGCTGGGCTCCGCTGGGCACGGTCTCCTGCTTGACCTGGAAATTCACCGTGCCCGCACCAGGTCCGGGGGACAGCAGCAGCGGCAGACGGGGCTGGGTGACGGCCCCCACTGTCTGCAGGGTCGAGTCGGTCTGGTCGAGCAGGTAGCCGCGCATGGTGGTGATCGCCATGAAGTCGAAGGCCGCCAAGGCGATCAGGGTGATGGCCACGACGCCGGCCAGCACCCGCAGGCGCAGCTGTGCCCGTCTCAGGCGGGCGAACGGAGTGAAGAGCCGGCGAATCGGCCGGGGCGAGCGGGCGCGGCGCGGGGTCCGGCTAGTTCTCATGACGGTTCACCGCCTGTTCGGTCCGCGGCGGCCGCAGGCTGTAGCCGATGCCGCGCTGGGTGTGGATCAGGTCGGGCCCGTAGCGGGCCAGTTTGCGCCGCAGATAGGCGACGTACGTGGACACCACTGTGCTCGAACCGTCGAAGTCGTAGTCCCACACGTGGTCGAGCAGTTGCGCCCGGGTCAGCACGCGGCCGGGGTTGAGCAGGAAGTAGCGCAGGAGCCGGAACTCGGTCGGCGAGAGGTCGAGCGGGAAGCCGTCCCGGTGGACCTGGTAGGTGTCCTGGTCCAGTTCGATGTCGGCGAAGGTGAGCACCGGTCCGGCGGCGGCCGGGCGGGTGCGGCGCAGCACGGTGCGGATCCTGGCCGCCAGTTCCTCCAAGCCGAACGGCTTGGTCATGTAGTCGTCGCCGCCGAGGGTCAGGCCGGTGACCTTGTCGGCCTGGGTGTCGCGGGCGGTCAGGAAGATCACCGGGATCCGGTGGCCGCCATGGCGCAGCCGCCGGACCACTTCGAACCCGTCCAGGTCCGGCATCATCACGTCCATCACGGCCAGGTCGAAGCGGTGTTCGGCGGCGAGACGGAGGGCGTCGCTCCCGTTCGAGGCGGTGGTGACCTCGAAGCCGAGGAAGCGCAGGGACGCGGCGACCGCGTCGCACAAGAACGGCTCGTCGTCGACCACGAGCAGCTGGCCGTGATCGGTGGGCTGCTTGTCGGTGGATTGGGGCATCGCCGTCACTCCTCGTCCTCGTCAGCGGTGTACAGCCTTCGGACCACACAGTCTGGCGGCAAACCTAAGTGACGTGTCTGTGAGTTTCGTGTGAATCCGGGCTGGTCCGGACCCGGCCGCGATTCACACGGTTTTCACAGGCTTCTCACGCAGCGGTCCCACAGCCCCTCGGCATGATGGCCGCCGTGGATGAAGACAGTTCGAAACCCGCGCCCGGGTCGCGCCTGGCCCGCCGCCGCAGGATCCTGCTGGGGGTGGCCGGCGGAGCGGCGCTGATGGCCGTGGGCGGCCTGGTCGGCGCGACGTTCGTCAAGTCGCCGGCCCAGCTGGCCGCAGACAGCGCGCCCCCGGCCGAGACCGTGACCACGGCGAAGGTGGTGGAGCAGGATCTGACCTCGTCGGTGGCGATGCGCGGGGTGATCTATCCCTCGACCCAGTACGACGTCTCCGCGAGCGGCGCGGCCTCGCTGCTGTACATCTCGAAACTGGACGTGGCCGTCGGCGACACCGTGCGCAGCGGCCAGGTACTCGCCGAGATCGACGGCGCGCCGCTGTTCGTGCTGACCGGTTCGGTGCCCGCCTGGCGGGACCTGGCCCCGGGCGAGAGCGGCCCGGACGTCGCCGAACTGCAGAAGGCCCTGGCCAAGCTGGGCTTCAGCGACTACGGGGACACCTCGGGGTACTACGGCGGCGGTACCGGGGACGCGGTTTCGGCGTTCTACAAACACCTCGGGTACACCGCGCCGGCCAGCGGCGGCAGTTCGGGGCCGGAAGTGCCCCAGGGCGACGTGCTGTTCCTGCCCTCGCTGCCGGCGAGCGTGATCGCGGTGAACGGTTCAGTGGGCCAGCAGGCCGGTTCGCCGTTCCTGACGCTGTCTGCCAGCGGATCGCTGACGTTGACCGGGGAGCTGCCACCGGCGTACGCCTCGCAGATCAAGGCCGGACTGCAGGTGAAGGTGTTCGACGAGGCGACCGGGATCAGCGCGACCGGCACCGTGGCAAGCGTCGGCGCGGCGACTGAGACGGTACCCACCGGCACGACGGTGGACATCGCCGGCGCCGGCGCCGACGGCTCCTCGGGCAATTCCGGGAGCGGCGCAAGCTCCGGCGCCGGGTCGAGCGGGACGCTGTTCGTTCCGGTGACGGTCGACCCGACCACCCCTCTGCCCGCCGCGCTCAACGGCGAGAACGTCCTGGTCACCGTACTCACCGGACAGACCGAGGGGCCGGTACTCACGGTGCCGGTCGCGGCGATCGTGACCACGGCCTCCGGGCAGAGCACAGTGACCGTGGTCGGCGTAGGAGGCAGACAAACCACTGTGCCGGTCACCCCGGGCATGTCCGAGAACGGGAACGTGCAGGTGACTCCGGCGACGGCCGGCGCGCTGACCGTGGGCGAGAACGTGGTGGTGAGCGGATGACCCGCCCGCCGGTGATCGAGCTGCGGGGCATGGCCCGCAGCTATCCCGGTCCTCCGCCGGTGCACGCGCTGCGTCCCGTTGACCTGGTGATCGAGTCGGGTGACTACGTCGCGGTGACCGGGCCCTCCGGCTCGGGCAAGTCCACCTTGCTGCACCTGCTGGGCCTTCTGGACACGCCGACCGGCGGCACCTATCTGCTCGACGGAGTGGATACCGGCTCACTGCCGGACAAGGCGCGCTCCGCCCTGCGCGGCCGCCGGATCGGGTTTGTCTTCCAATCCTTCCACCTGCTGCCGTACCGCACCGCAGCCGAGAACGTGGTGCTGGCACAGCTCTATAACCGCACCCCGCGGGCCCAGCGGTATGCCGCCGCGTTCACCGCCCTGGAGCGGGTCGGCCTGGGACACCGGGTGGACGCGCAGCCGACCACGCTGTCCGGCGGGGAAAGCCAACGGGTCGCGATCGCGAGGGCTCTCGTGAACCGTCCCAGCCTGCTGCTGTGCGACGAGCCGACCGGCAACCTCGACTCGCGCAACGCCGGCACAGTCATGGAACTACTCGACGCCCTGCACGCCGACGGCTTCACGATCGTGGTCATCACGCACGACGCCCAGGTCGCGGCGCGGGCAGGACGCTCGGTCTCGATCAAAGACGGATCGCTGTCCGAGGCCGAGCCCGACTCCGGGCCCCACCCCACCGGTTCGATGTCAGGGGTGGACCATGCCTAGTCTTCGTCCTGCCCGCCGGCGCACGGCCGACCAGGTCGGTGTCCCCCATTCGCGGCTGACCGCCCGCGACATGTCGGCCGAGGCGGTGGCCGGGATCGTGCAGCGGCCCGGCCGAGCCGTACTGACCATGCTCGGCACGATTCTCGGCGTGGGCGCGTTCGTGGCCGTCCTCGGCCTGACCGCCACTGCCGCCGGGCAGATCTCCAAGCAGTTCACCGTCCTGGACGACACCACCGTCACCGTCCAGGACAACGGCCCGGCCGACGACGCCTCGCCGCCCGGCACCTTCCCCGCCATCGGCTTCCCCGCGGACGCCGACCGGATCGCCGAGCGGATAGCCGGGGTGACCGCGGCCGGGGTGTGGTGGCCGGTGTCCCTGCCGCAGGGAGCGGACTTCACCTCGTCCCTCGGCCTGTCCGCCACCCCGGTGGACAACCTCGACCTGCTGGCCGCCTCCCCCGGCGCGGTGCAGGCGATGGGCCTGAGCATGGTCGCCGGCTCGCCGCTGAGCACCTATGAGAACGCCTCCGCGCAGCACGTCGCGATGATCGACTCCGGAACCGCACGGGCGCTGGGCATCTCCCCCGCGCGGCTGTCCGACCAGCCCGCGGTGTTCGTCGGCGGCATCGCGTACACGATCGTCGGGGTGTACAGCTCCGCGCAGCGAGTCGTCGCCCAGGAGAGCGCGATGCTGATCCCGGCGGACACGGCGCTGGCCGACTTCGGCGATCCCCAGCCCGGCATCGGGAACGAGGACGAGGCCCAGATGATCGTCGCGACGAAGCTCGGCGCGGCCCGGGTGGTCGGCGCCCAGATCGCCGCCGCGGAGCTGCCGACCGATCCGAGCCGGCTCGTGGTGGCCTCCCCGCCCGACCCGCAGACCCTGCAGAACCAGGTCGGCAACGACCTGACCGGCCTGTTCCTGATCCTGGCCTCGATCAGCCTGCTGATCGGCGCGGTCGGGATCGCCAACACCACCCTGGTCGCGGTGCTGGAGCGGACCGGGGAGATCGGCCTGCGCCGCGCCCTCGGCGCCCGGCCCCGGCACATCGCCGGCCAGTTCCTGGCCGAGAGCACGGCTCTGGGCACTCTCGGCGGCCTGATCGGCACGAGCCTGGGCGTGCTGACCGTGGTCGGCTTCGCCGCCGCCCGGGACTGGACCGCCGTGCTCAACCCGGCCGTGACCCTGCCCGCCCCGCTGATCGGCAGCGTCGTGGGCCTGCTGGCCGGCACGTACCCGGCCCTGCGCGCCGCGCGGACCAGCCCCCTGGCCGCTCTGCGGCACGCCGGATGACGACACCGGAGGAACCCCGACACATGACCATCGAAATCAATACCCTGTCCAGAAGGGCCCGCACTCCGATCGCCCTCCTGTTCTGCTGCGCGGCCTGCCTCAGCCTGGGCGCCTGTTCAAGCAGCAGCGCCGGCCCGAGCGCCGCGGTGACCGCGCCCGCGGCGGTCGGCAGGCCGGCGGCGCCCGCCTCCGTCGAATCGGTGCTCGCGAAGCAGGCCTTCACCCCGTATGCGGGCCTGAGCGAGGTGGTCGACGACGGGCTGGCGCCCGGCGAGTCGATGAGTTCGCTGGGTGCCGCCTGTCTGAAGGAGGCGGGCTACCCGGGAGACCTCGACGCGTTGCCGTTCGGGGTTCGGATCAGCGACGGGCTGGCGGTTTCGCCGCCCTACGGCGGGTTCGGATACCTGGGTGCCACCGAGGCCGCGCAGAACGGCTTCATGCCAGACGCCGGCTTGTCGGGCGTGGCCGCACTGGTGGGCCTCGACCCGTCGGGTCCGTCCGGCGGCAGCGACCTGTCTGCCGGGGCGCAGGCGGCGGTCGAGAAGTGCGGCACCATCGTCTCGGACTTCAGCACCGCCCAGGGGAACGCCTCGCTGGCCGCGATCCAGTCTCTGGGCCAGACCATCAGCACCGATGTCATGGCCGACCCCGACGTGAAGAAGGCCACCCGCGCCTGGTCCGCCTGCATGGCGTCGGACGGCTACAACTACCCGGATCCGAACACCGCGTTCCACGACCAGATCCGAGTCGATATCAGACCCAATACCAGCATCGCCGCCAACGCACCCTACGACGGCCTGACCTCGGCGCAGTACGAGGCGCAACTCGCCGCGGCGGAGTCAGACGCCGCTTGCACCACGTCCACGGATCTGGCCGGGATCTACTTCGCCGTGCAGGCCGACTACGAACAGCAGATCGTCGATGCCAACCAGCAGAAGCTGAACACTGACGTCCAGGATTACCGCACCGCCTACCAGAAGGAGCTCGCCGACCTGCCGACCCTGCTCGTGACGACCACTGCCGCGCCGCCCGATTTTCCCGCGCCGCCGACTAGCCAGGGCTGACAGCAGTGGTGGCGTAGCGGTTCATCACCTCGGCGGTGCTCTGCGCGGTGAGCTCCCGGCCACCCGCGATCATGTCGCGCAGGTCCCGGAAGTACTGCACGTAAAGATCCGGCGTGAAGGTATTGATCATCACGACCGGCTGGTCGCCGGGGTTGGCGAA
>Ga0302314_10013281_pt1 | contig 14173 bp, 13 predicted proteins | sample III_Palsa_N2_3_FD_200533 | JGI IMG/M metagenome (GOLD analysis project Ga0302314, IMG submission 200533) | Peat permafrost microbial communities from Stordalen Mire near Abisko, Sweden - III_Palsa_N2_3 | ecosystem: Environmental > Terrestrial > Soil > Palsa > Peat permafrost | place: Sweden... | reverse complement strand
GCACGAATTCGCCGCGCAACGTCGACATCTGGGACAAACGGTCCGCCAGACCTTCGTCCGAGGCGTGGTCATGCAGCTGCTTCCAGACCGGTGGAAAAGCATCCGAAAGCGCAGGGCCAAGGGCCTGCCCCCTCAGGGGCCGACCATGCCGATTTCGCTCGAATGGATGCAAACCAATAACTTGGCCCAACGCGTTACGCCTTCACGTCCTTTAGGGCAGAGCCTGCGCGGCAAGATGGAACAGATGCTTTCCAAGGTCCAAGACATGACGGAATCCGGGGGGTCAGTCAGCGCCGCCGCGCACGGTCTGGAGTTCACCCAGCCCTATCACGACAAGCGTGTCGTCGAACTGGCGCTCGCGATTCCCGAAAACCTCTACTTCAAGAATGGCAGATCCCGCCATCTGGCCAGAACGGCTTTGAAGGATCTCTACCCCCCCGCGTTTTTGGATCGCCGCCCCGGCAATGACGATCTCGGTCCGGACTTCCTGATGATGGCCAAACGGATTGAGCCGCGCGTCCTGGCTGAAATCGATAGAATGGAGCGGGCCGGCCATCTGTCCCAGTACTTCGATTTTCCTCGTATACGCAGGATGCTGACCCGGCGCAGCGTCGATCAGCACGCTTCAGGAAACGAATTCGATACACGCCAGGCCCAGCTCGCCTTTCTGTGCGCGCGCTACATTGAATGGTTTCGGCAGATGAATGAATGAGCGGGCCCTGCCGGCCCTCCATGGACGCAGCCGTTCGGCGCCGACCGGCTATAGAGTTCGACATTGGGTCCAGCGGTCGATCAGTTTAGGATGAGCGCGTTGCACGTTCCTTGTCGAAGGCGTTGAGCGAAGCATGATTTCCAATCTTGAGGCGTTGATCGCTCCGCTCTCGGTTCCGGAATTCAAGGGGTACCTGCGCCGACGCGAGCCTCTTCTGATGCGGGGCGCCGGCGCTCATCGATATGAAACTCTGATCGACTGGCCGAGGCTCTTGTCGGCGATCGGCAGCGGCGAATATCCCGTAAGGTTGCTAAGACTGACGCGACGCGGCGATCGCCTGCCCTTCATGTTTTTTCGTGAAGGCGACAAGCCGAACATGAAGGCTATCGAGGGCGCGATGGCCGTTGGCGGCAGCCTGATCGCCTACAACATCGGAGCCTATATCCCGCCACTGAGACGTTTGTGCGGCGCCATCTCTGAAGCCATGGCCGAAAACGTTCACACCAGCGTTACGGTGACGACGGGCGAAGGCGGAGCGCTGAAACTGCATTTCGACACCGCGGACATTATCGCGTTGCAGATCGAGGGCCGTAAGCGGTGGATCATCCAGGCCGAACCCGTCGTCGATCCGGTATTCGGCTTGCCCGACCTAGGCCCGCCCCCTGACGCGCCGTCTCTGATGGATGTGACCCTCGAACCCGGGGATTTTCTATATGTGCCCGCCGGATACCGCCATCGATGTGAAAACCAATGCGAACGCTCGCTTCATCTGGTCTTCGGTCTTGATCCCCTTACCGCCCCTCGGGCGCTCGACCTCATCTTTCGCCGAATGGTGCAGGAGGTGGATGATCGCAAACCGATCAGGTTCGACGCTGCGGACGCGGCCGCGGTCGAGGCGGCGCTCAAGCAACGGCTAAGCGAGCGGATCATGAGAACATCGCTGGCGGACCTGATCGCCGAACACCGAACAACCAGCCTGAAGCCGACCATGCGGCCCGAGGATGACTGAAGGCTTGGTTACCCGAGCCCGATTGGAAACATCGAACTGATTTCCAATAACGGGGTTTCTCGGAGTTATGCGGGCGGCAATGTCCGCATGTCGGCAGATCGGAATGTCCGCAATCCCCCTTCTTTCCCGTTCGGAGCGGCGACTTCGGGGGGGGCGCCATCCGTTTGGTTCGCACCGCTAAAGCGCCGGCTCCGGCGCCGCCAGCCTGATCGACAGCATGACGAAGATCACCCAGCGCAGGTCGTTGTAGATCACCGCCATGCTCTCGGTGAGGCTCATCAGGGTGAAGACAATCAGAAACGGCAAGGCCAGGATCGCGCCCCGGGTGGCGAACACCGCCCAGATCGCGCGAAACAGGGTGGTCAGATAGTAGAGCGCCCAGGCGGCCAGGCCGAAGACGCCCAGGCCCAGCCATTGCTCCAGCCAGCTGTTGTGGGCGTGCTGCGGCTTGAAACCGGCCCATTTGATGATCCAGGCAAGCGGCCCCCAGCCGGAGGTGTCGGTCCAGACGGCGGCGTAGCCGTAGCCGGTCCACGGCCGTTCCTGGATCAGCCTGGCGATGGCCGCCCAGATCTTGGTTCGGCCGGTGAGCGTCGCATCCTTGCCTAGCAGGGCAAAGAAGACGTCCGGCGCGAGGTAGACGCCCGCCGCCAACGCCGAAAGGCCGACCACGGCGGCGTAGATCGCCAGCACCGCGATCGCCCCGCCCCGGCGCGCCAGCAGCACGAAGCCCAGCACCGCGCAGCCGAGCACCAGCGCCACCAGCGACGTCTTGGAGGTCGAGAGCAGCAGCAGCGCCAAGTCCAACGCCGCCAGCGGCCACCAGAGCGCCGCCCGGCGCCGGTTGAGCATCCCGGCGGTGATGAAGATCAGCACGCCGAACGTCATCATGCCGCCGAAGGCGTTCTTCTCGACCCAGAGGCCGCGCCAGGCGCCCGGGAAGATGTCGCTCATCCGTCCGTAGCTCGGCAAAAGCGCGCCCAGGATCAGCGAGACCACCGACAGCACCGCGAACGCCGTCGCCAGCACCTCGACCAGCGCCGGCCAGCGCCAGCGGGCGCCGAGGGCGACGCCGCAGAGGGTGGTCATCACCAGGGCGATCACGCGGCGGGAAGTTTCGTCCGGCGCGATCGACCAGGCCGTGGATGCGGCGGCGATCCCCACAAGCACGATAAGGAACGGCTGACCCGCCAGGCCCTTGAGCGCCGCCATGGGCCGGGTGGCGATCAGGCCGAGCCCCAGGGCGTACATCGGAAAGAACATCACCCGCTCGATCGCCGAACCCGTGTCGCTGACCCCCTGGTCCGGCAGAAAGATCGCCCAGGGCTGGGCGTAGACCAGGAGCATCAGGACCGAGGCGGCGAAGGCGGCGGCGTCGCCGATGGAGGCGCGCGGCTGGGCCGTGGTGTGCGTTGGCCAGGGCATGGCCTGGGCGGTCACGGCAGCAGCGCCTTCAGGAACGATGGGGTCTCGACCTGGGCGCGGTTGAAGACAATCCCGGCGCACTGGCCTCCGGCGGCGTGAATGGCGTCACGCAAGGCGACGGGGCCGGTCGCGTCCGCCTCATCCGCCGCGACCACCAGCACCGTGAAATCAACAAAAGGCGCTATCGTCATGGCGACGCGCGACCGGTCCGCGGACGGCGCGTCGATCACCACCAGCTCCGCATACTGGCGCAGCGCGTTCCAGTAATCGCCGGTCGGCATCACATGCGCGGTCTGCTCGCCGATCAGGGCCTCGCGCCGCAGGCGGGTGACCCAGAAGTTCGGGCCGCCGACCGGATGGGCTACCAGATAGCGGGAATCTCGCCAGGGCCTTCCGTCCGGACCACAGGCCGGCGGCTGAATGGTGAAGAAGGCCGATCCATCCGGTGACGCCGCTGTCGGTCGGCCAATCACCCCGTAGCGCGCCGGATCAGCGGCGATGGCGCCGTACTGGGGCGAATTCATCAAGTCCAGATCGATCAGCCAGACCGGCTTGCGCGCCCTGCCGGCGGCGAAACGCGCCAGTTCACGCGCGACGGTGGAGGTCCCCTCCCCGCTGGTGGCGGCGACAAGCTGGATCACACGGGCCTGACCCGGTCGGGCCGGCCCCAGCGACGCCAGGAGCTGCGCCATTTCCGCCGTCAGATCGACCATCATCCGAATCGCCGCACGCGCACGGCTAAATCCTTAACACACAAAGGCGTGGCGGCTTTGCGCGCCCCGGTTCGGGTCAACCGCGTCCGCCGGCCGAGGTCTTCATCCGCGCCGTCGCCAGGACAGGCAAATCAAGCGTCCGTGCAGCGGAGGCCGAAGTCGGAATGCCGGGGCGCAGAAAGACGCGGAGCAGGCCGACGCACAGGGCTGTAAACGCCGCCAGCAGCACCGACAGCGCCAGCACCGGCTGCTTCAGGCTCTTGCCCTGGGTCGGCACCACCGCGCGCTCGACGATGGAGATGTTGTCGTCACCCTGGCGGGCGATGGCGTCGGCCGCCTCGGTCTGCTGTTCCTTCACGGTGAAGTCGCGGACATTGCTTTGCAGCACGTCGCGATCGCGGGCGAGGCCCTGGTATTGCGGTTCCAGCTGGGCGAGCCGCAGTTGGCGCTCGGTGACCTGATCAATCTGCGCGCCGAGCGCTTCGGACGATTGCTGTAGCGCGCTGATCTGGGCCGAGGCCTGGATCTTGTCGGACTGGACGGTCTGATAGACGGGGTTGACGCCCATGCGCCTAGCGCCCTCGCCCTGGACGGCTCCAGCGCCGATGGCCCGTTCCAGCGTGGCGATCTGGGCGTCGATGTCGCGAACCGGCGAGGCGTCCGGCCGATAGCGGCCAAGCAGGTTTTCCCGCTGCAGCTTCAGGTCCGTCAGCTTGTCCTGGGCGGCGTGGTCGACGTCGCGGTACAGGCCGATCTCCGGCGCCAGCTGGCCGGCCTGTGCGCTGAGACCGTCCAGTTCGCCCTGCTTTTCCTTCAGCTGCGCGTCGGCCGCGAATTTCTGTTGCTGCAGGCTCGATTGCAGCTGGGCAAGCGACGCCTTTTCGGCCTCGAAGTCGCCGATGTTGTTGCTGCCGAGGAAGTTCTCATAGGCCTCGTCGGCCTGGGCGAGGCGGGCCTCGAAGGACTTGCGCTGGTTCTCCAGCGGCGCGGTCTGGTCCAGCAGCACCGAGCGGCGATAGACTAGGTACTGATCCAGCAGGGTGTTCAGCGCCAGCGCCGCCATCTGCGGATCGGGATGCTGGAAGGTGATCCGCACCACCGGCGCGCCGGGCGTCGAGACGATCTTCAGGCTCTTGTCCATGGCCGCGATCGCCTTGCCCATCATCAGGCGGCGCTCCTCCGGCGTGGCGAGGTCATAGCCCACGCCAATCTTCGGATAGAGGCGCGACAGGCCGATCTTCTCGATCACCTGCTGCTTGAGCTGGGCGCTGGAAAGGATCTCGACTTCCGACTGCACCACCGCGTCGGATTCTGGGATCGCGCCCCTGGCCGCATCGCCCGCCGCCGGTTGGTAGACGTACTCCTGGCCAAGCCGGACCAGGACGCTGGACTGGGCCGAATACAGGGTGTGCAGGCTGAACGCGGCCGCGACGCCGAGGGCTAGGATCCCGAGGAACACCACCAGCATCAGCCCCCGCTCGCGCCAGAGCAGGGTCGCGACGTCGCTGGCCGTGTAGCGCGGGCGCAAGCGCGGTTCATCACCCCGTCGAAACGGCGTGACCACATCGGGCCCTGAGGTGAAGCTGTTAAACGCCATGCGAGTCCATGACCGGAGCGGTCGTGCGTCAACCTCGCCCGCCGGTCTTTAAGACTTGGTTACCCATTTTCCTTAACCCTTCGGCCATTGTCATTAACCGCGTGCTTCGGAACCGCCGATGTCCTTTCGCCCCGCCGTCGCCGCCGTCATGGGATTGAGTCTGGGCCTGGCGGGCTGCGCGCCGATTCATCTGGCGTCCGGGCCGCGCGCGGACGAGGACTTTCCGAATATCGGCTACGCCACCTGGACCAACGACGAGCCGCGTTATCGGCTTTATCCCGGCGATGAGCTTGAGGTGCAGACCCCCTCGGCGCCGGAGCTGACCAAGATTGTGATCGTCCAGCCGGATGGGCGGATCAGCCTGCCGCTACTGCCGCCGATGATGGTGGCGGACCGCTCGGTCAACGAAGCGGAGGCGATCGTCGCCCGCGCCTATTCAGGCCAGCTGCTCAGGCCCGAGGTGATCATCAATGTGAAGGCCGCGCCGATGAAGGTGTTCGTCGCCGGCGAGGTTGATAAGCCCGGGGTCTATGACATGCCCGGCGACATCAATGCGCTGCAGGCGGTGATCATGGCCGGCGGCTTCAAGATCTCGGCCAAACAGAGCGAGGTGGTTATCATCCGCCGGGGGCCGGACGGCCACGCCATGATGCGCACCGCCGATCTGAGACGCGGGATCAAGCATCCCGGAAGCGTCGACGCCGTGCCCTTGCGGCGCTTCGACGTGGTCTATGTGCCCCGCTCGAATGTGGCCGAGGCGGGGTTGTTCGTGCAGCAATACATCCGCGACATCTCACCGATCGACCTGGGCTTCAACTACACCTTCGGTCCGTCGTCCTATGTGTCCGCCGCGCTGTTAAAATAGCCGGCGCGGCGACGAGAGAGTCAGCCGTGTGACAGCCACTCGCGGGCGGCGCGTTGCGCCTCGGCGATGTCGCCGGACGCCATCTCCTGGCTGATCTCCTTGCGGTAGATCTTGGCCTCAAGCGAGCCGCGCATGGCCGCCAGGTTGAACAGCATGTGCGCCGACACATAATCCATCGGCGCCCCGCCCTGACCGGTCGAGTAGAGCAGGCCCATGCGGAACAGCTCGTCTCCCGTGGCTTCGGGCGTAGGCAGCGGCAGGCCGACCATGGCCGGCGGCTCGACGTTCATTTGCATCATCACGGCAGTCCTCATCAATTCGTTCGACACGCGAGCGAGTGCGAAGGCATTCTCGCCTTATGGGGACATAAAAGAACACAGTTATTGAAAATATAGTTAAGCCGAACGTTAGCCAATTTTAACACATAGAATTCGCGCCAATACATTCTGTATACGCGAGATTTACTCGAGTTAATTTTGAGAAAATGTTGCGGACGTCTTAATGCGTCATTTCCGCGCGCGTTGCCCGAACAACACCGCGCGGGCCTTGTCGCCCTCCGCGGTGTTGGCCTGCAGGCTGCTCTGCACCGCGGGACCTGCCGCCTCCAGCGCCCGCTTCACCGCCGGCCGTTCGCCGACGCGAGCGTGCCAGGCCTGCAGGTTGGGGAAATCCTCCGCGACCAGACCGGAATTGCTGCGCGGATTGACCCAAGGCCAGATGATCATGTCGGCGATGGAATAGTCGCCGGCGACAAAGTCCTGGCCCTGGAGCTGCTTGTCCAGCACGCCATAGAGCCGCTCGACCTCATTGGTGTAGCGGATGGCGCCGTAGGCGACCTGGCGCTGATCGTGGATGATGCCGGGAGCGTAGTTGCGGAAGTGGTTGCGCTGGCCGGCCATGGGGCCAAGACCGCCCATCTGCCAGAACACCCATTCCTCGATCTTGACCCGCGCCCGCTCGTCGGCGCCGTAGAATTTGCCGCTCTTGCGGCCGAGATACTGCAGGATGGCGCCGGACTCGAACACCGAGATCGGCTCGCCCCCAGGCCCGTCCGGGTCAACGATGGCCGGCATGCGGTTGTTGGGGCTGATGGCGAGAAAATCCGGCTCGAACTGCTCGCCCCGGCCGATGTTCACGGGCGTGATCTCGTAGGGGAGCCCCATTTCCTCCAGCGCGATCGTGACCTTGTGCCCATTGGGCGTCGGCCAATAAAAAACCTTGATCGGCTGTGTCATGTTGGTCTCCTTACGCTCCACCCACTACAATGATCGTCCCCAAGCCGGCGCCGCAAGGCGAAAGATGATCGCCTCGCCCGTTCAGCGCGGGTTCAGGCGTGCTGACGGATGATCGTGCGGAATGCGGACCTAAGGCCTGGCGACGCGTGTCAAAACACGCCGCCTGGCGCAGCTTTGAAGGGAGGTCCTCGGATGAAGTCGCTGATGATCGCCCTGATGGCCGCGGCGATAGCCGCGCCGGTCGCCGCCGTCGCGAGCGACCATGGACACCATGGTGGCCAGGGCGGCCAGGGCGGCGGACGTGGTCATTATGGCGGCGCCGCGCCAGGCTATGGGCCGCCGCCGGGCTATGGCGGCGGCGGGGGACCGCGTTATGCGCCTCCGCCGGCCTACGCCCGCCCTCCTCCAGGCTATGGGCCGCCGCCGGGCTATGGCCCGCCGCGGTTTCGTGAGGGCTTCCAGGATTTCGGACACGCGCCGCCGGGACGTCTGCGCCGCGGACAGTTCCTGCCGCCCACGGAACGCGGATATGTCGTTGGCGACTACTACCGTTATCACCTGCGCCGACCGCCGCCGGGCTACTACTGGTACCGCAGCGGCGGCGACTTCGTCCTGGCCGCGACCGCCTCCGGTCTCATCTTCGAGGTGGTTGCGGGCGACGGATATTGACGCGTCGTCTGGCGCCGGCGGCGATCAATCGATAGGTTGCCGGCGTGAGCGGTCGGCGCGAAAACAGGTCGGGGGATTACGCGGACCACGCCACGGTCAGCGCGCGCGAGGGGTTCGAGACACCGATACGCGTCGGCAATCCGCCAGCGCTCAAACCCGCCGGTGAGCGCCGGCTTCTGGTTCTTAAGCTGGACCATCTGGGCGATTTCACCATTGGCCTTCCGGCGATGCGCGCTCTGCGCGAGGCGTTCAAGGACGACCACATTACCTTGATCTGCGGTTCCTGGGCGCAGTCGCTCGCCCTTCAAGCCGACATCGCCAACGACGTGCGGACCTACGACTTTTTCAGCGCTACCGGATGGAACGGCAAGCCGTTCCAGGACATCGCCGACTTCAAGCGCGCGACAGCCGCCGGGTTCGACATCGCCATCGACCTCAGGGTCGACCTCGATACGCGCTATTTGTTGGAACTGGTCGAGGCTGAATTCCGGTGCGGCATCGGCTCGCGCGACCGCTTCCCCTTCCTTGACGTCATATTGCCAGGGGAGCCGGCCTTCAACAGCGCCCTCAACGGCGCGGCGCTGACCCTTTGCGCCGATCAGTTCACCACCAAGATGCGGCGGCAAGCCTCCGTCGTTCACCGCACCTCTGGGCCCATCCGGGGCGGGCACCTCATTTACGGGCCTTATATCAGGCTGCCCGCGGGGCTGTATAAGGCGACGTTTGGTCTTCGCGCTCACGGTTTCTACATTTGGCCGGGCGCCAAGATGAACGTCGAAGTCGCGCGAGACGAAGTCAACCTGGCGTCCGCGCGAGTCAGCGCTCACGACCTCGATGGAAGCACCGATGGCCCAAGCCTGCTGTTCGAAAGCTCCGAACAGAGCGCCGACGAGAGCGTCGGCAAGTATGAGTTTCGCGTCCATGTGAAGGGCCGCTCATGGGGCGGGTCGCTGGATTTCGCCGGCGTGCGGCTGGAGCTGATCGGCGCCGAGCCTCCCGCGCGGCGCCTTGCGGCCGAATTGCATGTCGGCGAGAAGCTGTCGCTGCTCGTGGAACTGGTCAGGCAGCGCATGATGTTCACGCCGCCCCCAAAGTCGCGCCAAAACAAGGCGCGCCCGTCGGCGGCGGCGAAGCAGGTCGCGGCGCTGCCCCCTGGCGCCAGGGTGATGATCTCGCCTCTCAGCAACAATGAGGTGCGAAATTGGCCCACCGCCTATTACGCCCGACTCATCGGTCTTCTGCTTGAACGGACCGACGCGCAAATCGTGCTGCTCGGGACGGGGGGACAGAAAGCCCCGCTTGATGAACTCGCGGCGGCGAACCGTGTCAGCCATCGCATTCTCAACCTGGCCGGCGAAACGACCTGGCTGGAGATGGAACAACTGGTTCAAATGGCGGACCTGGTGATCTGCAATAATTCCGGCGTAGCGCACCTGGCCGCCGGAGCGTCGGTCCCGACCCTGGCGATCTACTCCGCGTCACACCAGCCTCGGGAATGGGGCCCTCGTGGGCCCCTGGCCCGCACCTTGATGGCGGACGTCAGCTGCTCGCCATGTGGGTACGACCGTCTCAAAGATTGCCCTCGTGACCACTTGTGCGTTCGCCTGATCACACCGGACATGGTGCTCGATCACGCCCTGGACATGCTTCCCGCGCCCCGCGCGCGGCCAGTGCGGACCAAGATGGAGTCCCGGCTTTAATGCCGGCCCGCGTGTCGACCCTCGCTGGATGAGTGATGCAGGCGCCATTCGCGGCGACCTACCGCGACAGCGGCTTGAGGCCTTGATCCAGCTCTATCGCCTGGCCTTTGGCCGGTCCGCGGACCCAGGCGGTCTGCAAAGCTTTTTCGCCTTCATGCAAGGCGGCGGGAGGCTGGAACAGGTCGCCGAGGAGTTCGTGAACTCAGGAGAGTTTCTGGACAAGCATCCCGGCGGCCCCACAGACTCCCTCGATCTTGTCGAGGCGCTGTACGCCGCCGCTTTCGGGCCCGAGACCGCCCGTGACGTCATAACGCGATATGGCGCGGCGCTCGCGCCCATCGCCGGCCTGGGCGCCAAGATCGCCGCGCTGGCCGAGCTTGCTCCAGGAACCGCGGCCGGCGGAACGATCGCGTTCATGCCGAACGATCCCGCCGGTTATCAGGTCTGGATCGCCTGGAACGAATCCGGCGGTCAGGTTGAAAGGCCGCGCGACGACGCCCCTCGACCGCTCATCTCAGTGATTCTTCCCGTGGACGGAAATTGCGCGCGGATTCGAGCGGCCATCCCGTCCGTTCGCCGGCAATCCTATGGGACCTGGGAGTTGCTCCTGCTCGGCTGGCCGAGCCTGGTCGCCTGGACCCCGATCCTCAAAGGGCTCTGGCGGGACAGGCGACTGCGCCTGATCCCGTGCCTTCCTGGCCAATCGGCCGAAGCCAAACTCCAGGCCGCCCTGCGCAGCGCGCGGGGGGAGGTTATCGGCTTTCTGGGCGCGGCCGACGCCCTGCACCCCACCTGCTTTTCCAAGGTGGCGGACGCGTTGGACCAAGACCCGCGCGCGGCGCTGGTCTACGCCGACGAGGATGTGTTGCAGCCCGACGGTGGGCGCAGGTCACCCTGGTTCAAGAGCAGTTGGGATCAGGAGGCCGCCACAACCCTGGACCAGATCGGTCGATGCTGGTTCGCGTCTGTGTCGCGCTTGCGAAGCGCGGCGTCAGGCGGAGCCCTCGACCCGCCGGGCTTGGCGCAGCGCCTTGCGCTGAAGCTGGCGCCAAGTGAAATCGTCCATATTCCGGCGGTCCTGTATCATCGCTTCGACGCCGGGTCGGGTCCGGATTCAGCCAAGGCTGGCGGCGCCATCAGCGTCGGCGCCAGGGACAACGCCCGTATCGCGCCAGCGCATTGGCCAACGGTATCGATCATCGTCCCGACGCGCGACCGCGCCGACCTGCTCGAGGTCTGCCTCGCCGGCCTGCTTGAGTGCACCGACTATCCGGCGATCGAGGTGATCGTCGTCGACAACAACAGCCGGGAGCCGGAGACCCACGCCCTGCTGGCGCGGGTTCGCGAGGACCCCCGGGTGCGCGTTCTGGCCTACCCCGGCCCGTTCAACTGGGGCGCCATCAACAATTTCGCCGCGGCGTCGGCGAGCGGCGACGTCATCCTGCTGCTCAACAACGATATCGAGGTGTTCGAGCCGGGCTGGTTGCGCGAACTGGTGGTCCAAGTCATGCGACCGGAAGTCGGCGTCGTGGGCGCGACCCTGCTCTACCCCGACCGGACGATACAGCACGCCGGCATCGCCTTTGGCCCCGACGCGACCGCCGGCCATGTCGGCCGGGGTCTGCCCGCTGACGCCGCCGGCCCCGGCGGCCGCTTTCGGGTCGTGCGCGGCGCGTCGGCGGTCACCGGGGCCTGCATGGCGATCCGGCGTGAGGTCTATCGCCAATTGGGCGGCGTCGAGGAGATCGGTCTGCGCGTCACCTGGAGCGACTCCGACCTTTGCCTCAAGGCATGGTCGGCCGGCTACAGGGTGCTCGTCTCGCCCTTCGCCCGGCTGGTGCACGTGGAATTGGCGACGCGCGGCTCGGACACATCGCCCGAAGCGGCGTCCCGCTACGAAGCCGAACGGGCGTGGATGCATCGTCGCTGGGGCGCGAGGCTCGACTCAGACCCCTTCCATAGCCCCCACCTCGACGCCGAGACCGGCGCATTGAGATTGGCCGAACCGAAGCCCTGAGCCAGGCAGGGCGGCGTCAGGCGACGCCGAGCTTTTGCTTCAGGATCTCGTTCACCGCCGCCGGATTGGCCTTGCCGCCGGTCTCGCGCATGACCTGGCCGACGAACCAGCCGATCGCCTGGGGCCGTTCCTTCACCGCCTCGGCCTTGTCCGGGTTGGCGGCGATGATCTTGTCGACGGCCGCGGCGATGGCGCCGGTGTCGGTGACCTGAACCAGGCCGCGCGTCTCGACGATGCCGGCCGGCGCACCCTCGCCCGCCCACATGTGGTCGAACACCTCCTTGGCGATCTTGGAGGAGATGGTCCCGTCCTCGATCAGCTCCACCAGGCCGGCGATGTCGGCCGCCGGGATCGGGCTGGCGTCGATGTCGAGGCCGGCCTCGGCCAGGCGGGTGAGCAGGCCGTTGGTGATCCAGTTGGCGACCAGCTTGGCGTCGCGGCCGGCGGCGGCCTGCTCGAAGAAGTCGGCGCGGGGGCTTTCGATGATCAGCACGCCGGCGTCGTAGGCCGACAGGCCATACTGGCTCTGCAGCCGCGCCTTCTTGTCATCCGGCAGTTCCGGCAGCGAGGCCTTCAGGCTTTCGATCCAGGCCGGATCCAGCTCCAGCGGCAACAGGTCGGGGTCGGGGAAGTAGCGATAGTCGTGCGCTTCTTCCTTGGACCGCATCGAACGGGTTTCCAGCTTGTTCGAGTCGAACAGGCGGGTCTCCTGGGCGATCTTGCCCCCGTCCTCGATGATCTCGATCTGCCGCCGCGCCTCGTATTCGATCGCCTGCTGGATATGGCGATAGGAATTGACGTTCTTGATCTCGCAGCGCGTGCCCAGGTGGCTGAAGCTGCCCGTCTCGCGGAACTTCTCGTAGGCGCCGGGGCGGCAAACCGAGACGTTCACGTCGGCGCGCAGGTTGCCCTTCTCCATGTCGCCGTCGCAGGCGCCGAGGTAGCGCAGGATGGTGCGCAGCTTCTTCACATAGGCCGCCGCCTCTTCCGACGAACGCATGTCCGGCATGGAGACGATTTCCATCAGCGCGGTGCCGGCGCGGTTCAGGTCGACATAGGTCCAGTCGGGATCCAGGTCGTGGATCGACTTGCCGGCGTCCTGCTCCAGGTGCAGCCGCTCGATCCGCACGGTGAAGACCGAGCCGTCGTCGCGCTCGACGTCGATCTTGCCCTCGCCGACAATCGGGTTCTTGAACTGGCTGATCTGGTAGCCCTGCGGCAGGTCGGGATAGAAATAGTTCTTCCGATCGAACCGGGACCAGGGATTGATCTGGGCCTTAAGGCCAAGCCCGGTCTTCACCGCCTGCTCGACGCAGTGGCCGTTGATCACCGGCAGCATGCCGGGCATGGCCGCGTCCACCAGGGACACCTGCTCGTTCGGCCCTGCGCCGAAACCAACGGCCGCGCCAGAGAACAATTTGGCGTTTGAGGCGACCTGGGCGTGAACCTCCAGGCCAAGGACGATTTCCCAGGCGCCGGTGCGGCCTTCGATCAGTTTGGAGGGATGTTCGGTCATGCGCTGCTCATACACCGCGTGCGCGGCGGGTAAAACGGTCTGCTTGATTACCTGGAATTGGGGACGCCTAAACGAATTGTCACATGCGTGGGGCTTGTCCAGTGGCCGGAAACCGGGTTCAGTTACAGATCGCTCAACCAATGCCTCTCGGGGAGGAGACTTTATGCGTAAATCCATCATCATCGGCCTGGCGGCCCTGTCGCTCGGCGTCGCATCGGCCGGCGCGACCTTCGCCCAAACGCCCGCGCCGGACGTGAACACGCCGGCCGCCAAGTCGGGCCCGCCCTCGATCGATTGGCCGATCGGCGACCTGCTGGCCGATCCGGGCGCCCACGCGGTGCTCGCCAAGGACCTGCCGGCCCTGCTCACCTATGACGGCCTGGACATGATCAAGGGGATGAGCCTGCGCAACATCTCCCAATATCCGCAAGCCCAGCTCGACGACGCCAAGCTCGCGTCGCTCCAGGCTGACCTGGCGACGGTCAAGCCCGCCAGCTAAAACCTACGACTGACTAATTGATCCCCGCGCCGGGCGAGCCCTTGCGCGGGGATTTTTATGTGCGGGCCTTAAGCCGACAGCCCGTGGTGTGAACCCATCAGGCTGGGAGGCGCCGCGTGCGTGGTTCGAGACGCGCGAAGACGCGCTCCTCACCATGACTAAAAGATATGGGCTCCACAAAACCTAGTCATGGTGAGGAGCGGCCCGCTTGGGACG
>Ga0302314_10013280_pt1 | contig 14173 bp, 14 predicted proteins | sample III_Palsa_N2_3_FD_200533 | JGI IMG/M metagenome (GOLD analysis project Ga0302314, IMG submission 200533) | Peat permafrost microbial communities from Stordalen Mire near Abisko, Sweden - III_Palsa_N2_3 | ecosystem: Environmental > Terrestrial > Soil > Palsa > Peat permafrost | place: Sweden... | reverse complement strand
CCTTCCCTGGACACCTGGCGCGCCTTTCCTGACAAAGTCAGGTTCCGCGACGCGGACGCACGAATGGTCGATTTCTCGTTTGGTTCGACCTTAGCGTTGCTCAGCGCACAAATGTCGCGCTGCCCTCTAGAAGACCTGGGCTTCGGGATAGCGCAGCCACTGCACGGCGATGGTGTTGAGCAGCACCGATTTGCCGGACCCCGTCGGGCCAACGATCATGGTGTGGCCGACGTCGCCCTGATGCAGGTCAAAGCGGAACGGGGTGGTGCCGGCGGTCCGCGCCACCATCAGCGGCGGCTGGGCGCCGGCGTGGCCCCGCTTGGCGCACTCGGCCGTCAGGTGGCCATTGCGCGACGGCCCCGGCCAGATCGCCGACATCGGAATCATGTCGCAGAGGTTCAGCGAGGATACCAAAGGCCGGCGCAGGTCCGCATAGGCCTGCCCCGGCAGGGAGCCCAGCCAGGCCTCCACCGCATTGACGTCCTCGACCTTGCAGACGAACCCCACCCGGTTGATGGCGCTCTCCACCTCGCGGACCCGGTCGGCCAGGCGGTCGGGATCGGGGTCCATCAGGGTCACGGTCGGGGTGAAGAAGCCGATCGAGGCGTAGTCGCCGCCGAGGATCGCGAGCGCCGCGTCGGCGTCCACCGACTTGGCCGTGGCGTCCGGATCTTCCAGCTGAGACGGTTCGCGGGTGATGGCCTCCTTGAGCAAGGCCATGATCCCCTTGCGCTTGGCGAACCAGCGCTTGCGCACAGTCGACACGGCCTGGCGGGCGTCTTCCTTGTCCATCGGCATGAAGCGGCAGGCCCAGCGATAGCTGACCCCTAGCTCGTTCAGCCGGTCGAGCAGGCCCGGCGACGAGGTGGTGGGGTAGGCGCGGATCGAGAGCGTATGGACGTACTGGCCGCCGAGGCGCGGAAAGAGGCCGCCCTGGAAGTCGTCATCGCAGAGGAAGGCGTCGAGATAGGCCGGGGTGTCGGGACGGCGCACATAGTGGCGCTTGGTGGAAACGCAGCCGTGCAGATAGGTCAGGGTCTCGTCATCGTCGAGCTCGCGGACCTCCGGCATGATCGCCGAGAGGATGTCGGCGATCTGGCGGACCGTTGACAGGAAGCCGCCCAGCGCCGCGCGGTACATGCCTTCCGCGCCGCGCCCGGACGGCGCGTTCTCCAGCAGCAGGCTCTCGGCCGTCGAGATCGCCTCCTCCGGCGGCAGGAAGGTGAAGGTCATGAAATAGCGGCTCTCAAAATGGCGCTCCTGGGACTCGAAGGCCGCGCGACGCTCATCGTCGATCAAGGCCGAGACCGGATCGGGAAAGGCGCTGGCCGGATAGTCCTGGGCCCCGGCGCGCAACGCCTCGATGTGCAGGCACCAGCGCGAGCCCAGCCGGCGCAGGGCGTTGTTGAGCTGGGCGCGGGTGGCGACCAGGCCCGCGTCGGTGGAGGAGGCGAGGTCGGGCCCGCGAAAGGCCAGGGTCTTCTGGAAGCCGCCGTCCTTGTTGAGGATCAGGCCGGGGCCAATCAGCGCCACCCACGGCAGATGGTCGAACAGCCGCTCGGCCTTGGGTCGGTATTCGCGAAGGTACAGCATCGGCCTGCCTCACCCCACCGCAAGCGCGGCAAGGCGGCGCGCAAACAGGAACACAAGGACGCCGACGGCGAGACTGATGGCCATGGTGCTGGCCAGGCGGCCCCGCGCCAGCGATGGCCAGGTGGGAAACCCGGTCGCCGGCGCCCAGGCCAAAGCCGCGATCACACCGGCGACGCCGGCGGGGGAAGCAAGGGCGTCGGCCAGCGGCTGCACGATCAGGCGTCCCAATAGGGGCGCTGGCGGATGTGCCGCTTCAAGGCGTCGAAGAAGTAAGGGTCGCGCTTGTTCAGCCAGTAGCAGCCGGTGTGGACGGCCAGGCCCAGAGGCAGGCCAATGAAGGGAACCTGCAGGCCGAGCGCCAGGACCGCAGTCAGCGTGCCGTTCAGCACGGCGATCATCCGCGGCACGCCGGCGATGGTCACCGGCTCCGACAACGAGCTGTGGAAACCGATCTCGAAGCCTTCGACGCTCGAGACAGCCATCTCAGAACACCGCGCCCGAGGTGAGGCTGAAGAAACTGGAAATGAAGGTCGTCGCGGTGAAGGCGATCGCCAGGCCGAAGACGATGCCGACGCCTTTGCGCATGGCCGAGCCGCCCTCGGCGAAGGCAAAGCCCAGGCCGGTGATGACGATTGCGATGATGCCGACGGCCTTGGCGACCGGCCCCGACAGGGAGTCCTGCACCGTTTGCAGCGGGGTCTCCCACGGCATGGCCGTGCCCCCCGTGGTGCTCGCGAGCGCCGGACCGGCCAACAGGAGCGCTGCAACAAGGAGATAGGGGCCGGCGCGGCGCGCGAGGGCGGGGAGGGAGGACCTGACGGCGCGGGACATGGGCGGCTCCGATCGAGCCCGGCATTGGCGGGCACGCCGAACCTGTCGCCCGGGCCGATCGGCGTCAAGGGCCATTATTACAATTATGGCCCCTTTAGCGCTATTTTGTTACTTATCGCCCCTCATGGGCGGTTTTTGCAGCTTCTTCTGGACCGCAATCTTCCACGTAACCGTCCTGCGAGACCAGCGACAGCAGATGTGCGATCAATTTGCACTGCGGCTGTGGCAGGAGCGCCGCCACTTCGGCGCCGGCGTAGCGAAGGAACTGCATCGGGCTGCGCAGCATGCCAGGTCCCGGCGTTCCAGCATCCAGAACGCCCTGCAAGTAGTCGGCGACCTCGCGCCGGCGGGCCTCGCCGCCGCCGAGGACGGCGCAGTGCACGAGAGTCGCGGTCAGGAACAGGATCGCCAGGGACGCGTCGGCCGGGGCGGCGGCGTCCGCCAGCAGCGCCCGCGCTGCGCGGCGGGCGGCCAGAACGTCTCCGACGGCGGCGCTCAGGAGCGGCCCCTCGGGCGGGGTATCGAAGCTGCTGCCAGACACAATCAGGGCGATCCACTGGAACAATCCATGCCGCCGGTGACATGATCCAGCCCAAAACGTAGCGCGGAGCCCCGACACCGCAGTACGGACAAATCACGTTCCAACAACCACGAGTTGGATAGTGGGTTGGGCGCCGCGCGGGAGCAATATGGTAGAATTACCCCAGTAGCGCCGCCGTCCGGAATTGGTGATTTCAAGGCCAGGGTTGCAGCAAAGCTAAACCAGGAGTGGCGGCGCGATGATGTTTTGCTGGATCGCGATTGCGACAGCTTGGGCACGGGATCGCACGCCGAACCGGCTGCAAGCCGCGCCGATATAGTGGTCGACCGTGCGGACGGACAGGCCAAGGGCGGCGGCGATCTGCGCGGACGTCTCACCGCGGGCGATGCGTTGCAGGCACTCGATCTGGCGCGGAGTCAGGTTGGCCATGCTGGGCAGCTTTCAGTGAAAACGACGGGCCGAGATTAGATCGTAGGTTCCAGGCTCGGCGCGGGCTCCTCGCCCTCCGCCCCTAGCGCGGCCATGTTTTCGGCGACTGTGTCCAAGAACCGTCCCGGCTCGAGCGGCTTGGTGATGAAGTCGTCCATGCCGGCGGCGACGCACTCATCGCGGTCGCTCGACAGGGCATTAGCTGTCAGGGCGACGATACGGGGTTGGCGCACCGCGCCACCCAGGGCGCGCACCGTCCGCGACGCCTCAAGACCGTCCATAATGGGCATGTGGACGTCCATGAGAATGACGTCGAACCGGTTTTCACGCGCCAGGCTAACCGCCTCGACGCCATTGACGGCGACCTCCACGGCGTAGCCGGCGGATTCCAGAAGCGTGACGGCCAGGAACCGATTGATCTCATGGTCCTCGGCCAGGAGAATCCGTCCCGATCGCTGCGGCGAAGGTGCGGCGGCGGATCGTCTGGTCCGCGCAGCGGCCGTTGAGGTTCCGCGCAACACGCCGCCCAGGCATTCGAGCAGTTCGGCTCGGCGGACAGGTTTGCTCAGACATGCGTCGAATGCCGCCCTGCCTTCGCTGGCTGACAACGGGCCCAGTGAGGAGGCCAACACGAGGCGCGGCTGTTCCCAGCCGACCTGCGAGCGGATATGAGCCGCGACCTGGTCGCCGGCCATGCCCGGCATCATGTGATCTAGCAGGACGAGGCCGAACGGCCGGTGCCCCCCCTGAGCGGCCTCGACCATTAGCAGCGCCTCCGGCCCCGAGCTCGCTTGAGAGACGATCGCCCCCTCTGCGGTAAGCTGTTCGGCAAAGATCAGGCGATTGATCTCGAGGTCGTCGACCACCAGGATATGGGCGCCGCGCAAAACTGCGCGCGGCCGTCTTCCCGGCCGAGCCGAAGCGCTGGGTTTGAAGTCCACCTCGAACCAGAAGGTCGAGCCGCCGTCCGGATGGTCGGCGATGGCGATCCGGCCGCCCATCAGTTCGACGAGTTCGCGGCAGATCGACAGGCCCAGGCCGGTGCCGCCGAAGCGGCGGGTGACCGATCCGTCGGCCTGCTGGAACTTCTGGAACAGCCGGCTTTTCGCCTCCGACGTCACGCCCACGCCGCTGTCATGCACCTCGACCTTGACCCGGGTCAGTCCGCCAGGAAGCGCTTGCGACCTCGCCTCGATCGCCACGAAACCGCTGTCGGTGAATTTCACCGCGTTGGCCACAAGGTTCGAGAGCACCTGGCGAACGCGGGTGGGATCGCCGAGGAGCGGCTGCCTCGCGCCCGCATCGACATTGGTGGCAATGTCCAGACCCTTTTCGAGGGCGCGCGGCGACGACAGCTCGGCCACTTCCTCGATCAATTGCAGCAGTGAAAAGTCGATCTTTTCGAGCTCGACCTTGCCGGCTTCCAGCTTGGAGATATCCAGGATGTCGTCGAGGATCGAAAGCAGGTTCTCCGCTGAAATCCGCACCATGTCGGCGAACTTGACCTGATCCGGGGTCAGCGCGGTGCGCAGCAACAGAGCATTCATGCCCATGATGCCGTTCATCGGCGTGCGGATCTCATGGCTCATATTGGCCAGGAACTGACTTTTGGAGCGATTGGCGGCCTCCGCCTCCTCACGGGCGAGGGTCAAGGAGACCTCGCGTTCTCTAAGCTCCTGGCTGACGAGGAAAAGCCGCATCTCGTCCTCGATCACCTTCGCAAGGGCGATCAAGCTTTCCTTGTCATCATCGGTCAGGTGCCGCGCCCGCCTGGACATGATTCCGAAGACCCCGACCGTTTGGCCAGGCGTCGGCTGCAGAATCGTTCCGGCGTAGTGACGCAGACCACGGCTCCGCGGCCCATGGCCTTCATCCTCAGGGATTTCGTCGATCTCGCACAAGCTGCCCGCTTGCATCGTTTGTTCGGAGAGGGAGTTTCGTCTGGGTCTCGCGAACGGCGCCGGCGGTCCATCCGCCTCGAGCACCTTGATGTGGTCCGAATCGACCATCGCCACCTGCGCAGCGTCTGCTCCGAACAGCCTCTTGGCGATCGAACAAATACGGCGCAACTCAGCCTGCTTGGCGTCGTAGAGAAAGTCGAACTTGCGCACTTCCGCTAGGCGAATGAGCTCATCTTCGAACGCATTGCCCATTTCACCCGCTCCGCTAGGCTCGCTCGGAAGCGTCTGACGGGTTCAACGCACAATCGCCGTCCGATGCTGAGACAATTGTCGGGCAAGTCGGCCGGCGAGGCGTTGTGCGCAACACACCAAGTCGGCGGTACCGCCTGTTCCGAAGAGATAAGGCCGGCCGATGGGACAGGTCTACCGAGCGGATTGGCGGCTCTGGCCTGGCCAAGACCAAATCATTGGGTCGCGCAGGGTTTGGCCCACCATCGTTTGCGACGCGCCGAAGCCGTCGGATCGAATTCATCGCCGTCCGCCGTTACTATAAAGAGCATATTCAACTTGCCGATTTGCGTTGGCGACGTCGCCTTTGCGCTCTGACATTGACGAATCCCCCCTTAAAGTAGCTCCGGACGGCGCTACAAGATTCCATGACCTTTGATTCTAGGGGATGTGGAACCTTCACTCAAAGACCAAGATCTATAGCTCCCATTCTCCTGGGTTATGGCTTTGTAGTATTGTGTTCGTCGTGTGGGATGTGGTCCCACGTGGGCCTGTCCCTAAGCCTCCAATGTGCGAGGAAACCCCAACCGCCGGGTGGGGCGCGGGGCAGCGGACGTGGGCTCGGAGTTCACGGAAAGAGTCCCCGGATTTGCTTGGCCTGCCGGACCACCTCCACGCCGATGGCCAGGGCCGCGTTGCGTTGGGAAATACCGTCGCGTTCCGCTCGGTGGAGCACCTTCTGATAGGAGCGTTCCAAAACGCGATCGAGCTTGTCGTTGACTTCGGTTTCGTCCCAGAAGAACTGCTGCAAACCCTGCACCCACTCGAAGTAGCTGACGATGACGCCCCCGGCGTTGCAGAGAATATCGGGCAGCACGAATACCTCGCCGCGCGCCTCGAGAATCTTGTCGGCGGCCGGTGTCGTCGGCCCATTGGCGCCTTCCGCCAGAATGCGGCACTGCAGGCGGCCGGCGTTGTCCTCGGTTATCACCTGCTCCATCGCGGCCGGCACGAGAATGTCGCAGGGCTGCACGAGCAGTTCCTGCGGATCGAACAGGGCTTGGTTAGAAAAGCCGCGCAGCACGCGATGGCGGGCGACGTGATCATCCAGGGCCGAAACGTCCAGGCCACGAGGATCGTAGTAGGCGGCGGTATGGTCGCTGACACCGACGATCTTTATCCCGCGCCTGGCGAGGCTCCCCGCGGTGACGGAGCCGACGTTGCCATAGCCCTGGATGATCGCGGTTGCGGTTGACGGGTTCATGGCCAGGCGATCCATGACCCGGCCAATCAGATAGGCGACGCCCCGGCCCGTGGCCTCCCGCCGGCCTAAAGTGCCGCCTGACACAACGGGTTTGCCCGTGACGACTTCGGAGACGGTCTGCCCCTGGTACATGGAGTAGGTGTCCATGAACCAGGCCATCACCTGCTCGTTCGTGCCCATGTCCGGCGCCATCACATCGGTGTGGGGCCCAACGAAGGGGATCATCTCCTGCATGTAGCGCCGCGAGAGGCCTTCCAGTTCGCGCGGGGAGAGGGTGTAGGGATCTACGGTGACGCCGCCCTTGCCGCCGCCATACGGCAGCCCGGCGAGGGCGCACTTCCAGCTCATCCAGATCGCCAGTGCGGCGACTTCGCCCAGGTCGACCGACAGCGCAAAGCGCGTGCCCCCCTTGGTTGGCCCTAAGGTCAAATGATGCTGGACCCGATAGCCTTGAAAGACCGCCATGGTGCCGTCGTCCCGATGGATCGGGCAGGACACGGCGATGGCCCGCTTAGGCAGGAGGAGCCGATCGCGCTCGTCTTCAGTAATGCCCAGGTGGTCGGCGATTCCGTCGAACTGGCCCCGCGCCATATCGAAAACCGGTCCGGAATAGAGCGCATGCTTGGACATGGAACATACCAACTGGAGGTCCGTAAGAGAGCGCCCGCAAAATGGACGTGACGGCGATCACGCACGTCCAACAACAGGCGAACGCGGTAGGATGGGTTCACGAAGCGGTTGCTCCGGGCTGGTCGTCAGGGTCAAGGTCGCCTCGCGCGCAAACGACGAGCGGATCCAATGCGCTGGTGTACCGGCGACATAGGCTTCGCGTTGAGAGCGCCGCGACCTCATTCCATCGCATCCGGTCGAGGTCCCGGCTGGGTTGCCTGATCGAGAGCAGCCAACTCGCCGAGTGCGACAGGCTTCAGCGGCGGCCGCACGTGAAAGAAGCCGACCTCGGAGGGGGGCCGATTCTGCGCGGCGCTCAGGAGGCGCGTGACCGTGTAGCCACATTGACGCCCCTGGCAGGGTCCCATGCCGGCGCGCGTGGCTGCCTTGATCTGGTTCGGACCGGGCCGCCCGACGGCGGCCAGCGCCCTTATCTCCGCCGCGGTGACCTCCTCGCAGCGGCAAACGACCGTTTCGTCGACGGGCGCGAAAATCTCCGAACGCGGCCTGAACATCGCATCAAGGAACGGGCGTGCCGCCAGCTCGCGATCAAGCTTCCGCCGGGTCGGCTCGGCTGCCGCCGCAGCGGCAGTCTCGCTCATTCGGCCAAGCTTCACAGCAACCCTGAGCGCGGCGAGTATCCCCCGCAGTTGCGCCGCCTTGGCTCCCGCTATGCCGGCCCCGTCGCCGGCGATGAATAGGTCCTCGCAGGAACTTTCGCCCCAGCGATCGACGACGGGCGCGAAGCAGTCCTGGGCCGCGTCCCAAACGACAGCGCAGTCCAAGGACATGGCCGCATGAAGGCTGGGCACGACACCTTCATGGACCAGAAGCAGGCTCGTATTTACGGTCTCCGTCGCACCGCGCTTGGTCCGATAGCGCAGCGCTTCGATCCGTCCGTCGCCTAGCGCCTCAATTTCTGAGACCCCGCGAACGATCTGCGTCCTGCTCCTTCGGAGCGCGGCTGACCAGCTCAGCCCCTTGGCAAGGTCGCCTGAAGCACGAAGAGCGCCTGGCAGGTGCCTTAGCGCCGCCCGCCACTGGCCGGCAGGCGTTGTGTCCAGAAAGCCGGCAACCTCCCCGCCGGCCCGCAGGAGCTGCACCAGATAGAGCAGCGGGAGCGGACCACTACCCGCGACCCAGACCGGGCCTGCCGGGATTTGACCGGAGTTCTTGAGCAGGATTTGCGCGGCCCCAACCGTCAGCACGCCGGGTAACGTCCAGCCTGGGAAAGGAACGGGCCGTTCCTGTGCGCCGGTGCAAAACATGACGGTTCTGGCTTCGACGATTTGCGCTTGGCCGTCCTGGCTCAGGGACGCGCGAAAACCAGGCTCGAGCTGCCAAAGCTGGGCGGCGGACTTGTAGTCCACGCCGCTGGCGCGAAAGGCTTCGGCTACCGTCCGACCCTCAACATACGAGGGTCCCAAAATGTCGTCGCGCCGCGAAGCGTTTTCGACAGAGCGCCAAATCTGGCCGCCCGGCGTGGGTTGATCGTCAACGACCATAACTTCCAGGCCATGACGACGCGCCGTGATGGCGGCCGACATGCCAGCCGGACCAGCGCCGACAATGAGCAAATCTAAGCGGGAAATGAGTCGATCCTCCGCTTGCCGATCTGGCGAGCGACGCGCATGCCGTGGCGCACCGATGTGAGGCAGGTCTGGACCGACTGAACGCCATCCACTTCCGCCACACAGTCGAAGCAGACCCCCATCATGCAATAGGGGCCACGCTTGCTCTGGGTCACTGGCGTGAGCCGCGACCACACTTCCTTCTGGCGAAGCAGCACGGCAGCGACGCTTTCTCCCGGCTCGGCGACGGCGGGTACGCCGTCAATCTCGATGACCAGGACCCCGGCCTCCGGCTCATGCAGCTTTCGGAACATCAAATCGCCTTTGGTGAAAACTATCGAGATCCGCCGGTAGCCGCCCTGCGGTGATCGCATCGGCGAGCAGCCCAGCATGCGCGGCGGCGAGGGTGACGCCCGAATGGCACGTGGCCACGAAGGCGCCGGGATGGCTCTGGGACTCGGCGTAGATGGGGTATCCGTCAGGCGTCAGGATGCGAAGCCCGGCCCATTGGCGGACCAGTTTGACGTCTCGCAGCGCCGGCAGCCAGCGGATCACCATCGCGCTCAATCCAGTGATCGCATCGCCAGTGGTCGACGTGTCGAAGCCCACCTCTTCGTTTGTCGTGCCGATCGATACGGTGCCCTGCTGGGTCTGGCTCACGCCGTGCAGCGGCAGGGGCAGAAACGGCTCCAACCGCTCTGTGATCATCATCTGGCCGCGTTGCGGCCGGATTGGGATGTCGAGGCCCACCTGCGCGCCCAGCACCTTTGAGCCGAGACCGGCGGCGATCACGATCCTGGCCGCTGAGAGCTGTTCGGACCCGCAATCCACCGTAAACCCGCCCCGACCATCCGCCCTAACCGCGTGGACGGTGTGGCCCCCGAGCACCCGGCCGCCGCGTTGAATCAGGGCGGTCTGAAGCGCCGTCAGCAGACGCAATGGGTTCACGTGACCGTCGCGCCGTCCGAAACTTGCGCCCACCACATCTGGTCCAAGCCGGGCCTTGGGGAGGAGCTTTTCGACCGCGCTTCGCTCCAACATCTCCCAATCTCGATTGACGTTGCTGAGCTGGTTATCCAGGCGCAGCATCTGCCCCTGCCGTTGCTCGAATTCCGCTTCGCCTAAGCAGAACCAGAGGCCGCCGTTTTTTTCCAATTGGAGATCGAGGCCGGTCGCCTCCTCAAGCTCGGCGCAGAAACTCGGCCACTGGTCCGCCGAGGCGCACGTGAGCTGTTGGTAGGCAGGCATATCCAGGCCTTTGCCCTGCCGCCAGACCAGCCCGCCGTTGGCGTTCGTGGCCCGAAAGTCGCGGTCGTCCCCGTCGAGAACCAGCACACGCACGTTGCGAGCGGCGAGTCCGTAAGCGATTGCGGCCCCGACCAAGCCGCCCCCTATGACGATTACGTCGGCGCTCATCGCAATTTTCCCTTGCATTTGACGATGCTAGGCGCCCGTGCTCTATGCGTCCAAGTCGAAAATCGGCGACATCCATTCAGCCAGGTTATGGAATGCCCCGGCAGCTCAATCTCAGACAAATCGAAGCCTTCAAGGCCGTGATCGAGTATGGGACGGTCAGCCGCGCCGCCGAGATGCTAAATATCTCCCAGCCCGCCATGAGCAAGCTCATCGCCCACCTGGAGGCCGATAGCGGCCTCAGGCTATTTGACAGACTAAAGGGCCGCCTCGCACCGACAGAGAACGGGATGCGGCTTCACGAGGAAGTTGGTCGCATTTTCGCGGGTGTACGCCAGGTCGAGAACGCCGTTGAAGCTATTCGCCGCGAAGAGCAGGGGCGGCTTGCGATTGGCGTTATGCCGGCCTTGGCTGGGTCATTCATCCAGCGGGCGACAACCGGCTTCCTCAAGGAGCGCCGCAACGTGTTCTGTTCGGTCCAATCGCTGACGTCGGTTTGGATCGTCGACTGGCTGATCTCGAGAAAGCTAGATGTCGGCTTGGTCAACTCCGACATGAGCAATCCCTACGTCACACTCGAACCGCTGATGGAGCATCCGCTGGTTTGCATAATGCCCTTGGATCACCCTCTGACCGCCAAAAGTCATGTCCAGCCGGAGGACCTCGACCAGGTTCCATTCGTGAGTTTCACGCCGGACGCCGAAAACCATCGCGTCCAGGATATGTTTGAGGCTTACCATATCAAGCCTCAAATCGTTCTCATCGCCAATGTCGTTCCCACAATCTGCGAATTCGTGGCGGCCGGACTTGGGGTGTCCCTTGTCCATCCACTCACCGTCGGGATTCTGGAGGGGCGCCTCGCCGTCCGGCGGTTCGAGCCTGAGATACCCCATCATTTTCAGCTATGCCGAAGCGTCGACAGCAAGAATGCTCAGCTCGTCGACGCCTTCGCGCAGGAGCTGCGAGTCAGCGCCGCGCAGGTTTCCCGCGCGGTCCTTCGGGAGTCCTAGAGCGCTGCGACCGCGGTCATCACGCCTCCACGGCCTAGTTTTGTCAGCTGATCGACCGTTCGCGAGGCCTGGGCCGGCGAACCGCTTACCCTGGACGGCCACACGAGCACCCGAGAACCAGTAACTGCTATAACCGCTGAGAATAGGACCCCTGTGCTTTGGACTTTGACAGCAGGGCCCGATCTTCGGCTCCGTCGTCCGCTGCCAGAGGCTTGTTCGGCCGAACGCGCTAGGTGGCCGCGCCGGGGAGGCGCGAACGCACTGCGAATCCCGGGCGATTCCAGGGAGAGTTATTGATGGGCCAGACGTTGTAATGAGGGCGCGCCACATAGTTCTGGCCATATTATTTGGGACTTACATCGTCTCGTTCATGGACAGGATGGTCATGTCGGTGGCCATTCCGTTCATCGCCGCCGACTACCATCTTGGCCCGATGGCGATGGGCGCTGTGATGAGCGCGTTTTTCGCCACATACGCGCTTTCGCAAATTCCGGGGGGCTTGCTCGCCGACAAGTTCGGCGTTCGCAAAGTCGCCACCGTCGCTATGCTGTGGTGGTCGGTCTTCACCGCCGTCACGGGCTTGGCAGCCAACCTAACCCAGATGTTTCTGGTCAGATTGGCCTTTGGCGCAGGGGAAGGCATGTTTCCCGCCTGCTCCCTCAAGACGATAGCCGTATGGTTCCCCAAGAGGGAACGCTCCAGCGCCAGCGCCATAATGTTGGCCTCAAACTCTCTCGGCGCCGCACTCGCGCCGCTGATCGTGGTGCCCATCGTGTCGTTGTGGGGATGGCGGTCCGCCTTTTTCAGCCTGTTCTTCCCCGGCGTCCTCATCGCGTTGTTGTTTTTCATCTTCGTTCCGAACAAGCCCTCGGAAAGCAGACGCGTCTCGCCTGAGGAACTCGTCGAAATCGAAGGCGGTGAAGACGCCGCCGGTGCAAGTCCGAGCCCTCAAGTCGGCCTGCTCAAGGTTTTCATGGCCCCGAACGTGCCGAAGTATTTTCTGGTGCTGTTCACATTCGATATCGCCTATTGGGGCTTCACAACTTGGCTTCCAACCTATTTGATAAAGTCCCGCGGATTCTCGGCGGCTCAAATGGGCGTGGCTGCGTCGCTTCCGTTCTTGGCCGGCACCGTCGGATGCGTTATCGGGGGCTGGGTGTCAGACAGGTATTTTAGCCAAAGTCGGCGAACACCGATTATCGCCACGCAGTTGGTATCTGCCCTCCTGTTGTATCTGACTCTCACGGCCCCCTCTGCGCATATGGCCGTGCTTTATGAGACCATGGCTGGCTTCTTTCTGATGTTGTTTTTTTCTACTTTCTGGGCGTTGCCGATGAACACAGTGCCCAAGGACCGCATGGGAGTTACCAGCGGATTTATCAACATGGCGGGTCAGATCGCCGCTTTCATCTCCCCTTTAGTCATGGGATATCTTATCGGGGCCGCAAAGGGCAATTTCGATCACGCCTTTATATTCTTAATATTATCTCTATTAGCGTCATGCGTTGTCGTATTCACCATCCCAAGCAACTTGCAGCCGCACGAGAACGTGGCCTTTCGTGGATGACAGCCTCCGGCTGCTATGGGCTGCTGACCAAGGCCCGCCGCCAGGCCGAATGAGCTTGAGGACCGCCAAGGGCCTCGGCCGCCTGGAGGTCAATGATATATCGATGCTGCCGGCAGGCGCGCAGAGATGCGCACCAGGGCGTGATCGCAGGACTCTCGACAGCGGCGAGGTCGTTGTTGATCGCTGAACAGCCCGGTTCGATCCAGCAGATTTTGCGGAACTCCTCGGGCGGCGCTCGTTTTCCGGAGAATCCGGCCAGCGTGGCTGGGCCGTCCGATAGGTGACGGATCCGAACCAGAGTTTGACCGCCGATCCGCAATCCTGATCGCAGCCCGCGCTAGGCGGGCGTTGTAAGCTCGCGGACAATCTTGCGACTTCCCCTGCTCTCCTCCTGACGATCCGACTCACGAAAGCGAGTGCACTTAGCATCAGAGACGATGAGAGATCGCCATCAATCCTATAACCCTGGAGAATAGGAGGCTCGATTCTTGGTCTTTGAATGAATTTTTTGTGTCCCCTACGCTTCAAATTCGAGAAGCGCGTCAGCGCCTCGTGAGGGGCCATCTTTAGGGGGACTAGACCATGCCGACGGGAAAGAAGCGGTTTAAACAGGAGAACATGCTTAGGACGGCGTCGGCGATAGCTATCCTCACGGGGTTGCTCGCCACGTCGTCAGCATACGCGCAGACGTCCGCCGCGCCTGCGGCCGCCACACCGCCCGCTTCGAATGCGAGCGAAGTCGGCGAGGTCGTAGTCACCGCCGCCACTCGGGTCATTCGCAACGGTTATCAGGCGCCAACTCCGACGACGGTTGTGGGGACCGCGGAAATCGCCGCCAAAGCGCCTGCGAATCTTGCTGATTTCGTGAACGAATTGCCATCCTTGGCAAACAGCCAAACTCCGCAGACCAATGTTGCGCAGCTCAGCAACGGCCAATCGGGGATCAACGCCCTGAATCTGCGCGACCTTGGCGGGAACAGGACCTTGGTCCTCCTAGACGGCCAGCGGGTGGGCGCCTCGACCCTTACCGGGTTGGTCGACGTAAACCAGTTCCCCGAAGAGTTGGTCAAACGCGTCGATGTGGTGACGGGAGGTGCGTCGGCGGACTGGGGCTCCGACGCCGTAGCCGGGGTGGTTAACTTCGTACTCGACAAGA
>Ga0302314_10013279_pt1 | contig 14174 bp, 13 predicted proteins | sample III_Palsa_N2_3_FD_200533 | JGI IMG/M metagenome (GOLD analysis project Ga0302314, IMG submission 200533) | Peat permafrost microbial communities from Stordalen Mire near Abisko, Sweden - III_Palsa_N2_3 | ecosystem: Environmental > Terrestrial > Soil > Palsa > Peat permafrost | place: Sweden... | reverse complement strand
GGAGCTGGAGTCGGGCAAAGTCCGAGGGGCCCACGAGCTCAAGCCCCTCGACGTACTCGTCCGCGTGAACGAACTCCTGGGGCTCGGCGAGCCGCTGAGGTCCATCCGCAAGGTGGCCAAGGTCCGCAAGAACGAGGTGCCGCCGGAGGAGGTGGTCGAGGTCGTCGGCCGGTTGCACAGGGCGTACGCCTTCCGCCCCGAGTGCTACCGCTTCGTCGGCCTGTCCGACGAGGTCCTGCGGCTGGCCGGCGTCGTGAGCGCGGAGCCAAAGAAGCGGCAGCGAAAAACGCGCCCGCCGGCGTAAAGTCGGGCCCGTGATCGGTCGGAAGACTAGCCTGGGACTCGTCGTCGTGGGGACGTGGCTCGCATGCGCCGCGGGCTCGCGGGCGGAGGACGGCGGGGCTGACGCCGCCCGCCGTGCAGCCATCGTCGTGCGCGTCGGCGCGGGTCCATCGGCTCGCGCCATCACGGTCGGCGAGATCGAGGACGGCCTCGCGGCGATGCCGCCGTTTCAGCGCAGGATGTTCGGAGCGACGCCCGACGCGGTTCGCCGTGCCTTTGTCGCCGACGTCCTCGTGCGCGGCGCGCTCCTCGACCTCACGGCCCAGGCCACCGACGTCGCCGCCAATCCGGCCGTCCAATACGCCCTCGACAGGGCCCGCTCGAGCACCACTCTCCGTTCGGTTCGTGCGGCGGCGGCTCCCCCGTCCTCCGTGCCGATGAGCGAAGTGCAGGCGTACTACGACGAGAACCGCGCCCGATACCACGCGGCCGAGCGCGTCCAGGTGTGGCGAATCCTCTGCGCGACGCGAGAAGACGCGGCTTCCGTCCTCGGCGCAGCGCTCGCGAATCCGACGCCCAAGGCGTTCACCGAGCTCGCGCGCGAGCACAGCCAAGACAAGGCCACGAACTTGCGCGGCGGTAACCTCGGCTTTCTCACGCCGGACGGGCAGTCGAACGAGCCGGGGCTGCAGGTCGATCCCGCCATCGTCAGGGCGGCCCAGACCGTCCGGGACGGGGACTTCGTGCGGACCCCAGTCGCCGAAGGGGCCTACTTCGCCGTCGTGTGGCGGCGCGGGACGATCGCCGCATCCGACCATCCCCTGCAGGAGGTGGCCGCGCAGATCCGCGATGCGCTGTGGAAGCTGCACGTCAAGAAAGACGCTGACCGCCTCCTGGCCAGCCTGCGCTCCGCCCGACTTCGCGACCTCGACGACGACATCCTGCGCTTCGAGGACATCGCGCCGCCCGCTGCCGCCCCTTCCGCGGCGCTCTCAAGGTAAGGCTTCCCCTCGCTCGAGGAGGTCAAGGGCGGATCGGGCGGCGGCGTGCTCCGCCTGCCGCTTGCTTCTGCCCTCTCCTTGGGCCAAGGCGTCCTCGTTCAGCAGAACTTCGACGAGAAATACTTGGTCGTGCGGGGCCCCTCGGATGCCCACGACGCGGTACGTGGGCGCCGGCATCCCGCGGGCTTGAACGCGCTCCTGCAGCTCGCTCTTTGGGTCCCGCACGCCGAGCACGTCGACCTTGTCCAGCCGATCCGAGACGATGTCTCGCACCAAGGCCCGCGCTGCATCGAGCCCGCGCGCTTCGTACACGGCGGCGACGAGGGCCTCCGCCGCGTCGGCCAGGACGTTCGTCTGGTCGCGCTCCGATCCCAGCGCTGCGCCCCGACCGAAGGCGAGCGTCGCGCCGACCTCGACCCGGCGGGCCCACGACGCCAGCGCCTCCGCGTTGACGAGGGCGCTGCGCATCCGCGTGAGGAGCCCCTCGTCGGCGTCCGCGCGGGCGGCGCCAAGGAGCTCGCTCACGCACAGTCCGAGCACCGCGTCGCCCAGGAACTCGAGCCGCTGGTTGTCCGGTATCCCTGTCTCGTTGCCGTAGCTCGAGTGGGTGAGGGCCTCTTCGAACCGGGGGATCGGCCCGGGGCCCGTGATCGCCTCCACGTGCGCGCGAAGCTTGTCCCGCGGCCCCGTCAGGCGATCCCGCTCGTTCATCCGAATCGCGCGTCTGTGGCCGTCGCGGCGTCGAGATCGTGCTGAGTGACGCCGCCTGCGTCGTGGGTGGTCCAAAGGACCCGGGCGCGTCCCCAGCCGATCTCCATGTCTGGGTGATGATCCTGCTTTTGCGCGTCGCAGCCGACCGTCACGGCGAACGCGAGCGCCGAGGCGAAGTCAGGGAACTTGTAGCTGCGCGCGATGCCGCCATCGCCCCCCCGCTCCCAGCCGGGGTGGTCGAGAAGCCAGGCGTCGACGGTCGCGGCAGTCAATCGGGCGGGGGACGACATGAGCCCTATTTAGACACTGCGCTATGCTTTCGTCGATGTCGCTGCTCGCCTGCCCGTTCTGCCGCGAGATGTTCAAGCGGGGCGAGCGGGACGCGTGCGTGGTCTGCGGGGTCAAGCTCGTCCCGTTCGAGACGCTGCCCCCGTCGGCGGACGCCCTCAGCGAGGACGGCGTGCCGCAAGAGCCCGAAATGGAGACTCTTCCGCTCACCTACCTGGGCCGCGGACGCGGCCTCATCGCGGCGCTGGCGATCGTGGGTCTCGTCGCGTTCTTCCTCCCGTGGATTCACCTGACGATGCCAGACGACACGGTCCTCTCCGGGTGTTCCCTCGCACAGCGCCTCGGCTGGATGTGGGGGGCGGGCGTGGCTTGGTTCATCCTCGTGCCCACGGTCTTGAGTCGCCGAACGATCTTCCAGCTGCGCGGCGCCCGGGTGGCCGCGGCGTTCCTCGCGTCCGTCCCCGGGTTGACGACGGTCGTGCTTTTGACCCGGCCTCCCCACGGAGCCCATGGGGTGCCCGTGCGGTTCACCTTCGAGCCCGCGCTCTACGCGACGCTGGCCCTCTCGCTCGTGGCCTGCGGTGTGGCGCTCACCCTGGGCGGGCGCGGAGACGACATCCGCGTACGCCGCGGCACCTCCGCGGGTCAACTCGTGCACTAAGAACGGGGACGTGTCACACTTCGGCGCGAAGCGGCGGAGGCCACCATGGGCGTCGCGAGAAACCGGCTCGAAGCACCCGAGCGCGAGGAACTCCAGGACGCCGAAGTCCCGGCGGCCGTCGTGTGCGCCCACTGCGGCGACGCCGAGTGTCCCGGCTGCGAGCACGATCAAACGCGATCCGGTGTCGTCGCCATCGTCCCGTGGGAGCGCCCCGGCACGCCCGCTCTCGCACGTCTCTGGGCGACCGCACGCGCGACGACCCTCGACGCCGACCGCTTCTTCGAGTCGCTGCCCGATGGGCCGATCGCGCCCGCGTTCAAGTTCGCGGTGACAGCCGAGATCGTCGCGTCGTGCGCGATGGTCTCGCTCGGTGTCGCGCCGATTGCGATCCTGGCACCGGCGTGGATGCGGCATGTCCTGGTCGACGAGGGCCTTCCCTTCGCCCGCCTGCTCCTCGCGGGGGTGCCGGCGTTGGCGGCGATCCTGGTCGCCGCGCACGTCGTGCATGGCCTGGCGCTCGACCGCGGTGCTCGCAAGTCCGGCGCGCGCGGGGCGGTGCAGCGCGCCCTGCGGTTCGGTCTGTACGCGGCGGGGTGGGATCTCGTGTTCGGTCCGATCGGCGCCGTCGTCGTGGCCTTCAAGGAAGGGCCGCGGGCCGCGTTGTCGATCGTGCGCGCGGCCTCCGGGCTACCCACGCGCAGCGCGAGGGCGTTCTTGCGAGGCTGCTATCACCTCGAAGGAGAGGCGGCAGCGCCGGCGCTGCTCGCGTCGTACGTAGCCGCCGGGATCGCGACGGCGGTCGGGGCGGTCGCGGTGATTGCCGCGCTGTTCGCGGCGCTGTGCATCTGAGGGGGTCCGCGCATCGCGGCCAGGCGGAACACGTGGTCGCGCGGTGCGTCGCGGTGGCAAGCCTCGCACCCGGACGCAGCTGATTCCGCGGCCGCGTCGGCGTCGGCCTCGACGACGAAGAAGCGCCACGCGCCGCGGCGCTTCTCCATCACGAGCCGCCCGCCGATCGGGTCGCCGCGGGCCGTCGTGTGCGAAGCTTCCTCGACGAACACGGCACCGTCGCGCGCCTCGAGCTCGGCGTCCAAGGCGGCGCGCCCTTCGGCGTTCGCCCACACCTCGGCCTCGAACGCGTCGCCGTGACCCTGGGAGGTGAACCTCGCGCTCACGCGCTGCATCCCCGCACGGGTCGCCGTGCCGGACGGGGGACTCGACGCCGACGCATCGAACAGCGGGGTGGGTTCAGGCTCCGAGCGGGGTGCGGAGACCCCGACGAGAGTGGAATCGCGTCCGGCCCGCCCGCAAGCGAGCAGGCCCGCGACCCCTGCGGTCAGAAGGAGACGCCGGCTTCGAACGACGTAGTCCACTGCTTGGCCCCGGCCCCGCCAAGGGGCCCGCCTACGCCCCCGTTCTCACCGTTCAGGTCGCCGAGCTCCATCGCGAACTGTCCCGCGAGGTAGAGCACCTCGAATCGATAGTTCAGGCCGACGATGCCGCGCCAGCGCTTGATGTCCGCCTTGTTGAACGTCGTGTCGTTGTTGAAGGCGGCGTTGTTGTCGGCGCCGTTCGCGAGCTTCGTTTTGCACACCGGCGCGCCCGTATACGGCGCGTGCGCATACGGGTTGCCGGGCGTGTTCGTCCCCTCGTATCCGCACTCCTGCAGCGGGTCGGCGTTGGGGGCAAGGTCGACGACCGAGGAGTTGGCGTAGATGAGGACATACTGCGCCCCCAGGTACGGCGTCAGGACGGCGCTGTCGGCGAGCGCGAACGGCTTCGAGATGTGGCCGTCGATGCCGACCGTCGTGAGGAAGAACTTGGACGAGCCGCCGACCGTCCGCACGCCCGTGCCGATGGCGATGTCCGGCATGTAGCCGAGGAAGCCCGTGCGATACCCCTCGAGGATCGCCCAGTTGAAATCGGCGCCGCCGACCCACAGCGAGGTATTGGCCACGTATCCAAGAGCCCCGGTGATCTCGAACCCGTAAGCGAGCCCCTTGCGCGCCTTGACCGTGTAGACCTGAAGGAGCGAATCGGGATCGGCGTTGACCGTCGAGAACTTGTTGGTGTTCGGGTCGCTCGGACCTTGAGTGCCCACGTGCCAGTACTGGAGACCGCCAGCGCTGTTGTTGACGTTGATGTGCGTGTATGTCGCCTCGACGCTGAGGGCAAAGCCGCCGAGCCCCGTCGTGCGCGCCGGGTGAAAGGCGCTCGGGGCGATCGCCATCCCGAGCTCGCTCATCAAGTTCGCCCACGCGACGTTGTTCGGGAGGCACGCCGCGATCTGGGGAAAGCCAGGCGAGTTCTGAAACTGCGCTGTATTGGCGGCGATCTGCTGGCAGCCCCCGGGCGCCGCGGCGAGGGCGCCCGTCGGCTGATTGACGAGCCGCTCCGGGGTAATGTCCATGTCGCCGGCCGCGGCCACGGTGGTCGCGGTCAAGGTGACGACGGACGACGCGAGGGCGAGAGCGACCTTCCGGTTCCGGCGCAAGTTGGCTCCAAGGACGCGACAGCTTCAACTGGCGAGGCTACGGTTTGCGCGCGCCGAGCGTCAAGGTGGTGCTCACCGATTGTTGCCGAGGAGATGCGGAAACCCACCCCGGACCATCCCTTGCGCCCCGAGTGCGCCCTTCCTAGTGGTGCGGAGCACGCGCCTCTGGCCCCGCGTCTTCGCGCCAGGCCCCTTGCCGCGCCGATCCACATCGTGCTCGTGGAGCCGGAAATCCCTCCAAACACCGGCAACATCGCCCGCCTGGCCGCCGCCACGGCGTCGCCCCTGCACCTCGTCGGCCGCCTCGGATTTCGCATCGACGAGCACAGCGTCCGGCGGGCCGGGCTCGATTATTGGCACTTGGTCGACCTGCGTACCCACCCGAGCTTCGAGGAATTTCTGGCAGCGTGGGGCCCCGCGTCGCCGGCAGGCAAGCTGCACCTCTTCAGCGCGTCGGGCGCGAAGAGCTACCTGACGGCGAATGTCGCGCCGGGCGACGCCCTCGTCTTCGGCAAGGAGAGCGTCGGGCTGCCGCCCGAGCTGCTCGGGCGATTCGCCGACCGCATTGTGGGCATTCCAACGCTCGGCGCGGTTCGCTCGCTCAACCTCGCCAACGCCGTCGGCATCGCCGTCTACGAGGCCCTGCGTTCCCTCGGAGCCCTCGCGGACACCCACATGGGCTGACCGCGCGCCTCTCACTCGAACGCGGCGATGCCCGTGACTTCCTGCCCCAGGATGAGCGTGTGAATGTCGTGCGTCCCCTCGTAGGTGAACACCGTCTCGAGGTTGCACATGTGGCGCATCACCGGGTACTCGAGCGTGATGCCGTTGCCGCCCAGGATGTCGCGGCAGACCCGCGCGACCTCGAGTGCAGCGCGGACGTTGTGCCGCTTGATCATGCTGACGTGCGCGGGACGCAGCTTCTTCTCGGCTTTCAGCCGCGAGGCCTCCAAGACCTGGAGTTGCGAGTTGGTGATCTGCGTCAGCATCTCGGCGAACTTGGCCTGCACGAGCTGGTGCGAGGCGATCGGACGACCGCCGAACTGCACCCTGTGCTTCGCGTAGTCGACGGCGCAGTCGAAACACGCCATGGCCGCGCCGACCACGCCCCACGCGATGCCGAAGCGCGCCGCAGTCAGGGCGGACAGGGGGCCCTTCATGCCGCGGACCCCCGGCAGAACGGCGTCCTTCCGGACGCGCACGTCTTCGAGGATAAGCTCGCTCGTGACGCTGGCGCGCAGGCTGACCTTCTTGTGAATGAGCCGCGCCTCGAAGCCCCGCGTCGACGTCGGGACGAGGAAGCCCCGCACCTCGCCCTCCGGACCACCGACCTTGGCCCATACGAGGGCGACCTGCGCGAGGTTGCCGTTGGTGATCCAGCGCTTCGTGCCGTTGAGGACGTAGGAGTCGCCGTCTTCGATCGCCACGGTGCGCATCCCGCTGGGGTTCGAGCCGAAGTCGGGCTCGGTCAGACCGAAGCACCCGATGATCTCGCCCTTGGCCATCTTCGGCAGGTATTCCTGCTTCTGCTCCTCGGAGCCGAACGCGTGGATCGGGTACATCACGAGCGACCCTTGCACGCTCGCGAACGACCGGATGCCGGAGTCGCCCCGCTCGAGCTCCTGCATCGCGAGCCCGTAGCCGACTTCGCTCAGCCCCGCGCAGCCGTAGCCGTGGAGGTTGGCGCCGAGCAGGCCCAGGTCCGCGATCTCGCGCGTCAGCTCGGTTGGAAACGAGCCGCGCTCCCAGTGGTCGCCGATCGTCGGCAGGATGCGCGCGTCGACGAATGCACGCACCGTGTCGCGGACGGTTTTCTCTTCAGGGGATAGGTGCCGGCCGAGGTCGAAGAAGTCGTGCATCTTCCTGTCAGCGGTAGCACACGAAACGGGATGCCTTCTAGAAACGGGCAGCCCGGATGGTTGGCGTCACGCCGGTGAAATCGGCGCGGAGCGTCATCCGGTCGCCGGCGCGCAACGTCAGCGCGTCGCTCTTCGATTCGCCCGTCGCCGGGAACGAGAAGACGACCGAGTGGGGGCCCGGGTCGACGGCCAGGCGCGCCGGGCACGGGCCTCGAGGGGAGCCGTCGACGGTGACCAACGTCCCGTCGCCGAGCAGGACGAGCTGCGCACGCTCGACCGCAGGCGTCGCCGCGGGCGGGCGCACGGCGGGCGCGGGCACCGCCGGCGGTTCGGGCCGTGACGACGCGGGCGGCGGGTCGAGCATCGCGGGGTCGAACATCGTGTTGACGGGCACGACTTGCGCCGCATCGGGCGCGCGTGCACCACGGCCGAGGGCGACGCTCGCCGCGACAGCGACGGCGGCGGCCATGGTGACGGAAGCGACGGCGACGCGCGAAGACCCGCGGCCCTTTACCGAGCCGCCGTGGGTGGGCTCGGGACGTGTGGACGTCAGGATGTCCGGTGAGGGCGGTCGTCTGGACTCCATCTTGCGAGTCGATGATTCAGCCACGACCGGCGCCTCTTCGATCGCGCGCAGCTCTTGGCGCGCCGCGAACGTCTTCGTCCCCACCTGCGTGGCCGAGGGCCTCGACGGGGGGCGCTGCAGCACGGGCCGCGGCTGTCCTTCCGCGGGGGGCGGGCGCGCCCGGGCGGATCGTACGCGTTCGCCGAGCTGTCGCGCGACGTCGCCCAGATCGACGCCCGCGAGGAAGCGACGAAGGGCCCGGCCGAGCTCCTCGGCGTGCTGCGGCCGCGCCTTCGGGTCGAGCGCCATCGCGCTCGCAATCACGTCGTCGAGCGGCAAGAGCCGTGGGTCCGCGTCGCTCGGTCGAGGGTGCTGGCCGCGCATGGCCGCCTCGATGTCCGCGGCGTTCGCTCGTCGAAACGGCGCCTTGCCGCTCCAGAGCTCCGCGAGAAGCACGGCCACCGCGAACACGTCCGCGGCCGGCGTCAGCTGCTTGGCCTCCATCTGCTCGGGCGGCATGTGGCCCGGCGACCCGAAGACCCCCCGGCCGCTTGGCGTCGTGGCGACGGGGGCGGCGATCCCGAAGTCGATGACCTTGATCTGTCCCTCTTCGTCGACCATCACGTTGCGCGGTGTCACGTCGCGGTGAACGACGTTCATCTTGCGGTGCGCGTAATCGAGGGCACGGCACACTTCGACGCCCACGTACGCGCCCTCCTCGGGCGTCAGGCCACGTCGGTCCTCGCCTGGCGCGCCATCGCGCGTGGTCGAGCGCAGGAGTTCGGCGAGGCTCGCGCCCTCGACGAACTCCATGGTGAGGTAATACGTCCCGAGTTCGACCCCGAGCTCGTACACCGTCACGATGTTCGGGTGGGCGAGGGTCACGGTGGTCTTCGCCTCCTCGACGAAGCGGGCCACGAACTCGTCGTCGCACGCGAGCTCGTCGCGAATCTGCTTCACGACGAGCTTTTTCTCGAATCCTCCGGCGCCGCGAAGCGTGGCGAGCATCACCCGCGCCATCCCCCCCCGGGCCAGCTCGCGTTCGAGGACGTACTTGCCGAAGACTTGAGGATACATTCGTGGCCGTGGGCGCGGAGACGTTGGCGTGAGCCGTTTCCATCGTAGCAAATGGGGACCGCGGCGCGGCGGCCGCCCGCTCGCGGCCATGCTCGCGGCAGCCGTGCTTTTCGAATGCCGTCGCGCCCCCGAGGTCACGACGCGAACGGTCACGCTGCACGCGCCGCAGAGCTGCGTCACGGCGCAGACGCCGCTCGACGCGCAGGCCTACGTCGCGTTCGACGCCCTGGGCGACTTCGATCCCCCGTCGTCACCTTCGACCGGTCTCCTGCTTGGCACCCTGGGTGCGCAGCTCGCCGAGATCGAGCCCGACGCGCAGGTGCTCGTCGCCGAGGCGACGGAGGCGGATCGCGAGTGGCAGGGTGTGGGTACCGTCGCGGCGATCGGAAATGTCGACCTCCTCGTCACCCCGAGCCTCGCCTCGTGCCCTCTCACGACGCCGGCGGTGACGGGCTCTCGGTCCGGTGCGGCGCTCGCGCCGTTCGGCGAGAGCTTCGTCCTTCTCGTAGGTGGCGCGAGCAAGGAGGCTCCGCCGACGTACTTCGCCGACATGAACACCGGGGCGGTCCAGCCGGCGGATCCCGACTTGCTGATGCCCCGTCGCACGGGCGCGGCCGTCACGGCGTTCGGCTCCGGGGCGCTCGTCGCGGGCGGCGTCGACTCGCAGACAGGATCGGTCCTTGCCGAGGCCGAAGTCTTCGACCCGGCGATCGGCGGATTCGACCAGCAAAACCCGATCATGTTGAGCCAGCCGCGCGCCAACGCTGGCGGGGCCGTTCTGGTCACGGGCGAGACGGTTCTGGTCGGAGGCGTGGGACCGGACGGGACGTCCGTTCTCGCGTCGATGGAGATCGTCGATCCCGTCACGCGGACCGTGCGCACCGAGAACGTCGCGCAGCTTGCCGTCGCACGCAGCTCGCCCACGGTGCTGCTCTTGGCATCGGGCGAGATCCTGGTCGCCGGAGGCTTCGACGGATCGGGCAATCCGGTGGGTACGCTCGAATGGTTCTCCGCGGACGTCAGTAGCGAGATCCTCGAGAGCCAACTGGTGGCAGGGCAAGCGCAAGCGGCCGTAGCGCTCGAGGGCGGAGGCGCGCTCGTGGTCATCGCGCCGGGCACGGACTCGGGGATCCAAAATGTGTGGAGGGTCGACGCCGACCGCGCCCTCGAGTCCGCGACGCCCATCGCCGGTACTCTCACCCAACCCGTGCTCTTCGGGGCGGCGCAGGGGGCGCCGCTCTTGTGGACGGGCGACCGATGGCTCAGATGGCAACCGTGGCAAGGGGCGTTCGGCGACGCCGACGTGCTCGACGCAACGCCCGCCAGGGTCGGGGAAACCGTGGCCTCGCCCGACCCGGGTCTCGCGTTCTGGCTCGATGCCACGGACCTCGCGCTCACGGCCCTTCGCTTCGACACGCAAGGCGAATACTCGTCGCTCCCGGGCCCGCTGCTCGTCGCCGACGACGCCAACACGACACCCGATCGCCTACCGGGGCCGGGGGTCATCACTTTTGACCCTTCCACGGGCGTGACGCTCGCAGCAGGAGCGAGCGTCTTCGTCACCGATCGCACCTACGCGGACGTGGCCATCGACGTCGATCAGCCGACGGGCGAGCCCGTCGTGCTCGTGTTGCGCGACCAGACCGGGTTGGAGCTCGAGGTCGGCGGCGAGACCTGCCCCGGAGCCTTGTTGGAAAGCACGCTCGGTCATCCCTCGACCCTGCACGTGCAGCGGACGGGCACCGCGGTCGCGTGGAACCTCGCCGGCAAGCCGCCCGTCCAGTGCGCGACGAGCCTGGCCGAGGGCGCCCGCGTCTCCATCGGCCTGCGGGGCCCGGCCAACGCGACGGAGGCCATCGCCACGAACCTCCAGATCGCAAGGCTTTAGTTAGCGGGATACCCGTCTCACCATGTGCACTCGCTCCGCTCGACTCGTCGTTTCGCTTCGCTGCACTCCTCGCTCGACTCCGCTCGCGCGCTCAGTGGAGACACTGCGGGCATGGGGGGAGCGCGGCCGGCTCCCCCCATGGGCCCCCCACCCGTAAACGGTCTAGGGCCTGAACGCAGGCGGCGGGCGGGGACGGCGTCGCTTCGACGTCCCTGACTCTGAGCGGGCATCCGGGTGCATGGGACTCCGATAAAGCGCCCACCGGTGAGTGCCCTCTCGCGAATTCGTCAGCGATGGCTAGGGCCCAGAGTCACCCATCTCCGGCCCCCACTTCTCGCTCCCGCTTTATCCATTTAACCAACCCCCACGAGGGCAGCGATGTTCGGGACGCCTGCGCGCTCGACCATCTTTGCCAGGTCGCGCGCGATGCGGCTCGGCGTCGACGGACCGCCGTAGATGAAGCCCGTGTACATCTGGACGAGATCGGCCCCGCCGCGCACGAGCGCCATGGCGTGCTCCGCGTTCTCGACGCCGCCCACGCCGACGACGACGACCTTGCGTCCGAGCCGCGCGCGGACGCGGCGGACGACTTGCAGCGATCGCGCTCGAAGGGGCGGCCCACTCAGGCCGCCGGCGCCGATGGCTCGAACGCGCGGATCGGGGGTTGAAAGCCCTTCGCGTGAGACAGTGGTGTTCGTCGCGACGACGCCGTCGATGCCGACTTCTTCGACGACGGCCAGGAGGTCCTCGATCTGCGCGTCGTCGAGGTCGGGGGCGATCTTCACGAGGAGCCTCGTGGAGTCCTTGCGCCGTGCTGCAAGCGCACCGAGCAGGGCGCGGGCGTGCTCGCGTCCCTGCATGGCGCGGAGGCCGGTGGTGTTGGGTGACGACACGTTGGCCACGACGAAGTCCGCGGCATCGCTCACCGCGTCGAAGGCGGCCATGTAGTCGGCCACCACGGCCTCCACGTCGTCGATGGGTACGACCCTGGACTTCCCGATGGAGATCCCGGTCGGGACGGGGATCTCCGCGCGCGCGCTTCGCACCCGCGCCGCGACGCGCTGCGCCCCGCCGTTGGGGAAGCCGAGCCGGTTGATGAGGGCCCTGTCCGCCGGCAATCGAAACAGGTTCGGCCGGGGGTTGGCCGTCTGCGGTCGTGCCGTCACGGTTCCGAGCTCGAGGTGGCCGAAGCCGAGCGCCGCCAGGGCGCGCGGTCGCTGCGCTTCCTTGTCGAACCCGCCGGCGAGGCCGATGGGCGATGGAAACTCGAGGCCCAGCGCGCGCACGATCAGACGCTCGTCGCGCGTCTCGGACAAAGCGGCGCGAACCGCGCGACGAACCCACCCCCAGTGTTCGGCGGGAGCAAGCGCGGCGAGGGCGGTCGCGTGCGCCACGTCCGGCGGCAGCAAGAAGAAGAGTCGCCGCAGCACCGAATCGTACACGCCGGGCGCGAGCCTACTCCGCCGCCTGCTATCTTTGTAAGTGCCGTCCCCGCCCGAGGAGGTTCCCCGTGATCATCGGCGTACCGAAAGAAATCAAGACCCGCGAGTACCGGGTGGGCATCACCCCGGCGGGGGTCCGCAGCCTGGTATCGCGCGGTCACCGCGTCCTCGTGGAGCGCGGGGCAGGCGACGGAAGCGGCCTTGGCGACGCCGCCTACGTCGCTCAAGGCGCGACCATGGTCACGGCGGGCGAGGCGTGGGCCGCCGAGATGGTCGTGAAGGTGAAGGAGCCGCTCGCCAGCGAGTACGGGTACTTCCGGGAGGGCCTCATCCTCTACACGTACCTGCACCTCGCCGCGGAGCCCGAGCTCACCAAGCGGCTCGCCGCCGCGAGGGTCTCGGGCATCGCGTACGAGACGATCGACAACCCCGATGGCACGCTGCCGCTGCTTCGGCCGATGAGCGAGGTCGCCGGGCGAATGGCCGTCCAAGTGGGCGCGACTTGCCTCGAGAAGGAGCGCGGCGGCAAAGGCGTCCTCCTCGGCGGCGTGCCCGGGACGCGGCGGGGGCGCGTCGTCGTGCTCGGGGGCGGCGTCGTCGGGCGCAACGCGGCGACGATCGCCATCGGGATGGGCGCACAGGTCACCGTCCTCGACGTACGCGCGGACACGATGGCGTATCTCGAGGACGTCTTCGGCGGCGCCATCGAGACGCTGTACTCCAACCCCACCAACATCGAAGAAGTCGTGGCGCGCGCCGACCTCGTCATCGGCGCGGTCCTCGTGACGGGCGCGGCGGCGCCGAAGCTCGTCACGCGGGAGCTCGTCGGAAAGATGCAGCGGGGGAGCGTCATCGTCGACGTCGCGGTCGACCAGGGAGGATGCATCGAGACGTGTCGGCCCACCAACCACGACCACCCGACATACGAGGTCGATGGCGTCGTGCACTACTGCGTCCCCAACATGCCCGGCGCCGTCCCGCAGACGAGCACGTGGGCGCTGACGAACGCGACGATCGCGCAGGCCGTGCGGATCGCCGACCGCGGACTGCTCGCGGCGTTGCGCGATGACGCGGGGCTCCTTCACGGGTGCAACACCTACGGCGGGCACGTGACGTACGAGCCGGTCGCTCGGGCGCACGGATTGCCGTACCGGCCTGCCGGGGACGCGATCGGCGGATGACCGCACCCGTCGAGGCCTCAGGCGGCGCCGATCGGCTCGCGGACCTGGTGCGCGGCGTGGACCTTTTGTGCCTCGACGCCGGCAACACCATCATCTTCTTCGATCACGCGCGCCTGGCTCGCCTTTGCGCGCGCGACGGCTTCGCGACGACCGCGGCGGCGCTCGAGCGCGCTGAAGGGGAGGCCAAGTACGCTCAGGAGCGCGGCCAGGCGGTCGTCGTGGCCTGGTCGCAAGCGGGCCGGCCCGGCGCGGATAGCTGGGCCGAAATGATCGCCACGATGCTTGTCCGGGCGGGGCTGCCGATCGACCGGCTTCCCGCGGCGCTCGACGCGATCTGGGTCGACCACCGCGCCCTTAACCTGTGGTCCATGGTGCCCCAGGGGCTCGTCGAGTCGCTCGTCGCCTTGCGAGCGAGCGGCGTGCGGGTCGCCGTGGTCAGCAACTCCGAGGGCAAGCTCGAAGGGTTCTTCGAGGAGCTCGGTCTCTTGCGCGGCTTCGACTGCGTCGTCGACAGCGCCCTCGTCGGGGTCGAGAAGCCCGACCCGCGCATCTTCCAAGTCGCGCTCGACCTCTTCGGGATCCCACCGTCGCGCGTCCTTCACCTCGGTGACAACTTCACGACCGACGTCGGCGGCGCGCGGGCGGCCGGCCTGCGCGTGGCCCTCGTGGACCCATTCGGTCATCTGGCGGGCCGCCACGCCGACGTCCCGCGCGTGTCGGGCGTC
>Ga0302314_10013278_pt1 | contig 14174 bp, 10 predicted proteins | sample III_Palsa_N2_3_FD_200533 | JGI IMG/M metagenome (GOLD analysis project Ga0302314, IMG submission 200533) | Peat permafrost microbial communities from Stordalen Mire near Abisko, Sweden - III_Palsa_N2_3 | ecosystem: Environmental > Terrestrial > Soil > Palsa > Peat permafrost | place: Sweden... | reverse complement strand
AGGGTACGATATCACGCTTTAGACCGCCTTGCACTTTGAAGCTGAGCGTTTGCGGGCGTTAGGAGATTGCTAGAAATGGGGGCGACCGATGTACAAATCGTGCTTCTTCAGTTTATTGTTGAAGCTGGATGGGTGTTGGTCCCACTTTTTCCAGCTGTGCTCTGCTATATTGTATTTCCAAAAGATACGTTCGCCATGTCTGGCCCATTTCAAAACTTGACTGTTTCAGCTACCGGAGCCCTTGCGGCTTATTTCGTGTTGTTGCTCGCCAGCTTACCCCTTATTTCCGAAATAAACCGAAACTTTCGCACCCTCCTAAGACCATCGTGGATAGTGAGTGGAAAAGTTATTGTCCAAGATGAAAACGCCCACGCTATTCCTCTTATTACGAGCGACGGTTCGATGGAGGTCAGCCTGAAACCTGATATTTTGACACTCGATGGATCAAATGGGTTTCAAATTCTTGTCCCAGAGATAGACCATCGGATACCAAAAATCACAGTCCGCTACCGCGGGTATGGTGTGAGCTCCATCGATCTACAGGAACCAGGGGTAGGTCAAATGGTAAGACGCGACGACGCGAGTCGTCAGATTGAAATTACCTCACCAATTATTATACGAAAGTCGAGTTGTGTGGGGCTATCTTCTGGAATCACTCAATGCTAACGCGTTATGCTGTCCCGATATTTGCGATATGTTGCGTGTACTCACCCGCTCTTGCGCAGACAAATAGTTGCCCGCTAAATGGCGTAGTGGCAGTGACCAACGCTGTGAAAGCAGGATTTGGGTTCCAATTGTTGAAGGGCGTAGCGAATGATTGCGAGCTCTGGCCCAACTCGTCAACATTTGTTATATCAGGCGAAGTCAACAGTCCATCAGATTGTCATTTTGCGCTTTTCGGCGGCCGCTTGCTTTCGAAAGGATGGAGAATTACGGGATTCACAATATCCGGTGATGGATATCTAATTCGAAGAATCAACCCGATTGGGTACATCTTGGATGCTCATGCTCGAAAGGGGCAGACTGTAGAAGTTAGCATCGAGACGGTCTATTTTGGGGGCGGGAAGTGTGCAGATATCATGAGTGCGTTTGACTAAGTCTCAGATCCTCCGCCCGATTCGCCGGATCTCCCATTCCAGCGTCACGCCGGACTTCGCCGCCACGTCGGCCCGCACCTCTTCGGCGAGATCCTCGAGATCGGCGGCCGTGGCCTCGCCGGTGTTGATCAGGAAATTGGCGTGCTGGGGCGAGAACATCGCCCCGCCTCGGGCCTTGCCGCGCCACCCGGCCTCGTCGATCAGCCGCCAGGCCGAATCCCCCGGCGGGTTCTTGAAAGTCGAGCCGCCGGTCTTCTCGCGGATCGGCTGGGTGGCTTCGCGCCGTCGGGTGATGGCCTCGATGGACGCCTCGATCGCCTCGCGCTTCCCCGGGCGGCCCTGGAACACCGCGCCGGTCCAGACGATGTCGGAGGGCGCGCCGCTGTGGCGGTAGCCGTAGGCGAAATCGGCGAGGGTGAAGATGCGCGGCTGACCGCCGCGGTCCAGCCCCCAGGCGACCGAGAGCCAGTCGGCGGTCTCGCCGCCGTAGCAGCCGGCGTTCATCGTCAGGGCGCCGCCCACGGTCCCCGGGATGCCGGCGAAGAACTCCAGGCCCCCCACCGCCCCCATTGCGGCCGCGCGCGCCACGCCGGAATCCAGCGCCGCCGCGCCGGCGATCACCCGGTGTTCATCCGGCTCCACCTCGATGCTGCCGAAGGCGCGCCCCGCCAGGCGCACCACCAGTCCCTCGACGCCGCCGTCCCGGACAATGACGTTGGAACCGACGCCCAGCACCGTCACCGATGCCTCGTTGGGAAGCGCCGCGAGCATGAGGGCGAGGTCCTCTTCGTCCGCCGGCAGGAACAGCACCTCCGCCGGGCCGCCCACTCTCAACCAGGTGAACGGGGCGAGGGATGCGTCGAACAGCAGCCGGCCGCGCACGACGGGAAGCACATCCCGCCAGCTCATCAGGCGGCCTCCGACAGAGCGGCCAGCTGTTCCGGCAGGGCGTAGGCCCAGGCGGTGATGTCGCCGGCGCCCAGGAAGATCACCAGATCGCCGGGCGAGGTCTCGGCGGCGACGACGGCCGCCAGATCGGCCGGACTGGCCACCGCCGTGACGCGCCGGTGGCCGTGCCGCCGCACCCCCTCCACCAGGGCGTCGCGGTCGAAGCCCTCGATCGGCGCCTCGCCGGCCGGATAGACCGGCGCCACCACCACCACGTCGGCGTCGTTGAAGCAGCGGCAGAAGTCGGGGAAAAGGTCGCGCAACCGCGTGAAGCGGTGCGGTTGGACGATCGCGACCACGCGCCCGCTGGTCATCGAGCGCGCCGCCGCCAGCACGCTGGCAATCTCCACCGGATGGTGGCCGTAGTCGTCGATCACCCGCACCCCGCCGACGACGCCCGTGGTGGTGAACCGCCGGCGGACCCCGGCGAAGCTGGCCAGACCGCTCCGCACGTCGGCGTCGCTGACCCCCAGTTCGCGGGCCACGGCGATGGCGGCCAAAGCGTTGAGCACGTTGTGGCGGCCGGCCAGAGGGGTGAAGAGGCCCATGATCGAGGACTGGGTCTCATCGGGCGCGGTCACCTGGACATCGAAGGTGGCGCCCTCGGGCCCCATCACGATGTTGGCGGCGCGGAACTCGGCCTGCGGACTGGTCCCGTAGGTGACCAGGCGCCGGTTGTCGATGTTGGCGGCCAGATCCTGCACCACGGGATGGTCGATGCACAGCACCGCGAAACCGTAGAACGGGATGTTCTGGACGAAGTCCCGGAACGCCGCCTGCAGGGCCTCGAAGTCGCCGTGATGGTCGAGGTGTTCCGGGTCGATGTTGGTGACCACGGCCACGGTCGAGCGCAGCTTCAGGAACGTGCCGTCGCTCTCGTCGGCCTCGACGACGATCCACTCCCCGCTCCCGACCTTGGCGTTGGCGCCGTAGGCGTTGATGATGCCGCCGTTGACAACCGTCGGGTCGAGGCCGCCGGCGTCGAGGAGGGCGGCCACCAGCGAGGTGGTGGTGGTCTTGCCATGCGTGCCGCCCACCGCGATGGAGAACAGCAGGCGCATCAGTTCGGCCAGCATCTCGGCCCGACGCACCAGCGGGATGCGCGTCGCCCGGGCCGCCGCCATCTCCGGATTGTCTGGCCTGATGGCGCTGGAATAGACGACGGCCGCGGCGCCGGCGATGTGTTCGGCCTCGTGGCCGATGAACACCCGGGCGCCCAGCGAGCGCAGGCGCTCGGTGTTGGCGCTCTCGCGCGCGTCGGAGCCCTGCACCGTGTAGCCCCGGCGCAGCATGATCTCGGCGATGCCGCTCATGCCGATGCCGCCGATGCCGATGAAGTGGACCGGACCGAGGTCGAAAGGCGCGGGGCGGCGATGCATCGCGGGGAGCTATCCCAAATCCCTGCGTTGGGCAAAGGGAGCGGGCGCGCCTGAGCGCGGGCGTCACCCCAAATCGAGGGCTTCCCAGCCCGCTTCCGCTCTCCTGAACCCGCGGGCCGAACCTAAGCGACCGGCGCCTCGGTCCCGTCCAACCGCTCGTTGTCGTTGGCGGGGACCTGGCCGAACAGGCTCCGGACCTCCGCCGTCGTCTCGGCCGCAGAGCGGGCGGGGGTGGGCCCGAGGAACCCGCTGAAGGTGACGTGGGGCGGCGGCAGATCGGAGGAGTCGCGCGGCGTCAGGCGGTCGCGCGGCACGACCGAGGGGCCGGCGATCGGCGAGAGCACGATGAAGGGTCCCAGACGCCCGATGCGCAACTGCGCGCCCTCGAACCAGAATTCCCGCGGCAGGCGAACCGCCTGCGCGCCGGCCAGCCAGAATGCCGTTGCGATCTGCGCCATCTCTTCCGCCTCCGCTCAGCGTCCGATCATCCCGAGTCGCGCTGAACTTTGCAGTTCGTATCATGTCTGGCGGGCGACGCAAGCCCGCCTTTGCAAAAAAGAATGGGCGACCTTGCCTATCTGGCGGTCTTTTCCACCAGGTCGGCCAGGCGCTCCGCAGCGTCGGGGCGGGCGAGCTTGCGGGCCGCAGCAGCCATGCGGGCGAGGCGGGCAGGATTGCCGAGCAGAGTGCACAGGGCCGTGGTCATTGCCGGCTGAGTGAGGCCCGCCTCGAGGGCTATCTCCGCCCCGCCGCCCTCGGCGAGCATGCGGGCGTTCTGGCCCTGGTCATCGTCGAGCGCGGCGCCCAGGGGAATGAGGATCGACGGCCGTCCGGCCACCGCCAGCTCGCTCACGGTCGAGGCCCCTGCCCGACCGATCACCAGGTGGGCCCGCGCCAGCCGCCCGGCCATGTCGCGGAAGAACGGCGCCAGTTCGGCCTGGATCACCGCGTCGGCGTAGATCCGGCGGGCGGTGTCGAGGCACTCGGGGCGGGTCTGCTGCTCGACCTGCAGGCGGTGGCGCAATCCTTCGGGCAAGGCCGCCAGGGCGGCCGGGATCATTTCCGAGAGCAGCCGCGCGCCCTGGCTGCCGCCGGTGATCAACAGCCGGATCCTGTCCGTCGGCGCCTGGTAAGTCGCGTCGGCCAGGGCCCGGATCTCCGGCCGCACGGGGTTGCCCACCACGATCGCGCGAGCCTGGGTGCGCGCGCTGGCCTTGCGGAGGGTCGGGAAGGCGCAGGCGACGGCGGTCACGTGGGGGGCCAGCACGCGGTTGGCCCGCCCGGACACCGCGTTCTGCTCGTGGATCAGCGTCCGCCTGCCCTGGCTGATGGCGGCGATCAGAGCCGGTAGCGAGGGATAGCCGCCAAAGCCGATCACCACGGCCGGGTCGATCTCGGTCAAGGCGGCGCGGCCCTGCAGGACGCCGCGCAGGACGGTGATGGCCGCCCGCGGCAGGCTCAGCGGATCGCCGCGGCGAGGGGTGGCGGAGGCGAGAGTCACCACGCGCTCGGCTGGAAACGCCTGGGTGAGCCCCCCCACACGTTCGTCGGTTGCCAGGACGATGCGCCACCCCCGTCCGCCCAGGACTTCGGCGAGAGCCTGAGCGGGAAAGAGGTGTCCGCCGGTGCCGCCGGCCGCGATGACCGCGATCTTCCGCGACGCGGACCCCAATTTGCCCGCGGGCAATGGGGCGGCCATCGGCCGGGGATCAGCCAAAGGCGTCGAGCTCGCCGGGACCATCCTCGGGCACATAGGCGGACGACTGCCGGCGGGTCAGCGCCAGGGCCATGCCCATGGTCAGGCTCATCGCCAGCATGGAGGAGCCGCCATAGGAGATGAACGGCAAGGTCATGCCCTTGGTCGGGGCAAGACCGAGATTGACGATGATGTTGATGAACGCCTGCATGCCGACGATGGCGAACAGGCCCGCGGCGGCGACCTGCTCGAAGGGGTCGGAGATCTTCATCGCCCGGTACAGGCCGCGGATGACCAGCAGGGCGAAGAGGCAGATCATCAGCAGCGACAGCCAGAGGCCGTACTCCTCGGCCGCCGCGGAGTAGGCGAAGTCGGTGTGCATGTCGGGGATCTGCACCTTCATCACCCCTTCTCCCGGACCGCGCCCGAACCCGCCGCCAGCGGCGATGGCCTGGGCCGCCCGCTCCACCTGACCCGGCTCGGTCGGTTTGGCGTCCATGAACAGGTTCAGCCGCTTGGAGACGTGCGGGAAGATCCAGTAGGTGCTGCCGAGGCCGACGATCGCCGTGGCGCCCATGCCCATGATCCAGCTGATCGGCACCCCGGCCACCCAGAAGGCGGCGCCGAAGGCTGCGGTGATCAGCGCCGTCTGGCCGATGTCGGGCTCCATCAGCAGCAGCACGACGGCGGCGGCGTAGAGGCAGAAGGCGATCGAGACGCCCGGCACCTCACCCTTCTGGGCCTCGGCGAACATCCAGGCCACCAGCACCAGCAGGGCCGGCTTCATGAATTCTGAGGGTTGCAAGGCGAAGCCGGCGAACTCCACCCAGCGCGTCGCCCCCTTGGCGTTGTGACCGAGGAACGGCAGCGCGAACATCGCCACCAAGGCGAGCAGATAGACCACGAAGGCCACGCGGCGGACGCCCTTGGGGCGCAGCAGCGAGGTCGCCAGCACGATGACCACGCCGAGCGCCGCGAAGACGCACTGGCGCACCGCGAAGTGGAACGGCCAGGCGATCCCGAGCCGCGCCGCCGCCGCCGGGCTGGTGCCGAACTGCAGCAACACGCCCAGCAGGATCAGGGCGCCGGTGGCGCCCAGCAACCAGCGGTCGGTCGTCCACCACCACTGCGCCCAGCGCGACGTGTCGGTCCTGGCCCAGGGATGCTGGTGGGGCGGCATCAGGCGTTGTCTCCGCCAACGATGGGGGGGCGGGCGGAATGCGGGCCCGGGGGAAGGAGGGGGGCCGGCAACGCGGCCAGGGCGTGGACGGCGGCGCGGAACGCCTCGCCCCGCGCCTCAAAGTCGCTGAACTGGTCGAACGAGGCGCAGGCCGGCGAGAACAGGACGATGGGCTCGGCCTCGCCCGAGGCGCGGGCGTCCTCGTAGGCGGCGCGGGTGGCGGCCTCCACCGTGCCGCACTGCACCGCCGGCGCCTTCCCCTCGAGCGCGCGGGCGAAGTCGGGCGCGGCCTCGCCGATCAGGTAGGCGCGGGCGACCGAGCCGAACAGGTCGGAAAGGCAGCCGATGCCGCTCTTGGGGCGGCCGCCGGCGATCCAGTAGAAGCGCGGATAGGCGCTCATCGCCTGGCGGGCAGCGTCGATGTTGGTGGCCTTGGAATCATTGACGAAGCGGACCCCGTCGATGGCTCCGATGGTTTCCATCCGATGCGCCAGGCCCGGAAAGGTCATCAGGCCCTCCACCGCCTCGGCGGGGGAGACGCCGAGGGCCCGAACCGCGGCGTAGGCGGCCGCGGCGTTCTGCCAGTTGTGCCGGCCGGGGAGCGAGCGAGCGGCGGTGAGGTCGGCGAGCTCCGTCACCCGCGCGTCTGTGGCGTCATAGACCCTGCCCTGCAGGGCGTAGACGCCGCGGCCCATCGCCTTGCGGGCGCTGATCGGCCAGATCGTCCGACGGTTGGCGGCGGTGATCTCGGTGCAGATCCGCTGGCCCCAATCATCGTCGACGCCAATCACCGCCGTATCGCCCTTGCCCTGGTTGAGCAGGATGCGCTTCTTGGCGGCGGCGTAGCCCTCCAGGCCGCCGTGGCGGTCGAGATGGTCGGGGGTGATGTTGAGAATGATCGCCACGTCCGGCTTCAGGCTGAAGGTCAAGTCCAGCTGGTAGGACGACAGTTCCAGCACATAGACCGCACCGCCGTGCATGGGTTCCAGGCCCAGGACGCCGACGCCGATGTTGCCGCCGATCCGCGCGTCACGGCCGGCATGGACCAGCATATGTCCGACGAGAGCGGTGGTGGTCGACTTGCCGTTGGTGCCGGTGATCGCCACGACCCGAGGCCGCTTGTGCTCGGGCGCCGCGGCGATGGCGCGAGCGAAGAGCTCGATATCGCCGATGACCTCGACGCCGGCGGCGCGGGCCCGCTCCACCGTCCAGTGCGGCGCCGGGTGGGTCAGGGGCACGCCGGGAGACAGCACCAAAGCCGCGAAGCGCGACCAGTCGGCGCTCGCCAGGTCGACCAGCCCGAAACCCTCGGCCGCCGCCGCGGCGCGCGCCGCTTCGCTCTCATCCCAGAGGGCCAGGCGCGCCCCGCCGGCCCGCAGCGACCGCGCCGCGGCGAGGCCCGAGCGCGCGAGGCCGAACACCGCGACCTCCCGTCCTTCGAAGACACCGACCGGGATCACGTCCTCCCTCCCCCGAAGTGGGGAGGGACAGACGGCGAAGCCGTCAGGGTGGGGTACGGCGCCGCGGTTCCCCACCCTGGCCGCTGACGCGGCCGGTCCCTCCCCATAAAGGGGAGGGAGGAAGGCCGCGCTCCGGTCGGGTGAGAGCGAATCATCGGCTCTACCGCAGCTTCAGGGTGGCGAGGCCGAGCATGGCCAGGACGATGGCGATGATCCAGAAGCGGATCACCACTGTGGGCTCGGACCAGCCCAGCCGCTCGAAGTGGTGGTGGATCGGGGCCATCAGGAAGATGCGCCTGCCGGTGCGCTTGAACCACAGCACCTGGATGATCACCGACAGCGTCTCGACCACGAAGAGGCCGCCGACGATGGCGAGGACAATCTCGTGCTTGGTGGCGACGGCGACGGCGCCCAACGCGCCGCCGAGGGCCAGGGCGCCGCAGTCGCCCATGAAGATTCGCGCCGGGGGGGCGTTGTACCACAGGAAGCCGAGCCCCGAGCCGACCATCGCCGCGCAGAACACCCCCTCCTCGCCAACCCCGGGCATGAAGTGCAGCTCGAGGTAGTTGGCGAATACGAAGTTCCCGACCAGGTAGGCGATCAAGCCGAAGGTGGCGGCGGCGATCATCACCGGCACGGTGGCGAGGCCGTCGAGGCCGTCGGTGAAGTTCACCGCGTTGGAGGCGCCGACGATCACCAGGCCGCCGAAAACCAAGTAGAACCACGACAGGTCGATCAGGGCGCGCTTGAAGATCGGGAACGCCAGCGAGGTCGCCAGATGAGCGTTCTCCGGCGAGGGCTGGCCGAAGCGGACCATCAGATAGACCGCCAGCATGGCCAGGCCCGCCTCCACCACCAGCCGCATCCGGCCGGACACGCCGGCGGTGGTCTGCCGGGTGACCTTGGCGTAGTCGTCCATGAACCCCAGCGCGCCGAAGCCCAGCGTCACCAGCAAGGTCGCCCAGATGTAGACGTTGCTGAGGTCCGCCCACAGCAGGGTGGCGACGGTGATGCCCGCCAGGAACATCAGCCCGCCCATGGTCGGGGTGCCGGCCTTCTCGGTGATGTGCCGCTGGATGCCCTCGGCGCGGATCGGCTGGCCCTTGCCTTGCCGGACCTTCATCCAGCGGATGAAGCGCGAGCCCATGGCCACCACGACGAGCTGGGCCGTCGCCACCGCCATGCCGCCCCTGAAGGTCAGGTAGCGCAGCAGGTTCAACACCGGCACGTGGTGATGATGATCGGCCAGCAGAAGGTAGAGCCAGTACAGCATCAGGCGCCGCCCCTCGCCTGAGTGGCCTGGACTTCAGGGCCTTGCGCCGTCTCCAAGGCGACGAGCCCGGCGACCAGCGCAGCCGCGTGCGAGTCTCGTGAGCCCTTGATCATCACCGCGTCCCCCGGACCGATCGCTTCGGTGAGGGCGGCGAGCAGGTCCTGGGCGACCGGCGCCCAGGCGCCGCGCCGGGTGACGGGAAGCGCCTCATAGAGCGATTTCATCAGCGCCCCGGCGCAGAACACCAGTTCGACGTGCGCCGCCTCCACGGCCTTAACGAGTTCGGCGTGGCGAAGCGCTGAGTCGGGGCCGAGCTCCAGCATATCGGTCAGCGCGGCGATCCGCCGGCCGGCGGTGGCGCGGGCGCCCAGGTTGGCGAGCGCCGCGGCCACCGACACCGGGCTGGCGTTGTAGCTCTCGTCGATCAGCGTGAACCGCCCGCGCGGCCCGGTGAGCGTCCGCTCGGCGCCACGCCCCGGCAGAGGCTCGAAATCGCCCAGGGCGGCGAGGCCGGTTTCGAGATCGACGTTGAGCGCCCGCATCATCAACAGCGCGCAGAGGCTCATCGGTCCCCAGTGCGGCGCGCTCTGACGGACCGGGAACTCGACTTGCGTGTCGTCGATCCGCGCCTCGACCGAGGCGCCGCCGGGGGCCGGAGCAAAGCGGATCAGCTGAGCGTCGCAACCCTTGGCCCGGCCGAAGGCGCGCACCTTGGCCCCGCGCCGGCGGGCCTCGGCCTTGAGCGCGTCGAACCAGCGGTTGTCGGCGTTGAGGATCGCCAGCCCGCCAGGCTCCAGGCCGTCGAGGATTTCCGCCTTGGCCCGGGCCACGCCGACCTCGCCGTCGGAGAAGTTCTCCATGTGCACGGCTTCGACGTTGGTGATCGCCACCGCGTGGGGCCGAACCATCCGCGACAGCGGCGTGATCTCGCCCTCGTGGTTCATGCCGATCTCGAAGATCGCGCGCTCGGTGGTCGCCGGCATGCGCGCCAGGGTCAGGGGGACGCCGATGTGGTTGTTGTAGGATTTCACCGAGCCGTGGGCGGCGCCGGCGCGGTCCAGGCCGGCGCGCACCGCCTGGGTGACGCTGGTCTTCCCCACCGAGCCGGTGATCGCTCCCCGTCGCGCCCGCGACGCCCGGCTGCGCGCCGCTTCGCCCATCCGTCGCAAGCCCTCGAGGGTGTCGGCGACGATGACCGCGGGGCCGTCGACGGCCCGCACCGTCAGGCTCGCCGCCGCGCCCCGGGCCACCGCGGCCGGCACGAACTGATGGCCGTCCCGCGCGCCGGCCAGGGCCACGAAGAGATCGCCTGGCGCAAGATCCCGGCTGTCGATGCTGACGCCGGCGGCGGTGAAGGCGTCGCCCGCCAGGCGCCCGCGCGTGGCCGCCAGGACCTCGTCGGACGTCCAGAGCGGCCGGGCCGCCGTGTCCAGATCGGCAGCCATCTCAGGCTGCCACTTCGGCGAGGCCGAGAGCGCGGCGGGTCTCGGTCACGTCGTCGAAGGGGATCGTGCGGTCGCCGATGGCCTGGCCCTGTTCGTGGCCCTTGCCGGCCACCACCAGGATGTCGCCGGCCTCCAGAAGGGCGACGCCAGCGACGATGGCCTCCCTCCGGTCGGCGATTTCCCGCAGACCCTGGCCGCCGGCCAGGATCTGAGCGCGGATGGCGGCCGGGTCTTCCGAGCGGGGATTGTCATCGGTGACGATGGCGAAGTCGGCGAGGTCGGCGGCGATGGCCCCCATCAGCGGGCGCTTGCCACGATCGCGGTCGCCGCCGGCTCCCAGCACGACGATGAGGCGCCCCTTGGCGTGCGGCCGAAGCGCGGCGAGAACGGTCTGCAGGCCATCGGGAGTGTGCGCGTAGTCAACGTAGGCCTCGCCGCCGCGCGGCCCGGCGCCCACGCGCTGCAGGCGCCCCGGCGCGCCCTCCAGCCGCTCCAGCGCGGCGATGACCGCATCGGGCGCCTCGCCGGCCGCGATGCAGAGGCCCGCCGCCACCAGCGCGTTGGAGACCTGGAACGCGCCGGCCAGGGGCAGGATCACCTCGTGCGGCCGCCCCCAGGCTCGGATCCGCAGGCGCTGGCCGCGCGGCGTCAGGCTGCGCCCGACCAGGGTCACCCCCTGCCCCATCGCCCCAACCGACATCACCGTCTGGCCGTGGGTGATCGCGGCGGCGGCGAACGCGGAGAAGGCGTCGGAATCGGCGTTCAGCACCGCCGCCCCGCCACGCGGCAGCAAGGTGTCGAACAGGCGCAGCTTGGCGGCCCGGTAGACGCCCATGGTGCCGTGATAGTCCAGGTGGTCCTGCGTCAGGTTGAGGAAGCCGGCGGCCTTGAGCTTCACCCCGTCAAGGCGCCGCTGGTCGATCCCATGCGACGAGGCCTCCAGGGCCAGGTGGGTGACGCCGCGCGCAGCGAGATCGGCCAGGATGCGAGAGACGTCGGCCGCGTCGGGGGTGGTGAGACCGGGCGGCGTCAACTGATCGTCGCCGGCCCGCACCCCGAGCGTCCCCATGCTCGCCGACGACCGGCCGGCGGCCGCGAAGATCTGGCGGCAGAAGGCGGCGACCGAGGTCTTGCCGTTGGTGCCGGTGACGGCGACGCAAACAGCCGGCTGCGCGCCGTAGAAGGCCGCCGCCGCCAGGGCGTAGGCCCGGCGGGGATCGCCGACCTTGATCACCGGCGCCGAGAGGCCGGGCAGATGCTCGCTGGCCAGCACGGCGACCGCGCCACGCGCCAGGGCCGCGGGCACGAAAGCCTTGCCGTCGGCCTTGGCGCCCGGCAGGGCGGCGAACAGCCAGCCGGGCTCGACCTTGCGGCTGTCGGCCGTCACCCCCTCGATCATCGGGTCGACGGCGAGGTCGCGCTGCACGAGGTCCGAGAGTCGGGCGGGCGTCATTTGTCGAGCGCCTCGATGATGGCCGGGTCTACATCGTCCTTGTTGCGCCCCGGCGGCGACTCATCGGCCGGCTGTGAGGCGAGGCGGGGGGCGTTGAGGAACGGCGCGATGCGTCGGATGATCCGCCCGGCGATCGGGGCGGAGACCGCACCGCCGGTGGTGAAGCCGCCCGTTTCACCCAGGACATTGGGCTCGTCCATCATCACCAGCACATAGTAGCGATCCTGGTCGAAGCCGCCGGTGGTGGGGAAGATCGCCGCGAACGAGGCGAGGTTCTTCTTGCCCTTGTCGTAGTGGCCGTGGACCAGCTTGGTCGCCGTGCCGGTCTTGCCGCCGACCATATAGCCGGGCGCGATCTGGTCGGCGAAGCGGCCGGTGCCGTTGGTGGCGTTCAGGCGCATGAGGTGGAGCATGGTGCGGGCGGTGGTTTCCTTGAGCACCCGCCGACCCGGCGCGGGCGCCTGGCCGGGCTCGAGCTTCCTCAGGGTCAGCGGCCGGTAGATCCCGCCATCGAGGATCGCGCTCATGCCGGTGGCCAGCGCCAGGGGACTGACCGAGATCGACTGGCCGAACGCCATGGTCGCCACGGCGTTGACCGAGATGCGAGCCGGCGTCAGCGGGTGCGCCGATTCCGCCAGTTCGCTGGGCGCCCGCTGGAACAGGCCGAAGTTGCGGAAATAGCTCGCCTCGTTGTCGCCGCCGACCCGGATGGCCATCTTGGCCGCGCCGATGTTGGACGAATGGGTGAACACCTCCCACAGCGGCAGCGTGCAGTCGCCCTTGTCGTAGTCGTGGATGATCTGGCCCGGCAGGACGAGCGGCTCGCAGACGTTGAACACCGTCTTGGGATCGACGAGGCCGGTGTCGAGGCCCATGGCCACGGTGAACACCTTGAACACCGAGCCCGGCTCATAGACCGTGTTGGCGGCGTGGTTGACCATGGTCGCCGGGTCGGCCTTGCCGGGAGCGTTGGGATCGAAGTCCGGCCAGCTGGCCATCGCCAGGATCTCGCCGGTGCGGACGTTGACCACCATGCCCACGGCGTCCTTCACGCCGAAGTGGACGGCGGCGTTCTGAAGTTCGTCCTGCAGCGCCGCCTGCACGCGCAGGTCGATCGACAACTGCTGCTGGCCGCGGGCGGCCGCCTGGGCGCGGATCGGCGTGTCGAAGGCCTTCTCCGCCCCCGCCATGCCGATGCCGTCCTTGCTGGCGAAGCCGATCAGGTGCGCTCCCGTCCGGCCAAGCGGATAGAAGCGGCCGCCTTCCTCCTGGAAGTCGAACCCCGGCATGGCCAGATCGTGCAGCCTGGCCTTCTCGCCGGGGGTGAGGCTCCCGCCCGCGTAGAATTCCTTCGTGGGATCGAACGGCGCCGGCTTGCCCCGCCCGGCCGGTTCGCGGCCTTCCAGGGCGTAGTCGAGCTGGGTTCGCGCCAGATGCGGCGCGATCGCCAGGATGGCGGCGCGGGTTCCGGCCCTGTCGGTGATCTCCGCCGGCCGCAGGTAGAGGCCATAGCGGACCAGGTCCATGGCCAGGACCTCGCCGTTGCGGTCGACGAGGTCGGCCCGGGCGGCCCGGGTCGGCGTCAGCTCGCCCCGCTTGCGCAGGGCGTCGGAGAACAGCGCCGCATTGGTCGCCGCCATCGCCAGGGCGATGAACGCCGCGGCGAACATGGCCATGACGAAGAAGATCCGCAGGCGGACATCGTCGGTCGCCCTGCCCGAGGCCCGCGCGCGGTTGAACGCCCGCTCCACGGCGCCGAGCTGGTCGGTCAGCCCCCGCCAGGGCGCCCATCCCCGGCCTCCCGCGGCGCCGGTGACGAAGGGGTCGGCCGTCGTCATTGCGGCGCGCTCGACTTTGCGACGGTCACGTTCGCCACCGGCGTGACCGCCATGGGGTTCACTTTGACGGGGCCCGGGTCACGCAGCTGCGCGGCCATGGCCGGCAGGGCGTCCTCGGTGATGTCGTGCCTGGCGTCGGGCGGGGCGAGGTTCAGGTACTGCCGCGACAGATCGGCGACCCGCTGCGGGCCGCCGAGCGTGGAGATCTCGGCCTGAAGCATGCGGATGCGCTTCTGTTCCTGGAGGATCTGGTCCTCGACGGTCACTTCGCCGGCGTCCCGCGCGCCGGCCATGGTCTTGAGGGCGTAGCTGCCGAGCGCGATGACCAGCAGCACCGTCAGCGCCAGCAGGTTGACGATCCGGAAGCCGCGAATGCGCGCGGTGAGGAAGCCCGGCGCCCTCATG
>Ga0302314_10013276_pt1 | contig 14176 bp, 9 predicted proteins | sample III_Palsa_N2_3_FD_200533 | JGI IMG/M metagenome (GOLD analysis project Ga0302314, IMG submission 200533) | Peat permafrost microbial communities from Stordalen Mire near Abisko, Sweden - III_Palsa_N2_3 | ecosystem: Environmental > Terrestrial > Soil > Palsa > Peat permafrost | place: Sweden... | reverse complement strand
CCTCGTCCGTCGGCAGGCCGAGGACCACCGGTTGCGCGCCCTCGGTGGCGATCAGGCCACCCAGGCGGTTACGGCTGGTGACCAGGACCAGGCACGACGGGCTGCCGGGCAACAGGGGGCGGACCTGCTCGGCATCCCGGGCGTTGTCCAGCAGGATCAGCATGCGCTTGCCGGCCATGAGGCTCCGATAGAGCCCGGTCTGCGCGTCGAGCGATGCCGGGATCCGGGTCATCGGCACGCTCAGAGCCTCCAGCAGGCCACGGATCGCCTGGCCGGGCCGCACCGGCTCGCCGCCCGGATCGAAGCCGCGCAGATTCAGATACAGCTGGCCGTCGTGAAATTGATCGGCCACCTGCCACGACCAGTGCACGGCGAGAGTGGTCTTGCCCACCCCGGCAGTTCCGGTGATCACCGCGATCGCTGCAGCCTGCCCGACAGCCCCGGCCGGGTCGAGCATGCCGGCGAGCTGGCCGAGTTCGCGGGAACGCCCGGAGAAATGCCGGCTCGCACCCGGCAGCTGCCTCGGCACGATCGGGCCGGGGTGCCCGGTCGGCGTGACCGTCGTGACTACTGTGACTGCGACGGCTGGCTCGGCTGCGGCCGCGAGCTGAGTCGACTTGCCCTGCGAGGTCGTGTCCTGCTGGGTCGTGTTCTGCGTCGCGTGCACGCCTGGGCCATTGCCGCCGGCGGTCAAACCGCGAACCAAGTCGGCGACCGGAGCCGCTTCGAGAATCTGCAGGTGCAGCCACTGCAGTGCCGGGGTCGGGTCGACGCCGAGTTCGACCCGCAGCACCCGACGCACCTGTTGGTACGTCTCCAGTGCCTCGGCTCGCAATCCTGCGCCGTATTGCGCGACGATCATCTGCTCGTAGAACCGCTCCCGCAGCGAGTGCAGTCGGATCAGCGGCGACAGTCGCGCGATGGCGCCCTGGTAGTCCCCCACATGCAGATCCGCGTCGATGCCCAGCTCGTGGATGCGCAGCCGCATCGCGGCCAGAGCCGGTGCTTCCTCACGCAGCAGCACGGCGGACGGCACGTCCTGGAACGGTTCTCCGCGCCACAGCGCAAGCGCGTCCCGCGACAGTCTGCCGGTACGGTTCCAGTCGCCCGACCTCGATGCTTCGCAGGCCTCCTGCTCCAGATCCCGCGCCTGCAGGCAGTCCAGCTCACCTTTGTGCACGGTGATCAGGTAGCCGGCGGGAGTGGTCTGCACGCGCGCACCGCCGACTGGGCCCAGTGCCCTGCGTGCTCGGGCCACGTAGTTCACCAGGGAGAGGCGGGCACTGTCCGGCGCCTGGTCGTCCCATAGGATCTCGATGAGCTGGTCCTGCGAGACCGCGCGATTGGCGTGCAGCAACAACGCGGCCAGGACGGTGCGCTGCCTTGCCGCTGTGATCGGCACCGCCACGCCATCGTCGTCGTGAACCACCATTGGTCCGAGCAGACTGAACTGCACCGCTCCCCCACCTGCCTGTCTACTCCACCCGAAGATCAGCTGCGGCGCTTTCGCGTCGCCACGTCAACGCTATCAGTTTTCGCCGCACTGTTGATCACAATAGCGATACAAGCGATTGATAAGGTGTTATGTACAGCTCGCTACACTCGCGCTGCGCCAGCATCGGCTTCGGTGACCGGCGGCGTCGAACAGCGGCGTCAAACGGGGGCAATAAAATGTCGGCGCGAAAGGCCTGAAGTGGCTACGGTCGGCCCATGGTCAATACTTCGTATCTCAGATTCCCGCATGTTAGCCGGGACCTCCTCACCTTCATCGCCGAGGACGACGTCTGGCTCGCCCCAGCCGACGGCGGCCGCGCCACGCGGCTGACCAGCGATCGCGTGCCGGTATCCAGCCCGCGTTTAAGTCCGGATGGACGACATGTGGCCTGGACGTCGAGCCGAGACGGCACCAATGAGGCGTATGTCGTAGCGGTGGACGGCGGGCCGGTCATCCGGCTGACCCACTGGGGCGATGCCGGGGCCACGACGGTCGGCTGGATCTCCGACACCGAGGTGCTCGTGCGCAGCTCCACCGGGCAGCACAGCTTCTGGCGAACGTGGATGTACGCGGTCTCCCTGGACGGCGCGACGCGCGCACTGCCCTATGGTCCGGCGGCGGCCCTCTCCCTCGCGCCTGGCGCGGCCTTGCTCGGCAGCCTGTACTACTCGGATCCGGCGTGGTGGAAGCGCTACGGCGGCGGCACCGGCGGGCGGATCTGGCTGGACCGCGACGGCAGCGGCGAATTCGCGCACATTCTCAGCGAGGTCGGCAACCATCTGGTCGACCCGATGTTCGTCGGCGAGCGGATCGCGTTCCTATCCGACCACGAAGGCCACGGCGCGCTCTACTCCACCGAACGGGACGAATCCGACCTGCGCCGGCACACCCCAGTCGGCCCCTATTACGCCCGGCACGCCTCGACCGACGGCACTCGGGTCGTCTACCAGAGCGCGGGCGAGATCTGGCTACTCGCCTCGCTGGACGCCGAACCGGTGAAGCTTGAGTTGAGCCTCGGCGGCGTGCGGTCGGGGCGCGAGCCCTTCCCGGTCGAGGCCAAGACCTCGCTCGGCGCGTTCAGCCTGGATGAGACGGGCCGAGTCCTGGCGGCCGAAGTCCGCGGCACCGTGCACTGGCTGCCCGCTGAGGATGGCCCGGCCCGCACTCTGCTCGCCACGCCGGGCGTTCGCGGAGGGTTGCCTGTGGTCGTCGCCGGCAAGTCCGCGGTGCTGTGCTCCTCCGACGCCGGCGGTGAGAACGGGCTCGACCTCATCCCCGCCGACGGCTCGCCGACCCGCCGGATCGGCCACGGCCGAATCGGCGCGGTCATGGACCTGGCCGTCTCCCCCGACGGCAGGACCGCCGCGGTCGCCTCGGACGACGGCCGGCTCCTGCTCGTGGACCTCGACGCCGACAGCCCCGACGCACCGGACGGGACCACGATCACGGAACTGGCCCGAGTCGAGCTGCAATTCGCCCGCGACCTGGTCTTCTCCGCCGATTCCAGCTGCCTCGCCTGGACCGAGGTGTGGAGCGGCGACCGCGGCGACCACCTCGACTCGCAGATCCGCCTGGCCCGGCTCACCGACCGGCTGATCGTGGACGTCACCGGTGCGCGCTTCGACAGCCACTCCCCGGTCTTCTCCGCGGACGGCAAATACCTCTCCTTCCTGTCCAACCGCACGTTCGATCCCTCCTACGACGCGCACCTGTTCGACCTCGGCTTTCTGCCCGGCGTCCGCCTGTACTTGGTCACCCTCGCGCAGGAAACCCCGTCCCCGTTCGCGCCGGAGCTCGACGGCCGTCCCGTCACAGCTCACGACGGTAAGGACGAGGACAAGAAGGATGAGAGTGGAAAGAGCAACGGCGATACGCCGGCCCAGGCGCCGGTTCGGCTCGATCCGATCGGGCTCGCCAAGCGGATCGTGCCGTACCCGATCGAAGCCGGGGACTACACCCGGCTGTCGGCGGTCAAGGGCGGAGTGGTCTGGCTGAACCGGCCGACCCGCGGCGAGCTCGGCGAAACCTGGAAGGGCGCCGCCGAGCAGCCGCCGAAGGCTGTGCTGACCCGGTACGACCTGGGCAAGCGAAAGCGCTCGGTCGCCGTGGCGGCGCTGGACTCCTATGCCGTCTCCGGAGACGGCGGCAGGATCGCCTACCGCACAGATGGCCAAACAGGTGGCGAGCTCAAGATCAAGGACTCCGACGCGTCAGACGAGGAGAACACGATCACGGTCGATCTGGACCGGATCCGGGTCCAGGTCGACCCAACGGCCGAGTGGTCGCAGATGTATCACGAGAGCTGGCGGCTGATCCGGGACAACTTCTGGCGCCCGGACCTGTTCGGATTCGACTGGCCCGCGATGGCGGACAAGTACCGTCCGGCGCTCGACCGGATCGGCTCCCACGACGACCTGGTCGACCTGCTCTGGGAACTGGCCGGCGAGCTCGGGTCCTCGCACGTGTACGTACTGCCGAAGTCCCCGGACAAGCCGGAGGCCAAGCGGCAGGGCCTGCTCGGCGCGGACTTGGCCGTGGACGCCGACGGCACTTGGCGGATCTCGCGAATCGTGCCGGGCGAGTCCTCGGTCATCGACGGCCGCTCGCCGTTGGAGGCGCCCGGCGTGGTGGCCGGGCCCGGCGACGCGATCGTCGCGGTGGACGGTCGGCTGGTCGACCCGGTCCGCGGCCCCGCGCCGCTGCTGGCCGGCAAGGCCAACAAGCCGGTGGAGCTGACCCTGCGCCGTTCCGGCCAGGACTCCTCCGACCCGTCCGACCCGGCGGCGTTCACGGAGCGGCGGGTCGTGGTGGTGCCCCTGGCCTCGGAGCGCACCCTGCGCTATCAGGACACGATCGCCGCCCGTCGGGCGAAGGTCCGGGAGCTGTCCGGCGGACGCCTCGGCTACGTCCATGTGCCGGACATGATGTCCGCCGGCTGGGCCGAGTTCCACCGCGACTTCACCATCGAGGTCGCCCACGAGGGCTTGCTCGTCGACGTCCGGGCGAACTCGGGCGGGCACACCTCGGGGCTGGTGGTCGAGAAGCTCACCAGGAAGATCATCGCGTGGGATTTCTCGCGGCGCGGAAAGCCGGTGAGCTACCCGCTGGACGCACCGCGCGGTCCGGTCGTGACGCTGACCGACGAGTGGGCCGGCTCCGACGGCGACATCGTCACCCAGGCGATCAAGACCTATGACGTCGGCCCCGTCGTGGGGACCCGGACGTGGGGCGGGGTGCTCGGGTACGACTATCCGCGCGAGCTCGTCGACGGCACCTTCGTCACCCAGGCGAACCTGGGCTTCTTCTTCGACGGCGACGGTTCGGAGGCGGAGAACTACGGCGTCGACCCGGACGTCGAGGTGCGGATCGCGCCGCAGGACTGGGCGGCCGGGCGCGACCCGCAGTTGGAGAAGGCTGTGCGGATGGCGCTCGAAGCCCTCGAATCGCAGCCCGCCGCGGCGCCGCGAGCGCGCTGAGGACTCAAGCGGGCTGCGGGAACAGCTGCGCGACGATGGTGTTGACGCTAGGCCCCGGGGCGATCACGGTGTAGTGGTTGGTCCCGGGGCCGAAGACAGGGGTGACGTTTGGCGGCAGCGCTACAGTGGGCGTGATGCCGCCGAACAACAGCAGGTAGACCGCGCCGCTGCCAGCTCAGGACGTCGAGGTCGCGACACACCCGTCGACGTCCGTGATCAGCTGGCTGTCACTCCAGCCCGTGCCCTCGGCGATTCCGTTGCCCCCATTGGCCCAGGTGCCCGTTCCGCCGAGCGGGTCTGCGTCCCGGTACCACCACACGGTGCCGGTCCCGTCCCGGGCCATGAGGACGCCGCCGCCCATGGAACCCATCTGAGTGAACCCGGACCATCCCGCGCCGATCGTCGAAGCTAAGCCTCCGTTGGCCCATGTGGCGCTGCCGCCCGAGGGGTCGAGATGCCGGAACCAGTTCAAGTTCCCCGAGGTGTCCACGGCGAAGATGACCCCTGAGCCTCCGGCCACGAGCATGGTCGGTGCGTTGAACCCGTTGCCGATCACCGACCCGCTGCCGGGCGCCCACGAGATGGTTCCGTTCATGGCCAGGTCCCGGAACCAGTGCAGAGCCCCAGACGAGTCCACCGCGTAGAGGACGCCGCCTCCGCCGGAGATCACGGTGGTGTAGGCGTTCCATCCGGTACCGATCACCGATCCGCTGGCCGGGGCCCAGGACGGGCCGCCGCCGTTGGCGTAATTGTCGTCGTCGTACCAGCGCAGATTGCCCGACTGGTCGATCGTGTAGATCATGCCGTCGCCGCCAGAGATGACATTCAGCCCGTTCCACACGGTCCCGATCATCTGCTCGGTCCACCCAGGGGTGCCGTTGATCGGGGATGCGAGGCCCCAACGGCGTAGCTGCGCGGCCCCGTCGACGTGGTACATCGCCACGGCAGGCGTCGTGCACGTCAACGAAGCTGCCGTTGCCGCAGCGGACGCGGGCGCCACCGGGGCAGTGAGCGCGAGCGCAGTGGCTGCCACTGCAGCGCCGAGAAGCGGCCTGAGGCTCGCAGCGCGGCCGCGGTCTCTGCTGGAACCTGACACGACGACACTCCTGGTGCTCAGTGGCCTACATGGTTGATTCGTCACACAATGGGGAGTGCCCCGGCTACCCGCACACCGGGCCGGCCGTGAGCGACGTGCCCGGCGTGCTGACCAGGGTCACGTTGTAACAGCGCTGGATCTGGGCGGTGAAGCTGCCCGAAGTATTGCCCAGGTATCCGAGCGGGCCGACGTTCTGCGGCTGCGACGTCAGGCCCGAGGTGGTGTTCGTGTTCGTCACCGTGTAGCTGCCCGGTCCATCCATCTGAGTGACCTGGTAGCTGATGGTCACGACGTCCTGGGTGTCGTACGCGCTCACGCAGAGCGAGGCGACGCCGTCGCTGCTGCACGTCTGCGCGCGGACGCCCGTCGGCATGCTGGTTCGCGGGCTGCCGAACGCCGAGGCGTGAGCTGCCACTGGCGTCACCATCGCCAGTACTGTCGCAGCAGTTAATACAGTCCTGCGCATCCCGTGCCCACCTTTCGCAGTCCTGAGTGATGCAAGTCGACCATACAGGACATAACGGGAAATATCGGTGAGGCAGGTCACGCGCTTTCTAGCGTCGCGTAGACGACGACGTTGTTGAGATAGTGACCCGCGCTGAACGCGCCGCCACAGGTGATCACTCGCAGCTCGGCGTCGGGCACAGGCCCGTACACGCTCGTCGTCGGGAACGCGGTCTTCGCGTAGCTCTCTACCATCGTCACGACGAATCGCACCGTGCTCTGGTCACTGAGGACGACGGCGATCGTGTCACCCGGCTTGAGGTCCGAGAGCTTGTAGAAGACGGCGGGGCCGGCAGTGGAGTCGACGTGCCCGGCCAGGATGGAGGGGCCGGGGTTCCCCGGCACCGGGCTGCCGGTGAACCAGCCGGCCTGGGTCGTGTTCGTCGGCACGGCCAGTGCCCCGGTGGAGGTCAGGCCGAGCGTCATCAGCGTGGTCTGGACGCCGATGGCCGGGATGGAGAGGGAGACCGGATACGGTTCCCCGACCTCGCCGCTCGCCAAGGGCACCGGCGCGACGGTCGACGCAGGCTGCCCGTAAGGGGAGAAAGCATTGGAACTGGACTGCGTTCGGGTGACCGGTTTGGCCGTTCTCAGGTCCCCTGCCAGGCCGAACCCGGAGAGCCCGGCCATGCCGAGTCCGGCGAGAACAAGCACGACGAGCGAGAACCGGTCGCTTCGCCGCATGGAGTGACGTCTGGCATGGCGGCCCATTGCTGATCAACCACGACGCAGACGCCGGGCCGCGAGCAGCGCGGTGACGACGCCGGCCAGCAGCAAGGCGCCCCACGCGGCCTCCCCGGCGACCGTTCCCCGGGCCGGGATGGCGGCTCCGCCGAAGCCTGTGTCGACGCCGCCCACCGGCACGGACGAGTCGCCCGCGCCGTCGCCGAGGTCCAGCCACTTGGGCGCTCCCCCGGTCCCGTCGAGAACGGCGAAGGTGTGGGTGCTGCCGGGCGCGAGGGTGACCTGGCCGGTGACAGCAGCCGTCTGGGTGGCGATGCGCACCTCCGCGCTGCCTGCGGCGACCGACGCGTAGCTGGTGACGCCGGGGAAGCGCAGGTTGGTGGCGATGTTCTCGGTTCCTTCCGTGACCGTCACGTCGGGAGCCTGCAGCGAGGCCTCGATGACCCGGATCCCGGCGCGGCCCGAGGGCGCGCCGAGCTCGTCGTTGAGCACCTTGAGAGTCAGCGCCGAGTAAGGGCCGAGCCCGGCGACCGTATAGGCCTGCCCGGCGGCGACCGTCACGTTGGTGCTGATCACGGGGGCTGTGGACGCGCCGGCGCCGGCCGCGCGCATGGCGACCAGGTAGAGGCCCGCATCCAGGGGTTCGTAGGGCGAGACGGTCCCGTAGGCGACGTGCTTGAGGACGAGCTGCGCGGTCGTGTTGCCGAACGGATAGAGGTATACGTCGACCGCCGGGGTGTTCGGCGAGAGGTGGGCCAGCCGTACCCATCCGGTTTGCGGGACGGTGGCCGCCTGGGCGCTCGGAGTCGCGAGCGGGAGCAGGGCCAGGCAGGCGAGGACGGCGCTGGCAGCCACCCGGGCGATTCGAGTGATTCGTGTGAGCACCGGCGGTCTCCTGTCCGGTGAGGTGGAGCAGACGAGTGAGTGCGGCCCGATGCGGTCGGCGGTCATGATGTCGCGCCCGTCAGGAGGCCGAGCGGGCCGGGCTGGGCGTAGACGATCGCCAGTCCGCTGGTTCCGTCCAGGGTCCCCGGGCCAGCCGAGAGCGGCAGGTATGGATCCTCTTGCGCCGCGATGAGAGTGAGCAGCAGTTGCCGGGTCGGGGCCGCCGAAGGACCGGCGGTGGACTGCCCGTCGACGCTCGCGATGAGGACTCCGGCGCTGGGCACGTCGGGGCCGGCGCCCGGTGGGATGGGCGTGAACCCGGCGATCACGATGGAGTGCGAACCGGTGAGGAGAGCAAGGAGGGCGCAGATGCGGGCGTCGACCAGCCCCTCGGCCAGCATCGCCCGCGCGGTGCCGGTGACGGTGAGCTTGGTATTGCTGAGCAGGGCGGCGCCCGCGCTGCGGCGGCTCACCCGATCGGCGGTCAGATTCTGCACGTAGGTGCTGGGCCCGGTCAGGGCGACCGCGGCGACCTCGACGCGATCGGCGCCGGTGCCGAAGACGGCGAGCGGCTCGGTGGAGATGATCGCGTTCACCGAGCTGCCGAGTTGGGTCCGCAGGACCGGGGTCAGCACCACGGCGTCGGCCTGTTCGATGTCGCTCAAGCCCAGCCGTACCGTGACCAGCGACGAGTCGGGGAAGCCCTGGTTGCGCAGCAGCGCGCACACGCTGACGTCACAGGCCACAACCTTGCTGGGGCCGACCGCGGCGACGATCCAGGTGGCCGCGTCCGTCTCGGCGGCGGTCGGCGCGCCGACTGTGGGCGCCGGGTTCACCGTGGTCACGACGGCTTGCCGGTGGGTGGCGGCGAAGCCGGCGGCGACCGCGCAGGCGAACACGGCGATCAAGACGACGATGAGTGCGGCGACTTGGCCGCGACCGGCTCGCCGGGCGCCGCGACCGCGGTGCTTGTCCCGGCTGTTGCGACTGCGTCGGCTGCGGTGGTTCGTGGCAGCTCGGCTGGGCACCGCGATGTCGTCCGGGCCTGAGACCGCTGTGGTTGTCCTGCGTTTGGTTGTCTCGTCCTTGGTTGTCCCGCCGGTCGCAGCGGTCTCGGAACCCTGCGAGACGAAGGAGCCCCGATCTATTTGCCACACCGGCTCTGAACCAGTGGCAGTGGCCGGATCCGGCGGCGCGATTGCGCGGGGTACGGCGGACGGAGCAGGTTTGGCGGATGTTTGTTCGGGTGCGGTACGTGGGGCGGGAACGCTGGTCAGGCTGCGCCGCACGGCCAAGTCGGAGCCGGCTGTCACCGCTGGTCCGGCCGCCATCGGGGTGGGCTCGGCCGGCTTGGGCTCGATCTGCTTGGGCTCGTCCTGTTTGCCGACCGCCAGCTCGGGTGCTATCGGCGATCCCGGTGCGGCCTCGCCGTCGGCGGCCCGCCGCCTCTCCAGGACCTTCCGGATCACTTCGAACTGGCGCGAAAGCTCACCGTGCCCGATGGCCGGCGCGGGCGGGTCCGCACGCGGCCGACCGGTCCGCGTCGGCCGTGAGGCCAGCGGCGGCGGGCCGGGTCTTGAGCCCTCACCCTCCTCCGGCCGTGAATTCTCTTCAGGCACAGGCAGCGTGGCTCCGGGCGAAGCGGCGGTTTGCTCGTGTGGACCAGCCATGGCGCGCTCCTCCTCCAGATCGCGTATATCGAGCCAGGAGGGTGCAGCCGCCCCGCCCACGGGTTCTCTACCGACGGCGATGGGCCGCACCCGCGACCTGTCGTCCGGTCACGAGAGAAACCTTAGCGAAAATACGTACGAAGCAACATATGCACGAACATGAAAGCTCTGCTAGATGACATAAGCCGCAAAACATCCTATATCAGACTACTCGCGAAGCACAGATTTTCCGCTCGCCACTGTATATCCGCACATCAACAGGGCTGGTAGTACCCCTTATCGCAGATGCCATAAACATTCCGCGATGTCGATCTATGCTAAATATCAGCTTGCTTAAAAACTTACCGGCACAATGACTACCATCGCTCATTGCGATGGCCTCATGGACGCGCAGTCACCGATGCCCCGACATGTGACTGTCATGGTGGCCTCCCGCATCGCCGTGCGCGCCGTGGCCCGGCTGGCCCGGCTGATCCGGCTGATCCGGCGCTCCGCCCATCATCGCGAGCATGCCGCGCCCGCCGGTACGCAGGAACCGGACCACGAGCGCGGCGGCCACCAGGAAGAAGGCGATATTGAGAAACGTGGTGTAGTTCCAGGAGATCGTGTCGGTGGGGAGCTTGGCGTCCGCCTGGTCCGGGATCAGCCCGAGGCCGCCGAACGCGAACGCGACGATGTAGCCAGCAGCGGCCATCGCGGTATAGAAGGTCACGAGCAGGAACGCTGCCATGCGCCTGCCGTAGTACTTCCGGTAGATGTTCAGCACCGGCAGGATGATCAGATCGGCGAAGATGAAGGCGACCACTCCGCCAAAGCTGATCCCGCCCTTCCAGAGCACCACGGCCAGCGGCACGTTGCCGATCGAGCACACGAAGCTGACGATCGCGACCAGCGGGCCGATCAGCGGACCCCACAGTTTAGCGGCCAGCGGATGGGCGGCGAGGAAGAAGTGCTGCCAGAACGTGTCCGGCACCCACGCGGCGATCGCGCCCGCGATCAGCAGGCCGCCGACGAGGTCCTTCCAGATCGCGGCCCATTCCATCACGAAGACGTGGCTGACCGAGGTGAAGCCCTCGCGCGAGAGAAGTCGGCGCAGAAAACTGCCGTCCCTCTGCACGGACATGTCCATCGCGGCGTGCCCCTCCATGGACCCGGCCACGCCCCGTTCGGCCTGCTCGCGTGCCCGCGCCAGCAGCCCCTGGCGCAGAAAAAGCCGGAACAGCAGCGCGAGGATGACGATCATGACCGGGCCGCCGGTGAACTCCGCGAGGGTGAACTGCCAGCCCATCAGCACCGCGAGGATCACTCCGAGTTCGACCACGAGGTTGGTCGAGGCGATCTCGAACGCCATCGCCGCTGTGAAGTCCGCGCCCTTGCGCACCAGCGAGCGGGCCAGGGCGACTGCGGCATAGGAACAGGAGGAGGACGCCATGCCCAGCCCTGCGGCGACCGCCAGGTTACGGGGCCGGGAGTCGCCGAGCAGCCGCACCACCGTGGACTTACGCACGACCGCTTGGACGATCGCGGACAGCGTGAAGCCCAGGATCAGCGCCCAGAGGATCTCCCAGGTCATCGATCCGGCGACGGACAGCGCGTGCGCAATCGCGGACACGGAACCTCCCTTTGCAGCTCAACAGGCACGAATCTCGCTATACCCCGGTAGGGTATCTCTGCCGGAGTGCAACCGCCCGGTGCCCACGCCGATTCCCGTCAACCCGATCACCGTCATGGCCAGTCACTCCTGAAGAAGATCACCATGCCCAGCTTCAGTGCCGACGACAATCCAGAAGTGGAGACCACATCCGAGTACTATCGTCGAACTGTGAGGACTACCTAGCCGGGCTATGGTAAATACCGGAAATCGCGCGATTCATTGCTCACGACGTTGATGATGGTGGTAATCCTGTAGTTATCACCACCCAGTACGCAGCACGCAGCACGCCATGGACGGGTCGACAGATGGATCAGACGGACGGCGAGGCCCCACCCTTGGAGGACTTGAGCCTTCACGACGCGCAAACCCTTGACGATCTCGGAAACTCCCTGAGCCGACTGAGACAGCGCTATGCCCAACGGAGCCACCAAACCGTTCCCACCTACCGGTTCCTGGCCGACAGGACCGGCTACGGCCCCAGCGTGATCGGAGAGTACTTCAACGCCACGGTCCTTCCGCCCCCGGACAAGCTCGACGCGATCGTCGCCATCCTGGGCGCGGACGAGGCGGAGCGGCTTGCCTTCGTGAAGCTGCGCAACGCGATCGAGGAGCGCCGGCGCGGTTCGGCGACCAGCCGCGCCGAACCGTCACCCACCCTGCCGGAATCCGGACCGGCGACGCCAGAGGCCGCTGCGAGCAGTTACCTCTACGACCTGTTAACCAAGTCGGGCCCGTACCGGATGAAGTGGCGCAGAACCCTGACTCCCCGTTCGACTCCGATCATGGCGATCACCGAGGTGATATCCGCCTACCTGGCCGAGACCGCCGAAGTGCACCAGGATCCCGACAAACTCCGGGCACGAATAGCCAGGGCTCTGGCCGGCGACAGCTTGGACACCGTCCTGAGCAGCGTGACGCTGCGCTGGTTCATCAAGGCCTTCGCCATGGAATCAGGCGACGCGGAACGGCTGCGTTTCCTCCATGCGGGCTCGTCCGCCATCCGCTACGTGCGCGGCACCGTCGACGAAACCCGCCTGCCGGTATTCGATGTGCCGAAGCGCCGGCACCGAACCGTGGACCTGCGCGAATACCACTATCTCGGACCAGACGGCCTGCCCGCCGAGCACCGCACCGACCAGGTCATCGAAGCCACTGAAGACGGCCTCGAACGATATGCCTTCATGGTCGACACGAGCATGCTCACCGTTTCCGTCGAAAGCGGCGGCGTCCCGGGACCGCTCTACCAGGTCCGTGCGATGGACGGCAATGTCTACCACGCCATCGACATCGTGCTGGACGGCCCACTCGTCCGCGGAGAAACCACCGTCTTGAACTACACCACGACACTGAATTACAGCGTTCCGCCCCCCACCGAGATGCGCCGCGCCTTCAACTACCGGGTCGACAAGTTCCTGCTCTGGATCCAGTTCCACCCGACCAGGCTGCCCAGCACCCTGTGGTGGGCCGAATGGGATGCGGTGACGGACGGAAAGGTGATCCACCGCGAGCCGGTGCACCTCAACCCGACCCACGACGCACACCGTTACCTCGCCGGCGGCGTCGAACGCGCGATCGTCGGCTTCTACTGGGAATGGTGACTGTCCCCGGGCAGTGCTGCATGATCCCGAGGCGGGCTTACATGTTTTCAGGGAAGCAATTGTGTGATCCACGCTAGTACTCTCGCCCTGGACGGACGAAAACGGTCAGCTTGTTACATCCATAGGGGCAGACATGTGGTGTGGTTCGGCGAGTCAACAGCATCCCGGCCGGCGGGGGCGGCGGCGGGCCCTGCTCGTCGCGGCGGCCCTGGCAGCCGGGCTGGCCTGGTCCTCGGTCGCACCCGCACAAGCCGCTGCCTCGGCCGCGGAGGCCGGGTCGGGCCTCCGGATAGCCGTGACCGGGACCGCCGCGGCTCCCGACCTCGTGCTGACCAACGGATCCTCCGCTGCGTGTCAGGTCGCCGACTCGGCCCAAGGCAGCTTGGAATACACACAGGTCAAACAGAACGGGTCCGTAGTCAAGGCCCTCACTTACAACGCGTACTTCGAGGACGATCTCGACTCGTTCCTCGCCGCCCATATGCAGACGCTGAACGCCGGCTCGTCGCTCACAGTCCCGCTGGACGAAGAGCAGGTTCGCACGTCCGGCCCGGCGCTGGAGGCAGTGGCCTACTCGCAAACCGCCGCATCGCTCGACTCGTTCTATCCGATCAAGACGAATGAGCCGGTGGCGGTCACCGTGACCTACGCGGTGCCAGTCACGGCTCCGGGCACGGTGCCCGTATGCGCCGCGGCCGGCGCACTGCAGGCCACCGCGACTCTCGGCACAACAGCCGCGCCGACATCCACCTCATTCACTTCCAAGTCCCTCGTCCCGTGGATCGCGGGCGGTGCAGCCGCGCTGCTCGTGATCGTCATCGTGCTGTTCTTCCTGCTGCGCCGGCGACAGGTTTCGAAGGCGGCCAAGACCGCCGCGGTCCTGATCCTGCTCGCGGGCAGCCTGATGCATTCGGCCGTCTCCGCGCCGACCGCTTCGGCGACCGTCACCGTGACGCCCAGCCTGGCCAGTGCCTACGCCTCCTGCGAGGCGATCTTCAACGCGCCGGGCGGCGACCCGGCGCACATCCTGCCGACGCTCAACGGCTCGGGCACGAACGTGTCGATCCAGGTGCCCAAGCCCGGCAGGGCGAACGGCGCGACCGAGAACGGCGAC
>Ga0302314_10013275_pt1 | contig 14177 bp, 9 predicted proteins | sample III_Palsa_N2_3_FD_200533 | JGI IMG/M metagenome (GOLD analysis project Ga0302314, IMG submission 200533) | Peat permafrost microbial communities from Stordalen Mire near Abisko, Sweden - III_Palsa_N2_3 | ecosystem: Environmental > Terrestrial > Soil > Palsa > Peat permafrost | place: Sweden... | reverse complement strand
GTCCAGGCCGCCGCCTGGTCGGCGCTCGCGGCGCTGGGCGCCGCCCTGGGACGGACGCCGGCCACGACCCCGCATGATGTCTGGGACGCGGTGCGGGCGCGCCTCGAGGCCCGGCTCGGCCGAGCCTTGTCGCTACGGTCGGTGGCGCGCGCGTCGGGGCTGTCGCCCGACTACCTGATCCGCGGCTTCAGGAGCCGTTTCGGCCTTTCGCCGATGGCGTGGCGCAAGCGCGCGACCTTGCGGCTCGCCGCCGACCTGCTTGCGTCCGGAGAGCCGGTCAAGGTGGTCGCGGAGCGCCTGGGCTTTCTCGATGCGAGTTCGCTGACGCGCGCCTTCCGCCGCCAGTTCGGCCAGAGCCCGCGGGCCTATGTCACGCATGGTCCCCCGGTGCATGCCCATGATCCCGCCGCCGGACGCTATGCGCTCAATGGCCACGTGCGGCCGCATGGCGAGAGTGGCTCGTTCCGCTGGGGCTGAGCTGTGGATCAGGCCCTGCCGGCATGGCCACCGGCCCGGTAGGTGGTTGCACGCTCGCGCGTGCCGGCGGATAGTCGTAACGCCACGTCTCGGCATCGCACGGCATCGCACGGCATCGCCCGGCATCGTCCGGCAGGGTCATGGCAGGGAGGAAGGAACCGGCATGGGCAACGGCGCAGGACCTGATTCACATCCGCCGGCACCGGCAGCAGGGGTGCGCACGGCCCGGGCGGCAGACCTCGACAGCATCCTGCTGATGATCCGCGAGCTCGCCGACTACGAGGAGCTCAGCCACGCGGTCCAGTTCGACCGCGAGGCCATGGCCCGCCACCTGTTCGGAGATAGGCCCTTCGCCGAGGTGCTGATTGCCGAAGAGATGGCTGTGGCCGGAAGCGCGGCCACGGTGGGCTTCGCGCTCTTCTTCCATTCCTTCTCGACCTTCGTCGGCAAGCCCGGCATCTACCTCGAGGACCTCTTCGTGCGCCCCGCCTTCCGCGGCCATGGCCACGGGCAGCGCCTCTTCAAGGCCGTGGCCGGACTCGCCCTGGAACGCGGCTGCGGACGGCTGGAATGGTCGGTGCTGGACTGGAACGAGCCGGCCATCGGCTTCTACCGGCGCATGGGCGCCACAGCGCTGGAAGACTGGACCATGTTCCGCCTCACGGGCGATGCGCTGCGCGCCTGCGGCGGGTGAGCGGCTATCGGGCCGTCTGCTCTGGGATTGGTGGGGACCACGCCCGCTGCTAGGATGCTGGCGTGGCCAAGACTCACGAGCGCATCTTCGACCCCCGCGCGACGACCATCCCGGTCCTGAGGTACCTGGTCGCGGTCGCCGAGCATGGCCATTTCGGGCGCGCCGCCGCGGCCTGCGCGGTGTCCCAGCCGACCCTGTCTGCGCAGATCGCCCAATGGGAGAAGCGCATGAAGGTCCTGGTCTTCGAGCGTTCCGGCTCGGGCGCCCACGCGACCGCGATCGGTGAGCGCATCATCGCCGAGGCGCGGTCGCTGCTGCAGGGCATGGAGCGGCTCGAACAGGCGGCGATCAGCCTCAAGGCGCCGTTCTTTGGCGCGGTGCGCCTCGGCGTCATCCCGACCGTCGGCCCCTACCTGCTGCCGCTTTTCGCACCGCTGCTCGAGAGATCCTACCCCGATCTCGACATGCCGATCCGCGAGACCCAGACCGGAGCCCTGCTGGAGCTGCTCGATGCCAACAAGGTCGATGTCGTGCTGCTGGCCGAGGTCCCCGGGCTGGCCCAGGGCCGCAGCGTGGCGCGCCTCTACGACGAGCCGTTCTTCGTCGCGGTCCCGAAGGGTCATGCGCTGGCCCTCCAGGAGCGGATTGGCGCCGCCGATCTGGCCGATGAGCGCATGCTGCTGCTGGATGAGGGCCACTGCCTGCGCGACCAGGCGCTGGAGGTCTGCCACCTGCGCGACGCCGAGGACCGCCTCGGCGCCGACTGGCGCGCCACCAGCCTCGAGACCCTGCGGCAGATGGTGGCGCTGCGCCATGGCTGCACGGTGCTGCCGGCCTTGTCGATCGACCTGCCGCAGCAGGAGGGCGCCGGCATCGTCGCCCGGCCGCTGTCCGGCAGCCGCGCCTCGCGCTCGATCGTGATGGCGTGGCGCGCCAGCGACCAGCGCGCGGAGGCCTACCACCTGCTTGCGGGCATGATCAGGAAGTCCCTGCCGCGCGACCGGGTGCGCGTCCACGCCTGAGCCCGGCCCTGCGGATGGTATCTCCGGGCTCAGGCGCCCATGTTCTTCTGGATGCGCGCATCCAAGGCGGCCTGGTCGGTGGTGAACGAGCCCAGCGCCGCAAGGTTGAGCAGGGTGTCGATGGCGACCTCCCCGCTGGCGATGCGCGCGGCCCAGCGCTCGTGCTTGGGGATCTTGCCGTCCTTGACGATGGCGGCCTGGTCCTCGCTGCTGAGCTTGGGGAAGAGGTCCGCGCAGCCGCCGGAGCGGATCCGCTCGAGCAGCTCAGCACCGCTCTCGGGCTGCTTCGCGGTGAGGCTCTCGATCAGCTTCTTCTCGTTGTCCGAGATGTCCCACAGGGTGTTCAAGCGCAGCTTCTCGGGATTCGGCACCGCGACCGCGAGGTTTGCCTTGGCATGGTCCGACCACACGCCCTTGAGGGTCTTGACGCCGCCTTCGGCGACCGGTGTCGGCATGGTGATGACGTCGCAGCCGGCCAGGGTCTCGAGCTGCGACGGTTCGCGCAGGCTGGCGGCGATCTGCAGGGTCTTGCCGCCATTCATCTGGCGGATGGTGTTCTGGCTCGCCCACAGGGCCTTCTCGCCGACCATCTTCGCATCGCCGAGCTTGAAGTCGCTGATGTAGGCGCCGAGCCGGCCGAGGAAGACATTGCAGTAGCGCGGCTTGGCGACGGCGGTGGTCAGGAAGTTGTGGCGGGCGCTGAAGCCGAGGGTCAGGTTGACCGGGATGCCGCGCTCGCCGAGCTTGCGCGCGGCGATCAGCCCCGAGGGGGTCATCGGCACCTTGACGATGAAGCGCTCCGGGCAGATCGCATGGTAGCGCAGGCCATAGGCGAGCGAGCGCTCGAGGTCGTTGGCCAGGTCGGTATGCAGCTCTACGCTGACCCAGCTGCCGAAACGCGAGACCAGGCGCAGCCCATGGCGGGCGTTCAGTGCGAAGGCGATCTCGAGGACCTCCTGCTTCTTGTCGAGTGTCGAGACGAGCTTGGCGACCTCGGGGATGAAGGTGTCGTAGACGCCGGTCTGGACCTCCTTGTTGAGCAGGGTGTTGTTGGTGGTCAGTCCGCTGAACTCGCTGGTCCAGGACTTCTCGGCGGCGGCGATGTCGCCGGTATCCAGCCAGCACTGGGTGCCGGCCTTGACCAGGCCGGCCCAGAAGGGGGAGCTGACCGGCTTGAGCCGGTCCTTGCCCATGTCGACACCCGAGCGTACCAGCTCGTGCATGCGGGTTGCGAGATCGGACGCTGCGGACGACGTGGCCATGGCTGAACCCCCCGGTTCCAAGCTGTACGCAGTCCTGGTGCGGAGAAAAGGAAAACCGCGTCAACGTCTCGCGTCAGCCCATGGTGTTCTCGAGGCGGTCATGGGGCGATGCCCGGATTCGCATCGTGTTCCCAGTACGGCGAGGAGAACAGCAGGTTGCCCTCCATGCTGATGTTGATCACCTTGAAGACAGTCGCCAGCTGATCAGGAGTGCTGTTGTTGTCCCAGGTCCAGTGGTCATAGCAGCGGATCATCGGCACATTCCCTGGCGGGAACGGATTGCCGTAGCCATTGCTGGTGCCGATGTTGCCAAACTGCACCTGATGCAATTTGGCATCGGCCCAGGAGACGGTGCCGACCGCCGGATCGGGAGGGCTTGCGTAGCTATGATCAGGAGCAGCAGTCAAGTCCCGATAAAAGTATCCGATGTCATCGCTGGTGAGCAGGACCCCATTTGGATCGATGGTGCCGGAACATTCATAGCAATAACTGGTCGCCGTGACGAGCGATGCCGGGGCCCCGGTGGGCAGGAAGGTGTTATAAATCTGGTTGGTCCACAGCCGGGAGTAATCACCCCAGTTGACATTGGTGAGCCGGCCCATGTTCGGGTTCATCCCCTTGCTGGCGTCGGCCGGGCAGATCAGGACCTTCAAAGGCAGATTGTAGCCGCTGACCAGCTCGGAGAAGCGGCCAGGGAAGACGTCGTTGTTGTCGCTGCGGTAAGCGATGACGGCGATCGCGATGTTGCGCATGTTGTTGCCGCACTTCGCCTTGTTGGCTGCGGTCCTGACCATGCCGATCGCGGGCAGGAGCAGACCGGCAAGCAGCGCAATCACGGACACCACGATCAGCAGTTCGATGAGCGTGAAGCCGCGACGCGCCATGGCAAATGCTACGCGGTTGAGAGCTAAACGTTGACCGCCGCGGCCAGATCCAGGCGCCAAGGTCCAGGGCTGCAGGTCAGCGACGTCGGATGGCCGCAGGGCAGCGTGAGCGGATCGGCTTCATGGCCGAAGGGCAGGCCGAAGATCGCCGGGACCTGCAAGCGGTCCGCCCAGCGCGTCGCCACGGCGATTGCGCTAGGACCCTGGTATCCATTCGGCACGGTGGCCGGCATGGTTCCGAAGACCAGGCCCCTGACCCCCCGCAGGGCTCCGGCCAACCACAGCTGGCTGAGGTCGCGGTCGAGCCGGTAGGGGCGCTCATCGATGTCCTCGAGCGCCAGGATGGTCCCGGACAGCGCGGGCATCGCGGGCGTCCCGACCAGCCCGGTCAGGACGCGCACACAGGCGGCGAAGCAGGTCCCGGATGCGGACCCGTCGCGCAGGACCGTGACCTGCGGGTGGGTAGCGGCGTCGAGCCGCAGGGCCTCGCCAGCGAGCAGCCGCCTGGTCGTGTCCAGCGCGATGGGGCCGCCGCTGATCGCCGGCATGAAGCCATAGAGGCCAGCCAGTCCGCGCTGATGCCAGACGCTGTGCAGGATGGTAAGGTCCGAGTAGCCGATGAGGCGTGGCAGACGTTTCGATCCATACAATACGTCCAGGAGGTCGATGCAGCCATACCCGCCGCGTGCCGCCAGCAGGATATCATGCTCAAGGCCCTGCGTCAGATCAGCACAACGCTCGGCAACCGTCCCCCACGAGCCGATCGGGCCGAAACGAGGTAGCAAAGGGGACTCGACCAGCTCGAAGCCGCAGGCCTGCGCCAGGGCCTGGGCGCCGCGGCGAGCGGCCTGGAGCTGCTGCTCGTGCTCGAGCGGGTACGCGGGGCACCACAGGTAGGCGCTGGGCATGGCGGGCAGTGCAGCGCAGCCCTGGGGATCGGCAAGCACCAGGATGCGGACAGAGCCGGCAATCCGGTGTAGACTGAACTCTGGCGATTCGCCGAGCGCTCGCGTTGACGCTAGGCGTCCGTCACCTAAGGTAGCGACGATGGGCTTCGCCGGCAATCTTCATACGATTTCGCTGGTCGAGGTATTCCAAACTCTGGATCGCATCAAGGCGACCGGCGTCCTGCGCCTGGCATCCGATTCGGGCGGCCGCGACGTGGTCTTCGATGCCGGGGCGATCATCGGCGTCGCCTTCCGCGCCGGCGAACGCAAGCAGGCCCTGCTCAAGCGCCTGATCCTGCTCGGCAAGCTCGATGCGAACTCCGCCGCCGGATTGAGCGCCGCCGGCAGCGAGAGCGCCGTGGTCAACGCCGTGGTCGATCAGGGCTGGGTGAGCGCGGACGACGTCTCGATCGCCTACGAGCAGCAGGCCCGCGAGGAATTGCAGAGCCTCTCGAGCTGGGACTATGCGGACTTCGTCTTCGAGGACGCCGGACCCGACAAGGAGCTGGCCACCCAGCTGGTCGAGCGCTATCGGAAGTTCCCCATCAAGATCGACATGTCGCACCTGCTCATCGAATCGGCGCGGCGCGCCGACGAATGGGTGCGGATGCGCGAGGTCATCCCCGATTCCAGCGCGGTGTTCTCGCCCACGGCCGGGGCTGAGAACGCCCTGCGACGCATCTCCAAGGAGTATCCGGCCTCGGCGATCGTGCCGCTGATCGACGGCGTGCGCAGCGTCGAGGACGTGATGGCGGAATGCGTCTCGACCCGCCTCGACATCTATGGCGTCATCGTCGAGCTGCTCGAAGAGCGCCTGCTCGTCCGCCTGACCCCCGACCAGCTGCTGGAGAACGCGGACCACATGTTCGCGACCATGGACTTCGCGCGCGCGGCGCGCGTCTACCGCCTTTTGATGTCCCAGAAGTTCAAGCTGCAGGACATCGGGGTGCGGCTCTCCGCCTGCCTGGAGCATCTCGGCGATCCGCAGGAGGCCGCCGCGTGCATGTCGCAGCTGGCCTTGCAGCGCCTCGAGCTCGGCGAGGTGGACTCCGCGACCGAGTCCGCGCAGCGCGCCGTCGAACTCGCCCCGGACCGCGCCGACAGCCGCCTGGCGATGGCGCGCTGCCTGATCCAGTGCGAGAGGCCGGCCGAGGCGATCGAGCACCTGCAGGTGCTGGTGAACATCTACCAGAAGTCGGGTCAGCTCGAGGAGGCCCGCAACACCTGCCTGAAGATCCTGCAGATCGATGCCAAGGACGACGTCGCGCGCCGCGAGCTGGCGCGCATCTACTCGCAGGGCAGCCACGAGCAGCACGGCGAGGACGTGGTGGTGTGCATCCGCTGCGACCACGTCAACCACCGCGAGGCCGCAATCTGCGCCAAGTGCTCGACACCCCTGCAGCTGACCTGCCTGTCCTGCCAGCGGATCGTCGGCGTCTCGGACAAGCTCTGCATCTTCTGCGGCGCCGATCCGCACGCCGGCGCCCCGAAGCGCGAGGCCTCCGGCCGTCCGACCACCGCGCGCTTCATCAAGTCCGAGCGCATCTCCAACGACAAGAAGGGCGTCGCGAGCTGGCGCGAGAAGATCGCCAACCTGCTGCAGCAGGCCACCGACCTGGAGACCGCCGGGGAGCTCGATGCGTCGCTGACGGTGTGGCGCGAGGTCGCCTCCTACCAGCACGACTCCACGGACGTGCAGGCGCGCATCCGCGAGATCGAGCTGCGCATCAACCAGAAGTTCGTCGCCGACCAGATCGCCGACGGGCACCGCCTGCGCAAGAACCGCCATTTCTGGCGCGCCCTGGTCGCCTACAACCGCGCGCTGCGTTCGATCCCCGCTGATGATCCGCGCAGCGTGCCGCTGCGCGACATCATCGCGACCACCGGCAAGTGGCATCGGCGCAACGCCATCGTCTACGGCACCGCATTGCTGTTCTTCATCGTCGTCGGGGCCATGGCCGCCTATCCCTACTACCAGCTGCACAAGCTGCGCGACCAGGCGATCGACGTGCAGGACGAGATCGATGCGCTGCCCAGCGCCAGCGAAGACGCGGTCGTCACCGCGAACAGCGACTTCGCCGCGCTGGAGCAGAAGTCCGACCACATCCGCGGCCATGCCGGGCTGGTCGCCAGGCAGGCGGTGAGCGATCTCGAGGCCGAGCTGGTGGTGGCCAAGACGCGCGCCGCCCATCATGAGCTGAAGGAGATCGCGCTGCTCATCGACCAGGGCCTGGTCGATGAGGCCTCCCAGCGCATCTCGAACTACGCCAGCGCCTTCGATGCCCTGCTGCTGAACCAGGTGCAGGTGCAGGTGCTGCGCCTGCAGCTCGCCCGCAAGAACATCCTCGACCGGGACCTGCTGATCAAGAACGGGCCCGACCGCCTGGCGCGCGCCCAGGTCTGCGAGCAGAAGGAGTCCCTCAACGAGGCGCTGAGCCTCTACCAGTCGCTGGTCGCCTCGCCCGACCAGACGATCAGCGTCAGCGCCAGGAGCGGCGTCGAGCGGCTCGCTCCGGCGCGGCGCGAGGCGGTCGCCCAGATCCAGGCCGCCGAGGCCCTGGCCGGCAAGGACCTGCGTGCGGCCGATGCCGCCCTCTCCCAGCTCGACGTCCTGGCCAAGGCCTGGGATTTCAGCGCCGAGCTCCATGAGCAGCTCGGCCAGGTGTCGCACCGCCTGCAGGACGCGACCGTGCAATGGGCCGCGCTCGGCGAACAGAAGACCATCCCCCAGCTCGAGTCCTTCACCGCCAGCTTCCCCGGGACCGTCGAGGGCGAAGCCGCGGCGGCGCGACTGGCCGTGCTGCGCCAGCAGCAGGCGAGCCATGCGGCGGAATTGACGCGCTATCACGATGCGATGAACGCGAAGCAGTGGTCTGACGCCTGGCAAGCGGCCCGCGATCTGCAGTACGCGAGCAGCCCCGCGGCGTCCGCCCAGGTGAGCGCCTTCCCGCTGCTGATCGAGACCGCGCCGAGCGGCGCGACCATCACCTTCGCCGGGCGGACGGTCGGGACCTCACCGTGCGTCGTGACCTGGCTGCCTGCCTCGCCCGGCGAGCTGGCGATCAGCGCCCCAGGCTGGCAGGGCGTGCAGCTGCCCATCACCGAGGCCGGGAAGAGCTGGCGCCTGGGCGTACGCCTGACCCGCCAGGCCCTGTGGACGGCCGACCTCAAGCAGGCCGTGGTCGGCCTGGTGCCCAACGCCGATGGCGTCCTGGCGACCACCGCCGATGCGCTGATCACCATCCATGGCGACGGCCAGACCGCCTGGTCGCACGCCATCCCGCACGGCGCCGAGGAGAACCACAGCCACGTGCACGAGCCGGTGGTGCTGCCGACCGGCGAGATCGCGCTCGCGCAGCCGGACCAGAACCTCGAGATCATCGATCACAGCGGCAACCGCAGCCAGCTCTACGCCACCAGCTCCGAGGTGCGCGGCCGTCCGGTGGTCTACAGCAACGACCTGATGGGCGGCCAGCCGCGCCTGGCCTTCGCCAGCGAGGCGCTCTTTGCCGGCGGCCTCGGCGACCAGCCGCAGACCATCCCGCTGCCGGCCGTGGTCATCGCCGGACCGGTGGTCGTCGCCAAGGACCTCGACCGCGTCCTGGTGACGATCGACATCCGTGGCCGGCTGGTCGGCATCGAGGAGTCGACCCGCAAGCAGGTCTGGGACCTGGATCTCCAGGCCGCCGATGCCGGCGAGCTGGTCGCGGCCGGGGCCGACCAGTATGCGACCGTCCTCGACGGCAGCCGTCTGGAAGTGATCAGCATGACCGCCGATGGCCCGACGGTGCGCTGGCTGCGTCCCCTGCCCGGGCCCGCCCTGGGCGACCCGGTAGTGGTCGGCGGCCAGATCTACCTGGCCAGCGGCGACACGATCTGCCGCTTCGCCCTCGACGGCACGGTGCTGCCCACGCTCAAGCTCAGCGCCGCCGCCACCACCCCGCTTGCTGCCAACGGCGACTACTTCGCGGTCGGTTGCCAGGATGGCACGGTCAGCCTCTTCCATCTGGACACGCTGCACTGGCTCAGCGCGATCCCGGCGCAGGCCGAGGCCATCGCCCTGACCAGCCATGCGGTGGTGGTCGGCCTGAGCGACGGCCGCCTCATCGCCCTGCTGCCATAAACCAGCCTGCGACCGGCGTCCGAGACGCCGAGCCTGGACGCCGTCCCTCGGATCCGACGGTCGCGCTGTGGACCAGTGGCCAGCCCTCATGGCGGGCTGCGGTATGCTTGGCAGGCGCCGCATGACCGGTAATACTCAGGACCCCAGGAGAACGCATGTCCGGTGCCGAAACCCTCAAGGAGATCTACCCGGTGCTCGAGCGCGTGCGCTCTGGCGCCCACATCCCGGACCTGGCCACCTACAAGCACCTCTATCAGGCCAGCATCAGCAATCCGGAGCGCTTCTGGTCCGATCAGGCCAAGGCCTTCCTGACCTGGCAGCGGCCCTTCGACCGGGTCATGGACTGCTCCTTCACGGACGGTCTGTCCTCCTGGTTCCTGGGCGGCAAGCTCAACGTCTCCGAGAACTGCATCGACCGCCATCTGGCCACGCGCGCCGACCAGGTCGCCATCCTCTGGGAGGGTGATGAGCCGGGCCACGTCCGCAGCATCACCTACCGGCAGATGCACCACGCCGTCTGCCAGCTGGCCAATGCGCTCAAGGCGCGCGGCTGCCGGCGGGGCGACCGCATCGCCATCTACATGCCGATGATCCCGGAGGCGGCCTTTGCGATGCTGGCCTGCGCCCGCATCGGCGCGACCCACAGCGTGGTCTTCGGCGGCTTCTCCGCCGAGGCGCTCAAAGACCGCATCCTCGACGCCGATTGCACCGCGCTGATCACCGCCGACGAGGGCCTGCGCGGCCGCAAGATCGTGCCCCTGAAGAAGACCGCCGACGAGGCCCTCGCGCACTGCCCGGGCGTCCACACCGTCATCGTCTGCCGCCGCACCGGGAACCCCGTGCCGATGCTCGCCGGCCGCGACCAGTACATGGACGAGGCGATGGCGCGCGAAAAGCCCTACTGCCCGCCCGAGGCGATGGACAGCGAGGACCCGCTCTTCCTGCTCTACACCTCAGGGTCGACCGGCAAGCCGAAGGGCATCCAGCACTCCTCCGCCGGCTACCTGCTCTATGCGGCGATGACCCACAAGTACGTCTTCGACTACCGCGAGGGCGACATCTACTGCTGCGCGGCCGACGTCGGCTGGGTGACCGGCCACAGCTACGTGGTCTATGGACCGCTATGCAACGGCGCCACCACGGTGATGTTCGAAGGCATCCCCACCTATCCGGACGCCGGCCGCTACTGGGACATGGTCAGCCGCCACAAGATCACCATCTTCTACACCGCGCCGACCGCGATCCGCGCCATCGCCAAGGACGGGGACCACTTCGCCAAGAAGTATGACCGGTCCAGCCTGCGCGTGCTCGGCTCGGTCGGCGAGCCGATCAACCCGGAGGCGTGGCGCTGGTATTATGAGGTCGTCGGCGAGGGGCGCTGCACGATCGTCGACACCTTCTGGCAGACCGAGACGGGCGGCATCATGATCACCCCGCTGCCTGGCGTCACGGCGCTCAAGGCCGGGTCGGCGACCCTGCCGTTCTTCGGCATCCAGCCGGTGATCGTCGATGACAAGGGGGTTGAGCTTGCCGGCCATGACGTCAGCGGGGTGCTGTGCTTCAAGCAGCCCTGGCCCGGCCTGGCGCGGACCATCTTCGGCGACCATGACCGCTTCATGAAGACCTACTTCCTGCCCTATCCCGGCTACTACTTCACCGGCGACGGCTGCCGGCGCGACAAGGACGGCTACTACTGGATCACCGGCCGGGTGGACGATGTCATCAACGTCTCCGGGCACCGCCTCGGCACCGCCGAGGTCGAGAGCGCCCTGGTCTCGCACCACGCGGTCGCCGAGGCCGCGGTCACCGGCTATCCGCACGACATCAAGGGCACCGGCATCTTCGCCTATGTGATCCTCAAATCGGGCCATGAGGAGAGCCCGGAGCTGATCAAGGCCCTGCATGCGCAGGTGCGCAAGGAGATCGGTCCGATCGCCACCCCCGACAAGATCCTGATCACGCCGGGGCTGCCCAAGACCCGCTCCGGCAAGATCATGCGCCGCATCCTGCGCAAGATCGCGGCCTGCGAGACCGACAACCTCGGGGACGTGACCACCCTGGCCGATCCGGCCGTGGTCCAGCAGCTGATCGACAAGCGCAAGGCCCTCGGCGCTTAGCCGGGCGGTACGAGGCGGCCCACCCGAACCATGACTGCCACCAGCTGCTTGGCGCGGGCCGCGGCACGCGGGTGGATCTGCCTGGGGCTGGTCCTGGCGCTGTGGCTGTGCCTGCCGGGCGCGGCCACGGCGGCCATCGCCGGGCTGCCGCAGCCGCCGGTGGTGCTGCCGGGCGACCTGTTCTGGGTCGACACCGGCAACGACAACATCTCCGACAACGTGCTCAATACCGACGACTTCCGCACCGGCACGGTCGATGCGGGCTGGCTCGGCGGGCACTGGGCGCTGGGCGCGAACGCCAGCGTCCTGACCGACCGCGCCGCGCAGAGCCGCCAGGACCAGCTGACCAACACCCTGGGCTGGTCGCAAAGCGGTGCCGACGGGTCCTACATCAGCGCCGGGGCGGGGTTGCGCGCCTGGGGCGATTTCGGCGGCCAGACGGTGCAGAACCGCATCCACGAGGCCTCCGGCTACCACACCCTGGACTTCACCTACGACGACACCGCGCGCCTCGATCCGCTCGGCTACCTGTGCGGGCGCTATGTGTGGCTGGTCGACACGCCGGGTGCGGCCTCCTGGCTGATCGTGCCGGGGCGCTGGGGGCTGATGTACTCGGGAGCCGGCCTGGCCACGACCAATGGCGATGTCGAGGGCGAGCTCGAGCTCGACGCGCTGTGCGCCGGCCGCAACGGGTCCACCTACCTGGGCGTGCGGCTGCATGGCGAGGACGGCAGCATCCCCGGTCCGACCGCGCACGTGGTGGCCGACCACGAGCGCGGCCTGTGGGTGATGGCCGGCTCGTCGCTGCAGACCGGCGAGCGCCTCGGGCTCTTCGCCGATGTCGGCTTCGATCCCCACACCCGCGCCGGCTTCGGCCGGCTCGGTCTCGACATCCATGACCGCCCGGCCGGCGAGCCCGGCACGACCCATGAGGTCGAGGCCGACATCGGCTTCTACAGCGGCAGCGTCATCGGCGTGCAGTACCGCTGGCAGCCGGTGCATCAGGCCGATTTCGAGGCGCCCTGGATGCACCGCTGGATCCGCTCCGAGGTCCTGCTCGATTACCGCTTCGGCGGCATCCCGCACTTCGACTGGGCGGACATGAAGGGCGAGAGCGACCAGCTGCTGGTCGGGCACGCCGTGACCGTGACGCCGCCGGCCGTGTCCGGCCTGCGCATCGAGCCCTACGGCTATGGCGCGGTTGGCCTGCGCGTCGAGCACATGGTGGCCAGCGGCCCGGATCCCGAATTCCCAGACCAGGAGGCGCTGCGCGGAGTGGTGCAGTTCGGCTGCGGCATACGGCTGTGCACGGACTTCATCCACAGCCATCCCGCGTGGAGCGGGATCGACGCTTTCCATGTCGGCGGCGGCTATGATCGCTGGTTCCCGTGGAGCGAGGCCACCGCCAGCGCGGGGCCCGTGACCGAGGCCTACCAGCGGCCCGGATCATCGCTGGGCGCATACCTGGGCTATACCGTCGACTGGTGATGAGCGGCGGTCCTCAGCCCGGACCGGGGAGGATGGGCAGGCCACGCCCTCGGACGATGCTCCAGGCCACGTCCACCGGCGTGAGACGGGTGTTATCGATGCGCAGGTGCTCAAGGGGATAGAAGAAATCGCCATTGGAATTGAGCCGGTAGGTGGCGTCATCCTGCAGCAGCCGCGCACGCGACGCCGGCAGGTCGCGCTTGAACGGCTTGTGCTCGAGGCGGAACGGGCTCTCGTTGCGCTCGAGTCGGACCTCGACCTCGGCCGCCAGCTCGATGAATGAGATGCGTGCGCCACGAGCACGGAAGATGGCGCACGAGTCATCGATGAAGGCCCGGTTCGACTCCTGGTCCAGGGCCCAGACGTAGGTGAAGATCAGGCCGGGAAGCGTGCTGGCCGCGACCTCTTCGAATATCCGTCTGCGGAATTCACCAACCAGGCTGAATTGCGGCGTACCGAATCCGAAGAATGGCAACACCAGGTCGATCGTCATGTGGTTGTGGAAGAGTTTGAATCCGGTCAGGCGCGCAAGCTCGGTGCCCACGGTCATCTTGCCCACGGCCGGCGGTCCGAAGATGACGATGAAATGCATGGCCGGCGTCTGGCAGGAAGGGTTCAGCGGCCGTTCACGGCGGGGCATCGCCGCCGGGGAGGTGGCCTTCGGTCAATTCGAAGAAGCGCTCCTCCAGCCCCTTGGTGCCGCGCACCTGCGCAACACTGCCGCTGGCCAGGGCCCGGCCACGGTCGATGACCGTCACCTGGTGGGCGATCTCCTCGACCGTCGCCATGGTGTGGGTGCTCATCAGGACCGCGCCGCCCTGGTTTGCGACATCCTTGAGGAACTCCAGGCAGGCGCGGATGTGCCGGGGGTCGAGGCCGACCAGCGGCTCGTCGACGATCAGCAGGCGCGGGGCGTGCAGCATCGCCGCGGCCAGGACCACGCGCTGGCGCATGCCATGGCTGTAGCCTTCGGCGAGCTGGTCGAGGAAGCCGCCGAGCGAGAAGCGCTCGCTGGCCTCGCCGAGACGCCGGGCGAAGACCGCGCGCGACAGCCCGTAGACGCGCGCGGTGAAGTCGAGGAACTCACGGCCGGTGAGCCGGTCGTAGAGGTACGGCTCATCGGGCACGTAGGCCATGATCTGGCGTGCCGCGACCCCATCCTC
>Ga0302314_10013272_pt1 | contig 14178 bp, 8 predicted proteins | sample III_Palsa_N2_3_FD_200533 | JGI IMG/M metagenome (GOLD analysis project Ga0302314, IMG submission 200533) | Peat permafrost microbial communities from Stordalen Mire near Abisko, Sweden - III_Palsa_N2_3 | ecosystem: Environmental > Terrestrial > Soil > Palsa > Peat permafrost | place: Sweden... | reverse complement strand
CCGGGTGGCTCAAACCCGCTGGCACCGGGCGTACCGGATACCGCCAACCAGACGCCGACCACCACAATCGTGACGACGACGACCACTACCGGTGGTGGTGGCCTTGGCAAGGCCGGCACGGTCGTGCTGATCGTCTTCGGTGGGTTGATCCTGCTCGGAATCCCGGTCTACATCTGGATTGACGCCCGCCGCAAGGCCGCACGGATCCATCACGGGCTAGGCCCGAGTTCATCCGGCACCGGCCCTACCCGCAAAGGCTCACAGGCGCCGCCGAAGTCACGCAAGCTGAGCGCCGCCGAGCGCAAGCGCCGCAAACGCGGCAAAGCCCGCTAGCCGCCGACGCTGAGCCTCGCCGCCTAGCCTGTCGCGCCGGCTTCCTGTGCAACAAATTGGGCTATATGCCCGAAAAGCTCCACAGGACGAGCGTCCGTGGTCGGGAAATGGTTGGATAGCAACCACCAGCCACACCGCATGACGGTCGACCTTGATCCCGCGGCTACAGCGGGGTGGTGTAGGCGGCGGTCAGCCCGCCGTCGACGAGCATCGTGTGTGCTGTGACGAACGACGATTCGTCGCTGGCGAGGAAGAGGACAGCGTTGGCGATCTCAACGGCATCGCCGAAGCGCCCCATCGGCACGTGGACCAGCCGCCGCGCGGCCCGCTCCGGGTCCTTGGCGAACAGCTCACGTAACAGCGGCGTGTCAATCGGACCGGGGCAGATCGCATTGACGCGGACACCCTGCTTGGCGAACTCGACGCCGAGCTCACGTGACATCGCCAGCACGCCGCCCTTTGACGCCGTGTAGGAGATCTGCGAGGTCGCCGAGCCCATCACCGCAACGAACGAGGCGGTGTTGATCACTGAGCCGCCGCCGCTCTTCAGCAGGTAAGGGATCCCGTGCTTGCAGCAGAGAAAGACGCTCTTGAGGTTGGCGTTCTGGACGCGCTCATAGGCGTCAAGCGAGGTCACCAGCACCGAGTCATCGTCAGTTGGGGAGATCCCTGCGTTGTTGAACAGAACGTGGATCTCACCGAAGCGGTCGGCGACCTTGGCGTACAGCTCGGATACCTCGGCTTCGTCGGTGAGATCGGCTTGCAAGGCCAGCTCGCCGACCTCATGCTCGCGCAGGTCGACGCCGACGACACGGGCGCCCTCGCGCTCAAACACCTCGGCCGTGGCGGCGCCGATCCCGCCGGCGACGCCGGTGATCACGCAGACCTTGCCTTCCAGACGGCCGCTCATCAGTGATCGCTCCCGGTGGCGAAGAAGATCGACTTGACCTCGGTGTAGGCCTCGAGCGCGTCAGGCCCGAGCTCGCGCCCGTAGCCGGATTGCTTGAAGCCGCCAAACGGGGTCTGAACCCGTACCGAGCTGTTGGAGTTGATCGACAACACGCCTGAATCGACGGCACGCGCAACGCGCAGGGCGCGCGCTCCGTCCCGCGTCCAGATCGAGCCCGACAACCCATAGATCGTGGCGTTGGCCAACTTCACCGCCTCCTCCTCATCATCGAACGGAATTACGCACGTCACCGGCCCAAAGATCTCCTCGCTCACAACTCTGGCTGAAGGATCGACGGGGTAGAGCAAGGTTGCAGGAAACCAGTAGCCGGGCCCTTCGGGAACCTTGCCCTGGGCAGCTATCTCAACACCGTCGCTGATAAACGACTGCACGCGCTGACGCTGGGCGGCTGAGATCAGCGGTCCCATCTGGCAGCTCTCTGAAAGTGGGTCGCTGGCGGCAAAGCGCGAGACGTGCTCGCTGAGCATCGAGACGAACCGCTCAAGCACGCTGCGCTGGACGAGGATCCGGGAGCGCGCGCAGCAGTCTTGGCCGGTGTTGGCGAACACCGCGCCGGGGGCGGAGGCGGCTGCAAGCTCAAGGTCGGCGTCAGCGAACACGATGTTGGCGGACTTGCCGCCGAGCTCAAGCGTCACGCGCTTGATCGTGGCGGCCGCCTTTGCGGCGATCTCACGTCCGACGCGGGTCGAGCCGGTGAAGGCGATCTTTGCCACATCCGGGTGTTCGACCAGCCGCGCTCCGGCGACCGGGCCGAGGCCGGCGACGACGTTCAGCACGCCGTCGCCAAGGATCGGACGGGCGATCGCTTCCAGCCGCAGCGCGGTCAGTGGCGTCAGCTCGGCCGGCTTCAGAACGACGGTGTTGCCGGCCGCCAGCGCCGGCCCTAGCTTCCACGAGGCGATCGCCAACGGGAAATTCCAGGGGACGATCAGACCGACGACGCCGAGCGGCTCACGCAGGGTGAACGCTTCGCCGCCGGCGACCGGGATTGTGTGGCCAAGCAGCCGCTCGACCGAGCCGGCGTAGTAGCGGAAGACCTGCGAGACCATGCCGATCTCGCCACGTGCGTCGCCGATCGGCTTGCCGGCGTTGCGCGCTTCAAGCACCGCCAGTGCCTCGGCCTCGGCTTCAACGGCGTCGGCCAGCGCCCGCAGCTTCTCTGCTCTCAGCCCGGGCGCAAGCGCGCGCCAAGCGGGAAAGCTGGCGCGCGCTGCGGCAACGGCTTCGTCAACGTCCGCGGCGGAGGCGGCCGGAACGCGCTCGAGCACCGCCTCGGTGGCGGGCTCGAGCACCTCCAGCGTTCCGTCAGACACTCGGGTCGTCGACCGTTCGGATCGGGCCCTTGAACGTGTTCTTGGCGCCGAGCAGCCAGGCGGCGACAACGACGACCAGCAGTCCGAGCGTGACAGCCGGCGCGTAGTTGAACGACGACCAGCTGAAGCTGTTACCCCACGGCACCGCCGCCGGGGTCTGTGGCAGGCAGAAGATGATCACGCATAGGACGACCCAGATGATCGCGATCAGGTTGATCCACTTGTAGTGCTTGCCCAAGGTCCACGGTCCGGGCTCGAACTTGTCGCCCATCCGGAAGCGCAGGAATACCGGCAGCGTGTAGGCGATGTAGAGCGCAACCACGGTCACCGAGGTCACCGCGAAGAACGCGACCGGGAGGCCATGCGAGTTACCGAACCACGCCGGGATCGTGATGATCAGCGCGGCGACCGTGACCAGTAGGACCGACCAGGTCGGCGTCTTGTGCTTGTTCAGGCGCCGCCACAGGCCATGGCCGGGGACCGCGCCGTCACGTGAGAAGGCGAAGCTCATCCGTGATCCGGCGGCAACGCAGCCCATCCCGCAGAACAGCTGTGAAACGACCGACAGGACCAATACGAGCTTGGCGAGGCTGGACTTCATCGCGGTTTCGATGATCGTCGGGGCATAACCGCCGCTGGCATTGATCGCCTTGATGTTCGTAGCGGCAAAGGTGATCGCCAGCAGCACGATCCAGCCGGCCAGCGCCGACCACGCGATCGAGCGCCAAATCCCGCGCGGAGCAGCGATCGCCGCGTTGTGGGTCTCCTCCGAGAGGTGGGCCGAGGCGTCGTAACCAGTGAAGGTGTACATCGTCAACAGGAAGCCGATCGGCAGGATGAAGAACCAGTACATGTGCCCCGAGAAGCCGCTGTTGTTGATGCGGTGCCCAAACACGAACGACAAGCTCTGGTGGTGCGACGGGCCAAAGATCAAGATCAACGCGATCACCGGCACGGCGACCGCGATCCACCAGACCGAGATTCGGTTCAGCAACGCGACCAGCGGCGATGAGAAGACGTTGATCAGCCCGTGCACAAGCAGGATCAGGAAGAACAGCCCGAACGTGTGGTGCAAGATCGACGTTGTATTTGCGGTTCCGAAATCGACGATGAAGTTCAGGTTGTAGAGCGACAGCAGAGCGTTCAGGAACGACGCGGCGCCGTAGTCGACGGCGGCGATGATCGCGACCAAGCCGAGTAGGTTGAACCAGCCGGTGAACCACGCCCAGCCGGCGCCACCGAGCTCATAGGCCCAGTAGTAGATGCCACCCGCCGTTGGGAACTTCGATGCGAGTTCGGCCATCGACAGGCCGACGAGCAACACCATCAAGCTGATCAGCGGCCAGCCTATGGAGATCGCCACCGGGCCGCCGTTGTTCCAAGCTTGGCCGTAGGTCGTGAAGCACCCAGAGAGGATGCAGATGATCGTCATCGAGATCGCGAAGTTGGAGAACGCGCTCCAACCGCGGTTCAGCTCCTGCTTGTAACCAAGTTCGGCGAGCTTTTGCTCGTCGGTTCCCAGCGGTTCCGCTACGGCACTCATATGGCCTCCTCGTGACCGGTCCCCTATGGAAAAGGACTTCTAACCCGTCCTTTGACGCGGCATCCTCCACCACCGGACACATCTACGTCAAGGGACCACGGCAAAAGTTCTGTTGTCCGCGTGGATACCGGGTTGCTTCAGAGCGCCGGGAGCAGGCCGGCGAGGATGTGTTCGGTCCCGCGTAGGTGCTCGATCATCACCAGCGCGGCGGCCTGTTCATCGCGGCGGTGCAGCGCTTCGAGAAGTCGCCGGTGCTGATGATTTGAAGCGGCCAGCACCTCAGGCGGGTGGGCGATCAGCTCAATCAGCTGTGTCATCGCGCCTTGCGCCTCGGTGCAAGCGGTGACGAGGCGCTGACAGCCGGTCGACTCGGCCAGCGCGACATGGAAGCGGACGTCGGCCTGGCGGTAGGCGGGGAAGTCCTCCAGCAGGGTGTCAAGTTCATCGATCACCTCGTCAAGCGCCTCGAGCTGATCGTCAGACGCCCGGTCGGCGGCAAGCGTGGCGATTCCGATCTCGACCGACAACCGCTGATCGCAGGTGTCACGCCAGGCGTCGAGCACCTCACGTGCCGGCGGCGCCGAGGGCGGTAGCTGATCGGCGACGAACGTGCCGCCGCCGCGGCCACGGGTCGCCCGCAGATGGCCGCTCTGACCCAAAGCGACGAGCGCCTGGCGCAGCGTTGAGCGGGCGATCCCAAACTTCCCGCACAACTCGCGTTCGGCCGGCAGGCGGGTGCCGGGCGGCAGCAGCCCGAGCCGGATCGCGGTGCCGAGGCGCTCGACAGTCTCTTCGAACGCGGTCTGCGAACGAACCGGCGCAAAGACTGCCTCAAGGCCGGTGCTCACAACCGCTCAAACCCTCTCGTCTTCTCCCAATCGGTGACCGCGGCGTCAAACGCCGCCAGCTCGACATCGGCGGCATTGACGTAGTGCGCCACCACGGCAGGACCGAACGCTGACTGTGCGACCGCGCTGCCGGCGAACAGGTCCCGCGCGTCACGCAGCGTCGTCGGCAGCCGCGGCTTGTCACTCGCCGCGTAGGCGTTGCCGACGAAGGCGGGCTCGAGCTTCAGCTTGTTTTCAACGCCGTGCAGGCCTGCCGCGATCAGCGCGCTCAGCGCCATGTAGGGGTTGACGTCGGCGCCGGGTGAGCGGTTCTCAAACCGCAGCGAGGGCCCGTGGCCGACGACCCTTAGCGCGCAGGTGCGGTTATCGGCGCCCCAGGCGATCGTCGTCGGTGCGAACGATCCCGACGCGAACCGCTTATAGGAGTTGATGTTCGGGGCGATCAGCAGCGTCAGTTCGCGCATCGCGGCGAGCTGCCCGGCAAGGAACGATTCGAACGCCTCGTTGTCGCGATGAAACAGCGGCCCGTCATCGTCTGAGAGCGAGAAGTGGATGTGCGATGAGTTGCCCTCACGCTCGTTGAACTTCGCCATGAAGCTGATCGACATGCCCTCTTGATCGGCGATCTCCTTCGCGCCGTTCTTGTAGATCGTGTGCTCATCGGCGCAGCCGAGCGCGTCGGAGTAGCGGAAGTTGATCTCGTGCTGGCCGAGGTTGCACTCGCCCTTGGAGTTCTCGACGTGTAGGCCGGCGCCGGCCATCGCGTTGCGGATCCGGCGGATCAGCGGTTCGATCCGAGCAGTGCCGAGCATCGAGTAGTCGACGTTGTAGAGGTTGGCGGGCTTCAGATCTCGGTAGCCCTTCAGCCACGCATCTTCGTAGCTGTCCTGGAAGACGAGGAACTCAAGCTCGGTTGCGGCGTGCGAGCTCCAGCCGTGGGCCGCAAGGCGCTCAAGCTGAGCACGTAGGACCTGGCGCGGGGAGGCGACGACCGGCGTGCCGTCGGCCCACTGCAGGTCAGCCAGCAGCATCACGGTCGCGGGGTGCCAGGGGACATCGCGCAAGGTTGCGAGGTCTGGCTTCATCACCATGTCGCCGTAGCCAAGCTCCCAGGAGGACATCGCGTAGCCCTCGACGGTGTTCATCTCAACGTCGACCGCCAGCAGGTAGTTACAACCCTCGGCGCCGTGCTCGGCGACATCGTCAAGAAAGTGCCGCGCCGTCAGCCGTTTACCCTGCAGCCGGCCCTGCATGTCGGTCAGCGCCAGCAGCACGGTTTCGATCTCGCCGGACTCGGTCTTGCGCGTCAACTCCTGGAGATCCACGGGCCGCCTTCCTTCGCGTTAGAGGAGCCGTGAAGGTATAGGAGCGAGGCCTTTCGCGCTAGTGGTGCGCTTTTGGCCTGGGGTGGAGCCGGTAAGCCCACCCCAGGCGTGGTTCGTTGTTTACCACGATCGGCGTACACGACGGTTCCCAGTTGCGCGCCCGTGAACTTCGCCGTAACGTCGGGCGCCGAGTGAGGAACGCTGGCCGAGTCTTGAGGAGGGCATGGCTGCCTGTCGCGGTGTCGGCGGTGGCAGTCGCGTGCTTTGCGCCGCCGGTCCTGGCGGCGAGCGCCAAGCTCACCCCGCAGCAGGCCTCGGCCGACGGATTCCCGTATCCGTCTGGGATCGACCTTCCGTCCTCCTCTGCCTATCACCTCGCGCCCGGCGTGACGCCGACGAACTTCAGCGAGCTCGGCGACTGGACGCTGTCGGCAACGCCGGCGCTCAACACGCTGGCCGACACGACGGTCAACGAAGAGGCCAACCAGCTGTGTGGGATCCGCGGAATCTCGGTTGTCGACGCCTACCGCGTGCAACCGCAGGGCTGCTCGGCCGGTCAGCCCGTGCACACCGCGTTTGAGGTCAGCACCGGCAACCCTGATGTGCGGATCGCGTTCCTTGACTCGGGGATTGAGTGGAACAACCCCAGCGTGATGGAGAACGTCGCGGACAAGATCTGGATCAACACCGCCTCGGTGCCGGCGCCCGAGCACTCGCTGAAGACGCCGTTGAGCGCGCTGCCCGGCGGCAAGACCTGTGCCAGCCTGCCGAGCGCGCGCGGCGGTAACTACAACCGCCTTGGCAACTACTGGTCAAACGGCCACGGCGGCGATATCGGCGGCGACTACGACATCCTGCATCTGGGTGTCGTCAACGTCCTTGACTGGGCATGTGACCCTCGTGTAGCGGCGGCGATCTACCCGCCTTCGTTGAACCACGGTTTGAGTTGCCCGGGTTCGACCGCTTGCAAGATCAACCCGCACTACCACGGCGCGGTGATCTCCAAGGGCGATGCGTTCCTGACGCCGGAGGCGCTGATCATCGCCTTCAGCGATGGCATCGACCACGCCCACGACGGCTACAAGAGCGACATCGCCGGGTGGAACTACGTCGACGACAACAACGATCCGTTTGACGATGTCCAATATGGCCATGGCGGCGAGGAAGCCGGCTGGGAAGGGGCGGAGGCCAATACCGGCAGCACTGTCGGCACCTGCCCCAACTGCCTGATCATGCCGCTGCGGGTCGGCCAGTCGTTCGTGACTGATGCGAACCTGTTTGCCGAGGCGGCGGTGTATGCGACCGACATGGGCGCGAACGTGATCTCCGAGGCGCTCGGCACCTACAACGCGCCGTACTTTGCGCGCCAGGCGATCGTCTACGCCTACAACCACGGCACGACGGTGATCGCCTCTGCCGCTGATGAGGCCGCCGAGCATCACAACGAGCCCGGCACGCTGCCCGACACGATCGTCGTCAACTCGATCACCGAGCCCGACTTCATCTCCGGCGTCGGCGCCACCAATGTGCCGCCCTCCTACTTGCAGCTGAACGGCTGCACCAACTGGGGCACTCGCGTCGACGTTAGCGTCGAGAGCCCGTCGTGCTCATCAAACGCCACCGGCCTGAGTGGCGGTATTGCCGGTCTGGTGATCAGTGCCGCCGAGGATTCGATTGCGGCCGGGCGGATGGTGCCCAGCAACCATTGCAAGACCGTCCGTGGCACGCCTTGCCCGCTGACTCCCAACGAGGTCCAGCAGCTGATGGCCTCCGGCGACATCGCCGGTTCCACCACGGTCGGCATGACGGGAACGAGCAACGGTACGACGCCGGCGGATGAGGGCGATGGGGGCCAGGCTGACGAGGTCAACTTTGCCGCCCAGCCGGAGTCGTCATGCACGCAGGCCGCGCTGCCGACGTGCACCGATCCCAACCTCAACATGACTTTTGCGCTCGACATGCTCGGCGGCGTGCTCGGACCGCTGCCCGACTCGTTCCAGTACCCGGCGCGTAAGGGCTTCAACGAGTTTTACGGATACGGGCGACTGAACGCCTACAAGGCGGTCGATCAGGCGTTCAAAGGTCACATCCCACCGGAGGCGGCGATCACCTCGCCGCAGTGGTTCACTCAGGTCGATCCGGGTCTGTCGTCCTTCAGCGTTGACGGCTACACCAACGCGCGGGGCGTCCCCTACACCTGCCAGGTCGACATTGCGCCTGGTGTCGAACCAAATAACAAGCCGGCGACCGGCTCCAGCCCCGGTGACTTCCATCAGATCTCCTCGAGCTGGTGTAACGGCACAACTGCCCACTCCGGTGCCTACAGCGGCCTGATCGCAAATGTCAGTGTGCCCTACCTGAAGTCGCTGTTCCCGCCCGGCAACCCGACCTCGTTCTACGGCAACGAGAACGGCGGGATCCCGCAGGACGAGTTCGGGCGGCCCAACACCCAGCCCTACGGCTTCACGATCCGCGTCGTCGTCTCGACCGTGTCCGGAATGAAGATGACCGGCGAGGATCGCCGCCAGCTGTTCCTGCACCGCGACTCGCAGATGCTGAACGGCTGGCCAAAGGAGCTACTGGCCGACGGCGACTCGACGCCGGTGCTCGTCGACCTCGAAGGCAACGACCGCAACGACCTGGTGATCGCGACCGGAGACGGAAAGATCTACGCCTTTCGCGCGGACGGGAGCGAAGCACCCGGCTGGCCCGTGCACACACCGCAGCTGCCGTTGCACCTCGGTGAAGCCGGGTATCGCCGCGGTGGCGTCGACACCGATCATTACTGCGGCGTGATCGGTGGCTTGGCGGCCGGGGACCTGTTCGACAACGGCGAGACGGACATCGTCGCGGCCGATCAGTGCGGCAACGTCGAAGCCTGGAACGGGCAGGGCCAGCTGATCTTTGCCGCGCACGCCGACCGTGACTTCTCGGGCGGTCCGACCGACTGCGCGACGGTGGCTAGTTGTGGCGCTGACGCGACCCGGACCGGCTCGTGGGATCGCACCCAGGACGCCTTCATCACTGCGCCCGTGCTCGCCAACTTGAAGGGCGGGCCTGGTCCGCTGGACATCATCGCCGCCGGTGAGGACCGCCACGTCTACGCCTGGCAGCCGAACGGCAAGCCGGTTGCCGGCTTCCCGGTGCTGGTCGAGGATCCGGACAAGATCTCATCGGTCAACCCGGTCTCCGACGAGCCGACCTTCAACTTGAAGAAGACGGGGCCCAACCCGGGGATCGAGGAGGATCAGGGCAAGATCATCGACACGCCGGCGGTCGCCTACATCCACGGGTTCGACAAGCCGCCGGTGATCTACGTCGGCAGCAACGAGGAGTACTCGGTCGACGTCGGTGACGAGGGTCCGATCAACGCTAGCTACATCAATTCGACTTCGCTCGGAGTGATTGGTGCGACCGGGCTGTTGTCGTTCGCCAACGGGCGGGCCTATGCGATCAGGCCGACCGGCGGACAGATGCTGTGTAACGGCAACAGCTGCCACTCGACGGCGTTTGAGCCAGGCTGGCCGGTGAAGATCGGGATCATCGACGAGGGCTTACTGCCGGATGTCGGCGAAGGGATCAATGGTTCGCCGGTGGTCGCTCCGCTCAACTGCCCGGATGGTGGCTACGGCGACAAGATCGCGGTGTCGCCTGACGCCGGACCCGCCTACATGCTGAACCCGAATGGTACCTCCTGTTACGGGAGCTTCGACGGGCAGTACAACACGATGGCGACCGACATCACGACGGGCAACGGCGAGAAGCTTGACCTCCCGGCCTTCCCCGCTGTTGGCATGCCCTCGTTCGGGACGCTGAACGACCGCACGATCTCGCTGTTTGATCAGGGCGGCGGTCTGATCCGCGCACTTGACGTCGTCGTCAACGGCGAGCAGAAGGGTGGCCAGGACTTCATCCTCGGCTGGGACGCCGACAGCGGCAAGATGAACGTCGGCTTCCCGGCGGTCGTCAACGACCTCGGCTTCCTGACTGGCGAGACGGTTGGCCAGATCACCGCCCAACCGGGGACCCAGGATGTCGTTGCCGGTACCGCGTCACTTGACCTTGACGCGTTCAACGAACTTGGCCAGCCAGCCTCCTCGGCGTGGCCGAAGCTGAGCGGCGACTGGACGATCGCCACGCCTCTGCTGGGCTCGTTTGGGACGCTCGATTACCTGCCGGGCTCCGACCGGGACGTCGCTGCGGTAACTCGCTCCGGGACGCTGTCGGTCTACAGCACGCCAGCCCCTGCTTGCTCGCCGGCCTCATGGCCGAATTGGCATCACGACCCGAGCAACTCTGGTGACTATCAGCGTGACGGTGTGCCGCCTGGCGTCCCTGCCGACCTCAGTCTGTCCGGCGGCGTGCTGCGGTTCGTCGCTCCAGGCAACCAGGGCGAGTGCGGCACCGCCGACGCCTACCAGCTGGTCACCTCCTCGCAGCCGATCACCGCGGGCTCGTTCGCCTCCGCGCGGCCGCTGTCCGGCGCGCCCAGCCCTGCCGCCGCCGGCACGGTGCAAACGCTGACAGTGCCGTCGGGGGCCGAGCGGTATCTGGCATTGCGCGCGGTTGGTGGCCAGGGCGAGATTGGGCCGATCGCCGAGCTCGACACAACGGGCGCAGTCGCCGGCCCGGCGATCAACCCCGCTTGCGTCGCGCTGGCGCCGATCAGCGGGCTCACGTCAGTCCGAGCCTTTCCTCACGAGCTGCAGATCCACGGCATGGCGTATGACAACTCCTGTGGGACCGCGCGGGTGCGAAAGGTGCGGATCGAGATCTCGCGAGGCAGCTTTAAGCTGTGGGGCAACGCGGTGCTGCGCAGCGCGGCACCCGGCCATGCCGCGTATTTCACGTTGACGATCCGCCGGACACTGACCTCCGGCACCTACCTCGTGACCTCCTACGCGACCGACGCCGCCGGGCGAACCGAGATCCCGATGCGATTCGACACGACGCTCACCCACGTGCGCTAATCAGAAGCAGCCCGCTACGCTTCCGCCGCGATGGCGGTCACGGTTGTCGGTTCGATCGCGTTCGACGCGGTCAAGACACCGTTCGGCGAGCGCCCCAAGATGCTTGGCGGCTCGGCCGTGCACTTCGCGCTGGCCGCGTCGTTCTTCGACGCCGTGCGCGTCGTCGGACCGGTCGGCGATGACTTCGGTGAGGCCGAATACGCGGTGCTCCACGGCCGCGGGGTTGACACGGCCGACATCGAGCACGTCGCCGGCGGCCAGACGTTCTTCTGGAGCGGCGTCTACGGCTGGGACCTGAACGACCGGGAGACCCTGCAGACCGACTTGAACGTGTTCGCCGAGTTTGAACCGAAGCTCTCACCCGACTCGCAAAACTCCGCGGTCCTGTTCCTCGCCAACATCCAGCCCGACCTGCAGCGCCAGGTCCGCGCCCAGTGCGCGGATGCGAAATTCGTCGCGCTCGACTCGATGAACCTGTGGATCGACATCGCCCGTGACTCGCTGGTCGCAGCGATCGAAGAGGTCGACTGTCTGATCCTCAACGACGCCGAGCTGCGTCAGCTGACCACCGCGCCGAACGTGATCCGTGCCGCCCGGGAGATCTTGAGCTGGGGGCCGAAGGTGGTCGTCGCCAAGCAGGGCGAGTACGGCGCCGTGCTGGTCACCCCCGGCGGCTTCTTCTCACTGCCCGCCTATCCGCTCGAGGACGTCCGCGATCCGACCGGTGCCGGCGACACCTTCGCGGGCGGCTTCGTCGGCTACATCGCGGCGCATCTCGACGAGCCCCTGAGCGACGAGTTGCTGCGGCGGGCGATGGCTTACGGCACCGCCCTCGCCTCCTACAACGTCGAGGAGTTCGGGACCGAGCGCGTCGCTCGCCTCACCCTCCAAGAGGTTGACGAGCGCTTCCGTGCGCTGCAGCAGATGACCGCGCTTCCGGCGTAGCGCGCCGATCGCGCTGCACTGGCAGACTTGCCCTCAATGAGCGATCACCCGACCTCAGTCCTGTCCGACGGCACGATCGTCGAACTCCTGCAGGAGGGGCGGATCAAGATCGATCCGTGGACGCCCGAGATGGTTCAGCCCGCCAGCATCGACCTTCGGCTGGGCGACTCCTTCCGGGTTTTCCACAACCACCGGATCTCCTCGATTGATCTGCGCAACCCGCCGACCAACCTGACCGAAGAGGTTGTGGTCCCCGACGGCGAGCCGTTCGTGATCCACCCCGGCGAGTTCTGCCTCGGCCGTACGCTTGAGTGGGTCGAATTGCCCGACGACATCGTCGCGCGGATCGAAGGCAAATCCAGCCTCGGACGCCTCGGGCTGATCGTCCACGCCACCGCCGGCTTTTGCGACCCCGGCTGGAAGGGCACGCTGACGCTCGAGCTGAACAATTTGACGCGCGTTCCGATCAAGCTCTGGCCCGGCCTGCCGATCGCCCAGCTGTCGTTCATGACGCTTGACCGCGCCGCGCAGAAGCCCTACGGCAGCCCCGGTCTGGGGAGCCACTACCAGGGCCAGCGGGCAGCCACCGAGAGCCGCTATGAGGGCGGCCCGGCGCAGAGCGAATAGATCGCTACGCCCGCCACACCCAGCCGTCGTTTAGAGTCTTTTTCGCACAGATAATCCGGCTAGGTACGGGAGTGAGACGACCGCGATGACGACTGAGACTGCCCAGGAGCAAAACGGCAGCAACGCTGCCGGGTCAGAGACCCTGACGATCACCGACAACCGGACCGGTCAGACCTACGAGCTGCCGATCGAAGACGGCACCGTGCGCGCCACCGAGCTGCGCAAGATCAAGGTCGACGAAGAGGACTTCGGGATCATGACCTACGACCCGGCCTACATGAACACGGCCTCGTGCCGCTCGGCGATCACCTTCATCGACGGCGACAAGGGGATCCTCGAGTACCGCGGCTACCCGATCGAGCAGCTGGCCGAGAAGTCCACCTATCTCGAGGTCGCCTACCTGCTCGTCCACGGCGAGCTACCGACGTCCGATCAGCTCGCGACCTGGACAAACGAGATCACGATGCACACGTTCGTCCACGAGAACGTCAAGGAGTTCATGCAGGGCTTCCGTTACGACGCGCACCCGATGGGGATGCTGCTGGCCTCGGTCGGCGCCCTCTCGACGTTCTACCCGGAGGCCGCGCAGATCAAGGACGCCGAGATCCGCTACATGCAGGTGATCCGGCTGATTGCGAAGATGCCGACGCTGGCCGCGTTCAGCTACCGCCACAACCGCGGGATGCCATACGTCTACCCGGACAACGAGCTCAGCTATGCCGGCAACTTCCTCGGGATGATCTACAAGATGACCGAGCTGAAGTACCAGCCCGATCCGCGCCTTGAGCACGCGCTCGATGTCCTCTTCATCCTCCACGCCGACCACGAGCAGAACTGTTCGACCTCCTCGGTTCGTGCCGTCGGTTCCTCGGAGGTCGATCCCTACTCGTCGATCGCCGCCGGTGTCGCCGCGCTGTACGGGCCGCTGCACGGCGGTGCCAACGAGGCGGTGCTGCGGATGCTGCGCCGGATCGGCAGCGTCGAGAACGTCCCCAGCTTCATCGAGGGCGTGAAGGCCGGCAACGAGCGGCTGATGGGCTTCGGCCACCGCGTCTACAAGAACTTCGACCCGCGCGCGAAGATCATCAAGAAGGCGGTCGAAGAGGTGTTCGAGGTGACGGGCAAGAACCCGCTGCTGAACATCGCCACCGAGCTGGAGAAGATCGCGCTCGAGGACGAGTACTTCATCAAGCGCAAGCTCTACCCGAACGTCGACTTCTACTCAGGGCTGATCTACGAGGCGCTGGGGATGCCGGTCGAGATGTTCCCGGTCCTGTTCGCGATCGGCCGCACCAGTGGCTGGA
>Ga0302314_10013271_pt1 | contig 14178 bp, 10 predicted proteins | sample III_Palsa_N2_3_FD_200533 | JGI IMG/M metagenome (GOLD analysis project Ga0302314, IMG submission 200533) | Peat permafrost microbial communities from Stordalen Mire near Abisko, Sweden - III_Palsa_N2_3 | ecosystem: Environmental > Terrestrial > Soil > Palsa > Peat permafrost | place: Sweden... | reverse complement strand
ACCTTATTGCCGAAGCTGCGGCGGCTGGTCTGGCGGTGTGCCTGGACGTGGTGAAGATCAACCGCGCACTGCGGCTCTATGAGCGAATGGGGTTTCGCATTATGGGCGAAGAGCCGCGCAAGTTCTACATGCGGCGCGAGCCGGATTAAGGGAATCTGCGCTCGCGCTCTATTCGGCGTGGAGCGTGGTTATGGGGTCGAGGCGCATGGCGCGGAGGGCAGGGATGTAACTGGCGGCGATGGCAACGGCGGTAAGCACGATGGTGACGCCGGCGAAGGTGGAGAGATCGTAGGGCGAGACGCCATAGAGCAGGCCGGACATTAGACGCGAAACAATCAGCGCGCCCACCAGGCCTACACCGGCGCCGGCGGCGGCCAGAGCGAGTCCCCGGCGAAGGACCATCTTGAGGATCGTGGCTCTCTGTGCGCCGAGCGCGAGGCGAATGGCGATCTCGCGCGATTGCTCATTGACCAGGAAGGAGATGGTTCCATAGATCCCCAGTCCGGCGAGCAGCAGGGCTGTGGCGGCAAACAGGGCCACCATTTCCATGGAGAATCGCCGCACGGAAAGGGAAGAGGAGAGAATGTCGTCCAAGGCCTCAGCGCGGAAGACGGGAAGCTCTGCATCGACGGACTGGATTTGAGTGCGCACCTGCGCGGAGATAGCGGCGGGATCGACCTGTCCACGCACGTAGAACGCAAGAAACTTGGCTGGGCGCTGGTAGATGTCGAGGTAGATCTGCGGAGTACCGGCATCCGCGAGCGATTCTGTGCGCGCATCGGCAATGACGCCGACGATGGTAGTCCATTCCGGCCTGGCACGGCCCAAACGGCCCAACAAATGGACTCGCTTGCCGACCGGATCCTCGCCCTTCCCATCTTTGCCTGGCCAATACATACGAGCGGCGGCCTGATTGATCACTGCGATCAAGGGCGTGTCTTCAACATCCTGGTCGGCGAAGAGGCGTCCACGCAAGAGAGTCATTCCCAGCAGGTGGAAGTATTCCGGTGAGACGGTCAATGTATCGATCACCGGAGGCTGGCTGCTCTGCACTTCCTGGCCCTCGCGAAACAATGGAGCCGCTCTGCGATCGCCCTGGCTATGGCCGAGGGGAATGGCCGCCCGATCACTGACGGCGGTTTCTTCCACGCCCGGAATCGTCCGGTTGCGGCGCAGAACTTCGCGCAGCAACACGGCTTCCTGCGTGGCAGTGTGGTAAATGTCGGTATTGGGATCGTTAGGATTCGGCAGCGAGGTTTCGATTGCCACGACCCGAGTGGGATTGAAGCCGGGTCGCACCTTGAACAAGTCCCAGAAGCTACGCAGCAGAAGTCCGGCGGCGACCATCAGCACCAGGGAAAGTGCTAATTCACCAATTACCAGAAGGTGGCGGAGGCGCGAGCGCTGCCGGGAACCGTTGGAGCCGCGGCCTTCCTGCCGGAGCGTCGCCGTCAAATTATTAAGGCGGCTCGTGAGCCACGCGGGGGCGAGCCCGAAGATGGTTCCGGCGGCGACGGAGACAACGATGGCAAACGCCAGCACTCCCCAACTGACGGAAATGTCATTGAGGCGCGGCAGGCTTTCCGGAATAAATTGCAGCAGGAATTTTCGGGCGCAGAAGAGGACTCCGAAACCGGTGATGCCGCCAAGCACGAAGAGCAGCATGCTCTCGGTGAGGAGCTGACGAATCAGGCGCATTCTTGCGGCTCCCAATGCCTGGCGAACCGACATCTCGCGTCCTCGCGCGCTGGCGCGGGCAAGCAGCAGATTGGCGACGTTGACGCAGCTGATCAGCAGCACCAGACCGACCGCGCCGAAGAGCAGAATGAGCGATTGGCGAACGTTTCCGACGAGAGTCTCAGCCAGGGGTGTGATGTGGATAGTCCATGCGGCCTGGGGCGGATAATCCGCCGGATATTGCTTCCTCAACGATGCGACCAGGGCATCGAGGCGCCCTTGGGCGGCCTCAGGCGAGAGACCAGGCTGGAGGCGCGCAATGGTCTCGAAGGGGAAACGCGTACTGCGCATCGGCGGCGGGGCGGGGTCGCCGGAAAATCCGGCCGCCGCCCACAAATCGGTACTGCGCTCATCGCTGGTCCGGCCCTGGTCGCGAAAGCCGGCGGGCATCACGCCGACAACATGATAGACATCGTTGTCAAGGCGCAGACCTTTGCCGAGAATGTGCGGGTCGGCGCCAAATGCGCGCTTCCAGAGCCCATCGCTGATGACGACATCAGGGATGAAGCCGGGTGTGGCGTCGTGCGGATCCCAGGTGCGGCCCAACTGCGCGTCGACGCCAAGCACCGCGAAGTAGCTCGGTGACACCGACTTTGAGGAGATGCTCGTGGGCTGGGTGCTGCCGGTGAGATTGTTGGTGCCGTAAAAGGATAGGGACGCATATTGGAAGATTCCCGAGTTCTGAAGGTCTCTCAACTCAGGGATGGAGAGGCCGATGTCGTGCGCGCCCACGCCGGGAAGGTTGGCTTCAACGCGAACCAGTTCGCTGGGGTGGGGGTAGGGCAAAGGATGCAGCAGGGTTGCGTCGATGACGCTGTAGATGGCGGTGGTGGCTCCGACGCCGAGGGCAATGGTGGCGATGACAATGAGAGCAAATCCGGGAGACCTGTGCAGCATGCGAAACGCATAGCGGATATCGAGGAGAAAATTCTCAGCAAGCGGAAGACCCTGCTCGGCGTTGTGTTGCTCGCGAATGGCCTGGGCCGCGCCAAGCTTCAGTGCGGCCTGCCGCCGCGCCTCGGCGGGCGACATGCCCGCGCGCAGGTTCTCCTCAGTCTGCAAGGCAAGATGTTCGGCCATCTCTTCACGGAGACGCTGGTCGGCGCGCCTTCCGGTGGCGAAGTTCGAGAGGCGAATGAAGAAGCGTCGAAAGAATTTCATGGCTGGTCCTCGGCTTTGATCTCAAAGAATTGCGCGATGATGGCTGTTGCTCGCATCGCCTGAAAATACCTAGCCGCCAGCGCCACCGCAGTGAGCACCAGCGTGACCGACCACCACCGCTTTGAATTCCGGCGACTCAAGTCTGGTCTTTAGACCTCGCTGCTGCATCGGGAGCGGCCAGATCACCTGCGGCACTCCTACTTTGACCAGGGCGGAACCACGCCGTTGGTGCGTGCATACGCGATCGACTGCCCCAGATGCTCGTGTTGATCTTCGAGAATCAGCATCAGCGCGGCCTGCTTCGTCATGTCTCTTCCGAACAGTTTCACCGGAGTCTGCAGATCGTTGTCGGAGAGTCCTGTAATCGCTTTTTGCAGATCGACGTACGAAGCCTTCAGAGCTTCCTGCATTTTCTCCGGATCGGTGATGGGCGCGGGCGGTGCCCCCGCATTCGGTGTACCGGAGAGCACGCCGGCGAGCATGCCGTTCTCCTTAACGATCAGGTTGAACACGTCGGCGACGGAGCGAACGCCCTGGCCGGGCTTCCAGTCGTACTTGCCCGACATAACGCGCGCGAGTCCGGTGAATTTGTCGGAAAGCGTTCCGGCATCTTTTCCGAACGCGGCCTGCAATCCTGCCGGCTGCGCCTGCGCCAATGGCACCATCAGAGCGACCGCAAGCGCGCACACTCCCCACTGAGTCAGAATCTTCTTCATTGGTAACTCCTCTACAGACCTTCGGTTGAATCTCCAGACTTTGGATTTCCAGCGGTTGAGAGCCATGGTTCCTCCCTTTCTGATCGCAAAAGCATTGAGGCGAGACCGGCCGGAACTTGGCGGCAGGCCGCCACAGCGGGACTCGGGCGGCATAACCGATAGAGGCTACTCATAGCGCAGCGCGACCAGCGGATCGACCCGCATTGCTCGCATCGCCGGAATGTAACTGGCTGTAAGCGCCGCCGCAGTGAGCACCAGCGTGACCCCAATAAACGTCAAAGGATCAGTCGGCGACACTCCGTAGAGCAACCCAGTCATCAAGTGCGACACAATCAGCGCGCCAACCAGTCCCAGCGCGGCGCCCGCTATCGCCAACTCCAATCCCTGGCGCAGAATCATCTGCAGAATCGTCCCCCTGGTCGCTCCCAGCGCCAGACGAATGCCAATCTCGTGGCTGCGCTCGTTGACCAGATACGAAATGGTTCCATAGATTCCAATGGCCGCAAGCATCAGGGCTGTCAAAGCAAAAATCAATACCATTTCCATTGAGAATCGCCTTTGCGACAGGGATCCCGACACGACGCCCGGCAGAGTCATCGCTCCAAAGACAGGGAGATCCGGATTGATGGACTGCACCGCTACGCGCGCCTCATCTGGAATTCGAGCCGGTTCCAGCCGCCCGCGCAGGAAGAGCGCAAGCTCATCGTGCGTTTGTTGAAGCAAGCAGCTGTAAACTTGCGGAACATGCGCATCCTCGAGCGATTCGGTGCGAGCATCGGCGATGACACCAACCACCGTAGTCCAGGAAGTGGCTGTATTGAGACCGCTGATTTTCACGCGCTTGCCTACGGGATTGTCGTTGGGCCACCAGGTTCGCGCAAATGCTTCGTTGACGATTGCGACCTCGGGCGCATTCTCGTTGTCCTGGTCAGTGAAGATTCTGCCGTGGATGAGCGGGATACCGAGCAGGTGGAAATATCCAGGGCTTACGGTTGACGCCTCGACCAAAGGAGGGTCGCTGCCGCGAAAGTCGCGTCCTTCGAGGATGACCTGGTTCAGATTTCGGCTATGACTCAACGGAACGGATTCGATGCTTCCGACGGCTGCCTCCTCGACTCCGGGCAGCATCCGGCCCCGGCGCAGCATCTCGCGCAAGAGCACTGCCTCCTGGGCGGCGGTTCCATAAATATCGGTTTTGGGATCGTTGGGCACGGGCAGCCGGGTGCGCACAGCCATCACATTCTGCGGATTGAACCCCAACCCCACGGTGAACACGTCCCAGAAGCTACGCAGCAGAAGCCCCGCCGCGACCATCAGCACCAGCGAGAGCGCAAATTCCGTCACCACCAGCACGCGCCGCGCGCGCGCCTGCTCGCCCGATCCGGTTGTCCCGCGCCCTTCCGCCTTGAGCTTGTCGGTGAGGTTAAGCCGGCTCGCCTGCAAAGCAGGAGCCAGGCCGAAGAGGATGCCTGCAAACCCTGAGAGAAAGAGCGCAAACAGCAGGACGCTCCAACTGATGGATATGTCGTTGAACCGCGGCAGGCTTTCCGGCACCATGCGCAGCAATGGCCCCCTGGTTGCGAACAGAATGGCTATACCCGCCAAGCCGCCGAGCAACGAAAGGAGAAGGCTCTCGGTGAGCAGTTGCCGCACCAGGCGGGATCTTGCCGCTCCCAGCGCCTGGCGAACGGCGATCTCGCGTCCCCTGGCGCTGGCGCGCGCCAGCAGGAGATTCGCCACGTTCCCATATCCGATCAGCAAAACCAATCCCACCGCACCCAGCAGCAGCAGCAGGGACTGGCGAACATTCCCGACCACGCTCTCCTTCAGCGGCACCAGCCGGACTCTCCACGCACTTTGGATCGGATAATCCGCGGGATATTGTTTTTGCAAGGATGCAACAAGCACATCCAACCGGCTCTGCGCGTCGGCCATTGTCAAGCCTGGAGCGATGCGCGCGATGGCTCCTGGCGTGAACCGTAAGTTGCGCACTGGCGGGGGGAAAGGAATGGCGGCGAACCCGGCTGCCGCCCACATGTCAGAGTTCCTTTCCTCCGTTGTTCTTCCCTCATCGCGAAAACCGGGAGGCAAGACGCCGATGACGTGATATTCGTCATTGTCGAGTCGCAAACTCTTGCCCAGAATATGCGGGTCGCCGCCAAACCCCCGCTTCCACAGCCCATCGCTGATGACCACTTCGAGGGTGAATCCGGGGGTTTCATCATGGGGATCGAAGGTGCGGCCCAACTGCGGGTCCACACCCAGCAGTGCGAAATAATTCGGCGCAACCATCTTGAGAGCGATGCGCAAAGGCTGGGACGATCCGGTCAGGTTCCCTGATGTGCTCCAGTCACCCGAGACGTATCGGAAAATTCCCGAACGCTGAAGGTCCTTCAACTCCGGCACGGACATCCCAACATCTCGCGCGCCTGCGCCGGGAAGATCGTCCTCGATGCGCACCAACTGGTCCGGCTTTGGATAGGACAAGGGATGCAGGAGCGTTGCGTCGACCACGCTGAAGATGGCCGTTGTGGCGCCGATGCCCAGGGCCATGGTCAGAATCGCGGCAGCGGCAAAGCCGGGCGACCGGGCAAGCATGCGCAGAGAGTAGCGCGTGTCCTGCAGCAGATTCTCCATGAACGGCAGCGCCTGTTCCGCGTGAAAGTTTTCCCTCACCGCCTGCACCGCGCCAAACTTCAGCACCGCCTGGCGGCGCGCCTCCGCGGGTGTCATACCTGCGCGGAGATTCTCCGCCGTCTGCTGAGCGAGATGCTCCGCCATTTCTTCCCTCAGCCGTTGATCGTCTTGCCGCCCGATGGCAAAGTTCTTCAACCGCGCCAGAAACCTTCTCAGGAATCTCATGACAAATCCTCCGCCTTGACCTCGAAGAATCGCGCGATGATAGCCGCGGTTTGTTCCCAATCGTGGGTCTCTTCCCGGAGTTGTTTGCGGCCGGTCGTGGTAAGGCGATAGAAGCGGGCGCGGCGGTTGTTTTCCGATGCGCCCCACTCAGAGGAAATCGAGCCTTCATGCTCCAGCTTCAGCAGCAAGGGGTAAAGCGTGCCCTGGTTGACAGCCAGAACATCTCCGCTGATCTGCTCAATGCGGCGGGCGATGCCGTAGCCGTGCTGCGGGCCCAGCACATCGAGGGTTTTGAGGACCATGAGCGCAAGCGTTCCTTGCAAAACGTCGGGCTTTTCCTTCATGAATGAGGCCAACCTTTAGGTTTCCTACAGGAATAATGGCACGGTTCCTTTTGGAAAGCAACAGGAAAGTGAAGACTCTCTTTCCCGGACAGATCCCGAAAGAAGGTGGGACAGGCGCGCAGGCGAATACGATGGTCCAGGCAGAGGAGCTGATTTTCGGGTTATCTTTCGATATCCCTGAGGGTTTTCTTACGATTTGAGTGAAACAATTAGAGTGTTATGCAGTGCACCCTGATGCCCATGCTTGAAGCCGGAGACACGCTGGACCACTACCGCCTGGATGAGACGGTGGCGCGCGGCGGCATGGCTACGCTGTTCAAGGCGACCGATCTGCGCGATGGGCGACGTGTGGCGATCAAGGTTCCACATGAGGAGATGGAGGCCGATCCGATTCTGGTGGAGCGGTTCCGGCGCGAGCAGGAGATTGGGCGGGAGATCGACCATCCCGGCGTGGTGAAGACCTATGACGGGGAAGAGCGCAGCCGGCTTTACATGGTGATTGAGTGGGTGGATGGAAAGCTGCTGCGGAATGTTTTGAACGAAGCTAAGCAGGACGCTGACGCGGATGGGACGGGGCGACTGTCTATTGAGCGAGCCACGCATCTTACGCTCCAAATCCTGGACGCGCTGGATACGATGCATAAGCATGGCGTGGTGCATCGCGACTTGAAGCCGGAAAACATTATGGTGGATGCGGAGGACCGCATCAAGCTGATCGACTTTGGCATTGCGATGAAGGAAGACGCGCGGCGTATCACGTTTGTGGATATGTCGGCCACGCTGGGAACGCCGGATTATATTTCTCCGGAGTTGGTGAAGGGGCAGCGCGGGGATCAGCGCAGCGATATCTATTCCCTGGGCGTGATGTTCTACGAGATGCTGACAGGCGAGCCGCCGTTCAGCGGGCCCAATCCGCTGGCGGTGATGAATGAGCGGGTGCTGCACGATCCGGTGCCGGCGCGCGAGAAGCGACCGGAGATTTCGCCGGAGCTGAACGAGATTTTGAAGCGCGCCATGGTGCGGGAACCGCGCTCACGCTACCAGACGGCCAGCGAAATGGCCTGGGAGCTTGAGCATCAGGAGCAGGTGGGCTTGGAGGACGACGAACGGCGCCCGATTCTGGTCGGCAAGCGTTTGCCGGGGTTGCGGCGGTTGATGCTGTACGCGGCGCTGGCGCTGGCGCCGATTTTGATCTTTGGGTTGATGGTGATGCTGGCGCGGCGATAGACGAGCGAGTCAGCGAGTCGGCAGCCCATCATACTTGAATCAAGAATGTAGCCCACCGCGTCAATCACGTGTCGCCGTGGTTTCCCACCCATTTCACAAAGAACGTGAAATGGATGGGGCACGGAGCCTGGTCGGTCGTTCCTGATCCCTGATCCCTGACCCCTGACCCCTAATTCCTGATCCCTGCTTTACCGGTAGGAATCGTCGCGGTGGATTACGAACTCGGGGTAGGCGCCGCCGCCTAGCTCGTGCAGGTCCATGCCGAGGCGCTCGCCGTCGGGGTCTGCGCGGAAGGGAATTACGCGGTTGACGAGCCAGAAGAGCAGATAAACCAGAGGCAGCACCAGGCCGAGCAGCGTGGCGATTCCGGCGAGTTGGGCGATGAACTGGCCGGGCTGAGGAGCGAGTGCGCCGGCGGCGATGAGTCCCCACAGGCCGCCGGCGGCGTGGACGGCGATGGCGCCGGATGGGTCGTCGATGGAGGCGGCCAGTTCCAGCACTTCGACCAGCAGCGGCGTGAGCACGCCGGCGATGAGGCCGATGAGAATCGACTGCACGGGCGATACGATGGCCGCTGTGGCGCTGGATGCAACCAGGCCGGAGAGCCAGCCGTTGGCGCAGAGGCTGGCGTCGGGCTTGCCGAAGCGAATGCGGGTGACGGTAAAGGTTGCCGCGACGGCGCCGGAGGCGGTGAGCAGCGTGTTGATCGCGGTGACCGGCAGAGCGGCCAGAGGCGCATGCATCCAGAGGACGGCGCCTGCGACGTTGAAGGCCAGCCATCCGGCCAGCGCCAGAAGACAACCGAAAAGGATGTAGACGGCGTTGTGTCCGGGCATGGCGGTGGCAAAGGCTCCGGGCGGGAACTTGCCGCGGCGCGGGCCGGCGATCCAGGCGACGGCCAGGGCGCTCAGGCCACCCAGCACGTGAATTGTGGCTGCGCCGGCGGGGTCTAGGAATCCGGAACCAACGGCGAAGTTAACGCCCAGTTGAGAGAGCCAGCCACCGGCCCAGGTCCAATGAGTGAAGAGCGGGAAGACGATCGCGCCCAACAGCGCGGCCACTGCGCAGCCGGCAGCGAGGCGCAGGCGGTCCGCTCCTGAGCCCCATGGGATGATGGCGGCGAATGCGACGGCGAGGAATTCGAAAAGAAGCCCAAGCTGAGCCTGCGGCGGCGCTGCGGCCAGGCCGTTGAGAAATAGCGGACCTGCGCCGAGCCAGTTCCAGGGCTTGCCGGCAAGGTGAAACGCGTGGCCTGCGCCGCCGGTGGTTCCGATAAGGCTGGCGCCGATGAGGGCGAAGGCAATGGCGGCGACGGCCACAATGGCCAGGCTGCCCAGCAGCGACTGCGCAGCCGAGCGGGAGCGGCCAAAGCCGGTATTGATGAGCGCCACGCCGGCAATCGCCAGGGGCGCCAGCAACAGCGAGGCCAGAACCAGGACAAACGTGGCTTCGCTCATCACCGGCGGAGAGATGAGATTCATGGACGGCTCTTTCCTTGCGCATCCATGTGTCCGCGCGCGGCGACCACCAGGCCGAGAGCCTCCACGGCCAGCCCGCAAAGCACAAAGGCCGTGCGCGCGGCGGCATTCGAGGCCGGGAAGAGCACCAGGGCGGCGATGGAGAGAAAGAATCCGGCTGGCATGACGAGCAATCCGGCGAGTTTCATGGTCGTTCCTTTTCCATTCTTTAGAGTCCCGTTCTTTGCGGCGACATGGGCACTATGCGTGGTTCGATTCTTCGAGTCTATACGCCGGATCGGTCCGATCAGGGCTGGGGTCAACGCTCATAATAATGCGATGAGGAGCCGTTGATGCCGAATGCCGAGTATGCAGTTTTTGAAGCCCTGAATCCCTTCTTCGCAATTATCCAGCGCGGTTTAAGCGGGCTGGTTGATGGCGAACATTATTTCGACACGATCGCCGATGACGCGATCTTCGAATCCCGCTATAACTTCCCCGGTTGGCCTCAGTTGATTCGAGGCCGAGCCAATCTAATGGCCAGCTTTTCAGGATACGGCAAGACCATCAAGCTTCACGCCGGCGACTCACTGGTGGTGCACCGCGCACAAGATAGCCGCGTCGTGATTCTCGAATACGAAGTACACGGCAAGATTCTTTCCACTGGTACGCCGTATGACAACAGGTTCATCTCGGTTATAACCATTGAGAATAGAAAAATCGTGCATTGGAGAGACTACATGGACTCTCTGGCCGCCTGGACGGCATTGAATAGCGCTTCCTCGCCGCAGGATCGGGTAGTGTCCTAATCTCGCAACGCGCTTACGATTTCCTTTCGACCGCAGGAACATAATAGCCCTATGTATATCCGTCTGAACCGGGGCCGCAGGGCCCTCGCGGTAATTCTTGGAGTGGTAACGCTGGTGGACGTCGCGGTGTTGTTCGCGTGGGATGCTTTTCCGAGGCTTTTTCCCGCTGCGAGCCATGACTATCTTGCGTCATTTTCGCTGGCTATGATCGCCGTGGCTTACCTCGTCTACCAGGTCGCGCACCGGCCCCCGTGGAGAGAAATGGTAAAGGCGATTCTGCTTGCGGTTGCATTTCTTTTCTGGGCTGCCAACCAGTTCTGGCCCGCATCGCCGCAGGCGACGCTGTTCAATGACATTGCGATTGCGCTGTTTGTTCTGGATGTATTCCTGGTGATGATCGGGTGGCCGGCGGCATCGCCGGACGAGTCGTTCGGCGAGACCGGTGGATTGCCGCACGGGGAGACGCGGCCATAGAACCGCGAGTGGCGCGCGCCGGATTGGCCATGATAGTTTGTTGTCAATATCCCAGTCTCTGGTACGCACGCTGCCAGGGACACAGGGATGCTTTCCCTTCCTGCGCAGTCATCACAAGGGGTATTCTTTTCAGCACATTACAAATGTGTCCCGAAGTGGACTTTTTTTAGAATTTTGCATTCTTATCCACCCATTCAACGGTTCCCGGCTGCTATATTGTTTTTTCGGGGTTCTCCGCCTCTGGGGTGTTCTTTGCCCAAGACAAGTTTTTTGAACACAACCTGTGTGACCGCCAGCACCAAGGCGCATCCAAGACGCCAAGACCACTGACCGCGAACACCGCGGGCGCATTCCAAACACGAAAAAGCAAGCAGGGATTGCATTCATGGCGCAGATTTTTGATCGCAGCTCCAACGCTCTGGCTCGCGCGAGCCTGGTGTTGACGGGGCTGATCGTGATTGCCTTGGGGGTCACGCTGGACCAGTTGCAGCGTTCTCCGTGGGTGACGCGGCAGGGCCAGCGCCCGGACCAGCCGGTGCCGTTCAGCCACAAGCATCATGTGCAGGGACTGGGGCTGCAGTGTCAGTACTGTCATGTGACCGTGGAAAAATCGAGCTACGCCGGAATCCCGCCTACCAAGACCTGCATCAACTGCCACTCGCAAATCTGGACTAACGCGCAACTGCTGGAGCCGGTGCGATCGAGCTGGGCGACGGGCCAGTCTCTCGTGTGGACGAAGGTTCACGACCTGCCTGATTTTGCCTATTTCAGCCATGAGATTCATGTGAACAAGGGAATCGGCTGCGCCAGTTGCCACGGCCGCGTGGACCAGATGCCGCTGATGTATGCGCAGAACACGCTGCAGATGGAGTGGTGTTTGGATTGCCATCGCAACCCGGCCAAGAATCTGCGGCCGACAAGCGAGATTTACAACATGGCATGGGAAGCGCCGGCGGAGGATCGGCCGGTGTGGTGCTCGGTGAACGGCGACAAGACAAGCGCGCCGACAGCGCAGGGCGTGAGCTGCACGACCAAGGACCCGATCTCGTTAGCTGTGACGGAAGTGGCTTCGCTGGAGCTGCCGGTGCGCGGTGCGCAAGGGCTGGTGAGCGATGTGGCAACCGCAGCGCCTGCTCCGGTGTACACGAAGTTTACAGATCAGGATGGGCTGGGGCATTTCCTGCTGAAGAGCTACAAGATTCGCACTCCCAAAGAGCTGACCAGCTGCGAGGTCTGCCACCGATGAGCGCGCCTTTGAATGGGAACGAGATGAAGACGGTGATGAATCGAGTGTCCGAGGAACATGCCTCAGGGGCTGATGCCCCCGATTCAATTGAGGCAGCATCGGCACGACTGAAGTCGTGCCCTGACACTTCGAGCCTCTCGGAAGCTGCGGTGCTGCAGGCTGCTGGACAATCGGCCCCGACGCCGATGACGCTGGTGCAGGTGCGCGAGCAGCTCAAGGGCGTGAAGGGCAAGCGATACTGGCAGTCGATCGACGAGTTGGCGGGGACGGCGGAGTTTCAGGCGGCTGTCGAGCGGGAGTTCCCCACGTCGGCGCAGGAGTGGGTTGATCCGGTTTCGCGGCGTGGATTCATGAAGCTGATGGGTGCGTCGCTGGCGCTGGCGGGGCTGGCAGGGTGCACCAAGCAGCCGGATGAGCCGATTTATCCGTATGTGAAGGCGCCGGAAGATCTGATTCTGGGCAAGCCGATGTACTTTGCGACGGCGCATCCGTTTGTGACGGGCGCGGTGCCGCTGCTGGTGAAGAGCGACCAGTTCCGGCCTATCAAGGTGGATGGGAATCCGGAGCACCCGTATAACCACGGTTCGTCGGACCCGTTCTCGCAGGGCACGCTGCTGGAGCTTTACGATCCTGACCGCTCGCAGCATGTGACCTATCGCGGCGAGAATCGCGAGTGGGCGGAGTTTGCGCAGGAGCTGCGGTTGAAGGCTGCGGCTTCAAAGGATGGGACGGGGATTTATTTCCTAAGCTCGACCATTACTTCGCCTACGCTGGCGCGGCAATGGAAGGCTGTCGAGGCGGCGTATCCCAAGGCGAAGCTGGTGCAGTACGAGCCGGCGATTGCGGGGGCCGATACTTCGATTGAGAGCGGCTTTTCGGCTCAATACAACCTTGCCGATGCCGATGTGATTGTTGCACTCGATGCGGATTTCCTTTCCGGCGCGACTTATCCGGGTTTCCATAAGCTGGTCAGCGATTATGCGGCACGGCGCAAGGATCCGAACAAACTCAACCGGTTGTACTCGATTGAGTCGACGCCGACAACGACTGGACTGAAGGCCGAGCATCGGCTTGGTCTGAGGGCGAGTGAGGTTCCGGCGTTTGCCGGCGAGTTATTAAAAGCAATCAACGGCGAGGATATTGTTCATACTCCCGCTTACGACTGGACAGACGAGCAGAGGAAATTCCTCGCGGCCCTTGCCAAGGATCTCAAATCCCATACCGGGAAATGCGTCGTGATTCCGGGGCTCTCTCCGAGTCTTGGGATGATGGCGGACTTCATCAACAGCGCGCTGGACAATGTGGGCAAGACGGTGTCGGCTTGGCAGGCTTCGGGGAACGAGATTGCGAGTGACCAGACTCGCGATTTGCGGGCTCTGGTTGCCGATCTGAATGCGGGCAAAGTTGATTGGCTGGTGATTCTGAATTCGAATCCCATCTATAACGCGCCTGCCGATCTCGATTTCTTGGACGCGTTTAACAAGGCCAATATTGTGGCGCATCTTGGCGCGCATGCGGATGAGACGGGGCTGATCTCGCATTGGCACATTCCGGCGGCGCATTATCTTGAGTCGTGGTCGGATGCGCGGGCTTATGACGGGACGGTTTCGATTGTGCAGCCGTTGATCGAACCTCTTTATGGCGGAAAGTCGGCGCACGATGTTTTTCAAACGCTGCTCAACGAGCCGGATTTGAGCGCGTATGAGGCGGTGCGCGAGACCTGGAAGCCGCTTATCAAAGGAGACTTCGAGATCGGCTGGCGCAAGGCGCTGCACCAGGGTTGGATAGACGGCAGCGCCAGCGATCAAGTGCTTCCGACCAAAATGAGTGCAACGGGTCCTTGGGGTGGTGCCGGCACCTACATGATTGCAACCCCCAATCCGAAGGATCAGCTGGAAATCATCTTCCGTCCTGACCCGAATGTCTATGACGGGCGGTGGTCGAATGTGGGCTGGCTGCAGGAACTGCCCAAGCCGGTGACCAACCTCAGCTGGGATAATGCGGCGCTGGTTTCAGGGGCGACGCTCACCAAACTCGGCCTGGAAGAAGACAACATTGTCGAGCTTGAGGTGAAGGGCTACAAGGTCAAGGCGCCGGTGATTGCGGTTCCGGGGCATCCGGATAATTCGGTTACCGTACACCTGG
>Ga0302314_10013266_pt1 | contig 14180 bp, 12 predicted proteins | sample III_Palsa_N2_3_FD_200533 | JGI IMG/M metagenome (GOLD analysis project Ga0302314, IMG submission 200533) | Peat permafrost microbial communities from Stordalen Mire near Abisko, Sweden - III_Palsa_N2_3 | ecosystem: Environmental > Terrestrial > Soil > Palsa > Peat permafrost | place: Sweden... | reverse complement strand
TGCTGCTGCAACACGCCACCTGGATCGAGGCCGAGGCCTATCTGAAGCGCTCGACCGGCATCATCATGCCGATCGGATCGACCGAGCAGCATGGGCCGAACGGTCTGATCGGTACGGACGCGCTCTGCGCCGAGGTGATCGCCAAGGGTGTGGGCGAGGCGGCCGACGCCTTCGTCGGCCCGACCATCGGTGTCGGCATGGCCGTGCATCACATGGGCTTCGCCGGCTCGATGACGCTCCGGCCCTCGACCCTGATCCAGGTGATCCACGACTATGTGATGTCGCTGGCGCATCATGGTTTCCGCCAATTCTTCTTCCTCAACGGTCATGGCGGCAATATCGCGACCGTGAATGCCGCCTTCTACGAGGTCTATGCCGCGGCCGAGGGCGCGCTCGCCAAGGCCGGCGTCGACCAGCCTCTACGCTGCAAGCTGGTGAACTGGTGGGACAGCCCGCAGGTGGGCGCGGTCGCCCGCGACCTGTTCGGCGCCGACGAGGGCAGCCACGCGACCGCGTCGGAAGTGGCCGTCACCCAATGGGCGTTTCCGGACACGATCAAGCATGCCGTGCTCGACCCGCCGCGGGCACCGTCAGGCCGCTTCTACGGCCCGGCCGACTTCCGCGCCCGCTATCCCGACGGCCGCATCGGTTCCAACCCCGGCCTGGCCTCGCCGGAAAAGGGCAAGCAGCTCTATGAAGCGGCGGTACCCGATCTGGCGCGGTTCTATCGGGAATTCGTCGCGGGGGAATAAAGTCGTCTCGTCCGTCATTCCCACGCAGGTGGGAATGACGGACGAAAATTACCTTACGAAATCCCCTGACCGTCGCCGGGCTTGAGGATATCGGTATCGAACACGAGCTGTTCCTCCGCCATCGAGCGCTGCAGGATCCAGGCCTCGGCCTCAGGCCGCGACCCGAAATCACCCAGCACCGCGTCGCTGGCGTCGGAGCCGGTGGCGCGCACGCCGAACCGCCCGTTCGCAAGCGCAACGACCTGCAGGGTCACTTCTTTGACTTCGAGCATCCGGCAAACTCCCATGCGGCGGCGCGTCTTTCCTCAACCCGCCGCATGGGATCGGGTTCCGCCGTTGGGAGCGATCAATCCCAGTTTGCCTAAAGAGCCGTCTCTGGGCCGTTCGAAAGAACACACGCCGAGCCTAGCCGGATCGGACGCGGCGCCTAAGCGATGCCCTGACCGTCGCCGGGCCGGATGATGTCGGCGCCGTAGGCGATCTCGTCGCCGGCCATCGAGCGCTGCAGGATCCAGGCCTCGGCCTCGGAACGGGAGTCGAATTCGCCAAGCCGCTGGTTGAGCGCGTTGCTGCAGATCCGGCTCACCGCAAACCGGCCGTCCGCCAAAGGCGTAACGACCATCGTCACTTCGCTAGGCTCGAACATCATGGGGTCTCCTTGATGGCCATCGAGACTTGGAACGGGGACGGTCAGTGACGGCATCATACCACGCGACGGCCGGAGCGGGCGAGGCATCCTCGTCTAGATCGGCCGCCGCGCGATGATCATGGTCGAGGGGGCGGGCCGGGTTCTGACCCGTTCGGTCGAGACCTGAACGAAGCCCGCGGCCGAGAGCGCCTGACGCAGCTTGGCCGGGCTGAGCTCGCCCGCCGCCGCCTCGGTACCGTGGATGCCGAACAGCGCCCGGCCACCGGGACGCAGCAGGCGGCGTACCACCGCCAGATCGCCCATCAGATTGGGCCAATATTGAATGCAGTCGATCGCCAGGATCGCGTCGAAGCTGCGCTCGGCGAAGGGGGCGGCATCGATGCTGGCCAGACGCAGATCGACGGCGCCGCGCTGGATCGCCGGGCGATTGCGTTGTTCGGCCATGGCCAGCATCAGCGGCGAATGGTCGATGCCGGTCAGCATGCCGATGTCGTGCATGCCCGACAGCCGCCGCAGCCCCTCGCCCGGCCCGAAGCCGATCTCCAGCACCCGGTCGCCCGGAAACGGCACCAGCGCATCGATCGCGGCGGCGTTCAGGTCGGCATTGCGCCAGCGCATATAGAGGCCGACCGCCCAGCCGATGAAGCCGGACGGACGCCCCGGCTGACTATATCGGCCGCTCTCGTCCATACTCACTGGCGCCATCCGAACGCGTTTCTCATGGAAGTCCACGCGATGATCAGGCGGAAATCCCCGCCATGGCACACAGCATCGCCCATTCGCTGGCGCGCACCGGGGCGACGGACAGGCGCGACTGGCGGATCAGCGCGAAATCGACCAGCCGCGGATCGGCCTTGATGGTCGCGAGCGTCACCGGCGTCACCACCGGCATCACCGGCTTGACATCGACCATGTCGAAGCGACCCGTCTCGTCGCTCGGGTCCGGATAGGCGGTCTTGACGATCTCCATCACGCCGACGATCTCGCGGCCTTCGTTCGAATGATAGAAGAACGCCCGGTCGCCGATCTGCATGGCGCGGAGATTGTTGCGCGCCTGGTAGTTGCGCACGCCGTTCCAGCTGTTCAGCCCATCGGCCACCAGCTGCGACCAGGAATATTCGTAAGGTTCGGACTTCATCAACCAATAGGCCATGATCGATCAGGCCACCGGCGGATGCAGGAAGACGATCTTGTAGGCCTGGACCGAAACCGTGGCGAACAGCCCGGCCTTGGCATAGGGATCGCCCGCAGCAATCGCCGACGCTGCCGCCTTATCCGCCGCCTCGACCAGGAGGAAGCTGCCGGTCGGCGTGGTGCCGTCGTCGGCCAGGAACGGGCCGGCCAGCACCAGGGTCGTGCCCAGCGACTTCAGATAGTCCACGTGGGCCGGACGGGTTCCGGCGCGCACGCCGGTCGCATCGGTGCGGTCGACGCAGTGGATGGAGAAGATCATGGTCCAGAAACCCCTTCGGCGAAAATCGGCCGGGCAAACCTAGCCGATCGTTTCGCGGCAAACCAGTCACGAACGAGCGTGCGTCAGAGTGACAGGCTCTCGGCCCGGAACGGCCGGGCGAGCAGGCCGGCCACGGCTGTGTCGATCGCCGCCCCCCGGTGCAGGATGGCATCGACCGCAGCGACGATCGGCATGTCCAGCCCCAGACGCTGGGCCAGTTCCGCGACGGCAGCGGCGGAGGCGACGCCCTCGGCGACCGAACGGCGCTCGCCCAGCACGTCGGCCAGGCTGCGCCCCTGGCCCAAGGCCGCGCCCAGCGAGCAGTTGCGCGATTGCATGGCCGTGCAGGTCAGCACCAGATCGCCCAGGCCCGAGAGCCCCATCAGCGTCGCCGGCTGCCCGCCCTTGGCGACGGCGAGCCGCACCATTTCAGCCAGGCCCCGGGTGATCAGCGCGGCACGGGCATTGTCGCCCAGGCCGCGGCCGGACACGATGCCGCAGGCGATCGCCAGCACGTTCTTGACGGCACCGCCGATCTCGCAGCCGATCGGGTCGTCGCTGAGATAGGGGCGGAAAGTCTGGGTGCCGAGCGCCGCCACCAGATCGGCGCCGAGCGCCTGATCCCGGGCCGCGAGCGTCACCGCCGTCGGCAGGCCGCGCGCGACCTCGATCGCGAAGGTCGGGCCGGACAGTACGGCGAACGGGTTGCGCGGCAGGGTTTCGGCCAGCACCTCGCCCATGGTGGCGCCGGTGCCCATCTCGATGCCCTTGGCCGCAATGACCAGCGGCGTGTCATCAGGCAGCACCTTCGCCAATTGAGCCGTGGTCGCCCGGACATATTGCGCCGGCACCACCAGCAGCACGGCGTCGGCCTGTGCCATCCGGGCGAGATCGCCGGTCGCCCGGATCGAGGGATGCAAGGAGACGCCGGGCAGGAAAGCGACATTCTCGTGCCGGGCGGTGATGCTCTCGACCACCTCCGCCTCGCGCGCCCAGAGCGTCACATGCGCGCCAGCGCGCTGGGCGGTGGCGGCCAGCGCCGTGCCCCAGGCGCCGCCGCCGATGACGCCGATATCCTTGAAACGCGTCATGCCTTCACTCCGGCGAAGGCCGCCTTGGGCGCGCTGACATCGAGCGGCCAGCGCGGCCGGGCGGCGAAATCGAGGGGGTCGGTCAGGCCGAGCCGCAGCCGCTCCAACCCGGCCCAGGCGACCATGGCGCCATTGTCGGTGCAAAGCGCGGCCGGCGGGGCCGCCAGCTCCAGCCCGGCGCGGGTCGCGACGCCGGCCAGCGCCGCACGGATCGCGCCATTGGCCGCAACGCCGCCGGCCACGACCAGATGGCGCCCGTCCGGATGGCGTTCCTTGAAGATATCGGCCGCCCGCCGGCAGCGGTCGGCCAGACTGTCGGCGACCGCCTGCTGGAACGAGGCCGCCAGATCGTGGATCGCCTGGGCATCGTCCGGCGGCAGGCCGGCCTGGGCCTGGCGCACCGCGGTCTTGAGGCCGGAGAAGGAGAAGTCGCAACCGGACCGCCCAACCATCGGCCGCGGCAGCGCGAACCGCTTGGCATCGCCGGTTGCAGCCGCCCGCTCGACCGCGGGCCCGCCCGGATGGCCGAGGCCCAGCAGCTTCGCCGTCTTGTCGAACGCCTCGCCGACCGCATCGTCGATCGTGGTGCCGAGCCGCGCATAGCGCCCGACGCCCTCGACGATCAGCAATTGGCAATGGCCGCCGGAGATCAGCAGCAGCAGATAGGGAAACGGCACTTCGTCGGTCAGGCGCACGGTCAGCGCATGGGCCTCCAGATGATTGACCGCCATGAACGGCAATCCCGTGACCAGCGACAGCGCCTTGGCCGTCGTGGCACCCACCATCACGCCACCGATCAGGCCCGGCCCGGCGGTGGCGGCGATGCCGTCGAGATCGCCCAGCGCCAACCCCGCCTGGCTCAGCGTGGCGCGGATGACGTCGTCCAGATAATCCAGATGCGCCCTCGCCGCGATTTCCGGCACGACGCCGCCATAGGGCGCGTGCTCGGCCAATTGGGCGCGGACGGTGTGGGCGAGGATGCGGGACGTTCCCGTGCCTGCCTCCGTCACCACGGCGGCGGCGGTCTCGTCGCAGCTGGTCTCGATGCCGAGGATTCTCATGACGTGGGATATACGCGCGCACCGCGCGCCGAACAACCGGCAGCGCGTCGCGGGCGGCCGGCGCTTGCCGCGCGGCTCTGCCGTACCCGGTCCCTCCTGCCTATTCCCACGTTGTGCCAAAGGCATCTGTCAGTGATAGTCGAACCTCCTGCAGTCTCGACCGTTTACGTTCGTCCAAGGGGCGGTAAAACATGGAACGGGTCGAACGCCTTACAGCGGCTCAAAGCGAGGAAGGACGCTACCGACTGCTTGTCGAGGCGGTGATCGACTACGCGATCTACATGCTCGACACCGACGGTATCGTGACGAGTTGGAACGCGGGCGCCCGGCGCTTCAAGGGTTACGAACCGATCGAGATCATCGGGTCCCACTTTTCCCAATTCTACACGGACGCCGACCGAGCCGCGGGCCTGCCGCAGCGTGCCCTGGACACGGCCGCCCGCGAGGGCAAATTCGAAGACGAAGGCTGGCGTGTCCGCAAGGACGGCACGCAATTCTGGGCGAGCGTCGTCATCGACCCGATCCGCACGTCCACGGGCGAACTGGTCGGCTATGCCAAAATCACCCGCGACCTGACCGAACGGAAGAAGGCCGAGGAAATCCTGCGGCAGAGCGAGGAGCAGTTTCGGCTCCTGGTCCAGGGCGTCACCGACTACGCCATCTACATGCTGAACCCGAACGGCGACATCACCAGCTGGAATGCCGGTGCCCAGCGCATCAAAGGCTATACCCCCGGCGAAATCATCGGCTCGCACTTCTCCCGCTTCTATACGCCCGAGGACCAGGCGACGGGCGAGCCCAAACGGGCGCTGAAGATCGCCCGTGCCGAGGGGCGATACGAAAAGGAGGGCTGGCGCGTCCGCAAGGACGGCACGCAATTCTGGGCGAGCGTCGTCATCGACCCGATCCGGACCGACGACGGCCGGCTGCTCGGCTATGCCAAGGTGACCCGCGACATCACGGCGCAACGGGAATCCCGCCGCGCCCTGGAACAAGCGCGCGAGGCCTTGTTCCAGTCGCAAAAGATGGAAGCGATCGGCCAACTTACCGGCGGCGTCGCCCATGACTTCAACAATGTGCTGATGGCGATCCGCGCGAGCCTCGAATTGCTGACCCGGCGGGTATCGGACGAGCCTCGGGTCGCTTCCTTGATTCAGAATGCGCTGCTGGCAACGGACCGCGGTGCCTCGCTGGTCAAGCGCATGCTCGCCTTTGCCCGACGCCAGGAACTGGAGCTGGAGGCGGTCGATGTGCCCGCGCTGGTGCGCGGCATGGCCGACCTGCTGCAGCGGTCGCTGGGCAGCGGCATCCAGATCGATGTCCGGTTTCCGCTCTCGATCCGGCCCGCGCTGGCCGACCACAATCAGCTTGAACTGGCCCTGCTGAACTTGGCCGTGAACGCCCGCGATGCGATGCCGGATGGCGGCACGATCCTGATCGCCGGCAAGGAAGCGACATTCCCGGACGGCAACGGGCTGGGCCTGAAATCCGGCGACTACCTGTGCCTGTCCGTGGCAGACGGCGGCCAAGGGATGGACGCCGAGACCTTGTCGCACGCCATGGACCCGTTCTTCACCACGAAAGGCGTCGGCAAGGGCACCGGCCTGGGCCTGCCGATGGTGCTGGGCCTGGCGGAGCAATCCGGCGGCCGCCTGTTCCTGCACAGCCGATTGGGCGAAGGGACCACGGCCAATTTATGGCTGCCGCTCGCCGCACGCACGGCGGTCCCTGCCACCGATCGGCAGCCGCCGCCCGTGAGCGGGTCGGCGAGGTCGCCCGCCAGATCGCTCACCGTGCTGGCGGTCGATGACGACGCTCTCGTGCTGACCAACACCGTCGCCATGTTGGAAGACCTGGGGCACATTGTCCTCGGCGCCTCGTCCGGCGAGCAGGCCCTGGAGATCCTCGCCCGGGAAAGCGGCGTCGATCTGGTCATCACCGACCAGGCGATGCCCGGCATGACCGGCATTCAGCTTGCCGAAATCATACGGTTGCGTTGGCCGGCCACGCGGCTGATTCTCGCGACAGGCTATGCGGAACTGACGCCGGGCACCGGGATCGCGTTGCCCAGGCTGTCGAAGCCGTTCGGGCAGCGCGAATTGGCCGACACGATCGACCGCTGGCCGGAGCGGGTTTAGCAAGCTCCGCAGCAACCGCCTATTCGGTCGGACCGGTCCTCAAACGGTCTGCCCCAGCACCACAATCACATCGAACGTCCGGCCGTCGCGCCGGACATGCAGGTGCAGCTGCGAGCCGGCGGGCCGGGAGAACAGGCGGCGGAGCGGCCAATAGTCCAGGTAGCGCGCCTCGCTGCCTTCGATCAGTTCGATCAGGTCGCCGGCGCGGATGCCGGCCTCGGCGGCGGCCCCGCCCGGCAGCACGCTGAGCACGCGCAGGCCGCCGGCCGGATCGCGCTTCAGGGTCAGCAGCCGCAGCGAATCGCCGTCGCTGTAATGCAGCGTGCGTTCGAAGAACGCCTGGCGTTGGCCATAATCGAAGGTGACGTTGAAACGCTCGAACACGCCCTCGCCGATATTGCCGGCCAAGGCCGGATCGGCGAAGGCGCCGGCGCGCTGCTGCGACAGATAGACGACCGGCCCGCCGACCTCGACCGGGCCCAGCTTCAGCATATGAGCGCGCGCCACGCCGGCGGTGATGGTGCCGCCGACGCCGACCGCGACCACGGTGGTGAATTTCGGCGGATATTTATTGACGATGCCGAACGCCTCCATAAACGGCCGATAGAGCGTCAGCGAATTGCCCTGGCCGGTGTCGAGCGTGAAGCGGCCCGCGACCAGGTCGAGCACGCCGTCGGTCACCGGCACGCGGCCGTGGAAACGAAATGGCACCAGCTTGCCGTCGCCGGCATAGTGCCAGCCGGCCGGCTCGGTCAGGGTCAGCTGCTTCAGCTCGTGATCCAGCCGGACGATCAGCCGGTCGAACAGCTCGAACCCGATCAGGCCGCGATAGGCGGGCTTGGCGCCGTTCAGATCGAAATCGAGCGGCACCACGCGCAGCAACTGGTCGCGCAGCGTCAGGTCGCCGACGCCCAGCGAGGCGACGCGGGTCATGCCCACATCGACCGGCCGCTCGCCGGCGCCACGGCCGCGGAACGCGCCGACCACGGGCAGGCCCAGCTCGCGCGCCAAGCCGCTGTCGATCACGTCGCTGCTGCCGCTGTCGAGCGCGAAGCGATACGGCCCGTGACCATCGACCATGACATCGACCAGCACCGCCGTGCCGATCGGCTCCAGCGGCATGACCGCCGGCTTCGAGGCGGCAAAGACATAGTCGGGCGGCGGGGCCGGCGGCGGCGCGAAAGGGTCGGGATCGCCCGCCCCCTCGATCGCCGCATGGTCGAGCCGGCTGGTCGCGTCGTATTTCACCAGCCCGTTCGAGGTCTGTAGCGTGAACGGCAGCACGAGCGGACCGGAGCGGCGCCAATCGACCAGGTTGACCGAGACCGGATCGGCACTGTGGATCACCAGCTTCATCGGCAGATGGCTCGCCCGTTCGAACCAAACCTCGAGCGTGTCGCTGCCGGCCGGGGCGAAGCGCACCAGATCGTAGGTCTTGCCGCCCTCGGTCCGGCTGCCCTGGGTCTCGGCCGGGGTCTTGAGCCGGTCGGGCAGCAGAAAGCCGAAGCTGGTCCAGAACGCCGTCGCCCGCGCCAGCGCCAGGTCGGCGCCTTCGCTCACATGGACCCGGTGGGCCCAGTCGGCAGTCCAGCCGGTCTTGCCGTCCCAGCCTTCCGCCCCCGAATCGGGACCCAGCATATAATGGCTGGCGGCCCAGCCCCGGCTGGGCTCGCTCCAGGTTTCGAGCGAACCGCTCAATCCGCCGGACGTAAGCGTCAGGAACCGGTGCAGCACCCGCACCTGGTCCCAGGCGGCACCGCCGGTCGCGTCGCGCGCCAGATCGATCAATTGCCGGGCCGGGATCTGTGTCGTCGCCGGCGCCGGCTCCGCCCGCGCGACCGTCCCGATCGCGAGCCACGCCAGCGAAACCCACCTGATCAAGCCGGACGCCATGCGCGCCGTTCCTCCCCGCGTTTTGCCGCAGGATAGCGCAGCCACCCTGGCCCGGACAGGTCGATAAAACCCTGTTTTACGGTCGCTTTCGCCGGCGCGAGGCCTGCCGCATCAGGAATGCAGGCGACAAGGCCGGCGGCTGACGATAAAGATTGAGCCATGACTATCGACCGTCCCCTGCTGCGCATCGGCACCCGCGGCAGCGCCCTCGCGCTTGCCCAAGCCGAGATGGTGCGCGCCCAGCTGATCCAGGCCCACCCTGAGCTCGCATCGCCCGATGCCGTTCAGATCCTCATCATCCGCACGACCGGCGATGCCGTGACCGACCGGACCTTGGCCGCCATCGGCGGCAAGGGCCTGTTCACCAAGGAGATCGAGGACGCGCTCATTGACGGCCGCATTGATCTGGCCGTGCATTCCATGAAGGATGTCGCGACTTGGCTGCCCGACGGCCTGGTCATCGATTGCTTCCTGGAGCGCGAGGACCCGCGCGATGCGTTCTTTTCCGACAAGGCCGACAGCCTAATGACGCTGCCGCCGGGCTCGGTCGTCGGCACCGCGTCGCTTCGCCGCCAGGCCCAGATCCTGCGCGTACGGCCCGACCTTGCCATCGTGCCGATTCGCGGCAATGTCGACACGCGGCTGGCCAAGCTCGCCGCCGGCACGGTCGATGCCACCCTGCTGGCGACGGCCGGGCTGAAGCGGCTGGGGCTGGCGGCCAAGATAACCCAGATTCTGCCGCCCGAGGTCATGCTGCCGGCCGTGGCCCAAGGTGCCATCGGCATCGAGCGCCGGGCGGACGACGCGCGGGTCGCGGGTTTCCTCAAGCCGCTCGACCATGCGCCGACGCGCATCCGGGTCGACGCCGAGCGCGCGCTACTGGCGACGCTCGATGGATCGTGCAAGACGCCGATCGCCGCATTGGCGGAATTCGATAGCGCGGGCGCGTTGCACCTCCGTTGCCTGGTCGTCAGCCCCGATGGCACAGTCAGCCATGGCACGGAGCGGTCGGGCGCCGCGGCGGATGCGGAAGCGCTGGGCCGGGACGCCGGGGCGGAATTGCGCAGCCGTGCCGGCGACGGTTTCTTCGATCTGCCGATCCCCGACGCGCGCGTTTACTAAGTGACGCCTTCCGATAACTGAAGCCTGGAGCAAGGTCCGCCGATGAAGCTGCTGGTGACCCGCCCCGCTCTCGATGCCGGCCCGCTGTCCGATCTGCTGACCGCGGCCGGCCATACGATTCTGCTCGATCCGCTGCTGTCGATCCGGTTCCGCGACCGCAGCGTGCTCGATCTGGCGGGCGCCACCGGCCTGCTGTTCACCAGCGGCAATGGCGTGCGTGCCTTTGCGGCGCTCTCCAAGCAGCGCGACCTGCCGGTCTATGCCGTCGGCGACCGGACCGCGACGCTGGCGCGCGAGCTGGGTTTCGACCGGATCGAAAGCGCCGACGGCGATGTCGCCGCCCTGGTGGCGCTGGTCCGCACCCATCGCCGGCCCGAGGACGGGCTGCTGGTCCATGTCTCCGGCCATGACATCGCGGGCGAGCTGGCGCAGACGCTGGAAGGCGCTGGCTACGCCATCCGCCGCGCCGTGCTCTATGATGCGGAACCGGCGGCCGATCTGGCGCCGGCGACGCGCAACGCGCTCGGCACCGGAACATTGGATGGCGTGCTGCTGTTTTCGCCCCGGACGGCGCGGCATTTCGTGGCGCTGATGCATCTGTCCGGCCTGTCCGGCAGGGGCCAGCGCCTGACCGCCTGGTGCCTGAGCCCGGCGGTGGCCAAGGCCCTCGATGGGCTGAAGCTGGCCCAGGTGCTGGTAGCACCCAAGCCGACCCAGGCGGCGCTGCTGGCGCTGGTGCCACCCGCCAGTGCTGCAGCATCCCCGCCCCCGATCGCCGCGGCGCCCAAGGAGGACGTCTTGACCGAAACCCCGCCGCCCAAGGCTCCGCCCTCAATCACGCCTCCACCCGCCAACAGCAAGGCGCCCGCCATCAAGAAGCCCCGGATCGAACCGACCATCGCCGCATCAATGCCGCCGGCCGAGCCCAAAATCGAGCCGAAGCCGGCGCCGAAGATCGAACCCGAAAGCCCGCCGCCGACCGCCCCGGTCGTAACCGAGACGCCGATGACCGGCGACATGGCGCCCGACGCCGATTTCGTGCCGTCCTTCCCGTTCGAGATGCCGGAGGTCGATCCGATCGATGGCCCGCCGCCGACCATCGGCAGGGCGCCGCGTCAGCGCCGCTCGCCAATCGTCTGGGTCGCCTTGGTCGTGATCGTGCTGATCGGCGGCGTCGCCGTGCTCGGGCCGAAGCTGAAGGAAAAGCTCGCGGATGCGGGCTACCTCGATAGCGCGCCGCCGGCCCGCGAGCCCGAGACCGCATCCGGCGGCACCACGCTCCATGCCGGCGGCGTCGTCGACAACAACCCCGAGCCGGAGGTATCGAGCGGCCCGCACACCATGATGCCGGCGCACGAGCCGCCGCTCGGCAATTCGCCGCTGCCGCCGCCCTCCTCCCCGACGCCGGTAGCGGCACCGGCACCGACCATCATCGCCGCCGCGCCGAGCCCGCCGGCGCCCAGCATCCCGGCACCCAGCACGCCGTCGCCGACCGTGACCGCGAGCGCACCGCCGGCGAGCCCCAGCCCCAGCTATACGCCCCCACCGGCCGCATCGGACCCGATCCCGGGCGGCGCCTTCACCGCGCGGCTGGATGCGGCCGAGGCCCGGCTCGACCGGCTGCAGGCGAATGCCGCGCCGGCCGCGGCCGTCAACGGCCTGCAGCAGGGCGTCACGGTGCTGGGTCAGCGCCTGGCCAGTCTCGAAGCGAAACCGTCGGTCGATCCGGCCAGCCTGCAGGCGGTCGCCGCCGATCTGCAGCGCGTCACCGCCACCCTGAACGACGCCGGCGCCCGCATCGCCCGGCTGGAGCTGCAGGTGCAGCAGCAGGCCACCGCCCAGCGCAACGAAAAGGCGACGGTGCTGGCGCTGGCCGAACTGAAGGATCTGCTGGCCGGCTCCGGCCCGTTCGACGGGCCGGTCGGCGTGCTGAAATCCTCGGCCGGCGACGATCCGGCCGCGGCCCAGGCGCTGGCCACCCTCGACCATTTCGCGGCCCAGGGCGTCGCCAGCCGCGCCAAGCTGACCGAGGAACTGGCGGGGCTGCCAGCCGCAATCAACCGGCCGCTGCCGCCCGGCGCCGATGCCAGCCTGTGGCAGCGGATCGAGGCGCGCGCGGGCCAATTGGTCTCGGTCCATCGCATCGACGATGCCGGCACGGTCGACAAGCTGCCGCCCGGTCCCGACCATAGTCTGGCCGTCGCCGGTGCCGCGCTCGGCGCCGGCGATCTGGCCGGAGCGGTCCAGGCGGTGCAGGCGATCGACGGCCGCGCGGGCGAGGCGGTGAAGCCCTGGCTGAACGAAGCCAAGGATCGCCTGGCCGTCGAGGCGGCGGTGAGCCAGCTCGGCGCGCTCGCGACCCAGCGGCTGCAAAGCACCGGCATGCCGCAGCCGGCGCCGGTCGCCAGACCCGCGCCCACACCGGTTGCGATGCCGGCACCGGCAGCGACGCCCAGCCCAACGCCAGCCCCGGCGCCAGCGCCCACACCGGCACCGGCACCGGCGGCAGCACCGCCGGCACCGCCATCGGATCAGGACACCCTGCAATGAGGCGCGTCCTGCCCGGCCTGATCGCGATCGGCCTGGTCGTCGCGGTCGCGGTGTTCTTCGCCGACCGGCCCGGCACGATCAGCGTCAGCTGGCTCGGCTGGCGCGTCGATCTCGCGGTCGGCATCGCGGCGCTGGCGCTGCTGATCGTCGGGCTGGTGCTGTGGTTCGTGCTGTCGCTGTTCGGCCGTCTGGTCCGCGCGCCCAAGCGCTATGCCGGCCGGCGGCGCGACCAGCGGCGGCTCGAAGGCTATCGCGCCCTGACCTCGGGCCTGGTCGCGATCGCGGCCGGCGACGCGCGCGAGGCGGAGCGGCTGCATAAGCGGGCCGAACTGATGTTCCGCAAGGGCGCGCTTGACAGCCCGCCGCTGACCCGCCTGCTGTCGGCCCAGGCCGCCCTGATGCGCGGCGACAGCGCCAAGGCCGAGGGCGAATTCTCGGCCATGCTGGGCGACGCGGAGACCGAATTCCTGGGCCTGCGCGGGTTGATCATGCAATCGCTGAAACGCGGCGACGACGCGACCGCCCTCAAGTTGACCGCGCGCGCGACCCAGTTGAAGCCGTCGACGCCGTGGGTGCTGCAGAGCCAGCTGGCGCTCGAGACCCGCGCCCAGGAATGGCGCAAGGCGACGGCGACGCTGAAGCAGGCGGTGAAGAAGGGGGCGATCAGCGCCGAGACCGGCCGGCATTATCAGGCGACCCTGCTGATCGCCCACAGCCGCCAGGCGGCCGGCGAGGGCCACGGGCGCGATGCGCTCAGCTATGCCGCCCAAGCCCACGGGCTGGACGAGGGCTTCGCCCCGGCCGCGGCCCATTACGCCCACCTGCTGCGCGACGGCAACAAGACGCAGAAGGGCCTGCGCGTGCTCGAGACCGCCTGGGCCAAGAGCGGCCATCCCCAGATCGCCGAGACCTATAATCTGCTGCTGGCGTCCGAGGCGCCGGTGCAGCGGCTGAAGCGGTTCGAGCGGCTGGTCGAGCTCCGCCCGTCCGATCCGGAAAGCCATCTGGCCGCCGCCGCGATCGCGCTCAACGCCCGGCTCTGGGGCGAGGCGCGGCGCCATCTGGACCGTGCCGGCGCGCAAGGGCCGGGCCCCTGGTCAAACCGGCTCTGTCATCTGATGGCCGAGCTGGAACAGGGCGAGCACGGCAACGGCGAGGCGCGCCACACCTGGCTGGAGCGCGCGGCGCGCGGCGAGGCGGATGCGACCTGGGTCTGCGGCAATTGCGGCGCCGAGACCCATGGCTGGGAACCGTTGTGCCCGAGCTGCCATAATTTCGATTCGCTGGCCTGGCGCACGCCCGATCGGGCCGAGGGCCGAGGCACCGACCGCCCCGCCCCCCTGCCCGGCACCGACCCGACCCAGCTCGATCCGACCGCGCCTGCGACCGCCGCCCAAGGCGGCACCTGAGCTTCGTGGGCGCCCCCTGCGACGCCGCCGGCGACCCCGGGTTTGTTGCAGGGGCGCTCCCT